>Ga0207761_1000417_pt1 | contig 14909 bp, 8 predicted proteins | sample LuqExpMetageno34_FD_187792 | JGI IMG/M metagenome (GOLD analysis project Ga0207761, IMG submission 187792) | Tropical forest soil microbial communities from Luquillo Experimental Forest, Puerto Rico - Sample 34 (SPAdes) | ecosystem: Environmental > Terrestrial > Soil > Tropical forest ... | reverse complement strand
GGGAGCCGCAGACGCTCGGCATATAACGCTGACGCGTCGGTGGTGTAGGCGTCGCAACGTCCCGCGTCGTATGCCTTCACCGCCTCGTCGGCGGTGGCGAAGGTAACGCTTTTTAGCTGCATCTTATGCGTACGGAAATAGTCGGCGAGGTTAAGCTCGGTGGTGGTGCCTTGCTGCACGCAGACCGAGGCGCCGTTGAGCTCAAGCGCAGAATTCACCTTCAGCGCATTGCGCACGATGAAACCTTGACCGTCATAATAAATGACACCGGCGAAATTTAAGCCGAGCGAAGTGTCACGCGATGACGTCCAGGTGGTATTGCGCGCCAACACATCGATTTCACCGGATTGCAACGCTGTGAAGCGGTCTTTGGCGGTAAGCGCCACGAATTTCACCTTAGTCGGATCATTGAAGATGGCGGCCGCTACTGCGCGGCAGAAATCGACATCGAGGCCGGTCCAATTGCCTTGCGCGTCGGGCGACCCGAAGCCGGCCAGGGTGCCGTTGGCGCCGCAATTCAGGATGCCACGATCTTTCACGGCTTTCAGCGTCTGGGCGGAGACACCCTGCGCCGCGAACACAAGTGCAAGAGCGAGGATGTTGGCAAGTCGTTTCATCTGATGGCCTCCACAATGGGTAGTGAGATGCGCCGCCTTGTCCGGGTCGGCCAAACATTCTCGCCGCCGATGGTTTTCACCCTTCCGAGCGGGAAAACGTCACCCTTGGCAAAATCCCCAAGCCTTTCGATGTATAGCATCTCAGAACGATCGGGCTTTCAGGTCAAGGGGTTGACGCCTGCGGCCGATACGGAGGTATATGCAGTTCGCGGCCCGAGAGTCTACACGCAGCGCACGGGTCGAGGTGTATCAATCGCCATGGTGAAGAAGCCCAAAACTCCGATCAAACCGGAAACTCGATTGGTCACCTCCGGCCGCCACCCGCAAGCCTATCACGGCTACGTAAATCCGCCAGTCTATCACGCTTCTACGCTGCTCTATCCTACCGCCGAAGATCAAGTCGCGCATCGCGGCCGCTACAGCTACGGGCGGCGTGGCACGCCCACTTCGGAAGCACTGGAGAACGCGCTCACCGAGTTGGAGGGCGAAGGGTGTGCGGGCGTCGCGTTATTGCCGTCGGGGCTAGCGGCTATTTCGCTCGGACTGCTCGCGGCAGCCGGCGCCGGCGACCATATCCTGGTGACTGACAGCGTCTATCGACCGACCCGCACGTTCTGCGACAGCGTGTTCAAGCGGCTCGGCGTCGAAACCACTTATTATAATCCGCTGATAGGCGACGGTATCGCCAAGCTGTTCAAGCCGAACACGCGCGCAGTGTTTGTCGAAACTCCGGGTTCGCAAACCTTCGAGATGCAGGACATCCCGGCTATTGCCAAGGTCACGCATGACAAAGGCGCGCTGGTGTTGGCGGACAATACCTGGGCAAGCCCCCTCTACTTCCAACCTTTTCAGAAGGGCGTCGATCTGTCGATCCAAGCTGGCACCAAATATATCGGCGGACATGCCGACCTGATGTTCGGCTGCGTCGCTGCCAACGCCAAGACACTACCGCGGCTCAAAGAGACGGTCTACAGCATGGGCCTGTGCGTCGGCCCCGACGACATGTTTCTCGCGCTACGCGGCCTGCGCACGTTGAGCTTAAGGCTCGAGCGCCACTACCAATCTGGGCTGCGCATCGCGCGCTGGCTCGAACAGCGGCCGGAAGTAAAGCGAGTACTGCATCCAGCGCTGCCAAGCGACCCCGGGCACAAAATCTGGAAGCGGGATTTCACCGGCGCATGCGGACTGTTTAGCATCGTACTCGAGCCGTGTTCGCAGCAGGCGGTCTATGCCTTCATGAACGAGTTGACGCTGTTCGGCATGGGCTATTCATGGGGCGGGTTCGAAAGCCTGGTGATCTCGTTCGACTGCTCGGACTATCGCACGGCCACCAAATGGGCGCCGGGCGGCCCGACCTTGCGCTTCCATATCGGTCTCGAAGATCCCGATGATCTGATCGCCGATCTCGAACACGGCTTTGCCGCGCTGGCAGCAAATAAAGCTTAGGCCGCCGCCGCGGCACCTCCGCTGCGCATCACAAATTGCAGATTGCGCAGATAGACGAATACGCCGAACGCCTGGCCGATGATAAACACCGGATCCTTGCGGTAGAGAGCGTAGCCGAGCAACATCAAGCCGCCGCCGATGGAGAACACCCAGAACGCGGTCGGCACCACGCTCTTGCCGGCGCGCTCGGAAGCGACCCACTGCACCACAAAGCGCATCGCGAACATGGCCTGCGCGAAATAGCCGATCAGGATTCCCCAATCAACGCTGCCGATGAAAACGTCGTGCAGATAGCCGCCTACGGCATTCGTGATATCGACCAGCATTAGACTTTTCCTTGGTGGCACGCGATCTTATGCGAAAATTGATTCTCTACTTTTTTCCAATCAATTTCGAGTGCAAGCTTTTCGGGATCACGCCTTAGTCCTCTACGATTTCCGGATTTCGTTTCTTGCGACGGATCAGCCACCACACGCCGGCAAGATCGAGGATGCCAACCCACAGGCGGTTCCACATCCCGTAATTAGATACGCCCGTGTTGCGCCGTCGGTCGACCACGTCGACATAGCCGATCGTGAAGCCCTCGCGCCGCACCAGAGCCGGAAGAAAGCGGTGCAGTCCATCGAAATACGGTAGTTGCAGGAATAGGTCGCGACGAAGAGCTTTCAAGCCGCAGCCGGTGTCGCGCGTGCCGTCACGCAGCACCGCGCTGCGCACCGCGTTGGCGATGCGCGACTGTAGCTTCTTGAATCCGCTCGCTTTACGCCCCTTCCGCTGGCCGGCAATTAGGCCGACACCGGGCGCGCCCGCCTGCAAGGCCTTCAGCATGGCCGGGATGAAGGCCGGGTCGTTCTGTCCATCGCCGTCGATCGTCACCACCACCGGCGCGCGCGCCGCAGTCACGCCGCTGCGCACCGCCGCCGACTGGCCGCAAGATTGCTTATGCCGTACCCGGCGCAGCCAGGGATGCGCGGCCATCAGCCGCCTAAGCTCGCCTTCGGTGCCGTCGCTGGAGCCGTCATTGACGTAGACCACCTCGAACGGCCATTGGCCGTCGAGCGCCTTGGCGATCTCGGCAACCAGCGGGCCAATATTGCCGGCCTCATTACGCACCGGCACTACCACGGACACCGCCGGGTCATTGCTAATCAAATTGCGGCCGTTCATGCGTCAGCATCTACAAAGCCAACAGCTCGCGGGCAACCGATTTGATCCGCTTGAGCGAGGGGCCCGGCAACTGCCGCAAGCTCCCATCGGCGCGGACCGTGAAGCCCAAGCCGCGCAGCGCGAAATAGCGGCGCACCATGACCGCACCCACGATACCGACCAGTGCACCGGTGGCCACGTCAGTTGGATAATGCGCGGTCACTACGATCCGGCTGGCGGCGATCAGCAACGCATAGATCAGCAGAACGGCGCGCGTCCGCGGCCACAGCGTGCTGAAGGCCGCCATTACCGCGAACGCGGTGGTCGCGTGACCCGACGGCAGGCCAGCATAAGCGGCCGTCCATTTGAATGGACTGAACAGGAATGGATCGATGCTGCCGCCGACGCCCGGCCGAGCACGTCCGATTATACGCTTGACAATCGTCACAAACAGGCCGGGCGCACCGATCGCCACAAACAGGAAGCCGACGCGCACCATCACGGCCACCAACACGCGCTGCGAGATGGGTGACAGCCCGAGCGGCAACGCCGCCAGGGCCAGAAACAAAATGCCGAGTGGCCAAAGGAACCAGCCCGACTTGCCATAGTCGGTAATTGCGTCAAAGAAATCGATGAGCCAGCGCGGCATGTGGGCGACGCTCCGAATGACTGCGGCATCGACGACGATCATGCCGAACAGCAACACAACCGTTATTGCGGCCGCAACGATGGCGAGTTGCTGCGGTGGCATCGGCCAAGCTCGAGTCGGATGGATTTTCGCCGATCGAACCAGAACTTTCAGCGCTGCGACCACATTGCTAGTGCAACGCCGCAGCGGCGATGCCGCGCCTCCCATCTGCGGCAGCATTCCATTTGTCGTCGTCATGGCATTGCCAAACCGCGAAAAAGGGTCAGGGTCACCGGGCGCCCAATGCTGATGTTGAAACCATCGATGCGCTGCACCCGGACGTAACGCAAGCCGAGCGCATCGGCGCGCTGCGCGAAGCTGCGCTCGTTGCGCGGATCGATCAACGCAAAATGACATGCGCCCGAGCGGAGAAATTCGGCGGCATCGACGCCGTCGGTGAAGTGCGTATCGGTGCCGAGCAGAAACACCAAGCTCGGCTCCTGATAGGCGAAGGTGGAGACCACATGCGGTTGCTCGCAGCCAGTAGCGTGCACTTCCTCGGCGATTAGCGCGCTCGGGAACAGCGACGGCAGCGACGGAAAGGTCATGGCATAGACGGTAATGCCAACGAACACCGACGATATCATCGCACGAAGAAGTGCGCGCTCAGCGCCGTCGACTTCATAGAGCCACCAGGCGAACAGGCCAAAGATCGCTGCCGCCGCAGCGAACGGCCAAGCGATCATGCCGAGATCGCGGCCGATGGCTATAAAGCCCACCACCACACCGATCGCGATGATTGACGGAAACAGGAACCAGCCGACGGTACCGTGAACCAGCCAGCGCCATTTTAATAGACCGCCCTTCTCCAGGATGCCGGCGATCATGATGGCGATCGCTGGATAGAGCGGTAGCACGTAATGCGGCAGCTTGGTCATCACCGCTTCGAACACTAGCCAAGATGGGATCAGCCAGGCCAGCAGGAACTGCCCGCCAGGCTCGCGCCGCGACTTCCACACTATCGGCGCGGCCAGCCCCGCGAGAATCGACCCGGGCCAGAATGTTATCCAGAACAGCAGGAAATAGAATCCGGGCGGGGCGCCATGTGCCTCCTGTCCACTGCCGATCTTTGCCAGCATGTCGTGCCCGATCGCCTGCACGAAAAAACTCTCACCGGATTTCATAGTAATCGCATAGAACCACGGCAGCACCAGCAAGATCAGCAAGCCAATGCCCGCCAACGGCCGCAATGCTCTGAGCCAGCGCACCGAGCGATCGACGATCGACAGAGTCAGCGCGGTCAGACCGATGAACATCAAAATCAGAGGCCCCTTCAACAACACACCGCCAGCGAGCGCGGTCCACAGGACCGCCGGTTGCGTCCAGCCCGGCTTTGCATCGGGCATGCGCCGCACTGCCAGATAGATGCGTGCCAGCGCACCCATCGCTGCCACAGAGGCGAACAGTAGCATGGCATCTGTCTTAGCAAGCCGTGCTTCGACGCCGAGCAGGATGGAGCTCGCCATCATAAACGCCGCCACCAGCGCGGTACGCCGCGTCACGAAAGCGAGTGCGGTCCAATATGTCAGCAGCACGGCACCGGTCGCGCCGATCAAGGACGGCAGCCGGTAGAGCCAGATGGTAGTGCGCGCTTGCGACACACCAAGCGTCTCGCCAGCTTTCACCGCCACCGCCTGCAGCCAATAGATGCCGACTGGCTTTTTGTAGCGGACCTCGTCCTGGAAACGGATGTCGACGTATTCGCCGCGCTCCACCATCTGCTTGGTAGCCTGCGCAAAGCGGGCTTCGTCGCGATCGACCGGCGGGATCTCAAAGAAGCCAGGCAGAAAGGCGAGCAGCGCGAAGACTACGAGCAATGCGCAGGCGCGGCCGTGTGACGCGGCACCGAAATCGATCGCACCCGCCAAGCCTCTCTCGGCGGCAACAGATGGACGTGCGTCGTCGGCGGTCGTGCTCATAGGTCGTTTCGGCTAACGGTGAGCTGATTCCAAGGCCACAACAATGAGGCCCCCCTGTATCATTTGCGCTGCTTTATTGCACGCGCACCATCACGCTGTCGGCGGCGCCGCGCGCATCCATCACCGTCACCCGGACGAAGCCCGGCCCGTCGGGCTGGAAGAACAGCGTGCGGCGGTCGCCATTAGCGTCGAGCGGCACGCCGTTGACCATGACGATCAGCGGCGCCCGGCCGCCGGCGATCTTGAGTGCGACCGGCTCGCTAGCGCGGTTGTCGGCCCATTCAATGCGAGCGCCGTCGGGGGGGAACATGATACGCGGCGGCTCCGACGGCGGGCCCGATGCCGCCGGTCCGAAGTGCTGAAGCGGCGGCGGCAATTTGGAGGAAGCGGCGATGAGCGCGCCCTTGGGGGCGCGCGGTAGCGGCGAAGGCGTCAGGCCTGCGCGCGCAAAGGCATCGAAAAGGATTGGCGCGGCCGACGCGCGGCCTACCAGTCCTGGCACCGGCGCGCCGTCCGGCCGCCCGACCCAGACGCCGATGGTCATGCGACCGTCGAAACCCAGGGCCCAGGCGTCGCGATAACCGTAGGATGTGCCGGTCTTGAATGCGATGCGGCCATGCGGCGCGTTGTCGGGCGGCGGCGCGCCGATTAGGATATTGGCGACGTACCAGGCAGCGACTGGGTCGAGCAGCCGACGCGGGCCGGGCGACGCCATACCGGCCCGCTCGATCAGCGGTGCTGCGAAACCCTGCCGCGCCAAACCGCTGTATAGCATCACCAGATCGCTGAGCCGCACGCCGACGCCTCCGAGACCCATGGCGAGACCCGGCGCCTCGCCTTTCGGCAGCACCAGTGCAGCGCCGGCCTGCGTGAGCCGGGCGCTCAAGCGGTTGACACCGACCTTGCCTAACACCGCAATGGCGGGAACATTGAGCGACAATTGCAGCGCGCGCCGAACAGTGACTGTGCCCTGGAAGGTCTGATCGAAATTTTCGGGTATGTAGCTGCCGAAACGCGCGGGCCGGTCGTCAATCAACGTCTCCGGATGCAGTAACCCGTCCTCGAATCCGAGGCCGTAGATGAACGGCTTCAAGGTCGAGCCCGGCGACCGCAGCGCCAGCGTCATGTCGACCTGGCCGGCGCGGCGGGCATCAAAATAGTCGGCCGACGCAACGCGCGCACGCACTTCGCCGCTGCTATTGTCGACTGCTAGGATCGCCAACGAAATATCCGGCCCGAGTGAGAGCGCACGCTCGCGCGCCAGGTCCTGCAGCGCCTTCTGCAAGACAGCATCGATGGTGAGTAGGTGGATGCGTCGGTCCGGCTCCGCGCTGACTACCTGATCGGCCGCGTGCGGGGCGAGCATCGGCAATTGCTTGCGTTCCGTCGGCACCGACTCATACTTGGCGCGCGGGACCTCGTCACGCAGGAGCGCGCCGACTGCCTGCGCCCGATCGAGCACCCGATCGCGCGCCGTCCCCGCCGCCTTCGGGTCGCGATCGGGCCGCCGCCATTCCGGCGTTTGCGGCAGCGCGACCAACAAAGCCGCTTCGCCAAGCGACAGGCGCTTTGGCTCTTTTCCGAAATAAGAAAGCGAGGCGGCGCGGATGCCTTCCAGGTTGCCGCCGTAGGGCGCCAGCGTCAGGTAGAGCGACAGGATGTCGTCCTTGCTGAGCAAATATTCGATTTCGACCGCACGCACGAGCTGTCGCAGCTTGGCGCCGATACTGCGATGCTGACGCGGCTCCAATAACCGCGCTACTTGCATGGTGAGCGTCGAACCACCGGAGACAATGCGCCCGTTCCGGCCAAACTGAACGACTGCGCGCGCGATCGCCATAGGATCAATGCCGTGATGGCTGCGGAAGCGCTTGTCTTCATAAGCGAACAGCAGTGAGAGGAAGCGCGGATCGACATCTTTTACGGTCGCCGGCAGACGCCAGCGCCCGTCGGGCGTTGCATAGGCGCGTAGCAGCCGGCCGTCGCGGTCGAGCACGACATGAGAGTGTGCGAGATTATGGCCGAGCCGCGGTGGCCCCAGCGAATACACATAGCCGGCAAAGGCAAGCACGATCGCTGCGACCAAGCCGCCGAGACCAACGCCGGTGCGCCGCCAGCGCGTCATCTAACCGCCTGGATCTCAATCGTGCTGGTGGCCGTGCGGCCGAAGCGGTCCGGCCGGTACATGTCCTCGACCTTCGCCTGCGGTAGCACGTAACGGCCGAGCGACACCACGCGCACCACGTAAGCCACGGTGAACACCGACGGTGAATCCTGATTGCGTTCGAACGCTGCCGTGAAGCGATCGTCGCGGAATTCGCTGCTTACTGGCTCCGTGGCGTCCTCGATCCAGGCCAGCGTGCTGGTCTCTCCCGACGATACTAGGTTTGGATTGTCGATCTCGAACCCGGCCGGCAGATAGTCGGCGACGATCACGCGGCCGAACTGCGGCTGCGGCTCGGTCATCCTCAACAGCACGACGAAGCGTTGGTTTTGCTTGACCTTAGTCGGGTCGGCTGGCTCACCGGCGAGTGTGCGAAACTCGCGTTCGATCTTGAAGCCGCGCTCGGCGGCGGGCTCGGGATTTTGCGGCGCCCCGCTCACCGACACTACCGCCTGCACGTTGCCGTCCCCGCGGTTCGTCACCGACAATGGCTCCGTCAGATCATCAGCACGCAGACCGCGATAGAAAGAGCCCTGCCGCGTTTCACCGCCGACGTTGAGTGAGATTGCGTTTATCTGCTTGGCGAGCGCGCGCGCCGCCAGGATCAGCCAGGCGTTTTCCTGCGTCGAAGTCGCGTTTGACAGCGACCGCGCGGCATCTACGCGCAAGACGGCGTCGTCGATGGTCTTTTGCGTTGCGCGGCCCTCTGAGACGAGCGTCACCAGCGCAGCCGCGTCGCGCAAAGCCGACCCGAAATCGGTGCGACTGGGATCGAGCTTGGGTTGAGGCGCGATGGCATCGAGCGCGGCTAGATAGACCTGATCGGCGCGCGTCTTGTCGCCGAGCATGGCGAGCGCCGCCGCTACTTGCGCCTTGGCGATTGGCGTCGCGAATTCGCTCAATTTGACATCAGCAAAGTAGCGCAGGTCGCCTATCGGAGCCGCCTGGTTTCGCGCCAGCACATAGAGCGCATAAGCGAGCTCGCGGCCGCCGTCCTTGGATGGCTCCGGGGAGCTGCCGACAAAATTGCGCAAGCGGTCTATCGCTAGCGTGAACGCCGCCTGCGGCACTTCGAAGCCGCGCTCCTTCGCGCGCGTGAGGAAGTCGGTAACATAGGCGTCGAGCCAGGCGTCGTTGCCGCCGACCGACCAAAGCCCGAACGAGCCGTTGGCCCCTTGCCGCGCCAGCAAATGCGAAATGGTATCCTTGATGCGCTGATCGATCTCTCCGTCGACCGCCAGCCGTGCGGGCCCCGCCAGCTCGTTGACATAAAGCATCGCCACCGCGCGGCTAGTGATCTGCTCGGAGCAGCCGAACGGATAGCGGTCGAGTGCATTGAGCAAAGTCGCTGCGTCGAGCGAGGCCGAGACCGCGACCGACAGACCGATGCGGCCGGTGCCTGGCACGAAATCGGCGAACAGGTCTTTCGACACCGTCAGTGTTTCGCCCTTGGCCAGTGTGCGCACGGTGCGGCGTGTAAGAATCTGTGTCGCTGGCCGCACGTCTAGTACGTAAGCCCGCTCGAGCGCAAAGCCGTTCGGTCCATTTACTTTCACATTGAGCGCGCCTGATCCGGAGCCTTCGGCGGTCACCGGCAGCGAGACGCGATCGCGCTCCTTGACGGCGAGCTTGAGTGTCTGCGGCTTGGCATCGGCAAGCCTGATCGTGCCCTCTGAACTGGCTGCGACGCTGTAGTCGCCAGCGCCACCCTCGACATTGTCAAGTTCGATTTGCACAACGCCGCGATCGCCGGAGCGCAGGAAACGCGGCAGCGTCGCGGTCAGCACGACCGGATCGCGCACGACCACATCGCCTGCGGCTTTCCCTACCTTGTCCTTGGTCCAGGCCACTGCCATCACGCGCGCAGTCCCGGTGAACGTGGGAATATCAAAGTGCACCTGCGCCGTGCCGTCGGCGCCGACGCGGATAATCCCTGAATATAGCGCGAGCGGCGGTTGGGTCGGCGGTGAGCCGGACAGTTCCGCGCCCGCGATATCGCCGCCGTTGCGGATCTGCCCGCGCGCGCCCTGCATGCCGTCGATCAGCTGACCGTAGAGATCGCGGACCTCCGCCGTGAGGCGACGCTGGCCAAGATAATAGTCGTCGGGTGCCGGCGGCTTGTAATTGGTTAGATTGAGAATGCCGACATCGACGGCGGCTACCACAATTCGCGCGTCATCGCCGGGGCTAAGCCCGGTTAAACGCAGCGGCACGGTGAGCACCGAGTTGGGCCGCAGAATCGCCGGCAGTTTCATGTCAACGGCAAGCGTGCGAGTGGCGCGGTCGATCGAGAACCACTGCACACCGATGGCGCGCCCGGGCATACGTTGGGCCGGTGCATCGAGCGGACGCCGCAGCGTGGCGACCAAATAAGCGCCGGTGCCCCAATCCTCGCCGATGCTTATTTTAATCTGCGCCGTGCCTACTTTCACATCCTCCGACTGGCTGGCCGCCAGCCGATCGGTGAACACATTGAGCGTGAGGTGGCCGGCCGTGGTTGCGGTAACCGCAATAGTCATGGTGTCGCCCGACTTGTAATCGGTCTTGTCGAGGGCAACTTCGAGCAGGTCGGGCGTATCGGCGCTTGATTCCGCATAGAAACCGGAGTCGAACGAGAGCGAGGTGATGGTGACGCCCTCATCCGAAACTTCCAGGCGATAGCGACCCCACTTGACCGGCAACGACAACCGAGCCGGTCCGTCGGACAGGGCATCGACGGTGCCATCGGCGACGCGCTCGGTGCGCTTGACCGGCTCGAACTCCCAATGCCCGCTCTGGCGATACCATTGATAGCTCGTCTCGACTCTAAGCAGCTCGTAGTGCAATCCGGTTTTCGCTGTCAGCTTCCCGTCGGGCGCAACCAGCACCACATCAAAATCGGCATTGGCGCCGTCGGCGAGCGAGCGGCCCAGGAAGGCCGGCTTTACGCCAATCATCGGCGCATCGGCCACGACCGGTAGCGTGAGCTTACGCTCGACCGCGCGGCCCCCCGACTCCGCCATGGTCACGGTGATTTGCGCCTCCAGCGGCCGCGTGGTGGCCGGTAGCTTGTCGAGCTTGACCTCAAAAATTGCCTTGCCCGTGGCGTCGGTGTTCGGCAGATCATCGAGATCCTGGCGCACCGCCGTCACTTCGTCATCGAACAGCCCGAAGACGTAACCTGAAAAGCCAGCTCGCTCCTTGGCGGCCGCGATTGTCACGTCGCCTTGCAGTTCGAGATTGGATGCCGGCGCGCCATAGAGAAAATGACCGTCGACGATGACTTGCGCGGGCGCATTGCGCGCAGTCGATTTCACTGGCGACGTAAGATCAAATTCGACGCGGTCGGGCACATAGTCCTCGACCATGAAAGTCGTCTCGCCGACTGCCATACGCTTGGGATCGGTATAGGCGCGCACACGCCAGGTACCAGTCGAGGCGGTCGAAACGATCGGAACGCTCAAGGAACGGCCGCCGAGGCCCTGGTCATTCACCAGCGCCCTACGATATTCGACGCCATCCGGGCGCTCGACCACGAGCGTGAGCGGCGAAGACTGCGCCGCGAAGCCGCGCGCATCGCGTAGCAGCGCCGTCACCTCGACTGTCTCGCCGGTACGATAGACGCCGCGCTCGGTATAGATAAAGGCATCGAGCGCTTCCGGCACCGGTCGGCCGTCGACGCCGCGGTCGGAGAGATCAAAGGCCGGTGATTTCAAACTGAGGAAGGCGTAGTCTCCCTTCTCGCTAGCGACGATCGCGGCCGGGCTCAAACCACCCTCGCCGCGCGCAAGTCCGGCGTCGAAATGCAGATAGCCGTTCTTGTCGGTTTGTCGGCTCGCCAGGACCTCGTTGTTGCGCGCGATGAGCCGGACTTCCACCTGCGCCCTCGGCTGCGCGCTCGCCAACGAATGTACGAACAAGTCGATACCATTATGCGTGCTGTAAGCCGTCAGCCCAAGATCCGACACGATGAACCACTGAGTAGCGAGTTGATCGTAGTCCTCAGAGATTGCCCCCTTCGGCGAGGCGGTCACCGCATAGACACCCGGACCGAGATCGCGTAGCGCCTCGCCGACCGGAAATGCGGTGGTGACTTCGGTATTGAGCTTCTGCTCGACAATAAGTTCACCGCTCCACACCTTGGCACCGCGCTCAGCGCTGAGTTGCTCGGCCTGATAGCGGCTCATGTTGCGCTCGAAGTCGTAGCCGAGCACGGTGTCGATTAGATTGCGATCGCCGACGCGATACACGGTCAGAATGATGCCACTGGTGTTCACGCTCAGCACCGGAATGCCGCGCTGGCCAGTGCGCGGCAGCACATAGGCCTTGCCGGAAAAACGTACGAACGGCTTGCGGTCGCGCACGAAGATGCTGAAGTCGGCCGACTTCGCCAGCGTCTCCCGCACCACCGACGGCAGCCCTGCGCGCAGCGTGACGGTGTAGTGCTCGCCATGCTTAAGTCCTTCGACGCAGAGTTGTTTGTCGTTTGCGGAGATCGCCGGCTTATCGACACCGGCGACTGCAACGTAAGGTGAGAAATCGGCACGCTTGCCGGGTAGTTCCTCGGACAACTGGAAACAGGCGCGCGGGGACGCGGCGTCAGAGTCAACGGAATAGTCAAGGATGCGGAAGCCGCGCTCGACGCGCAGCCGCTCGTACTGGCCACGCAACTCTGCAGTTTCCCGCAGGTCCAGCGACAGCCGCATGGCGTCGAGCGCGCCCCGCCATTGTCTGCGGTCGACGAAGGTGCGGCCGAGCACCGCCAAGCTGTCAGCTTCCAGATTGCGGTCGCCGGCGCGCCGATAGGCGATATAGGCAGCGGTCGAGGCGCGATCGAGCAAGAGAGCGCGCTCGCGGTCGTCGCGCGGCCTGATCTGCAGCACCGTGCGCGACAATCGTAGCCAGTTCGCCGCATCGTCCGGCGCCACGGCCACCAGTTGGCCGAGTACGGTCATGCCGGTGCGTAGGTCGTCCTTCTGGAAGGCGGCATCAGCCTCCCGGCGCAGTGTCGCTGGCTGCTTGGTCACCGTCCCGGCGTCGTTCTTGATCTGCTCTTCGAGTTTGATCGCTGCATCGCCAAGCTCCTTGCTTTCGAAGGACTTGTCGGCGGCGAAAGCTGGAACGAAGGCAAGGGCAAGGATCGCGGCAGCAATGCCGGCGCGCACGGGCGACAACATCTTTGGAACCCTCCAAAGGGGCCGCGATATTAGTTCAACACCCGATGGTGTCGAGGGCATGGCCCGTTTTGAAGGCGAAGCCAGACACTCCGTTCCTCTGTCATATTATCATCATTTTCAATCAAATTATTATGCCAATAATCTAACAAATTAGATGAATTGCGTGAAGATTCTTTGTTAAGTCATTTATTTATCTATAAATATTCAAATATTTTGCGGTCGCGTCATGGGTAGCGCCTGCTCAATAACGCGGGCCGCCCGCAGCACCAAAGCGTCCGAACCGAGCGGCCCAGCGACCTGTGCCGCGATTGGCAGCCCATTATGCGCAACCCCGATCGGGACCGAGGCGGCCGGCTGTCCAGTTAAGTTGAACGGATAGGTATAGGGCGACCAATTCAACCAGTCGTCATTGAAATCGGGCCGCTCCGGGGCCTCAATGCCGACCTTGAGTGCCGTCACCGGCATGGTCGGCGTCAGCAGCAGATCGTAGCGCGCATGGAAACACCGCATAGCATTATGGAGCTCAGCCCGAGCGGTGCTGGCAGTCAGGTAGTCGCCGACGCTGAGTTTCCGCCCATGCTCGGCGATCGCCAAGAAGCCCGGATCCATCTCGGCACGCCGCGCGGGCGGCACAGCAGATACAATTGCTGCCGCCACCGGCCACCACATCGCGCGGATCAACTCGGGTGCGCGCGATAGCGGCGGATCGGCCTCCTCCACGATAGCACCCAGCTCCTGCAGAGCAAATGCCGCCTTGCGTGTCGTCGCTTCAATGCCGTTATTGAGCGCGACTGCTTGCCCAAGCCGCGGCGAGAACGCGATGCGCAGGCCGCGCACGCCCTCCTCTAGACCGTGGCGATAATTCGGCGCCGGCGTGTTCCACGCTGCAATATCGCGTGCATCCGGCTGGGCGATCGCCGACAACATCAGCGCTGCATCCGCTACGCTACGCGCCACCGGCCCATGATGCGATAGCACTCCGAGCAGCACCGCCGGGTAGATCGGCACGCGACCGAAGCTTGGCTTGACGCCGATCACGCCGGTGAATGCCGCCGGAATCCGCAATGAGCCAGCACCGTCGGTTCCAAGATGCATCCAACCCTAGACCGAGCAACGCCGCCACCGCGCCGCCGCCGGTCGAGCCGCCCGGTGTATACGCGGGATTCCACGGATTGCGGGTGATGCCGGTGAGCGGACTGTGGCAAACGCCGATCCAGCCATGCTCAGGCATGCAGGTCTTGCCGAGGATCACCGCCCCCTGCTCGCGCAACCGCTCCACCGACGGTGCATCGGTAGCGGCTGGCGTCGTATCGCTCACCCGCGAGCCACGCCGGGTCGGAAAGCCCTTCGCCAAGATGTTGTCCTTGACCGTGGCCGGCACACCGTCGAGGGCCCCAAGCGGCCTTCGCGCGCGCCAACGCGCCTCCGATTGCCTAGCGGCATCGAGCGCACGCTCCGCGTCGACCATCACAAATGCATTGAATGCAGCATGCCGCTCTATACGCGCTAGCACGTCGCGCACCACCTCCACTGGCGAGAGATCCCCGCGGGCGAAGGCCGATGTGAGCGCGGCGCAGTCCAGATCGGTAATGGTGCTCATACCCGCGAGGCGCTCCGTTCGGTAAAGTTAGCGCGGCAATGGCCACACACACCTTTCCCCAGACAGTCGACGCAGGTAAACCAATATTTGCGCCGACCCCGTAGCTCAGCCGGATAGAGCATCAGCCTTCTAAGCTGAGGGTCGCTGGTTCGAATCCAGCCGGGGTCGCCAAT
>Ga0207761_1000416_pt1 | contig 14925 bp, 9 predicted proteins | sample LuqExpMetageno34_FD_187792 | JGI IMG/M metagenome (GOLD analysis project Ga0207761, IMG submission 187792) | Tropical forest soil microbial communities from Luquillo Experimental Forest, Puerto Rico - Sample 34 (SPAdes) | ecosystem: Environmental > Terrestrial > Soil > Tropical forest ... | reverse complement strand
TTACATCGAGTGGCTAGCCGTGCTGCCGTGGCAAAAGTCTTCCGGCGTTGAGATCGACATCACCAAGGCCAAGGAAATCCTCGACTCCGACCACTACGATCTGGAGAAGGTCAAGAACCGCATTCTTGACTACCTTTCCGTGCGTCGTCTGAAGCCAAACATGAAAGGGCCAATTCTGTGCTTCGTTGGACCTCCGGGCGTGGGCAAGACCTCGTTGGGCAAATCGATCGCCCGGTCGCTGGGGCGAAAGTTCGTGCGCCTGTCGCTCGGCGGCGTTCATGACGAAGCCGAAATCCGCGGGCATCGCCGCACTTACATTGGCGCGCTGCCGGGACAGATCATGCAGGGCATTCGCCGGGCTGAGACCAACGATCCGGTGTTCATGCTGGACGAGATCGACAAGGTGGGCCGCGATTTTCGCGGCGATCCGGGCTCGGCTCTGCTGGAAGCGCTCGATCCGGAGCAGAACTTCAGCTTCCGCGATAACTACCTTGATGTGCCGTTTGATTTATCGAAGGTGCTGTTCATTACGACCGCCAACCAGCTCGATCCGGTCGCCGAGCCGTTGCGCGACCGCATGGAGATCATCGAACTGCAAGGCTACACCGAGGAAGAAAAGGTACACATCGCGTTTCAGTACCTGATCCCACGGCAGATTGAAGAAAACGGAATCACCCGGGAGCAGATCGACTTCCCCGAGGAGACCGTCCGCTTCCTCATTCGCCACTACACGCGCGAAGCTGGCGTGCGCAGCCTCGAACGTACGATCGGAACTATTTGCCGCAAGCAGGCGCGCCGCATCGCCGAAGGCAAGACCGACAAGTTGCTGGTGACCACCGAACTGGTGCAGCGCACCGACATGCTCGGCGGTATCAAAATCCGGACTGAGGGCGAAATCGCCGAGCGCACCAAGCGCACCGGAGTTGCCGTCGGCTTAGCCTGGACGCCCACCGGCGGCGACGTCCTCTTCATCGAGGCCAACAAGATGAAGGGCAAGGGCGGCTTCAACATGACCGGACAGCTCGGCGACGTGATGCGCGAATCGATGCAGGCGGCGTTGACCTGGGTGCGCTCGAATGCCAAGGAGTTGGGAATTGACGAGGACTTCTTCGCCAATCACGACATCCACATTCATGTGCCGGCGGGAGCGATTCCGAAGGACGGCCCTTCAGCCGGCGTCACGATGGCCACAGCGCTGGTGTCGCTGCTGACCGAGCGCCGCGTGCGCCCGCTGACGGCCATGACCGGCGAGATCACACTGAGCGGAAACGTGCTGCCCATCGGCGGCATCAAGGAGAAGACCCTCGCCGCTAAGCGCGCCGGAGTGAAAGACATCATCCTGCCCGAGGACAACCGCCAGAACGTGCAGGAAGACCTGACCCCGGAACAACTGCAGGGACTGACCATGCACTACGTGAAATCTATCCCTGAGTTGCTGGAGATCGCCTTCCCCGCGACACCGGCCGAGGAGAAGCATGACGAGGCCGTGCGCGAGCAGGTGCTCACCGGAGCGCCGGTAGCGTAAATCGAACTTAGAGGACCTGTAAGCCACCCAGCCTCGGGTGGCTTACGTTTTCTTAGGCAATCTCGGCCACCACGATGGTGATATCGTCACCGGCGACGCCTCGCGACCAGTCGCTGACCTCGCGGCTGATCGATGCGCACGTCTCCGCCGCGGTTCGCGAGCGGGCCAGTACGCCCTTTACCCGTTCGGCACCGAACTCTTCGCCGCGTTGCGTCGCCTCCAGCACGCCGTCGGTGTAAAGGAGGAAGCGATCGCCCTTTGCGATGTTCAGCGACCGTGACTCGTAGGTTGCGAAAGGCATGAATCCCAGGATCAGTCCGTTTTCCTCGACATCCTGGACCTTCTGCTCCGCAGCCCGGTAGTGCAGCAAAGGTGGGTGTCCTGCGGCGCTGTAGCAGCCGCTGCCCTTTTGCAAATCGAGGAACAAGTAGGCTGCAGTTACGAACTGCCCCTGCAGTTTGCCGGAGAGAACTGTGTTGAGCCCGGCCATTACCTTCGCGGGATCGCCGGCGTGCTCAACCTGGGCTGCGATCGCCACCTTTACCATGGACGCGACGAGTGCCGCCCCGATTCCGTGGCCCGAGACATCAGCAATCAGTACGCCGACGCGTCGCTCATCAACCACGAGGAAATCGTAGAAATCACCCGCCACCTCCGACATCGGGAGATACTGTGCCGCCAACTGCAAGCCTTCCAGTTGCGGCATCGTCTCCGGCAGGATCGAGGTCTGGATGCGCCGGGCGATCTCTAACTCCTTGCGAATGGCCGACAGCTCCTCTTCATTGCGCAGGCTACGGCTGGCCACGAGATATGCCAGCGAACAGAGGAAAATAGCGAAGCCGATGAACTCGTAATCGGCCCCACTCTCGGGCAGCCAGCGGCGGAGGTTGTTATAAATGACGAACAATCCCCACACCAGCATCACAATGCGTAGCGTCTTGACTTCAGGCACGCTCTCCGCCGGCGCCAAATAGAGATAAACGATTATCGCCAGGGTGAAACTGATAACCAGGACGTTGTTAATTACGTCGAGCGCACGAACTGTGATGCCGCTGGAATGCAGCACGAGAAAGACCGCCGCCATCATCACGTTTACCGTCAGAAGCGACTTGGTCACCCAATTGTGCTTTTTGGCTACGAGTCCCCAGCCAAACAGAATGGCTGGGATGCCAATCGTGAAAGTGACCAGGTAAATTTGAAAATAGATGGTGCGGCCCGGCAGAAATAATCGTGCCGACTGCGTCATGAGCAGTGCGCGGTATCCGTAGAGCAGCGACAGCAGCCCAAACCACAGGCGCACCCAGTCCTGAGTCTTCCAGCGCAGAACCTGCACAAATACTGAGCCTAGCCCAATCGCCATCGCCACGACGGCGACCACCAGGCGAGCGGCGTCGCCTGACAGGAGGTGGCGAAATTCAGCGGCAACTTGAGGAGAAGGAGGCACAGTCAACGATGTCGCATCAACCATAAATCGCCACCACTGCGCGTGCCAAGTGAATCGCCATTTTCTCTGTCGCGCTGTGATTCGCGTGGTGCACTGGCCAGGGAATCGGGTGGCCCGATGCCACATGCTGACCAGATTGGTTCCCGCTTCGAGGATTCACTAAACTGGATGGGAGAGCGCAGCGGCGGGGCAGCATGGCGCGTACGAGACTACGCACTTACCGGCAGTTGCCGGTTGAGCAGAGGGGTTCCGTTCCGGAGAGGAGCTGAGTGGCAGCACCGAGCATCAGGAAGCGGATGGCGCGGCAGATCAACCGTTGGCGTCTCCTGCGGAGGTCCTTCGGCGACGATCACGAAGAAGAACGCTACCGCGTGATACAGGCGGTGGTGCGCAGAATTCCGCTTGGAGACGGGGCCAAAAGCCGTCTCTCGAACTGGTTGTTCTCCCGCTTCGTGCAGAAACGCGCAGCCATAAGAGAACAAATCCGGGTGGCTCAAGCCAAGTGGGACGCCCGAGGCCAACTGCGCCTCGATCAACTACTGGCTGGCTCTGAAATTCTCGCGATCGGCAACCATGATTCCCCCGTCGTCTCGATCATCCTGGTCACCAGGAACAAGGCTCACCTGACGCTGTTAACCGTCGAGTCGATTCTCGAGCATGTGTCCGTGCCCTACGAACTGATGATCGTCGACAACGGCTCGGACGACCGCACTCATGCACTACTCGATAAACTTCAGGGAGCCAGAGTTCTGCGCAACGCGGTCAATGCAGGCTTCGGTCCTGCGTGCATGCAGGCCGCCAACGTGGCCCGCGGCGAATACCTGTGCTTCCTGAACAATGATGCTCTTCTCTCGCCAGGCGCAATCGAGGCTGCTCTGAAGAACTTCGATTCCAACTCGGTTGGTGCGGTGGGCGGAAAGGTCCTTCTCGCCAACGGAGCCTTGCAAGAGGCCGGTTCGATGGTTTGGTCAGACGGAAGCGCCCTGGGCTACGGACGCGGCGATGACCCCTCGTTGCCCCAATATAACTTCCGCCGGCCCGTCGACTACTGTTCCGCTGTCTTCATGATTACTCCGGCGCACGTGTTTCGACAGTACGGAGGCTTCAGCGAGGAGTTTGCGCCTGCGTACTACGAAGACACTGACTACTGCATGAATCTTTGGCAGCACGGGCTGCGCGTCTTGTATGAGCCCGCGGCCACGATCCTCCACTATGAATCGGCCAGTTCGGGAGACAATGATCGAGCTACCCCGATGATGGCGGCCCATCAAAGCAAGTTTAGCGCCAAGTGGCAGGAAGCCCTTGGCCGCCATTACGCTCCAGAACCGGCGAACATCTGTGCCGCGCGCACCTCGGTACATGCATCCGCTCTTCGCATCGTTTACATTGACGATCGCGTTCCACGGCGAAATCTCGGAGCGGGCTTTCCGCGCAGCAATGACATCGTCACGGCGTTGGCCGGCATGGGTCATCAAGTGGTGTGTAGCAGTTCGACTGTCCCAGTGGCAGTAGCAGATGCCGATGTACTGCCGCGCGAAGTGGAGATCTTCGACGGTCTCCGCTTCCGCCAGAAACTGGTGGACGAGTACATGCCCTGCGCCGACGTGGTTTGGGCCAGCCGTCCGCATAACCTGAAGCTTCTCTTGCGCGATTATCCTCAGGTTTTCTCGGATCGGAAATTTGTCCTGATCTACGATGCCGAAGCCATCTTTGCTCCGAGGGCACGCGCACGGGAAGAACTGCTGGGTGCGAACATGCGTCCGCAATACCCACTGGAACCAAAAGGATTGGAAGAAGAGATTTCCCTCGCCAGGATGGCCGATGCGGTGGTGGTTGTCTCTCAAGCTGACCGGCAAGTGATGCAGAACGGTGGAGTGAACTCGCTGTATGTAGTGGGACACTCCCTCTCGATCGTTCCCACGGTTTCATCCTTCGCGCAGAGAGACGCATTCCTTTTCGTGGGCTCGATCCATGGGACGGACAATCCCAACGCCGACTCCGTCCGCTATTTTTGCGAAACTCATTGGGACCAGATTCACCGTGCCACCGGGGCCGAATTCCTTGTTGCAGGCTACGGATCGGAAACCCTGCGCAGCGAGATCAAACATCCCGCGGTGCAATTCCTGGGAAAGCAGGAAGACCTTCGTCCACTCTATGAGCGAGCGCGGGTGTTCGTCGTGCCCACGCGATACGCGGCTGGCCTGCCCTTCAAGGCCCACGAAGCAGCAGCTTATGGCGTGCCCTTGGTAGTTTCACCGTTGATCGCGCGGCAATTGCTGTGGAACGACGATATCGACTACTGCGCAGCCGCCGACCTCGACCAGATGGCAGACTGTTGTATTCGACTTTACGGCGACCCGGCTTTGTGGGAACGTTCCCGCACCCATGCTCTGGCAAGAGTGGCGCAGGAATTCTCCCCGGAGGCATTTGCTGGTCGGCTGCGGTCGGTCCTCGAAGCGGTCCGTCCGGCACCCCAATCCAAACAAGGCCCATTCAGCCTATAGGGGGAACCGCCGGCGTTCCTCCTGACGCCGCCGCGCGCCGCCACCTCAGCGCGGGACGGCGGGCTCCATCCGCGTCGGTGCAATAACCGTAGCCGTGGCGTTAATCATATAGCTAGCCGCGATGATCGAGTTAGGGGGACCGTTATGGCTGAAGATGGCATAGCCTGCGGTGTTCCGCGGCAGCCTCAGGTCAAACGAGTGCGAATACCGCACAACACCAGTTCCCGCTGGAATGCTCGTCTGTGCCGCAGCCAGCATATTGTTGCTGAAGTCGTACACCGTCAACACACCGGTAATCGGCATGTCCGAGATGTTCTGGAACATCCACTCATTATCAAAACCACCACAGGTGCTCCACAGTGGGTTGAACAGAGTTGTGTCGATCCCGCGGAAAGTGTAGTTCCCCGCCAATCCGCTGTTGGTCACCGCGACCAGATACAGCCCTGGGGTTGCCGCAGTAAACGACACCCGACGCCCCGCACCGTAGCCGTTCTTCAGGATTGTCGGAGCGGATCCACTGTTCGTGGTCACTTGTACACTTGAGGTCCCGCGGCATCCCGCCAAAGCGTCATTCGGCCCGTAAACTGCGAGCGGCAAGAACATCGCGTGTGACGCGCCCGAGTAGTTGTCTGCTGGAGGTTCAAATTCGACAGCATATGAGTGGCCTGCCACAGCATAGATCCCATACCAGAAAGTCGAGTTCTGGGTGAAGGAAGACTGCGTAAGTCGTCCATCAGGAATGATCAAGACGGGGGCCGAGCAATCGGAACTCTCGGCGTGAAGCAAGGAACAGGTAGCAACGATCAGCGCAAAGAAAACAACAGCGAGTAAGAGCCTATGAGTCATCGTGTGGCGCTCCGGTACAAGGTAATCAAACTTCAACACAATAGTAATCGAAGATTGAGTTACCGCACGCGATAGAGATGCCAATTCGCCAATCGATTCCCAAAACGGGAAGGCCTGCCCTGCTCGCTCGTGGACCCACGAGTCCACCATTTTTCATCCGCGACTCCGCCTACTGCCGCGGCGGCGCGCCTGACAGAAGTCTTCATAAGTTGCTGGCCGGAAGCGGGATGCTGTGCGTTCTTTCGCGTTGCTCACCCCCAATCGAACAACCAAACTCGATCCTCAGGCTGGGATTTTCGCGAGCGCTTGCATGGTATGATCAGCTGTCGTAACAATCAGAGTTCTGAACAACTTGTGGGTGCAACACTAGCGTAGAGTTGCGTGAGCAGATTGGATTCAGGACCACCCCATACCCGCATGAGTTCCAGTCAGCAACTTTCCAAGCTGTCCCAGATTGTGCAGGTCCTTGAGATTGGCGAGGAGTTCTTTCAGGAACCTCAGCGCCTAGCTCCTCCGGGCCCATGGACGGGGCATCTCCCAGCAGCCTTTTGGTTAATCAAAGCCGCAAAGCCGCAAATACTCGTCGAACTCGGCACTCACAGTGGAAACTCGTATTCCGCTTTCTGCCAGACCATCAGCTTGATGGGGCTCCCCACGCGCGCCTTTGCGGTTGACACCTGGCAGGGCGACGAACACGCCGGGTTCTATGACGAAAGCGTCTTCCAGGACTTCAACGCTTTCAACCAAGGCCACTTCCCTTCATTTTCCAAGCTGCTTCGCATGACCTTTGACGAGGCCCGGGGCTCATTTTCGGATGGCTCGATCGACCTGCTTCATATAGACGGGCTGCATACCTATGAAGCGGTACGGCACGACTTTGAGAATTGGCGCAGCGCTGCCTCGGATCGCGCCGTGGTTGTGTTCCACGACACAAACGTCCGCGAACGGGGATTTGGCGTCTGGAAACTCTGGCAGGAGCTCTCCGAAGCCTATCCTTCTTTTGAATTCCACCATTCTGAAGGCTTGGGCATGCTCGGGCTGGGCCAGAAGCAATCTCCCCTGATGACGAGCCTGTTTGCGTTGGGCCAAGATCCTGAGAGTGCCACTCTGGTGCGACGTCTGTTCTCTGCACGGGGAGAAACTTTTCTCTCACGCGTGGAGATAGTCGACTCGAAGCTGCAGATCAGCCTGCTCACAACTGACAATGCCCAGAAGGCGACACGTATGGCTGTCTTGGAGGAAGAACTGTCGAAGCGAGGCGAAACTCTCCTCGCACGGGAACACGAAGCCGGTCTGATGGGCCAGTTCATTCAGAAGAAAGAGAGCGAGATCCAGCAGAAAGACGCCTACATCCACGAACGTGAACAGGTTATCCAGATCAAGGACGAGTTGCTTCGCGAACGTCGAAACGCCACTCAGAGGTTGGAAGACCTGCTACATGGACGCGAGCAGACACTACAGTCGACAGCCGATTTACTGCGACAAGCGGAGCAACGCATCGCTGAACTGAGCCGCGAAGCCGGCTCGGCTCGGCAGGATCTGGAACTTGCTCGAGATACCATCGAAACTGAGATTTCGGCACGGGAACGGCTGATCCGCGACACCGATCTCCGTATTCAAGAGCTAACCGCGGGCCACGTCGCGCTTACGAAAGAGCGCGACGTCAGCCTAAGAGAGAGCCAGAAGAGCCGGGCGGACCTGGAGCGCGTCCTCGGGTCCCGAACGTGGCGCTACACCTCGGGGTTGCGCCGCCTGAAACGGCGCTTAATTCCACTGAAGCAGATTCATCCGGATCGCCCCGAGCTGCCAACGGAAGATCGGGAGTTAATAAGCACTTCCGGTTTCTTCGACGCCGCCTGGTACCTCAGCCAGAACCCGGACGTCGCCGCCGCCGGTGTCGACCCAGTGGCGCATTACCTTGAGTTTGGAGGCGTTGAGCTGCGTGACCCCAGTCCACGTTTCAGCAGCCGGCGCTACTTTGAGCAGCACGCCGACGTGGCAGCCGCCGGCGTGAACCCGCTCGTCCATTACGTCCGTTTCGGCATTTCCGAAGGACGATTAGCGCCTCCAGCGGTCGAGCAGCTTTCTTCACAGGATCGAGTCGGGATTGGGGAAGTTTTCTCATACATGGCGGGTCGTATCGACCGCGCGGCGCTGCCCAGGCAGGTGTTCGTCGGGGCCTCTAGCCTCGGCAATTTTTTCATGGCCGAGATTGCGCACATGATCACCGGCGCCTTTCGTCAGCTTGGCATCCCTGCGACCTTTGTGAACGAGTCGGAAGCATGCCACTTGCCCGCCGGTGTACCCATGGTTGCGGTAGCGCCCCATGAGTTCTTCCATTTGGGTGACGGGCCCAAGGCATTTGACCGCTTGAAGCGCGCATCGCGCATAGTGATGGTGAACACCGAGCAGCCGCAGACCCAGTGGTTTGCTCTGGCCATGAACTACCTCAAAAGTGCATCGGCTGTGCTCGACATCAACTTCGAAGCGGCGATGGAGATCCATCGCTCCGGCATTCCGGCCTTTGCCCTGCCCCTCGGTTACAGTGAATACATCGCTCGAACCTTCCCCGGTTCGGAGTTGCCCGAGCACCCACTTTACGAGTTCCTCCCCAAGTCCGTAATCTCTCCTCTCCCCAAGACTTACGCAGACAGGCCCATTGACATACTGTTCATCGGAACGGCATCTGCGCGGCGGCACGCGTTTTTTGCCCGGCACGCTGAATTCTTTGCTTCGCGGAACTGCATCCTTTATCTGCCTGACAGCAACCGCCCCTTCCTGCCCGGCGATGCAAGGGCAATCGATTTCGCCACGATGGCGGCGCTGGCTCATCGTTCAAAGATCGTTTTGAACGTCCATCGTGACGAGACTCCGTACCTCGAGTGGCAACGCATCGTGACTTTGGGAATCCTGCAGTCCACGCTGGTAATCACCGACCGCTGCACCTTGAATCCATGCATCACTCCTAATCTCGACTACCTCGAAGGCCCACTCGACGGCTTGCCCACGTTGTGCAATTTTGCTCTTCACAATTGCGATGCCGCCGAAAGCATGACAGCTGCGGCCTTTCGCCGGTTGAAGGAGAATTACTCTGCCGACCAGGTTCTGGGCCGCTGCTGGACGGCGCTCGTCAGCCGCATCGGAGAGAAACTATGACCCTGGCCGCTCCCTTCGAGACGCTGTTCCAGCGACACCTGGATGCATCACGGTCGCAGACATCCATCGCCATCTCATGCTACAAATACGGACGTGAAGCACTCGAGGCCCTGGACTCGGTTCTGCAGCAAACCGAGCCTGTCCTCGACCTGATCGTCGTCGATGATCACTCTCCGGACGACTCCGCCGCACTAATCGCGCAGTGGCTGGAGAAGAACGCTGGGAATGATAAGCTTGGCAGGGTCTCCCTGGTGCGGCATATCGAAAACCAGGGGCTTTCCCAGTCACGCAACACGGCGTTGTCCCTCGTGGAGACACCCTACGTCTTCATCCTTGACGCGGATAATCAAATCTATCCCAGGGCGATCGAGCAGCTACGGCGAGCGCTTGAGAATTCCGGCTGCGCCATGGCCTACTCGCTGATCGAGCAATTTGGCGACTCAGCGTCGCTGATAAATAATTCTATATGGAGTCCCGAACGCTTTTGTCGCGGCAACTATATCGATGCCATGACCTTGCTGCGGGTTGATGTGGTGCGTGAACTGGGGGGCTATCGCAAGATGATGAAGAATTTCGGGTGGGAAGACTATGACCTATGGTGCTCGTTCGTAGACCGAGGACTCAAAGGATGCCACGTCCCGCAAATTCTATGTCGCTACAGAGTACACAAGGGTTCGATGATTCGAACAGTAACGAACCGGTTTGTTTCAGAGGACGTAAGCAGAGTGCGAGACGATTTTTCCGCGCACCACAAGATGGAGTTTCTCTTTTGAGTTCGCCCATTTTCGTATTGTTCCGCCCCGATCAGGCAATGGCTTTCAACTTTCTCAATTTGTTGGCGATTACCAACAATTAGGTAGATTTTGCGGGAACCGGTAACCCTTTCGTTCTGTGCCTCCATCATTAATGTCCCGCATGGGGCCGCCCCATCCGCCGAATCATCGTCCAAACCGCGACCACGACAATGGTGCCCCAACTCAGAAACACCAGGCCAAGGTATCCCCGCGGCTCGTAATGAAACTGCACCACATTCTCTCCCCGCACTACCGGGATGCCACGAAAGAGGAAGTTGGCGCCAGCCACTTCCACGCGGCGATTGTTCACAGTAGCGTTCCAGTACCGGGCCCATCGGTCGGTCACGAGCAGCCACCCATCTCCAGGGGCGTCATACCGAAACGAGAGTCCATTGGGAGAGTAGCTGAGCAGTTCGACAGACGCGGGCGTGGCCGGACGCACAGCTTGCATCCAAGTCCCATCGTCTTTATCTGGGCGAAGCAGTGGTGAGGCGGACTCCTGCAGCATGTCTGCCGGTTTGTGCAACACTACGGGGGGCAACCCCAGAGTATGGCTCACCTTTAGGTACTCTTCAAATGCTCTGTCGCTGGGCGGTAACCAGATGGGATTGTCCGTAAACCAGATTCTCTGCTTGCCTAGCGCCAGTTGATAAAGTACCGGGTCGGCGACATACGGCTGAAAGAACGGATTGACCAACCCGGTGTCGTTACCAAGAGTGGGAATCTTGAGAACCACATTCCGGTCATGTTGGTAGCGACCAAGCTCGTCGGGTGGATATAGCTGCCGATCGAGGCCATGCGGAGTCAAATCCAGGCTTGCTACGTGTCTGGAAACCATGATGTTCCACCAGTCACGAGTAGCCTCCGAGTACATGGTCGCCTTTCCTATCTTTATCGCGGAAGAAGCATCATACAAACCTATCAATAACAGTACCGCGAGAAGTAGGCGGCTCGATATGTCCCTCCGCCACCACAAAAAGAATATGACACTTATTGGAAGCCAAACTAGAAGCAGTAGCTTCGATGGATGCCCGGCGCCGCTGAAACTAAGATGGGCAGCACTTAGGATTCTTAAATAGGCCCAAAAAGCCACGGCGGCGACCGCCGCAGACACAGCTACAAATCGCCATCGGCCGGGGTCATCGCCTGAAACTCGCAACGTGTCCACGTCACGTGCACCGTAGGCCCCCAAAATGCAGATGCCGGCAATTGCATAAGCCGTGAAAAGCGACGGGAACCGGAAGTAACGGGTGGGCGGCACCAGATCGTACAGCCAGCCACGGACTGGCAAATGATTACCGACTGAGGCAGCGAGAAAAAACAAAATGAGCGCACCAATCCAAATTCGCCATCTGCTCCGCCGTGTCAGAGCGATCGCCGCCAGCGACAGAACCAGGGCACCCGAATAAATACTGCTCATCGAAACGTCGGTCTCGGGCCATATGACAAATGGGGGCCAATTCAAGAGATAGAGAAATGGGCTCGCAAGAGTGCCGATCGCCTGCGGCGGTAATGGGTCAACCATGGCATAATCGCGACTGATCCCGCCCGCACGGCTTGTATACCCCTTAGTGTAAAGCAGGAATCCAACATATGCAGGGCTCATGACTGCTCCGCCTACCAGTCCGAAAATACAAAGCCCCATAACGACAAACAGCAAACGCTTCCCCGCGGGTTCGAGCTTTGCGGTATCGTTCTCGGGGAATCCCATCCACGATCGTCCAACACCCCACAAACCCAAAAACACGGGATCAAGAATTACCAGTGCGGGATAACCTCCCAGTGCGGACAATCCCCAAAGTACGCCTGCCAAAACCATGTTCCAGTACGACCGTCGCGCCAGAGCAACGTCGAATCTCCATAGAATCCATGGCAGAAACGAGAAGGAATAAAGTATCGTCGTATGCTGTCCGTGGCCCGTGTAGAATCCGCTGGCCGCAAAACCGAGGGCAGCTATTAAGCCTCCCCACGGTGGACATTGCAAATGGCGGCAAAGCAATAGCATTCCCACGCCGCCAAATACCCAGAGTGTCATCCAGTACACGACGAACCCATGGAGAAGATTAGTGGAAAGTAACCCAAAAACCAATAGGATCGGCGAGGCAGCGCCAATTTGAGGATCCGCAAAATCGGGTGAGCCCCCATCCATCCACGGATTCCAGAGGAAGAGCTTTCCGGCTTTGGCATGGTCGGCCACCAAGGAAAATAAAGGCCCGTAGAAGGCGTCAGCGTCCCAAACCGGCGTTGCCGTGCCTGTCAGTAGTTTCGCGTTGCTGATTAGGACTACGGCGGCTAGTACACAGGCGGCAAGGAACCATGCCGTCCAGGTTGTTCCGAAGGTTCGATGAGCGGTTTTCTCCAAGCTCGTCTCCAAATCTACAAATCAATGTGGTGAGTTAGCCCGCTCGGTTGTCGAAGGAGGCTTAGTGGCATATCGGCGGCCTCGAGGTTAGAGGTTGCCGGGTTTGTATTGCGGCCTGTCAAAACACGGCAACGCCCCAAGGCTTAACGTACACACTCCATAATCAGGTGAGTGTAAGGTATTCGCAAAACGTCCGTTCGCAAGTGTGGAATCACTTCTTGAAACCAGCTATGCGCAAGCTCCAGGTATGCCCTTTCGGTGCGAACAAACCGTCCTCGATCACGCGCCAACAGATAACGCTCAACTCTGGATTGGTTCTTCGTATAACAGCCATCGTTGGTAATAAGGCGGCCACCCGGTTTCAGCGCAGAATGGCCGAGACGAAACAGGTTGCGCGCTTCATCGTCGTCGAGATGGTGAGTCAAGCCCAAGGCTAAAACAATGTCAAACGCACCGAGTTCGGAGACGTTGTGATGGCTTACCCGTTCACATACAAATTGTCCACGATTCCCGTACCGCTGCTGCGCCGTCTTGATGTAAGACGGATTGACATCCACGCCGAGGTAGTGGCAAGGCGGTAAAAACGGCAACATGTTGCCAGGACCACAGCCGATGTCCAGGATGTAGTCCGAAGGATTCGGTCTGATGTATTCGCTCACTAGCACACGACTACGATAATTTGCCCCGATGAGCCGGTGATAAAGTTCGTAAAAGTATGACTGGTCGAGAATTGGCCGGACGATTTCAATCATTGAATACTCGAATTGCGTTTAATGGCAAACACAGCATATTGGCCACCGAGCGGGAGTTTGCTGATCCCCCGTTCCAAGCTATCGCCCGCCCGGCGATAGATGAACTCAGGGAGGAAAAGGAAGTACTGGAATTCCTGACTGGAAAAACCTGCTTGCTGCAAGATCTCGCTACATTCTCGCCGTTTCAAAAGGACGGCATTGGCATCTACCGGAGTTCGGCTCACTATGACTTGAGTAATAGGGTTGTAGGGATTATGTTCGATTATCGCAAATATGCCGCCTGGCTTCATGACGCGGTTCACTTCGCGGCTGAGTGAGAGCCTCTCTACGATAGGCACGTGGTGGTAAACACAAACTGCCGTCACGAAGTCGAACTCGCCATCTTCATAAGGAATCCTGCCAACATCCGACTGCACACGCATCTCAACCTTTTCTGTTCCGCCCAACATCTCAGCTGAGGGATCGCAGCCCGCGACAGTCGCAAAGTCATCGCGCAATAGTGTAAGCAAGTCTCCTCTGCCACAACCCACATCTAGGTAGCGCATAGACCGGGTTGGCATTCCGTGCCTGCGGCAGTAGGCTCGAATCAAGTCCCGCTTGCGCTCTTGAAAGAAAACGGATCCTCCACCAAAACGATCACGGATGGGATCTGCCAGCAGTTCTTCATAAGACGCTGCATATTCATCGAATTCGGGACGGTCCATAGCCTTATATTGTACTTGGTGACCGTAATCACGGTTATGCTCGGCAACATCCTCACGGGACACTAACGGTCGAATCACGCGGAAGCCGCGCGTCCTTGTCCCATCACGTTCGCTGGCGCGATCCTTCCTGATATTCTCGCGCCGACCCATTCACGGAATCCAAATGATCCGGCGAGGCGCCCCGGAGGTGATCGACATTTATGGTGCCACCGACGAGATACAGCGGACGTCCTTTCGACTGCTCATAGATCTTACCGACGTACTCCCCGACTATGCCAATGCTCATCAGGGTCGCACCGCCCAGCAGACTGACTAACACCGTCAACGAAGACCAGCCGGGCACGGCATACCAGTGAAGAAGATGCGCCAGGGTAGCACGCATCGCTTCTTCGATTCCGAGCAGGGTTGCGATCACACCCAACCAGACGCTGGCTTGCAGCGGGAGGGCCGAAAAAGACGTCGCCGCTGTCCACGCAAACGACAGCATCTTGCGAAGCGGATACTTGGTATCTCCCGCCACCCTGGCTGCCCGCTCATACTCAACACCGATCTGCGGATATCCAACCCAGGCCACCATTCCGCGCAAGAACCGGTGCGTCTCACGCATCTGGTGCAGGCCCTCCAGACAGTGCCGCGACAGCAAGCGAAAATCACCGGTGTCCGTCGGCATGTCCTTATAGACCAGGCTGCGCATGGTGCGATAAAAGAGCCAAGCGCTCAATCGCTTAAATACCGTTTCGCCAGCTCGACTGACACGTCGTCCATAAACTACGTCGTAGCCTTCCCGGTAACGGGCTATCATCTGATGAACTACTGATAGCGGGTCCTGGAGGTCGGC
>Ga0207761_1000415_pt1 | contig 14927 bp, 17 predicted proteins | sample LuqExpMetageno34_FD_187792 | JGI IMG/M metagenome (GOLD analysis project Ga0207761, IMG submission 187792) | Tropical forest soil microbial communities from Luquillo Experimental Forest, Puerto Rico - Sample 34 (SPAdes) | ecosystem: Environmental > Terrestrial > Soil > Tropical forest ... | reverse complement strand
GGAAGCCGCGCATGCGCGGCAGAACCGGTTTGCGCGCGTGCTCGAAGCTGCGGTCGGCGCGTTCAGGGATTTCATGAGCTACGAGCTCGCCCTGGTGATGCTCGCCTTCGTCGTGCTGTTCAAATTCACCGACGCGCTTGCCGGATCGATGACGGCGCCGTTCGTGATCGATCTCGGCTTCTCGCGCAACGAATATGCCGCGATCGTGAAAGGCGTTGGCCTCGCCGCGACGTTGCTGGGCGGATTTGCCGGCGGCTTCGTCGCGCGCGCCTATCCGCTCGCGGCAAGCCTCTGGATCGGCGGCATCCTGCAGTCGGTCGCCAACGTCGTGTTCTCATGGCTCGCGCTGCGCGGCCATGACATCACGGCGCTGACGATCGCCATTACGGTCGAGAATTTCACCAGCGCGATCGGCACGGTGATCTTTGTCGCCTACCTGTCCGCGCTCTGCCGCAACCCGCTGCATACGGCCACGCAATACGCGCTGCTGACCGCGCTCGCCGCGGTCGGCCGCACCTATCTGTCGTCGGGCGCCGGTTTTGTGGCCGAAAGCACAGGCTGGGCGTGGTTTTACATCCTTTGCGTGGTCGCAGGATTGCCGAGCCTTCTGCTGCTCGCCTGGCTGCAAAGCCGCGGCCATTTCAAGGCCTTGGCACCGAAGCGATCCTAAGGCCGCCGCAGTTCCCGCCGGAACGATAAAATCCCGCGTCGCGTTGGTCGGGCAGCGAACAACGGGAGGTGCTCATGCGTACGCACTTGATTGCTGCAGTCGGAATCTCCGCGCTCGTCATCGGCTGGTCGGCGGCCGCGAACGCGGAATACTTCAATCGCTACACCTTCGGCACCTGGACGAACGCCGCATACAATGACGGCGTCTGCCAGTATTATTATTCGTTCAATACGCAAACAGGCGAGACCCACCTCAACCGCTACGGCAACTGCTCGCAGGTGATGATCGCGCCGGATGGGCGGCCAATGCCGGTCCCGACAGCTCAGGTGATCGTGCCGCGTGAAACAGTTGGCCAGCGCGTGCGCTGATCAACGCTCCGGCAGGTGCCACTTAAAGACGACGGCGTCGCCGACGTGCCACGCCATCTCCGAGCAGAAGAAGTCGTCGAGCACGACGCTGATGCGTCTGCCCAGTAGCTCGTCTAGGGCGCGCTTCTTCGCTTTGTCGTTCGTCACGACGAGATGGAAAGTGACCGGCGGTTCGTCGCCGAAAAACTCGTCCGCGGCGGCAAACTTCCGCAGTGATTTGATAAACTTGGATCCAGGTCCCATTCGGATGCTGGTGCTGGAAGAATCGCAGCTTGCCGGAAATCGCAGCTTGCCGGAAATTGTGTCGCCGGCCGCAGGAGGTCGTCGGCAAACGCGGAGTGGACGGTGCAGGCCAGCAGCAGTGCAAGCGCCGCTTCGCGGAACATCTGTCAGCTACAGTAGCGTTCGCTGCTTGATCGCTGCGGCGAGCGTGCCCTCGTCGAGATAATCGAGTTCGCCGCCGACCGGCACGCCATGCGCAAGCCGCGTGACCTTCACGTCTGCGTCTTGCATCAATTCCGTAATGTAATGTGCGGTCGTCTGGCCGTCCACTGTCGCATTCAGCGCGAGGATGACTTCCTTCACCGCCGGCTCGTGCGCGCGCGAGACCAGTGCGTCGATCGAGAGGTCCTGCGGGCCGACGCCATCGAGCGGCGACAGCGTGCCGCCGAGCACGTGGTAGCGGCCGTTCACCGCATGCGCGCGCTCGAGCGCCCACAGGTCGGCGACGTCGGCGACGACGACCAGAATGGCCGGATCGCGGCGCGGATCGGTGCAGACGGTGCAGGGGTTCTGCGTGTCGATATTGCCGCAGGTGTTGCAGACGGAGATCTTCTGCATCGCTGTTTCGAGAGCGGCGGTGAGCGGCGACATCAATAGGTCGCGCTTCTTGATCAGGTGCAGCGCGGCGCGACGCGCGGAGCGGGGCCCAAGCCCCGGCAGGCGGGCGAGCAGTTGAATGAGGCGCTCGATCTCGGGTCCGGCGACGGCGGAGGGCATCGGCTCGGTTCTTTAACCCAGCCCCAGTCCCGGCGGCAGCGGCAGGCCGCCGGTCAACGATTTCATCTTCTCCTGCATGACCGTCTCGGCGCGCTTGCGCGCATCCGCATGCGCCGCGATCAGCAGGTCCTCCAGAATTTCCTTCTCACCCACCTTGAGCAGCGAGTCGTCGATCGTGACTCCCCTGAGATCGCCTTTGGCGGTGAGCGTGACCGTGACCATACCGCCGCCGGCGGTGCCTTCGACGGTGACGGTGTCGAGCTCGACCTGCAGCGCCTGCATCTTCGACTGCAGTTGCGCGGCCTGTTTCATCATCTCGGCGAAATTCGGCATTTACAAATCCTCGTCCTCGTTGGGAAGCTCGGCATGCGCCGGCAATTCGGGTTCGGCGGCGGCCTGCGTTACGCCCACGATCTTCGCGCCGGGAAAGCGCTCAAGCACCGCTTTCACCAGCGGATCGGCGGCGACGCCGCGCTCGACCTCCTCACGCTCGCGCTCGGCCTGCTCGCGCAGGGTCGGCGCGCCGCGCTCCTGCGAGACGGCAACGATCCAGCGCTTGCCGGTCCATGCGGAGAGCTTGCGCGGCAGTTCGTGCACGAAGGTCTTCGCCGCCGACGGTTCAAGCGCGATCTCAAGTTGTCCGTCTTCGCAGCGCACGAGACGCACGTCGCGCTCGAGTGCGAGCTTGGCGCCGATGTCGCGCTTCTCCGCCGCCAGCGCCACGATCTCGGCGAACGTATTCAGCGCGAGCGTCGGTGGCGCAGCGCTCTGTGCAATCGGCTCGCTGGACGGCCGCGGCGAGGCCTGAGCGGAGGCGCGCGGATTCAATTGTGAAAAGCTCTGCGGCGCCGGGGCACCGCCATTGCCGGAGGCGCGCGCGGGCGCGGCCGCCGTGCCGCTGCCATCGCCGAGCAAACGGATCGCTTCGTCCGGCGTCGGCAGGTCGGCGGCATAGGCAATGCGCACGAGCACCATCTCCGCCGCGGCAACCGGCCGACCGGAGGCCTGCACCTCGGCGATGCCTTTGGCCAGCATCTGCCACGTGCGCGAGAGAACGCGATGCGACAGCTTCACCGCGAAATCGCGGCCGCGCGTGCGCTCGGCCTCCGACAGCGAGACGTCGTCGGCGACCGACGGAATCACCTTCACGCGCGTGACCAAGTGCGTGAACTCGGCAAGATCGGAGAGCACCACCGCCGGATCGGCGCCGATGTCGTATTGCGCGCGCAGTTCGGTGAGCGCGGCGGCGATGTCGCCCCTCATCAGCGCTTCGAACAGATCGACCACGCGGACGCGGTCGGCGAGCCCGAGCATCTGTCGTACGTCTTCCGCCGTCACCTTGCCCGCCGCATGCGCAATCGCCTGATCAAGTAGCGAGAGAGAATCACGCACCGAGCCTTCCGCCGCGCGCGCGATCAGCGCGAGTGCCGTCTCCTCGATGTCAACGTGCTCTTTCGATGCGATGCCGGAGAGATGATTGACCAACACGCTTGCATCCACGCGCCTGAGATCGAATCGTTGGCAACGCGACAGCACGGTGACCGGCACCTTGCCGATCTCGGTCGTGGCGAACACGAACTTCGCATGCGGCGGCGGCTCTTCCAGCGTCTTCAACAGCGCGTTGAAGGCCTGCGTCGACAGCATGTGCACTTCGTCGAGGATGTAGACCTTGTAGCGCGCGGTGACCGGCGCATAGCGGATAGCGTCGTTGATCTGACGGACGTCGTCGACGCCGTTGTGCGAAGCCGCGTCCATTTCCAGCACGTCGATGTGCCGGCTCTCGATGATCGCCTGACAATGCACGCCCATCTGCGGCATGTGGATGGACGGGCCAGTGACGGAACCATCGGGCAGTTCGTAATTGAGCGCGCGCGCGAGGATGCGGGCGGTGGTCGTCTTGCCGACGCCGCGCACGCCGGTGAGAATCCAAGCCTGCGGAATACGCCCGGTCTCGAACGCATTCGAGATGGTGCGGACCATCGGCTCCTGGCCGATCAGGTCGTCGAACGAGGCGGGGCGGTATTTGCGCGCGAGCACGCGGTAGCCACCGCCCTCGGCCGGGGTGGCGGAACCGGGTCCGGCCGGGTTTGCGGGCTCGCTCATGCTGCCGTTCCGCGCGTCCGAGCGCGTAAAAGCGAGACGCGGCTTCGTGGAAAAGGGTGGGAGGCTGACGAGCGACCCGATCCGTGCTCGTTAGGGCTGCTTCCTTCCGGACCTGACCCGGTTGGCGAGTGGCTCGTCCACCGCCAACCTCCCGCGCCCTATATCGGGCCTTGGGGAGGAGAAAGCAAGCGAACCTCGCCCGGCGGTCATTTTCGTGCTTGACCCGGCAATCCGCGGGGCCGCACCACATATCATGCAGTCCTTCACCCTCCACCCGCAGCTCGCACGCGACACAACCCTCGTCGGCGACCTCGCGCTGTCGCGCGTGCTGCTGATGAATGATGCGAACTATCCATGGCTGATCCTGGTGCCGCGCCGGGACGGCGCGGTGGAGATCGTCGATCTCACAGATGAAGATCAGCAGCGGCTCATGCGCGAGATCGCGCTGGCAAGTACGGCGCTGAAGGCGGCCACGCCATGCGAGAAGCTTAACGTCGCGGCGATCGGCAATGTCGTGCCGCAGTTGCACGTGCATGTCGTTGCGCGTCGGAAGTCCGATCCGGCGTGGCCGAAGCCGGTCTGGGGCGCGGCGCCGGCGCTCTCCTACGAACCGCGCGCGCGCCATGAGTTCGTCATGGCGCTCCGCAAGAGGCTCGATCTCGCGACAGAGTAGTGGGGGCAGGGGCGCATTGCGCCGACTCTGGGAGCGTGCAAGGTTCGCCCCACATGTCCCGCCTCGATCTCGGCCCGAAACCGCACCTGGGTTACACCGAAAGCCGCCTCGCGCGCGTGGCCGAGCGACGCCGGGATGCCGTCGCTGCCGCTGCAATGAGCGCCGACGCGAATGCCGGCGTCTACCTGATGGGCGGTGAAATGATCGTGCTGAAGCAAGACACGCCGTGCGAAGCGCTGTTCACCTTCGAGGAGGCGCGCGCCCTCGCGCCCATCGTGGAAACCGTCTTTCTCGGACTTGACGACGGCGCGCCGCGGTTCGGGGTAGGTCTCGCGCCGGATGACGCTGCCGCGCTGAAGACACGCTCCGATCTCGTCGTGACCGACCTGCGCTCCATCGCGGTGCAAGGCCTCGTCGCGGGAGAGCATCTCCCGCCTATCGCGGAAGCCAAAGCCGTGTTGCACTGGCACGCGCGTCATCGCTTCTGCTCGAACTGCGGCGCGCCGACGGTCGTCGTCGACGCCGGCTGGCGACGTGATTGCGCGCAGTGTCAGGCGCAGCATTTCCCGCGCACGGATCCGGTCGTCATCATGCTCGCGATCGATGGCGACGACTGCCTGCTCGGACGCAGTCCGCGCTTCATTCCGAACATGTGGTCGTGCCTCGCCGGCTTCCTGGAGCCCGGCGAGACGATCGAGGACGCGGTCCGGCGCGAGACGCTGGAGGAGGCCAGCATCACCACCGGCCGTGTGCGCTATCTCGCCTCGCAGCCCTGGCCGTTCCCGTCGTCGCTGATGATCGGCTGCTACGCCGAGGCGACGAGCCGGGAGATTGTGGTCGATACCGAGGAACTGGAAGGCGCCCGCTGGTTTAGCAAGGAAGAACTGGCGCGCATGTTGATGCGGCGGCACGAAGAGGGCCTCACGACACCACCGCCGGTCGCTATCGCGCACCACATCATCCGCAGTTTCGTCGAGGGCGAGATCGGTTTTGACTGAGCATCCGAGCATCCTGTGCGCGGGCGGCGCGGTGCAGGACATCGTCATGCGCGTCGAGGCGTTTCCCGCGGCCGGCACCAAGGTGCAGGCGTCCGATTTTGTCATTACGATCGGTGGACAGGCGGGCAACGCCGCCGTTGCGGTGGCGCGCCTCGGCGCGCGCGCATTCTATGCCGGGGCGCTCGGCGACTTTTCGGATGCGGCGGCGAGCCAGGTGATCGATGCCCTGATGCGCGAAGGCATCGATTGCAGCGGCGCGGTGCGCGTGGCCGGAGCGATGACGTCTGTCTCGCTGATCATGATCGATCGCACCGGCGAGAAAATTATCGCGACGAGGAGCGGCGGCGGTTTGAGAGAAGCCGTGCCGGTGGATGCCGCTCCACTCGTCGCGCGGTGCGATGCGGTACTGCTCGACAATCGCTATCCGAATTTCATGATGCCGATCCTCGCAGCGGCGACTGCGCGCGGCATTCCGCGCGTACTCGATTTGGATAAAGAGACGGCGTTCGACGATCTTCTGCTCAACGGCTCGACGCATGTGATCTCGTCGCTCGAGGCGTTGCGGGGCAGCACGGGATCCGACGATCCCGCAGAGGGCTTGCGCAAGCTCGGCGCGCATTATTCAGGCTTTCTTGCCGTCACAAATGGACCCGATGGCGCTTATTGGCTGGACAGCGGCACCGTGCGCCACATGGATGCATTCCATGTCGACGCGATTGACACGCTGGGCGCGGGCGACACGTTTCACGGCGCGTTCACGGTGCGGCTGGTCGAGACCGGCGACGTCATCGAGTCGATACGATTTGCTTCCGCCGCCGCGGCAATCAAATGCACGCGCTTCGGCGGGCTGATGGGCGCGGCGACGCGAGTGGAAGTCGAGGCATTTCTCAAAAGCTGCTAGTTCGGAGCGGCGAGCGTCGGGAACGGGCATAGACTCTCGTAGGCGCGCGCTGCGCGCAGTACCAGTGCGTCGCCCCGCAAATCCGTCGACGAGACCTGCGGCTAGCCCTTTGCCCAGCGTGCTTCTGAGGCGCGCGCGGCGGCGAGCGCACGATCGGCATCGATGAGGATGATTGCATTGACGCGCGGTTGAAAGCGTTCGATCCGAGCCGGCGCATCGCGCGTCACCTCGACGGGCGAGAGCTCACGCCGCCGATAGAGCCGCAGCAGTTCGGCAGTTCAATTGTGCGATGTCGGTCGGCATTCGGCCTGCTCCCGCCCGGAGCAGACAGCTTAACTCATTTCTTCGACGGGCAAGGCGCCCCGCAGGGCGCGCAAGCGCCGGCAAAATCTTCCGGCGAAACGGCGCGCCCGGTCGACGCACTGCTCAAATGTTGAAAGACGACGAGTGCCAGGCCGGCGAGCACGACGACGATATAGACCTTCCGCATCCAGCTCACTCCCTGGAGAGGCCGAACAGCGGGCGCAGACGGATGCCGATGAAGCATCCTGCGAGCGCGCAGCCGAACCAGACCCAGCCGTGCAGCGAGCCGGAGGCGACGCCACCGACGAACGCGCCGATGTTGCAGCCGAAGCCGAGCCGTGCGCCCCACCCCATCACCAGGCCGCCGACCACCGCCGCGAGCAGCGATTTCGCCGGCGGCCATGCGCCCGAGGCGAATGGCTTGGCTTCGGCAGCCGCGGCCATTGCGCCGAGCAGCATGCCGAAGTCGGTGAGGCTCGAGGTGTCGGTGAGGACCGAATCGGTCAGCGCGTGCTGCGGGCCGGGCCATTTCCAGAACGCAGCGTTGGAGAAATCGACGCCGAACGTCCTGGCGATCTTCGCGCCCCAGACCGTGTAGCCGAACGTCACGCTCCACGGATGTCCGCCCGCTGCGAATACCGCGATCAGCAGAAGGCCGATGATGACGCCGCCGGCGACGTAAGCGCGGGACGGTTTGAAATTCGCGCCGCGCTTTTTGGCGACCAGCGCGATGACGAACGCGGCGAGCGCGAGGCTCGCGAGCGTCGCTACCAGTCCGCCCCATGGTCCGAGATAATCCGAGGCGAGGATCGGATCGACGCCGCCGAGCGCGAGAAAAGCCGGCAACGACAGGCTGCCGAACACGCTGCCGACAACGAAGAACGCGAGCGCGACCAGCATGCGGCCCGACCCGGCGCCGGCGGTGTAGAGGGTGCCGGAGCCGCATCCGCCGGCAAGCTGCATGCCGATGCCGAACGTGAAGGCGCCGATGATCAGCGACGGCCCGAGCGGTGCGATCGCGCCGCCGTAGTTCGGGAACAGCGCCGCGACGGGAACGACCGCTACTGCGGCGATCGCAATGGCGATCAACCCGCCGATCAGTCCGCCCGCTTCTCCCTTGGTGAGGAAACGCCGCCAGGAGGCCGTATAGCTGAACTCGAATTTGAAAAAGGCGATGCCGAGCGCGAATCCGCCAAGGATAAGACCGGCCGATGCGGGCTGCCCATCGAGGAGGACCAGCGCAAGCAGGATCGCGGTGGCCATCACTGCCAATGACAGGAAAAGACGATCGGCGACGAAGCGGTTGCGGGCAGCCGGAACTGCGGCAGTGGCAGTGGACATATCTGGCCTTCAGTGTTGCGGAGTGGCGCTATCACATCCGCCCACCATCGCAAAAGCCCGGACCCGTTGGGCCGCCCCCTTGGCTTACGGCCTTAGGACCCCATCCCGAGTCGCTTCTTCAAGTCGTCCCACTTGGTCCGCGTGGACTCGATCGGCCGCTTCGGATCGGCGGCCCATGCGGCCATTGAGCCGTCAAACAGGCGCATGTTCTTGTAGCCCAGCAGTTCGTGCAGCACGAACCAGTCGGTCGCCGCCCAATGGCCGGTGTTGCAGTAGCTCACCGCGGGTTTGTCGCGCGGGATCCGAGCGGTGATGGTGGCAAGCTCCGCCTTCGACTTCAGCCTGTTCGTCGCGTCATCGTAGAAGCTCGCGCTGTCGACATCGAGTGCTCCGGGAATGTGACCGTAAGCGGCGACCTGAGGCGTCTTCTCCTTGCCAGCGTAGAAAGCAGGCGGGCGCGCGTCGATCAGTGTGGCGTTGTGTGATGTTAGGATTTGCTCAACGTCGCCGACCTCGGCGAGCATGCTCTTGTCGATTGTGGCGTTGAAAATCTTCGGCGATGGCTCTTCCCGGCCGCTCTTCAGCGGTAGTCCGGCCGCCTTCCAGCCGGCCACGCCGCCGTCGAGGATGGACACGTTCGGCACGCCGGCGATCTTCAGCGTCCAGTAGACGCGCGCGGCCGAGCCGAAATCGGTCGGGCTCACCCCCGCCGGCACGACCACCACCTGCGTGGTCTCGTCGATGCCGAGGTCGCCGATCAGCGCATCGAGTTCCGGGACGCTCGGGAGCATGAAGGGCACGTTGTTGCGCATCACACGCCACGCCCCCTTGTCGTAATCGGTGTGCACGCTGCCGGGGATGTGCGCCTCGAGATAGGCCTTCTCGCCGCCGCCATCGATCGCCGAACGGATGTCGAGCACGACGACGTCAGCATCCTTCTGGTGCTCGAACAGCCATTGTGGGCTGACCAACGGCCCGGCGGAATTGGCGGCGGCGGGGGCGGCAAATCCGAGCGCGAGGAGGGCGAACACAGCGAAAGCGGCTAGACGGGAAATCATCGGGAGCGGTCCGAGCTTGAAAGGTCTGATGTAGGGACTTGAAATAGAATGTTTTTCTCTATACAGACAGTACTCAGTTATAAATAAGCATATTCTTCCACTCTCGCATGGTCTGGAAGAATGTACATCCTTTCATGACCGAGATTCAGAGAATGGATGCCATCGACCGAAAGATCCTCGCCGTCGTGCAGGAGGATGCGTCCTTGTCTGTCGCCGAAATCGGCCAGCGGGTAGGGCTGTCGTCGACACCCTGCTGGAAGCGGCTGCAGAAGCTCGAGGCTGAAGGTGTCATCACCGGCCGCGTCGCGCTGATCGATCCCGAAAAGATCGGCCTCGGCATCACGGTCTTCGTCTCGGTCGAGACGGGGGACCACTCGCAGGACTGGTTGACGAAGTTCGCAGCACTGGTGAGTGCCATGCCGGAGGTGATGGAGTTCTATCGCATGGCCGGCGATGTCGACTACATGCTGCGCGTTGTCGTGCGCGACATGCAGAGTTACGACGCCTTCTACAAGAAGCTGATCGCAGCGATTCCGCTCAAGAACGTGACTTCGCGCTTCGCGATGGAGCGGGTCAAATCGACGACGGCGCTGCCGATCGGCCAGATGGCCAAGGCATAAGCGAAATCAGGTGCACGGCTGCAAATTGTAAGTCGGCGCGTTGATGCGCGGCATCTACATCTGCTCCGACATGTTCAGCGTACCGGTGATCTTGTAGCCGATCGTGGGGATTTCGGATCGCTCCGTAATTGCTTTAACTCACAGTGTCGGCCTTAACTATCGCAACCCTCTACCGAGCGGGGGCTCCAGCGGCCTCTGTGCGACTTTTGCTCTGCGCTTGCGTATGATCAAAATATTCTTTGTTATCGCCCAGAGTGATGCGCGGTTCGCACGCGGGCACGCAACTGTAGGACTCGCGGTTCTCACCCCGGTAGACGGTGACCATGTCCGAACTCTTCGAAGCTTGTACGGTGATCGTGTCTTCAAGAATTACCGCCCCAGTATTATCCAGTCCAAGGAGGTTTGTCGTTCCGTATCCTTTTCCCGTCAGGATCGCCACCCCGCCTTTTTGCAGCGTAGCATCCGCAACAAGCGGATTGCCGATCACGAGCGTTGAAATGGCAGCAGGTAACCGAATTAATCGAGCTTGATCGATCGTGACCGTTACACTTTCGGCGGCGGCAACACGAAACACGCTCGACGTCAGAATTGCGCTGAGGGCCCAAGCACGCGCTGATGGCCTAAACATAATGACTCCTGGGCTGCAGGTAGACACGACGATCTAATGATAGGAAGGTAAATAAAGTCCAAACACCAAGCGAGCGGCCCGTTTACGAAGGATCAGGTACTTCGAGGTAGAGAAAAGATGGTGAGTTTCAAACCGCCGGAAACCGAGATGGTCCTCGAAGGTCTCAAACTGTTTTTTCCTGGGCTGATGGCCTACGCTGCTTGTAGCGATCTTTTTACTATGCGGATCTCCAACCGGCTGTCCGCTGCGCTCACTATCGGCTTTATAGGAATGGCTCTCGTTTCTGGTCTCAGCATGCCCGAGTTCGGGTTGCACGTCGGGGCCGCCGCTCTCGTCCTCGTCATATGCTTTGGGCTGTTTACGCGAGGCTGGATCGGCGGCGGAGACACCAAATTAGCCGCGGCCACATCTCTATGGCTCGGGTTCGACTACCTGCTCAAATACTTTTTCTATGTCTCTCTATTCGGTGGCGTATTGACCGTAATCATATTGCTGTTCCGAATAAGTCCGCTGCCTTTGTACCTGGCTCAAAAAGCATGGGTCCAGCGCTTGCATGAGCCTTCTGCAGGTGTTCCTTACGGGATTGCTCTAGCAGCTGCAGCGCTTGTCATCTATCCGCAGATCGGATGGATGCCGACGGCATAAACTGCGCCTTCGGCAACTCCCAATTAGCGTCGCTGATTCTTTTCTTCGACAGGAAGCCAAACGGCGCCCGAGCGGATCAAGTAACTCGGTTTGCATACGATCGGTTAACTATACATTGACGTTTGCCTGCTGAAGTCTCTGCCAGCACCGACTCAAGTTCGTTGAGTCGTTCCGTAACTTGTCAGCTGAGGGCAAATCATGAAAGCCGCACGTGTCGTTGTCCTTATCGTGGCACTCGGTGCCGGCGGGTTGGCTGCCCTACTTGCCGGACGTCCCGGCAAGGTTGCCCCTCAACCGGAGGTGCAGGCAAGCGTCACGGATGTTCTCGTAGCAAAAAGTGAAATTCCTTTAGGCCAGCCGGTGAGAGCTGAGGACCTGGAATGGCAGGCTTGGCCAGCCGCTATCGCTGGCAATTTCATCCGAAAGCAAGACCGTCCAGATGCAATGCAGATGCTGGCCGGTCATGTGGCGCGGGCGCCATTTGTCGCTGGGGAGCCAATTCGGGATGCCAAACTCGCTGATCCCAAAGGAGGCGGGGTGATGGCGGCAATTTTGCCGACGGGTGCACGTGCGATCTCAACGCAAATCTCACCGGAAACCGGCGCCGGCGGTTTCATTTTGCCGAATGATCGTGTCGATGTCATCGTCACAAAGAAAGCAGGCATCGATCAGATGGTGAGTGAAACGATCCTCGGCGACGTACGTGTGCTCGCAGTAGATCAGACGCTCGAAGAGAAGAACGGGCAAAAGGTCGTTATCGGAAAAACCGCTACGTTAGAGCTGACGCGCGGACAAGCTGAAGCGCTTGCCCTGGGGCAAAGGGTCGGCACGATTTCTTTAGCGCTGCGGAGCCTTGCTGACGCCGGACGTAGGCCGCAGGCGGAACTAGAGACTGCTGCTGCGATGACTGTCGTGCGCTTTGGCATCGCCACTCCGATTTCGATCCGCTGAGGGGAGCTTGCGCCATATGAAATATCGTTATTTGTTCTCTGCTCTGACGGTAGGGATCGCAATATCCGGGATTTTCTCGCCGATTTTTGCCGCGGACGAATCAGCGCCGGTTGTGCACGTGGCAGCGGGTGAGGCGACTTCGAGGTTCATTCCACTGGGCGTAAATAAGTCCGTAGCAGTTGATCTGCCACGCGACATTAAGGATGTTCTCGTCGGCAATCCCAAGGTCGCCAATGCCATCATTCGAACTCCACGGCGCGTCTACATCATCGCGGGCGAACACCCCGGACAAACCAACATTTTTTTCTTTGGCGCTGATGGGCGTCAGATGGCCGGGTTTGACATTGCAGTGACCAGGGATCTCAACGGCGTACGTGCAGCCCTGCGCCTATCACTGCCTAATTCCGACATTCACATTGAAGGAGTTGGCGACTCGGTGATGCTCACCGGTGTGGCCGCTACACCGGTCGAAGCACAGCAGGCCTACGACATCGCTGCCAAACTAGTCGGAGATGACAAGAAGGTTGTTAATGGGATAACCGTGCGCGGCCGCGACCAAATCATGCTGAAGGTAACCGTTGCAGAAGTGCAGCGCGAGGTCGTGAAGCAGTTCGGGGTCGATCTATCGGGTAGCGCGGGGTTCGGCTCTGCCGTCGTTAATTTCAATACGGACAATCCCTTCACGGCCAGCGGTCAAGCACTCTCAAATTCCTTTCTGACTGGATCGCTGCACAACGTGAACGCGACTTTGCGAGCCATGGAACGCGCGGGCGTTATCAAGACCTTGGCAGAACCGAATTTGACGGCGATCTCCGGCGAGACCGCCAGCTTTATGGCGGGCGGTGAATTCCCAATTCCACAGAATTTCACTTGCGACACTACAAAGGTTCCGCCGCAGTGCCAAACACAAGTGTCGTACAAGAAGTTTGGCGTCGGGTTGATCTTCACGCCGGTCGTTTTGTCCGAAGGCCGCATCAGTCTTAAAGTAGCAACGGAAGTATCCGACTTGTCGCCTGAAAATGCCCTTGTTCTGTCGCAGGGGCTTGGCCAAGCCGTGACCATTCCGTCCATCCGCACTCGAAAAGCCGAAACAGTCGTCGAAATCCCGTCTGGCGGCACATTAGCAATGGCCGGCATGATTCAGGACCAGACCAAGCAAGCCGTAAACGGCATCCCCGGTTTAATGCAGGTGCCTGTTATTGGGCCTTTGTTTCGCAGCCGGGAATATCTGAACAACCAGACTGAGTTGATGGTGTTGGTCACGCCTTACGCGGTGCGTGCAGTCGCGCAGAAGCAACTCTCGGCGCCGACCGACGGATTCGTCGATCCGAGCGAGGGAGCAGGAGTGCTGCTGGGCCGCTTCAACCGCATCTACGGCGCTGCGAAACCGGCCGGCAGCTACCATGGCGAGGTCGGGTTCATTGTTGATTAAGGGCCGGAGGGTATCATGACCGATAATATGAATTCACGGCCCCGCTTGGGCGTGTGTGTGGCCGTTGCTCTGGCGACTTTGCTTGTCGGATGCAACCGAACGACCGCAGTGATCGAAGACCCGTATCCGTTCGACTATCGCCAACGGCATCCGATCAGCCTGCACGAGGGGCCTAAGACTGTCGAAATCTTCGTAAGCAGTAGACGGGCCGGCCTTACGCCCTCGCAACGAGCAGACGTGCTCTCGTTTGCTCAGGGCTGGCGGCACGAAGCAGCGAGCGGCATTCTTATTCAAGTACCGCAAAGCGGACCCGCAGCGCGCTCGGCAGCGGGATCAGTGCGGGAAGTGCGGTCAATTCTCGCCGCTACAGGAATGCCCGCCGGCGGCATCAGTGTCCGTGGCTACCGGCCCGCTCCAGATGCGCTTCCGACAATCAGGCTCAGTTATTCGCAGTTGATGGCAGAAGCTGGCCCTTGCGGTCTCTGGCCGAAAGACCTTGGCATTTCCATAGACAGCGCCGACAATCAAAATAGGCAGTATTGGAATTTTGGCTGTGCTACGCAGCGCAATTTGGCTGCTATGGTCGCGAACCCGGCGGATTTGGTGCAGCCTCGCGGCGAGACGCCTCCTTACGAAGCGCGCCGGTCGATCATGATGGACAAATATCGGAACGGCGTAGGCCCCTCTGGCAAGTATGATGATTATAACAAAGGCATAAGCGATATAGCGAAACAATGATGAAATCTGCGCCTCAGCTCGCACCGGCCGCAGTGCCACTCGACCCGGCGGAGGACCACATAGCTCCTGCGCCACGCGTGGCAGTGCAGGCGTTTTGCGAAACAGTTGAATCAGCCGCCGCAGTACAGGCTGCCGGCGGGGACCGCCGGCTCGCCAAGATCCACCTAAAAGTCCAGATGGGCGGCATAGTAGCGGCCATAGAAGGTTTTACGAGTTCGGCTACCCCAGATGTAATTATTGTCGAAATAAATGGCCAGACAGACGATGTTCTGGCCAATCTCGATCGCCTATCGGAGGTCTGCGATGCGGGCACCCGTGTAATTGTCGTTGGACAAGTCAACGACGTTACGTTGTTTCGAGAACTGACCAGACGAGGAGTCAGCGACTATCTCGTTGCCGTGCTACGTCCTCTCGACGTGGTGCGCTCAATTTGCGGCTTGTATAGAACAGCAGATGCAAAGCCTGTGGGCCGTGTCATAGCCGTCCTGGGAGCCAAAGG
>Ga0207761_1000411_pt1 | contig 14978 bp, 16 predicted proteins | sample LuqExpMetageno34_FD_187792 | JGI IMG/M metagenome (GOLD analysis project Ga0207761, IMG submission 187792) | Tropical forest soil microbial communities from Luquillo Experimental Forest, Puerto Rico - Sample 34 (SPAdes) | ecosystem: Environmental > Terrestrial > Soil > Tropical forest ... | reverse complement strand
TCGGCCGCTCTCTCGCGGCCATTCACTTTGACGCTGACCAATTGATTCTTTGCCATACGTTCTCCCGCGAATCTCTACTTACCTGCCCTTTCCACTGCGCGCAACAAGGCCCGGGCAGCCAGTTCCTTTACCAGGCCCTTCTTGTATTCCGCCGGGCCCCGCAAGTCGGAGCTCGGCTGCGCTTCATCAGAAGCCAATTGTGCCGCCTGCTTGATCGTCGCGTCGTCCGGCTTCTTGCCGAGCAGAAACGCTTCCGCCTTGCGCGCCTTGATTGGAGTAGGCCCGACGTTGGTGAGTCCAATTCCAGCCTGCTGGCAGGCGCCGCCGCCGTCCAGCGTCACTTGCGCCGCTACTGCAGCGGTCGCGAAGTCGCCGACCTTCCGTTCCAGCTTGAAATACGCTCCTCCGCTGCGTGCCGGAGGCAACGGGATACGGATCTCCGTAACAATCTCGTCGGGCTGCAGCGCCGTAGTGAACAACGACACGAAGAATTCCTCGACCGGGATAACCCGCTCACCCTTTGGGCCGGTCGCGACGATCTTTGCCCCCAGTGACATCATGGTGGCAGGATGATCGTTGGCCGGATCGCCATGTGCCAGATTGCCGGCGACCGTCGCCAGATTCCGCACCTGCGGATCGGCGATGACGTGCGCCGTATCGAGCAGGATCGGGAACTTCGCCCGCACGACTGGAGACTGTTCCAGCTCCGCTTCGCGCGTGAGTCCACCGATCTTGAGATGTCCATCTTCTTCCTTGACGTAAGACAGGCCGGCGATACGGTTGATGTCGATCAGGTATGCGGGCCGCGCCAGCCGCAGCTTCATCATCGGAATGAGGCTTTGGCCTCCGCTTAGAATCTTGGCGTCTTCACCGTATTGCTGCAGGTAGGAGATGGCTTCAGGAATGGTTGCGGGCCGCAAATACTCGAAGGCTGGCGGAATCATCTGTTACTCCATCATCGAGAGTTACGCGAAATGTGTTGGCACCCGGGGAACGGCTCTGTGAGGAGCGGAAACAGCGCCCGTAACGTTATCACATCGGCCAGTGATGTGAAAACCCCGGCCGCGAGTGGTACTCCGAGTGTCCCCGGCTACACGGCAGGGCTGCCGGACGAACGATTGCGCCAGTCTTCAATCGCTTTTCGAATCGCCTCCGGAGCAAGGTTGCTGCAGCGCATTTTGTACTCCGGGATGCCGCCTAAAGCCTCCGCTACGTCTTGCTCGGTGATCTGGCACGCCTGCTCCACCGGCTGCCCCAGCACCATCTCAGTTGCCATGGAGGAACAGGCAATAGCCACCGCGCATCCCATGCATTTGAACTTCGCATCTTGAACGATACCGTCTTCGATACGCAGCGTGATGAGCACCGTATCGCTGTCGATCGGACTCCGTACGATGGCCTTGCCCGATGGGTTGTCGACGCTTCCGGCGTTACGCGGGTGGGTGTAGTGTTCGCGGACTTGTTCGCTATACAACGCAATCCTCGTAGTTGAAGCAGCTGGCGGGGGAAGTCTATGATACTGCACCAGCATGTCGTCCGATTTCTACGCCGAAGCCGCGCGGCTTGCCGCCGCCGGAGAAGCCTTTGCCGTCGCCACCGTGGTGCGGGTCGAGGGGTCATCCTCTGCCCGGCGCGCCTCCAAGGCCATCATCGACTCACGGGGAAAACTGGTGACCGGCTGGGTCGGCGGAGGCTGCGCCGAAAGCGCTGTCAAATCCGAAGCCCTGCAGTGCATCGCCACCGGCCGGCCGCAACTCATCACCCTCGACATGCGCGATGAAGAACTCGGCGTCGGGATGCCCTGCGGAGGCAAAATGGAAGTCTTCATCGAGCCGATTCTGCCTGAGCCTGAGTTGCTCATCGTCGGCCACGGCCGCATCGCCGAAACATTGGCTGCCATCGGCCATCTAATGGGCTTCAATATCACGGTCAACGATCCGGCCGCCGATCGCAACGCGTTCCCCAATGCCTCTCGCCTGGTGACCGAGGACTTTGATCTGACCGAAACACCCATCGGACCGAAGACCTTCGTCGTCATCGCAACCCAGCACAAGCGCGACCACCTTTGGTTGCAGAAGGCGCTGGAAGGCAATGCGGCGTATGTTTCCCTGATTGCCAGCCGGCACCGCGCCAAGCTGGTTCTCGACTACCTTGCCGTGGCCGGTATCCCCGCGGCCAAAATTGCTTCGGTGCGCGCTCCGGCGGGACTGGACCTGGGCGCCGCGACACCCGAAGAGATCGCCTTGAGCATCGTCAGTGAAATGGTTGCTGTGCGGCGCGGAGCGATCGTCACTCCCCTTGGCTTAAAAGAATCCGAGCTCGAAGCCAGCGGGACCGCCACCGATGTCGTGATCCGCCACTGCGAAGCCAAAGGCTAAACCAGGGCGCGTTCTTCTGTCTGTTTATTGACCTCCGCGTTTGAACGCAACAATCTCCGCCAGAATGCTGAGCCCAACTTCCTCTGGAGTCTTCGCCCCGATGTCCACTCCCGCTGGTGCTCGCAGAGTCGCCAACTTCTCTGGGGTGTGCCCATTTTCCTGTAGCCGCCGACGTACTTCGTCGGCCCGTTTGCGATTGGCAACCAGCGCCACGTAGCCGATCCCCGCCGCGAACGCTTGCTCGATGGCCTCTTCGTCAAATCTTCCTCGGCTCGCAACCACGACGTAACAGTTTGCCGATTCTGGCAGACCTGACAAATTCAACGAATTGAGCACTTCGTCGGCGTCGGGCATCTCGGCAGATTGCACTAGCGGATCGACCACGGTCACGCGAAACCCCAGGGTTTTCGCCATTCTTGCCAGCGCGCCTGCGACAGGCTCCGTGCCAATAAGAATGATGTTGTCCTGTCCCCTCTGCCAATCCTCGGCCCCAGGAGCCGTCCTTCCTTGTAAGTCAACGACTCCTAGTAGGGCCTTTGAATTGCTCCCGGCTCGGCTGAACTTCTGCGCTTTTGCCAGGTCTTGCCGGCTGTCGATGTCCAGCAATACGCCAATATCGTCCACCGCCACTTTCACGATTCCGCTCGAGTGATCGCCGAAGATCGCGCGGCAGCCTACGTCTCCTTTCAGTGCCATCACTTCCGCAAACACCGACCGATCCAATAAGACCGGGTTACCCCGAAAACCGCGGTACGTCGGAATCACGATTTGTGCCTCGGAATGCTGGTAACAGTCGATGATTCCGTTGAAGGTTTGGGATTGCGCAAATGGCTGGTCTCCCAAAACCATCAGCGACGCGTCAATATTGGAATCCAGGGCAGCAAGCCCTGCACGCAATGAGCTGCCCATCCCCTGCTCGTAGTCTTTGTTCTCCACTACCTTCACGCCGTGCAACTCAACTTTCGCTCGGATTACTTCCCCGGCAAAACCGAGGACCAAAACAATCTCGCTGACCCGCGCCGCTCGCAGGTTTTCAAGCGTGTGCGCCAGCAGAGGCCGTCCGTCGAGAATCACCAATTGCTTGGGCTCTCCCATTCGCGATGACTTCCCGGCCGCCAGAACAACAGCGCCAACGAGCGAATTGTGCCTCGATCGCATTGTGCCGCTCAGCATTAGATCCGCCATAGACTGTACCAAATCGACCACAGTTTTCGCGGCGAATGAAAGACGCATCCAGTGGCTGAACGGCGTAAAAGTTCCATTGTCCAGAACGCACCCACACTGTGCGCACTCAAAGCAAGTCTCTCGAAGCGAAGTAGCGTTATCTGTTTCAGGGTCGCCCCGACCTCCGAGGAATGACAATTTCTCGCCGCCCATAACGTCGCGCATCGACCGAGAACGCCCCTGGTCCCAAACACAACAAGGCGGCTGCGACGATGCCAATAAACGAGGAAACCAGCGTCGCCTCAGTCATGCTGGCATTTACCGTATGGGGCCAGGCAAGCCTGCTTGCCAGAGTGCCGATAGCCACCACTGCGCCCGCCATTCGGGTGAGGTAGCCGACCATGAGAAATAACCCGACTGTGATTGAGACAACAATAACGATCTGGGCAAGGCGGACAGGTCGGATCCACTCGAAAATGTAGTTGGCGTACCAAACCAGAGCAACGCCGGCGGCGAGGCGGAGGACCAATAGACCAACGCCAGGGAGTCGATCGGGGAAGATCAGGAACGTCCCGCGCATGGTCGGCAGTCTCCTCCAGCAACTGCTACAAACTTAGGACGGCCGGCGCCAGGATGAATCCCCTGTGCTTGGAATCTTTTCGTACCACTATTGAGTTATGGCTGAAATCAGAGGGCAATAATGCCGCGGCGTATAGCGATGGTGACTGCCTGGGTCCGATCAGAGGCGCCCAACTTTTCCATGATGTGCTTGATATGCACCTTCACAGTTTCCTCAGTGATAAAGAGCTGTTCGGCGATATCACGGTTCCGATTGCCGCCGGCAAGCTTTTGCAGAACTTCGATCTCGCGTCCGGTAAGCGCTTCGTCGCTAAAATGTTCGGCGAGATGAGCTGCGATCTCCGGAGGAATTCGCTTCTTGCCGGCGTGGACCTGGCGGATGATCTCGACCAGTTCTTTCGGCGGCATGCTCTTGAGCACATATGCGCGGGCTCCAGCCTCCAGGGCACGTTGTATCTCCACGTCGCCGGCAAAGGTGGTCAACACGATGATGCGGGCCTCGGGGAATTCGGAGCGGAGAGCAATGATCGCTTCGATGCCGCTCATGTCGGGTAGCCTCAGGTCCATGAGGGTCACGTCCGGTTGATGCTCCCGATAACGCTGAATCCCCTCAAAGCCATTCGAAGCCTCGGCCAAAAGCACCATGTCCGGCTGGCTTCTGATGACGGTCGCAATGCCCTCATGCAACAGAGGATGGTCATCGACGCTGAAGACCCGAATTTTCACTGCTTCTGGCATCTTACGTAGTTTGAGGTGCGGTTATGACTATGCTGCCGAGTTAGAGGCGTCTCTTGCCGGACGAGATTCAAAAGCGATACGGCCGGGAATACGCAGCTCCACTTCCGTTCCACGGGCAGGGCTACTCCAGACCTTTAGCTTGGCACCCGTTCTCTCCGCTCGCTCGCGCATTCCCTGGAGACCCCAATGACCGTCGATCCCGGATTGCAGTACGTGGGGGTCGATGCCCCCGCCGTTATCCCGCACCAGGAGTCGCAGTTGGTGAGCTTCGTATTCGAGAGCAACTTCGATGCTGGTTGCTCCAGAGTGGCGGAATGCATTGACCACCGCCTCCCGGCCGATTCGATAAACCTCATCGCGAATCAAAGGGCGCAAAGGATGAGGAGACCCTTCGACGATCACGCGAAAGTCTGCAACTCCTTGAGCTTCAAGCTCTCGCGGGATTCGGGAAAATGCCTCGTCCAGGTCCTCGGTCTCTCCCTTCGATGGCCGTAGACTCCGCACCGCGTTCCGCGCGTCCTCAATCGCACCCTGCATTAACCCGAGAACCCGTTCGACAAGAGGCTTTGCCGGCGATTCCTGTCCCAGTTGATCGTTAGCGACGTTGAGTTGCATCGACGCGCTCTGCACTTCTTGCAGCAAGGTATCGTGTAATTCATGAGCTATGCGGGTACGCTCATTGACCCGCTCGTCCAAGCGAAGTTCAATAAACCGCCGCGCGATGGACCAACTCAAGAAAGCGGCGATGAAGAAAGTGGAAAGTGCTATGGCCGGCACAATCACGAGGATCCTGCGTTGAACGCTCCGCATTTCCGCTACGCCACGCGCCAGCTCTCCGCTGGCTTGCTGATTAATGCTGTTGACCAGTATGGCAGTCTGAGTTTCGATTGGGTTCAGTTCGCTGCCCACCCGAGCATGAATGACGGCCCAGTCGCCCGATTTCGCAAGTTCGAGAATCGCCTCGAGCTCTGACGGCAGCGTGACCTCGATAGTATCCAGGGTTGGTAAAAAAGAAGGATCAACAACCGTCCCGGACGGGAGGTTGGCGATGGCCGTCCTGGTTTGTTGAGTCTGTTCATGAACAGCTCGGCGCAATGATTCGGCCTCTGTCACGAGACGGCGCACATCCATTGACCGCGAAAGGTCATCCAGTTGCCGATGGAATGACAGGAGGCTCGCCTGAAGCCGCAAGACCTCAATGAGCTGCTGATTTGCTCCAGTGAGACGATCGGTTTGATTGCGGATTAAGTGAAACTGCCAGACGACGAGCGCATTCCCACCTACAATCAACGCGACTAATGCCGCGAAAGTGAGCGTCAATCGAAGACCAAGGTTGAAATCGTTAGTTCCTGCTGTCCTCATTCCAGCCCGCTTCGTTCCAGAAATTTCCGCGATTATACTTCTTCCCGTACACACTAACGTAGTTGAGTGCAAGCGACCTGCCTCGGACGCCAAAAAGCAGCCTATTTCCCCGTTTTCGGCGAGCCGGTACGGAAACCGGTTATCTGGACCAATTGCTTTTCGAGTTCAGCCGCAGCTTCCGGGGCTTCCTTCTGCCCAGTCAGGACCGCATGCACAGCCGCCGCGTAGGCTGCACTCACTTGCTGATATAGGACTCCGGCCTCAACAGAAGGCCTCCTGACGAAATCGATCCGCCGTTGGGCCGGTTTCTGCGGATCATTGCGCACGTCTAGGACTAAAGGCAGGTTATAGATTTCGCGCCGCTCGGGCGGGGCGCTTTTCCTTTTTTCGTTCGATTGAATTTGCGCGCGCACCATGAATCGAACGAACTCGATCGCTTCCTTACGATGGGCCGAATGCTGGGAAACTGCCAAGCCGGAACCGCCTAATGTACCGGCAGATCCTCCAGGGCCGGCTGGCATGCTCGTAAACCCCGTCTCCACCACTGGGTTGAGGTTTCGCCAATAGACCTGCCGGGACTGCCCGCTGCGAGTAATCGTCGTACCAAGCCAGACTCGGTTAAATGCCGCTCCTCCCGACGAAAATGCATTCAGAGAATCAAGTTCCCGATATGCAAACACGCTCGGTGGCGATATCGAACCGATCCAGCGTTTGGCCCGTTGCCATGCGCGAATCGCCGCCGGATTGTTGACGCTGATCGTGTGGTCGCTCTCGATGATTCTGCCTCCTCCTTCGGCCATCTGCCATTCCAGGGCGTTGCATGTCAAAGCTTCCGTGGCCGTCCCTGGCCACACATAGCCCCAAAAATCTTTCTTGCCTTTGGCGCGCTCACCCGCCTGAATCCGTTTGGCCATTCGCTCCAACTCGTCCCAGGTCCTCGGAGGATGGTTGTAGCCGTAGTTGCGCAAAAGATCGCTTCGATACTCCAATGCGCCCACGTTAACTTGATCGGGGATGGCCACCAGCCTTCCGTCGACTGTGTAGTCAGGTAGCAATTGCGGCTCGAGCGAGGGAATTTCCGTGGTCGTATACGGTGCCAAGTCCATCAGATCGGTGTCGAGGGTCGCGGACCATATTGGGTCGATTCCCAGCAGATCGATACCGGAGGGGTCTCCTTTTAGGAGCTTTCGCCAGAGGTCTAATTGATCGAAAGTATTATCAGGAGCCGGCATGTCCCGGACTTGGATCCCTGTTCGCTGCGTGAACTCTTGCGTTAGCGTAACTCTCGTCGATATCTCGTCAGGCTGGAACCGCCAGCCGTGGGGGTAGCGCAATGTCACTGGCTCTCGCGCCGGCTGTCCGCAAGAAAGCAGCAACATGAATAGGAAGGAAGTTCCAGCGGTCCGCCATCCGTGACAGGGGCCAGGAAGGCCTCCCAGCGCGCGACCGGGCGAAGACGCCCTCGCCAACGGCGTCATCGGTTTGTTGTCAGTCTGCCCCCACATCGATCTTTACCGACATTGGAACTTGCAGGGACCCCAAGCGATTGGCACGAGTATAACTTCAACTCCCGTTCGCCGCACTACACCGCGCCGGCTAGCCGCCAGGCCGCATACCCCTAACGAGGTAGTTATCCGCAGACCCTCAGAGGTAGCAAAAAAGCACTGCATATCGTGATGCGCCGTCGCGCCAGTACTGCGAAACTCCATTCCAACGTCGATACCAACCTGACGGGGAATTTCAAACGAAGGCAAAGGAGCACAACATCATGGACAGAATGCTGGTAGTGGTATTCAGCAACGAAACCAAAGCGTATGAAGGGAAGAAAGCCCTTCTTCAACTGGACAACGAAGGCAGCATCGGCCTCTACGGCTACGCAGTCGTTGCCAAGAACCCAGACGGCACGCCATCGGTCAAACAGGGCGACGATGCCGGCCCCCTTGGGACTCTGGTTGGGACAACCGTAGGCAGTCTGATTGGCGCCCTGTTTGGGCCGGTCGGCTTGGCCGTTGGCGCCTCGGCGGGAATGGCAGGAGGCGCCACAGTAGACCTGACCAATGTCGGAGTTGGCGAAGACTTCGTTGACGACGTCTCAGCCGCTCTGTCGCCGGGCAAGGTCGCCGTCGTCGCGGAGATCGAAGAGGACTGGACAACGCCCGTGGACACCCGCATGGAATCGATCGGCGGCACCGTTTATCGGCGTGCGCTCTCCGACGTGAGACATCAGGTGCATGAAGAGAACGTCGCGGCCATGAAGGCTGACATGGCCCAGTTCAAGGCCGAACGTGCCCAGGCACGCGCTGACCGCAAGGCCAAACTCACGGAAAAGATCAATCAACTTGACTCGAAGATTCAGACGCAGTTGCAGGCCGCCAAAGACCAGCGCTTGGCAGCAGAACGCAAGGCACAGGCCAAGGTCCAGATTCTCAAATCGAAAGCTGCGGCTGCGGAAGCCAAAGCCTCTTAACCTCGCGGCAAACCTGCCTCGAACCCGGATCAACGGACCATTGCCAAGACCCATGGTTCGTTGGTCCGGCAGGCCCTAAGGAGATGACAGTTGTCTGTACTCACATCAATTCGAAGGCTGTTGGCATACGCAATCTGCACGCTTAGCGTCATTCTCCCAACTGTCGTCACAGCGCAGTCACAACCTGAGGACGAGGAAGTGCAGATGGGCCAGGAGGTTTTCAATGAACTCAAGGCCAAGGGAGAGATCGTCGAGTCTTCGCCGCTCTACGACCAGTTGAAACCGATTGCCGACGCTATTACCCAGGCTGCGCAGCCCAGATATAACCATCCCTTCAAGTTCTACCTGGTGCACGAACAACAACCCAACGCCTTCGCGACTCCCGGCGGCAACGTCTACGTCGTGGATTCACTCATGTATTTCGTGAAGAACAAAGAACAACTTGCAGGGACGCTCTGCCACGAAGTTTCCCACACCATCCATCACGACACTATGGTCTTGATGGAAAAGCAGCAAAAGATTGAGGAGCGTGAAATTGCAGCCGCTGTGCTGATGGGTCCCACCAAGGCCCACATTCTCGCGATTGCTTTGGTCGGCAAACTCAATTCGCTCGGTTACTCCCGCGAGGAAGAATCCAGAGCGGATCTGACCGGCTCCGATATTTGTGCTCAAACCGGATACAACCCGTGGGGATTAGTGTGGCTTTTTCAGGATTTTGAAAATGCCAACATGAATCAGATACCGCAGCTCTTGTCCGACCACCCCAATGACCAGAACCGCGTGAATGCACTGGAACAGCATTTCCGCCAGAACCCAACGGTCTTTGGAAAGTTCAACCCGGACCAGAAATCGGCTACGCCGCTTTCGGCTCCGAAGGGCGCACCCGAAACGTTCCTGCACTGAAGCGGTGGGTGCGTCCGCAACCTCAACAGGAGAAGAACAATGACAACCCTTGCTGCTGTGTACGAAGCCGGCATCGAAGACGTCCGGAAATCCTGGGGCTGGTTCCTGGCGTTCGGCGTCACTCTGATACTTCTCGGTGCGGCCTGTATCGTCAAGTCACAAACCGCCACTACTTTTTCGATTCTCGTCTTGGGCTGGATTCTCGCGATAAGCGGCGGCGTCTGGCTGATCGGCGCGTCTCAGACATGGACGTGGGGCGGGTTCTTTATGTACCTGCTGAACGCGATTATCCGTTGCGTAACCGGCTATCTCCTCATCCGTCATCCAGACGCAGGTGCAGCAGCCGTCACGATGTTGGTTGCTGCTCTGTTTATCGTGGGCGGCTTGTTTCGTGCCGCCGGAGCCGGCATGATCCAGTTCCCGCGATGGGGGTGGACGGTATTCGCAGGTCTGGTCTCAGTCGCTCTCGGCATTTACCTGTTTGCGACCTGGACTGCAACCAGTACCTTCTTCATCGGTCTCGCGATTGGCATCGACCTGGTCTTTGACGGAGCTGCCTTGGTTGGCTTCGCCGGCGCCGTCCGCGGCTAGCCGACAATGCTAAGCAACCCGATGCCCAGCGGACGAGGACAGCACAATGCTCTCCATCGACGATCGAACCGGGAACATACTTACGACCGTTGCGCTTTTCCTGGCCGCAGTTGCTGTCCTTTATTTGGCGCGAAGGGCCTTTCTTGTCCTCGTGGTTGCACTTCTGTTCGCGGACTTGCTGGAACCCGCCGTGACATTTGTTCAAAAGCACTTGCGCCTCAACCGGGAACGCCGCACGTGGGCGATCGTCGTGGTGTACTTGATCGGTACGCTCGTGGTTGGCGGTCTGGCCTATGAGTATGGCCCGCTGCTGGTCGCGCAGATTAAGGCACTCAACGCGGCGCTGCCTCAGTTCCTGCAGGATCTGTCGAGTGGAAAGGCAGCCCGTGACTTTGGCGCCGCGCACGGCCTGAACCAGGCGGACGAGCAACGCGTGTATGCGTGGCTGGCCGGCAATCGAGGTCTCATCGGAAGCTTTTTAGGGCGTGCCGTTGGGTCTCTGGAGTCCGTCGCAACCAGTGCAGTCTGGCTCTTCGCCGTCCCAATTCTTGCCATCTTCATCTTGCGAGACGGCGCCAATGTTGCCGACCAGGTTGCCCAAGCAGTCGCGCGTGGGGGAGACCCAACCGGCACCAGGAGGCTCTTCGGTCAAGTCAACGCCATGCTGGCGCAGTACATTCGCTCGCAGCTGATCTTGGCTGGTTTCTCGTTCGTGTTCTACAGCGTCACGATGCTGCTACTTGGGTTCCCTTATGCTCTTCCCATGGGGGTTTTGGGCGGTGCGTTGGAATTCCTTCCGACTGTGGGGTGGATCGCCTCAGCTACGGCCATCCTCACGATCGGCTTCCTCACCCACGCGCACTGGATTTGGATGGCCTTATTGTTGGCTCTGTGGAGCCTGGTCCAGGATTACGTCAACTCCCCTCGCATCGTCGGCGACACCCTGCAGTTGCAACCGCTGACCGTCATATTTGCGCTGATGGTGGGAGGTCAACTCGGAGGCATCGCTGGCTTGTACCTTTCGGTACCAGCCGTAGCCGTGCTGCGAATCGTTTGGCAAGAGTGTCTCTCGCCTCCGGGGTCGTCGCCGCCGGCAACCCTGCGCGCCGCACAACAAGAGGCGTGACTGCCATGCGAAATCGATGTCCCCGAAGTGCACACACGTTCTAAAGAAACTTGAGAGGTAGAATTCGCATCGATGAATCCAACACGAACCAATCACGTCCCGGCAAGCAAGGTGGGTCGGCATCGCTGTTCGGAGGGCCCAACCTGGGGAATCGTTTCGTCAATCTTCGTCCTGATTGGGATAGCCTTAAGCACACAACCTTGTTCCGCTCAACCCAGCCCCGACTTGCAGACCTATTTTCAGCAGTACGTTGGACTCAGTCAGGACCAGATCGCGTCCATTGAAAGCGGAAAGCCGGTTGCCAAGGCCCTTCCATCACGCACGCCCGCGGAAGTTTTCTTATTCGCGGCGGTTTACATCCATGCTTCACCTGAAAGCTACGTCAAGTTTGCCGGGGACTACAACCGGATGCGCAAGCTCCCTGGCAATTTGGCGCTCGGTGTAATCAGCAGTCCTCCTCAACTTTCGGATTTCAAGGGCTTTACGTTCGACGCCGACGACATCAAGCAGTTGCAGGACTGCAAGCCGGGCAACTGCCAGATTCAGATGCCGGCGAGTTCCATCGAAGAGCTTAGGAAATCTGTGAATTGGTCCGCCGCTGACGTGAACGATCAGGTGAACCAGCTCTTGCAGAAGACGGTATTACAGCGATTGCAGGCCTATCAACGGGAAGGTAACGAAGCTCTTGGGGCTTACAACGACAAGAGCAATCCGACCGAAGTGCCAAAAGAGTTTGCCAACACGTTGAGCTACTCCAAGGCGTTGCCGGCATACTTGCCCGATTTCTACCATTATCTTCTCGCTTACCCAAATGGAAAGCCCGCGGGCGTAGATAACTCCTTCTACTGGGCGAGAGTTAAGTTTGGTTTAAAGCCGACGCTGCGTGTCGTCCACGTGATGACCATGCGCGGTAGCGCGTCCGACCCAATCGCCTGTGCCATCGCCGAAAAGCAGCTCTACTCCAGCCACTACTTCGAAACAGCACTGGACTTGTCGTTTTGTGTCCGTGGAACCAACACCGAGAAACAGCCCGGCTTTTACCTGATCACGGTAATGGGCTCCGAGCAAGCAGGTCTTACCGGCGCCAAAGGAGCCATCGTCCGCAAGGCTGCCGTGGGGCGATCGGTTTCGAATCTTCAAAGCGGGCTCACGACCATTAAGAACACGCTCGAAGCTAAGTGATGAACGGGCGCCGCGGACCCAATGTCCCCGCTCCGGTGAATTCGCCACTCTTCAACCCACACAGAACCGCTGCCGCCGGGTTTCCCTTTTTGATCACTTGGGATAACTCCCGGCTCGGAATTCTTCTCCCCCACTTGCCTTCCCGGTTCTCACCGGCCTCTGCTTTCCTCACGCAATCCCTCGATGCTAAAATGCCGCTTGTGCATAGCTTTCGGCTCAGTCACCTCACTGCCCTGATATTTGCAGTTCTCGTGTTCGAAGTTGGCTGCGGCCAGTTCTTCCCTTCGTCCAATTCGATCACGGCATTGTCCATCGCCCCCACCAACACGACACTGGCGCCGGGAACGACCCAGCAGTACACGGCCACCGCCACTTATGGCAACAACACCACCGCAGATGTCACCAACAGTGTCACCTGGAGCGCCTCGCCAACAGCCACTGCGACGGTCAACAGCAGCGGACTGGTCACCGCCGTCGCTCTCGGTACGGCAACGGTCAAGGCTACCAGCGGAAACGTAATTGCTTCCACTGGCGTCACCGTAACTACCAAGCAAATCTCCAGCATCGCCATCCAACCGCTGACCCAGACCCTCAACGTCTCCTCGGCCAATGGGGCGACCAGCGTTCAGTTCACCGCAACCGCCACTTACAAAGACGGCTCGACCGGCGATATCACCGCCATCTCCACGTGGACCTCCGTCTCCTCCACCTCGTCGGTGACTATTTCCAACACGGGTCTTGCCACGGCTGCAGCGGTTGGTACCGCCACCATCACTGACAACTCTGGCGGCGTGACCTCGAACTCGGCCACAATTACGGTCAACCCCTAGACGACCACTGTCCAATCTGTCGAGCCCAAAAGTGGCCTTGCCACTTTCGTTGTATCGCTTCGAAAACAACTCCCCCGTTGCTAACGAATCTCTCCTCTAAACGTCTGTATTACAAGAAGATACCTCTTCGCTCGGCGTCTTTGAACCGCATGCGGTGGGTCTGCACAACCGGTTCTTTTAGCTTGAGTTTATTATGCAAATAGGGTTACAATATTTTGGCTCGAGACGTGTAATTCTTTCCTGCAAAGTGTACTCACTCCCGCCGGCAAGGCTCGGGCGGTTGGACGCTGCTTCGTTGTATGTTGTTGGACCACAATGACTTGCAACCGGCTCAATCAAGGGCGACAGGGGTCACATCCCGAAGCGGGCTAAGGATCATCTAAAAAGGCAGGACGACACTAACTATGGCAAAGCGACGTGGCAATCCGAACTGGGGAAAGCCGGAACCTATTGGACCGGTTGTCCCCACCATCACCGAGTTCGAGCAGGTGGTCAAGGAGTTCAAGCTGGCTCCTGACCAGTTCATCCGCTCGACCCGACTGCGCGAGTGGGCGCGCAAGAACAAGAACTCGAAGTACATTCCCGAGCCCCTTTTGGAAGCTTGGGGATTTGAGATCGAGTCGACCCTTTAATCCCACAGCTTGAGCAACAGCGGGCCGCTTTGCGCGGCCCGTTTTTTTTCCCGGAATTCACTTTTCCACTCATAGGGTTCCTTATGCCAAAGTTCGTCAGGCACATCTTCATCTGCGGCAACCAGCGCCCAACCGATCATCCTCGTAGCAGTTGCGACCCTTCCGCCACCGGCGACCTCCAGCGTGCTTTCAAGGCCAGCCTGGCCCAGACCACTGCCCGCTCCACCGTCCGCGCCAACAAGTCTGGATGCCTCGACCAATGCGAGCACGGTCCCACCGTCGTCGTCTATCCCGACGCCGTCTGGTACGGCCACGTCACACCGGAAGACGTTGACGAGATCGTGCATTCCCACATCATCGGAGGCCAGCCCGTCGAGCGCCTGCAAATCGCCGACTCCTGCCTCAACGCTCCGACCTGCGAGCACCGCAAGCCGTCCGGTGGATGACCACGCCGCCCTTTCCGCGGAGTACGTTCTGCCCAGTCTCATCCTCCTCGCCCCCGGTGCTGCCCGCTGCCCCCGCGAACTCGCAGCTAACGTCTTACGGATTTCCTTTCATAAGCTTACATTTAGCTTCCTATCGCTCGAGGCTGCTCGTGCCCAGCCGTTGACCAGCCATTAACCAGCGTGCCATATTGGAGAGTTCATCCGTTTGTAATTTTCTGTTCATAATGCTCCCGGGCTATTCGGCGTCCCCCGTTTCCGCCGTTAAAAGATCTATGCCTCGCCTTATTCCTCGTGAAACCAAGTTCTTCGACCTCTTTACGGAAATTGCAACCAACGTAACCGAGGGCGCGCGCGCGCTTTCCGAACTTCTCCATCACTACGACTACGAGCGCATGCCCGCAGCCGTCGCTCGCATAACCGAGATTGAGCACCGCGGCGACGAGATGACCCACAAGATCCTCGTCAAGCTCAATCAGACGTTTATCACCCCGTTTGACCGCGAAGACATTCACTTGTTGGTTTCATCCCTCGACGATGTCCTGGATTTCATCTTTGCCGCGGCCGACCGCCTGCTGAACTA
>Ga0207761_1000410_pt1 | contig 15008 bp, 13 predicted proteins | sample LuqExpMetageno34_FD_187792 | JGI IMG/M metagenome (GOLD analysis project Ga0207761, IMG submission 187792) | Tropical forest soil microbial communities from Luquillo Experimental Forest, Puerto Rico - Sample 34 (SPAdes) | ecosystem: Environmental > Terrestrial > Soil > Tropical forest ... | reverse complement strand
GCCGCCCGCAACCTGGTTTTCGGCCTCAGCTTGCTGACACGCTCCCCTACACTTTGGGCGGTGACTCAAGTGACCTCCAAAACTGTGATAGTTGCGGCCGGGCGACGATCGCACGGCATTCAACGGGAAGCGTGAAAGGAACTATGATGGCTGTCGGAACTGTGAAGTTCTTCAATACCCAGAAAGGCTTCGGCTTCATCCGTCCGGATGACGGCTCTAAAGACGTCTTCGTGCACATCACGGCCGTCGAGCGCGCAGGCATGCGGTCGCTGGTCGAAGGTCAGAAGATCAGCTACGAGATCGTGACCGAGCGCGGCAAGCAGGCGGCGGGCAATCTGCAGCCGGCCTGAACTCCAAGCTTAACGATTTTGATGATGAAGCCCGGCGGCGACGCCGGGCTTTTTGATGACGCACGGGCGGCGCGGAAGCTGATAGGATGCCGGCGACAATCGACGCGGGGACGGGTTCACTATGGAAATTATCGCTTGCGGCACGCGGCCGTCGAAGAAGGTGGGCGCGCCGAACTTCACCGGCACGGTGTGGCAGGACCCAATCATACAGGCACCGGAGCCGGCGCGCATTCGCGCGGCCTGGGTACGGTTCGAGCCGGGGGCGCGCACCGCCTGGCATACTCATCCACTCGGGCAGACGCTGGCGATCGTCTCCGGCATCGGCCGTGTGCAGACCTGGGGTGGTCCGGTGCGCGTAGTGCGCGCGGGCGACACGGTCTGGATTCCGCCGGGCGAGAAGCATTGGCACGGCGCCGCGCCCGATCACGCGATGGAACACCTCGCCATGCAGGAAGCGCAGAACGGCGAGCACGTGGCCTGGTTGGAGCCGGTGAGCGACGCGCAATATGCGGTCAAACCGGGCTGACGCGGCAACACGCCCAACGGGCACGACATCCTGACCGGTTCGCATCCCTACCGTCGTTCGTTCGCGGCTGGCGAAACTGCACCAGTAAGAACTGTACGATCAGCACGCAAAGCACCGCGGCTCGTCACAATTCAGTCTAGTACGCCGGCGGATGAGCGATTTGACGCTCGCCGCCCGGCGACGAGCCGCCGGTGCGTTTGGTGCGTCAGGCGTACTGAACCCTTGCACCCCTCTTGCGGTTAATAGTGGATGCGCGCGAAGCTCGCACGAGCGCAACCGCGAGGGCATCCCCATGCGCTACCAATTGTTCTACTGGCCGGGAATCCAGGGCCGCGGCGAATTCGTGCGGCTCGCTCTAGAGGACACCGGTGCCGCCTATGAAGATGTTGCGCGAGGCAAAGGCGGAATGGGCCGCATGATGGCGATAATGAAGGGCAGGCGCGACAAGCGCTCGCCGTTCGCGCCGCCCTTCCTGCTGGCCGGCAAGCTCACGATCGCGCATGTCGCCAATATTCTGTTTTATCTTGGGCCGCGGCTGAAACTTGCGCCCCGCGCGGAGGCGGACCGGCTCTGGCTGCATCAGCTGCAACTCACTGTGACAGATTTCGTGAAGGAGATCCACGATACCCATCATCCGATCGCCAGTAGCCTCTACTATGAGGACCAGAAATCGGAGGCGAAGCTTTATGCCGAGCATTTCTTGAAGGAGCGCGTGCCAAAGTATCTCGGCTACTTTGAGCGGGTGAGCGGTGGGCCGTACGCGGTCGGCCGCCGGCTAACCTATATCGATCTCTCACTTTTCCAATTGGTCGAAGGTCTGCGCTACGGCTTCCCGAAGGCGATGGCGCAGATCGAGCGCAAGGTCCCGCGAGTCGTCGCGGTGCATGACAAAGTCGCACAGCGGCCGCGCATCAAGGCCTATGTGGCTTCGGACCGTCGGATCGCGTTCAATGAGAGCGGCATTTTCCGGCACTATCCGGAACTGGATATGTAACGGCCTCAGCCGTGTGCGTTTAAAGTCTTGCCGCCGATCGTTACCGGCTTTGCTGCGATTAGCGTGAATGCGATCACGCATGGTGCCGTGCCGCGATTGACCCAATTGTGGATTGTGCCGCGCTGCACCAGCACGTCGCCGGCCTTCAGGTGCACGCTGCCGGTATCGTGATCCATGTCGATCTCACCTGACATCACCACCGCGTAGTCGATCGAGTCAGTGCGGTGGTTGCGCGGAGCTACACCCGGCGCGAAGCTGACGATGCGGAATACCGTGCCGTTATGGATCGTCGTGCCGATCTTTTTATGCGAAGGATCGGCGCTCCCATCATTGCTGAGCGGGAAATCTTCGGTCAACCAGATCACGCTGTATTCCGCACCCGGCCGCGGCGACATCACATTACTGGTGATTTCGTCGATGATCACCTTAGCGCGGCCGTGATCGTCATGGCCAGTGACGACGCGGCGGACTTTAAGGCTCATGAGTTTCCTCCCTGTTATTCCGGATCGTAGGCAAGTGCGTTGGCAGCGGCTTTCATGTTGCTCTCGTGCCACAGCAGGAACAGTCCGGACCCGACCACAATCGCCGAGCCCGCGACAAGACTGAAGCCAGGCACGTCGCCCCAGAACAGGAAGCCGAGGCCGAGCGCCCAGACGAGCGAGAAATAGTAAAACGGGCCCACCGCCGAGGGCGGAGCGAGCGACAGCGAGCGCGTCCACCAATATTGCCCGAAGCCGTTGAGGACGCCGTTAAGCACCATCGCCACGAAATCCCAGCCGTTCGGCCAGGCGAAGCCTGCGAACGGCAAGGCCAACCCGAAGAACAGCGTGAGGAAGACCATCTGGTACATAGTCAATGTTTCGGCCGACTCGGTCTGCGTCATGCCGCGCACTGCCGCGGTGACGCTGCCGTAGAGCACCGCATTAGCGATCGCAAACAGCGCGCCAATCCGGAAGGTGTCGGCACCCGGTGCGGCCACCAGCAGCACTCCGAGGAAACCGACCACCAGCGCAATGCCGCGTGTGAAGCCCACCTTTTCCTTCAGCCAAAGTGCGGCGGCGAGCGTGGCGAAGAGCGGCGCCGAGAAATTAATGGCAACAGCGCCGGCGAGCGGCATGAGCCCAAACGCGATGATGATGCAGCTTTGCGCGACCGACTGCGTGAGGTTACGGGCGGCATGATCGCGCAGCCGAGCGGTGCGGAACACGATGACGCCGGTGCGCGGCAGGATCAGCGCCGCGCAGGTGAGCAGCGAGCCGCCGGCGCGGAAGATCAGCACCTCGGCGAAGGAGTAGTTAGCCACCTGCCATTTCGACAACGCACTACAGATCGCGAACATCACGGTGGCGCCGAGCATGTAAAGGATGCCGAGTGGAACCCGGTCGGTGCGCGCCGGGTGGCGCTGGTCGGGGGTGGCGGCGGTCACTGGCGGGTTTAAGGTCTCTGGGCGGTGCGGGGAGGCACCACGTACCACGCGCCGTCTGCGCCCGTTAGAGGCAAAACGGAATGACCGGCCTGCTAGCGTCTGCCCCGCGGCGCCCGAGATGTTACACTTCACATTGTGCTGCGTGCAGGACCACGACATCGTGGGCGCGATAAGATGCCGGCAAGACGCCGCAAACGGTCTGTTGCGTGGGGTGATGCCTTGGGCTGGCGCGTGTTTTACCGCGTGGTGGTGGCACCGCTTGAAACCGCGCAGCAGGCGGCGCACCTGTACGACAACCTGAAGGTGCAACGCGTTGCACGCTTCATCCGTGCGACCTGAGGCGCAGATTCCGGCGTTCTGTCGCGACGGCGCGCGCTAGCTTGCGCTCCCGCGTAAGCCGCTGCTGCCGCCGCTTGCGCTTTAGGCGCAACTCCGCGGCGCGGCGGTTGCGCCTTCTGCGGCAGCGCGAGCACTGGCAGTTCGAACGGCCGATTACGTTCTTCAGATAATCGGTACCGTAGTCGTAGACGATTTCCTCGCCCGGCTTGATGTTGCGGATGGCGCGGATAAACACCCGCTTTTTGACGTTGTAACTGTCGGCGTTCGGGTTGCAGGAATGATTAGCGTAACGCGCCACATTGCCGCGCGGCGTGCCGTCGATGGTCCAGCGGCTGTTGATTTCGTAGAGATAGCGGTTGCCGCGCGCCTCGGCCTTCTCGGCTTCCTTGGTGGTGAGCAGGCGGCCCTTGTACTCGGCGATGCGGCTGTTCTTCTTGATAAGTCGGGTTGCGAACAGGCCAAGGCCGGTGCGCGAGCGGCCGATGCGAAAGGGTCGGGGGGCCATTGCGTGCTGACGATTCCAAAGACGAGACTGTTGCGGATGGCAGATGATGCACGACCAGTCAATGTGAAGTTTGTTGTCATCCGTGTCGAGCGTTTGCGAGAGCCGGGACCCATAGGCCTCGGTCAATCGATAGGTTAGGGTTTACGGCTGCCCACTTTCGCGGAGACGGCGGCTTTTGTTTTCGCTTTGAACATTGGAGCGGTACGCAGACCAGTAGACTGGCGAGCGCGAGCCTCTGATCTTTGCGCGCGAGCCGGGCGCCAGCGATCACTGCCGCCGCGAACTCCGGCGGCACCGACTGTGCGCTTGAGATACTTTTCGGCCGTCTCCGCTTTTGTCTAAAACAGAACACGATGGACCGGCGAGAGACAGGGCATTCTGAGTTAGCCTCTTGGAAGCGACAGTTCTTGTATGTACACGTAATTGATAGCTACGACGAAGTCCTGTCAGAGGCCACTTCCCATGAACGCCCCCATCACGTCCCCTGCCGTCCCGCCCTACCATCACACCCCGCTGTTCCCGCTCGGGCCCGACGGCACGAGATACCGGAAGATCACCGCCGAGGGCGTGCGGGTCGAGAAGGTTATGGGCAATGACGTGGTGGTGGTCGAGCGCGAGGCGATGCGCGCGCTGGCCGAGGCCGCCTTCGTTGACATCAATCATCTGCTGCGGCCGGAACACCTTAAGCAGCTGCGCAAGATCCTCGACGACCCGGAGGCTTCCGACAACGACAAGTTCGTCGCCTACGACTTCCTCAAGAATGCCAACATCGCGGCTGGCGGCGTATTGCCAATGTGCCAGGACACCGGCACCGCCATCATCATGGGCAAGAAGGGCCGCATGATTTTCAGCGACGGCTCGGACGAAGCGGCGCTGGCCGAGGGCGCGCGGGATGCGTACCTGAAAAAGAACCTGCGATATTCGCAACTCGCGCCGCTCTCGATGTTTGAGGAGAAGAACACGCGCTCTAACATGCCGGCGCAGGTAGAGATCTATGCGGAGGGCGAGGATGCCTACAAGTTCCTTTTCATCGCCAAGGGCGGCGGCTCAGCCAACAAGACCTTTTTGTTCCAGGCCACACCCTCGATCCTTACGCATGAGCGCATGCTGGCATTCCTGAAGGAGAAGGTACTCACGCTCGGGACCGCGGCCTGCCCGCCCTATCACTTGGCGGTCGTGATCGGCGGCACCTCGGCCGAGCTGAACCTCAAGACGGTGAAGCTCGCCTCCACGCATTATCTCGACGCGCTGCCGACGAAGGGCAGCGAGGACGGCCACGCTTTCCGTGATCTGACGATGGAGCAGGAAGTCTTAAAGATGACGCAGTCGCTCGGCGTCGGCGCGCAGTTCGGCGGCAAATATTTCTGCCACGATGTGCGCGTGATCCGCCTGCCGCGCCACGGCGCGTCCCTTCCCATTGGGCTTGGCGTGTCGTGCTCGGCCGACCGCCAGGCGCTCGGCAAGATCACCAAGGACGGCGTCTACCTCGAGGAGCTCGAGCACAATCCGGCGCAGTATCTGCCCGACATCGACCAAGAGAAGCTCGGTGGTGCGGTGGTCAAGGTCGATCTCGGGCGGCCGATGAAGGAGATCCTGGCACAGCTCTCCAAGTATCCGGTGAAGACGCGGCTCTCACTCACCGGCACGCTGATCGTCGCGCGCGATCTAGCGCATGCCAAATTGCGCGAGCGGCTGGAGCGCGGTGAGGGCCTGCCCAATTATTTCAAGAACCACCCGATCTATTACGCCGGACCGGCAAAGACACCGCAGGGCTATGCCTCCGGCGCCTTCGGACCGACCACCGCCGGGCGGATGGACAGTTACGTCGAGCAGTTCCAGGCCGCTGGCGGCTCGATGATCTCGCTCGCCAAGGGTAACCGCTCGGCGCAAGTGCGCGAGGCCTGCAAGAAATACGGAGGCTTCTATCTCGCCTCGATTGGCGGTAGCGCCGCCAACCTCGCCGAGTACTGCATCAAAAAGGTTGAGGTTCAGGAATATTCCGAGCTCGGCATGGAGGCGATCTGGCGCATCGAGGTCGAGGCCTTCCCAGCCTTCATCGTGATCGACGACAAGGGCAATGACTTTTTCAAGGAATTGAATTTGGGGTGAGCGCGTGCTCACCCGCCGTTCGCTGATCACGGCCCTCAGCGCGACGCGTGCGTAAAGCCGGGCATGCCGGCCGATTTCGCCGCGCTAATCGTGCGCTCCTCGACGCGCATGAAACGTGCCACCGGCGCCGCACATATTCAATTCACATAGGCGTGCTTAGATCGTCATGACCGCCACCAGCAACAGCGAGATGGCAACATATTGACGCTCTAATCACCAACTGGTCGCTCAGCCTGACTAGCCAGAGCACGGCGGCTCCGGCAATGCGCGAATATTTCAGGACCGGCCATCGCAATAAAAATCATTTGTGCGACGCATTTTTGCGTTGGTGAAACGGACGGCCGTCAGAAGCCGGTGGCGAAGCGTGCCATCACCACGATGATCAGCACCTGCATAGTGCCCTGGATTGCAACCACCCGCACGTAGGCACGCATCCAGCGCTTAAGCTTATCAGAGTCAGGCGCCTGTTTGTGAATTTCGAAATAGAGCCGCAGATTCATCGGCAGCAGAAACCCCAGGCCCTGCACCGTCAGCACTGTGACGACGACGAGCGCAGCCACCACCCACCAGAATTCCGGATAGGCGAGATCGAGATAGCCAAGGCGTACAGCCAGGAACCAGCCGGCGGTGGAGGTGATGATCGACAGCGTCGGCATTAGGATCAGCGTGCGTGGTATAATGCCGGCGATCATCGCGCGGCGGGTCTCGAGGGAAACGCGGCGCAGCACCGGCCCGATCACGAAGCCCATGAAAAGGTCGATGCCGGTCCATAGCGCGCCGCTTATTACGTGCACGAAATTAAGAAACCAGAGACTGGGCGACAGGATCGCCGCGATCATAACCGCCAAGGCGCAAGCGGCCGCGGCGAGATACCAGGGACGCAGCGGTGTTGCGAATGGCGAGGCGGTGAGGGCAGTTTGCGTCAAGCTGCGCTCTCCTCGAGTGAGGCCGATAACGCTAGCGATGGCTGACGGCAGTGCCAAGGGAACCCACTGCGCGCGAATCCCGACGCCCGCGCAGCGAGGTCCTTCCGTGGGGGCGATGCCTAGCGAGCGAGGCTGGTTGCCGGCGGCGCCCACAGCGGTGTGCCGCTACTGACCGTCTGCGTCGGACGCTCGCCGGCGAAGCGTTCGCGGAAGTGATTGAACACGTAAATGCGGATCGCCGACGACAGGTTGCGGTTGGTACGCTCGCGGTCGATCCGCTGCACCAGCGCCGAGACTTTACTCTTCTGACTTTCGGCGATCTGCCGCAGACCTTCCCAGAATTCATTCTCCAGCGAGACGCTGGTCTTGTGACCGTTGAGAACGATCGAACGTTTGATAATCACGGATTTCATGGCCGCTCCTCGGTTCGTCGGCGCGGCGCGCGCGTCGCACCCCTTTGAGGTGGTCAAATAGCAGTATTCGGATGTTGCTCGTTTGAGAAAGATCAAAGAGTGCTGATGGCATCCGAATAAATCCTCCGGTGATCGCCGCGGATTTTTAGTCCCAAGTGGGCTTGCAGTCCGAAGAGGGAGCGGCCTATCCGGCGTATTAGCGTGGTTCGCGCTTGTTGTCCGGCGACTGCCGCCTGGTTTCATTGATTAGGGTATGACAGCTCAGGCACTCGAATTTGTCGAAATAGGCAAGATTTTCCTGCGACTTGCTCGCCTGCATGGCGATACCGCAAACCGGGCAATGTCGGATCTTGGGGCGTTGGCCCGAACTCATTGAAAATAAATGGCCGAAACGCGAAATACAGAATTGATTTAAATCAATGCCGATTCCCGGGAATCGCCTGTGAGCCTGTGGAACGGCCGAATTTGGCGCCGCACTTTTCTCGCCTGTTCTGATTTACGTCAAAGCGGCTACGCGTGCGGTCCGCAAGATGCGTGCACATGTGGCAGCCGATTACGACCGCACCATTTGCCAGGAACATCCAACTCGCCGTCATCGACGAGGATGGGCCGCACGCCTTGGTTTTTCCATGCCAGCGTATCCTGAACGGTTGGATGAACGCGGACACCAAGGAACGAGTGGACATCAGCCCGACCCATTGGCGCGAATGGAGCGGGGCGACAGCGGTCTGCGCCTGAGTCGGGGTTACTCGGGGTGCTGCTTGAATTGCGGCGGCCTCGAGTCGGCGAGCTTCTTCCGCTAGCAGGTGCATCAATGTTTGCCGACGTGTCTCGTCCGTCTCGCTTTCCAGCAGCCGCTTGTCTTGAAATGCGCGATGTTGAGCTTGGCCACCCTGCGGTCCAAGGCCGCGTCTCTCCCGCTAGTTTGGCTTCAGGCACAGTAGCAGCTATTGGCACAGAATCTAAACCGGGAGGACCGCGGATACAGCAAGAAGCGGTTGCGCGTTGGTCGCGGCGCGACGGCCTATAAGCAGGCTACTCCTTAAAAACCGGCCATTAGGGGTCGAAATAGGCCATTACCTTCAATCGCAGAAAAGAACATATTGCGAACGAAGAACAAATAGGGTACATTGCGTTTCTTCAATCGATTCCGCCAGTGCGGCAGGGGCCGCGTTGTCGGGGGGTCGAATCCCGGCCATAAGGAGCGCATCTCATGAGTCAGCCTGCCCTGCGTCTCGTTGAAGGATCATCCATGGATAAGTCGAAGGCCCTATCAGCCGCGCTCAGCCAGATCGAGCGCCAGTTTGGCAAGGGCTCAGTGATGAGGCTCGGCAAGAACGACAAGGCCATGGATATCGAGGCCATTTCGTCGGGCTCGCTCGGCCTCGACATCGCTCTGGGGATCGGCGGTCTGCCCCGCGGCCGCATCGTTGAAATCTACGGGCCGGAGTCCTCCGGCAAAACAACGCTTGCGCTGCATGCCATCGCCGAGGCGCAGAAGCTTGGCGGTATCTGTGCCTTCGTGGATGCCGAGCACGCCCTTGATGTGGTTTATGCCCGCAAGCTCGGAGTTAGTGTCGACGATCTGCTGATTTCGCAGCCGGATGCCGGCGAGCAGGCGTTGGAGATCGCCGACACGTTGGTGCGCTCCGGCGCAATCGATGTTTTGGTGGTCGACTCGGTCGCTGCCCTCGTGCCGCGTGCGGAGCTGGAAGGTGAGATGGGCGACGTGCAGCCCGGCAGTCAGGCACGGCTGATGAGCCAGGCGCTGCGCAAGCTCACCGCCTCGATCTCGAAATCGCGCACCATGGTTATCTTCATCAACCAGATCCGCATGAAGATCGGCGTGATGTACGGCTCGCCGGAGACTACCTCGGGCGGTAATGCGCTGAAATTCTACGCTTCGGTGCGGCTTGACATTCGCCGCATCGGCGCCATCAAGGACCGCGACGAGGTGATCGGCAACCAGACCCGTGTCAAGGTGGTGAAGAACAAGCTGGCGCCGCCGTTCAAGCAGGTCGAGTTCGACATCATGTACGGCGAGGGCGTTTCCAAGCTGGGCGAAATCATAGATCTCGGCGTCAAGGCTGGCGTGGTGGAGAAATCAGGAGCCTGGTTCTCCTATGACAGTCAACGCATCGGCCAGGGCCGCGAGAACGCCAAAGTGTTTCTCAAACAAAATCCCGACATTGCCAACAAGATCGAGGCCGCGGTGCGACAAAATTCCGGGCTGATCGTCGAGGCGATCCTAGCCGGCGAGTCCGAGAAAGACGACGACGATGGGGCGGTGGCGGAAGCTTGAAAGGATGCGGGCAGGCCGGGCTGTGGCGAACTTCCGCCATCGCCCGGAGCCGGTGAAGAGCCGAAGGGTGACGCCTTCGATGCAGAACCGGTAGCGGTGCGGCGCAAGCCCACCCCCGAGGAGCCCAAGCCGACCAACGAGCCTATCAACCCCGAGGCTACCAAGGTCATCGCGTTTGAAGCCCAATCAAAGATCATGACGGCGACAGAATCTAAGCCGAAGTTCAAGCGAAAGGCTGCAGCGGCGAAGATGGCTGAGATGAAATCCGACGACGCCAGGCAGGCGAAGCGTAAGGTCGTCAAGGCGAAGGCGGAGAGGAGGAAGAAGACCAAGGGTAAAACCCGCCGGTGAGCAGCCTTTTGCTTGTTCCCGCGTGCGCGGGAATCCGGGCGGATCCCCGCTGTTGGGGGCGAGCGGACCACAGCGAGTAGGAAAGTTGTAAGGCGCAGCGGCGGCGCCAGTTCTTCGCCGCACCAGTTTCGTGACGCGTGTCTGTCCGGTCTGGCGTACCGCATTCGCTTCCGTCGGCACCCGGCTGCGTAAAGCGGCCGCCACCAAGGACGGGGGCGAAGTGCGTTTGAGCTTTTCATTCTGGAGCGCTCGCGAAGGGCGCGAATCTGGAATTCAGCGCCGTTCTGCGTGGCTTCTGAATTTTGAGCTGGTGCCTTCCGTGTGCCTAGGATTAATAGTTTTGATATATCCAACATTCCTGGACTCCTTGCACCCCCGCCGCTAAATAACCCGTGAAAATAGCGGTCCGGGCCGGGATTCCATATTCCCGCTCGTGGCTTGCAGGGCACGGCTAGCAGCGTTTTTATGAGCGGCGTCAACGATATCCGCAAAAGCTTCCTAGATTACTTCGCACGCAACGATCACACGGTCGTGGCTTCTTCGGCGCTGGTGCCGCGCAACGACCCAACTTTGATGTTCACCAATGCCGGCATGGTGCAGTTCAAGAACGTATTCACAGGCCTGGAGAAACGCCCCTATATCCGCGCCGCCACTTCGCAGAAATGTGTGCGCGCCGGCGGCAAGCACAACGACCTCGACAATGTCGGCTATACAGCGCGCCACCACACCTTCTTCGAGATGCTCGGCAACTTCTCGTTCGGCGATTATTTTAAGGAGCAGGCGATCGAACTGGCCTGGCGGCTGATCACCAAGGAGTTCGCGCTGCCGGTCGAGCGACTGCTGGTGACCGTCTATATCGACGACGACGACGCCTTCAAGCTGTGGAAGAAGATCGCCGGACTAGCGGACAGCAAGATCATGCGTATTGCCGGCTCGGATAATTTCTGGGCGATGGGCGAGACCGGTCCTTGTGGTCCGTGCTCGGAGATCTTCTACGACCACGGCGCGCACATTCCCGGCGGTCCGCCCGGCTCGTCCGAGGCCGACGGCGACCGTTTTATCGAGATCTGGAATCTCGTGTTCATGCAGTACGAGCAGCTAACCGACGGCAAACGCGTCGAACTGCCGCGGCCCTCAATCGACACCGGCATGGGGCTCGAACGCATCGCCGCGGTGCTGCAGGGCACACATGACAATTACGCCATCGACCTGTTCGCCACGCTGATCCACGCGATCGCCGAGCTGACCAAGGTTGGCGCGCATGGTCAGCACAAGGCCTCGCACCGAGTGATCGCCGATCACCTACGCGCCGCCGCGTTCCTAATCGCCGATGGCGTGCTGCCTTCGAATGAAGGCCGCGGCTATGTGCTCCGCCGCATCATGCGGCGCGCCATGCGCCACGCGGAACTGCTCGGCGCCAAAGAACCGCTGATGTGGAAGCTGGTGCCCGTGCTTACGCGCGAGATGGGTCAGGCCTATCCGGAGCTGATCCGCGCCGAGGCCTTGGTCACCGAAACGCTTAAGCTCGAGGAGACCCGCTTCCGGGCTACGCTTGCGCGCGGCCTCGCCATTCTCGACGAAAAGAGCGCCGGACTACAGAAGGGCGCCATGTTCGACGGTGACACCGCCTTCACGCTCTACGACACATACGGCTTCCCGCTCGACCTCACGCAGGATGCGCTGCGCGCGCGCGGCATTTCCGTTGACATCGCCGCATTTAGCGACGCCATGGAACGCCAGCGCGCAAAGGCACGCGCCTCCTGGGCGGGATCAGGCGAGGCGGCGACCGAAACGGTGTGGTTCGGTCTGCGCGAAAAGGTCGGCGCTTCCGAATTCCTCGGCTACGAGACCGAGAGCGCGGAGGGCGTGGTCGCCGCGCTAGTGAAGGATGGCAAGGAGGTCGCCGAACTGAAGAAGGGCGACAACGGCGTGATGGTGATGAACCAGACGCCGTTCTACGGCGAAAGCGGAGGGCAGGTCGGCGATACGGGCGAGATGCGGCGCGACGGTGTGCACGTCGCCGTCACCGACACCCAAAAGAAAGCTGGTGACCTGTTTGCGCATTTTGTCAAAGTGGAACATGGCAGCGTCAAGGTTGGCGATCCACTGCTGCTTGATGTGGACCACGCCCGCCGTGCGGCCATCCGGCAGAACCATTCCGCCACGCATCTCTTGCACGAGGCGCTGCGCCAGGTGCTCGGCGACCACGTTGCGCAGAAAGGCTCGCTGGTCGCACCCGATCGGCTGCGCTTTGACTTCTCGCATCCCAAGCCGATGACTGCCGAGGAACTCGAGCGGGTCGAGGACATCGCTAACGACATCGTGCTGCAGAACGCTCCGGTCACCACACGGCTTATGGCGCTCGACGATGCCCGCGCATCCGGCGCGCGTGCGCTGTTCGGCGAGAAATACGGTGACGAGGTGCGTGTGGTCGCGATGGGCGAGGGTTCCGGTAACACCATGGGCTGGTCGGTCGAGCTGTGCGGCGGCACCCACGTCAAACGCACCGGCGACATCGGCCTGATCAGCGGACTGACCGATAGCGCGGTCGCCTCCGGCGTGCGCCGGCTGGAGGCGCTCACCGGCAGGGTCGCGCGCAAGGCGGCGAACAGGCAGATGCACGTGCTCAGGCAAGCGGCCGCCGAACTGAAGGCGCCGCTCGAGGAGATGCCAGCGCGCATCGCCACGGCGATCGACGAGCGCAAGAAACTTGAGCGCGAATTGAGTGAAGCGCGTAGGAAGCTCGCCATGGGCGGCGGCGGCAGATCGGGCGACGAGGCCTCAGACATGCGCAGCATCGCCGGCGTCAAGTTGCTGGCGCGCGCGGTCACCGGCATCGAACTCAAAGATCTGCGCAGCCTCGCCGACGAAGGCAAGAAGCAGGTCGGTTCCGGCGTAGTTGCAATTGTCGGTCTATCGGCCGACGGCAAGGCTGGCATCGTGGTCGGCGTCACCGACGATCTGACGAATCGCTTTAACGCAGTCGACCTGGTGCGCAAGGGCGCCGAGGCACTCGGCGGCAAGGGCGGCGGCGGCCGTCCCGACATGGCGCAGGCAGGCGGACCGGACGGTTCAAAGGCCGACTCCGCGCTCAAGGCGGTTGAAGCAGCTTTGGGCGGCTCATGACGGCAAAGCGCCGTCTGTCTCCGATCCATACGGTATTGATCGACCGCAAAACATTTTCATTCGTGCAATGGTTTACTATTTTTTTGATTCTAACGGGGTGCCGGTACCATGGCACGCGACAAGCTTAGAGACATGCGGCGGCGAGTCTATCTGATACTCGAACAGGGCGCCATTGGCGACGCAACAAGCCGTACGGTCGACCGCTTGCTGGTAGCGCTCATACTGTTCAACCTGGTCGCCGTCGCGCTCGAATCGGTGCCCGAGATCGGCACTCGCTATGCGCTCGCCTTCGAACTGATTGAATATTTCTCGCTGATCATATTCACGGTCGAATATGCCTTAAGGCTTTGGAGCGCGGTCGAATACGGGCCGAGCCGGCATTTATCGCCGCTGCGCGCGCGGCTCAAATATGCTTTCAGCCCGGCCGGCGTGGTCGATCTCGCCGCCATCCTACCGTTCTGGTTTGCGATGGTGCTGCCGACGGATTTCCGCTTTGTGCTTGTGTTCCGCATGGTACGCTTCTTCAAGATTGCGCGCTATTCGCCGGCTATGCGCTCGCTGCTCGACGTGCTCTACCAGGAGCGGCGCGCACTGTTCGGCTGCCTCGTAATCACACTCGGCAGTGCATTGGTGACGGCGGCGATGATGCATCTGGCCGAAGGTAAGGTGCAGCCCGATAAGCTTGGCACGATCCCCGACGCACTGTGGTGGGCTATTGTGACAGTTGGTACCATCGGATACGGCGACGTCGTGCCGGTGACCGCGCTCGGCAAGTTGATCGCTACCGGCACTATCTTTGTCGGTTTAGTCCTGATGGCGCTGCCGATCGGCATAATTGCCAACGCCTTCGCCGAGCAGATTCACCGCCGCGATTTCATAGTCACCTGGGGCATGATCGCGCGCGTACCGTTGTTCGCCGAGCTTGACGCCGGAGAAATCGCCGACATCATGCAGCTCTTGCGCGCGCAACTGGCGGAGGCCGGCGAGGTGATCGTGCGCGAAGGCGATCCCGCGCATTCGATGTATTTCATCGCCGCCGGCGAGGTCGAGGTGGCCTTGAAGACGGAGCGAGTCCGCCTCGGGGTCGGCCAGTTCTTCGGCGAGGTTGCGGTGCTGCGCCGTGCGCGCCGCTCGGCCACCGCGATCGCGCTAACTCGCACCAGCCTATTGGTGCTCGACGCGCAGAACCTGCACGCGCTAATGCAGCGCGACCCGCGTATCGCCAAGCGCATCAAAGACGTGGTGGCAAAACGCGTCGGCCGCGAATTGGTGTCGCCGAAGGGCGACATCGTGACCGAGGAGATCAAGTAACACCGCAGAAATGCGATGGCCGGGACAAGCCCGGCCATTTTGCGCTTTTCCGTTGAGCGTACGACTTACGGCTGCCGCCGGACTCCGCGTCAGAGCGCGGCGATCGCGGCGTTCAGCGTGGCGCTCGGCCGCATCGCGGCCGATGTCTTGGCCGAATCGGGCAGGTAGTAACCGCCGATGTCGACCGGCTTGCCTTGCACGCGGATCAGTTCGGCATTGATCTTGGCCTCGCTCTTGGCGAGCGTCTCGGCCAGCGGTTTGAAGCGGGCTTGCAGCTCCGCGTCCTTGGTCTGCGCGGCCAGCGCCTGAGCCCAGTAGAGGGCGAGGGAG
>Ga0207761_1000409_pt1 | contig 15059 bp, 10 predicted proteins | sample LuqExpMetageno34_FD_187792 | JGI IMG/M metagenome (GOLD analysis project Ga0207761, IMG submission 187792) | Tropical forest soil microbial communities from Luquillo Experimental Forest, Puerto Rico - Sample 34 (SPAdes) | ecosystem: Environmental > Terrestrial > Soil > Tropical forest ... | reverse complement strand
ACGGGAAGTCTCGAGAGCCCCTCGGCGGATTGCCCCCCGCCACACCTCCAGACTTCCCCTGTGCCACTGGTGGGCATAGCACGCCTCGCTGCAAACTCTCCGGCGGCGGAAACAAGACGCAGTTCCGCCGGAAAGCCGGAGTACTTCTTCTTGCCGGTGAAATCGATTCTGAACCCCTGCGACTCGCAGCGCGTACCGTTCGACTGGACGGTCAATCCGTACCGCGGCTGCGAATTCGGCTGCAAGTACTGCTATGCGCGCTACACCCACGAGTACATGGAGATCGACGGCGGCGAGTTCGAGCAGAAAATTTTCGTGAAGCGCGATGCGGCCGCGCTCCTGGCGCGCGATATTTCGCAGAACTATTCGTATGCGTCAAAAGCCTCGGGCTACACCCAGTCCGAGCATATCGCGATTGGAACGGCGACGGACCCCTACCAGCCGGCCGAGAAGGAATATGGTGTCACGCGGGCATGTCTCGAGGAGTTGGCGAAGCACGAGGGCTTGAGCATATCCGTAATCACCAAGTCGAACCAGATTGTCAGGGACATTGATTTGTACAAGCGCATTGCGGAGAAGTCCGCGTTGTCTTTGAATATCACCATCACAACGCTGAAGCCTCGCCTGGCGCGCCTGCTGGAGCCTCGCGCTCCGCGTCCAGACCTTCGTCTACGGGCGGTGTGGGAGCTGCGTGCAGCCGGATTGCATGTGGGAGTTTCCGCATCGCCGCTACTGCCAGGCATCAACGACGGTGAAGGAGAGCTCGAGGCAGTCGCCGCCGCCGTGCGGGAGGCGGGCGCTGAATGGTTCTTCTCCGGCGTGCTCTTCCTGATGCCCGCTTCGGCGAGGGCGTTTTTGCCGTTCATCCGCGAAAAGTTCCCAAAGCTCGCAAAGCAATACGAGCAGTGGTACGCGAAGAATGGCTATGCACCCGAAGATTACCGGAAAACGGTGTCAGAGCGCCTTCACCGAATTCGCGAACAGTATGGTTTTGCGACCCGCCCCTGGGAAGGCATGCGGACCGCTACGGCCCGCGCGCAACTGTCCCTGGGCTGGGATGTCGCCGCCCCGAGCGCAGAAACCCTGCCGATGCGCGCCGGCGTCAATGGGTAGTTCGGGGGAAGCGAAGAACGGCAGAAAGCTACGGAACGATGATGCGCGATTCCTCGCGCTTCAGATCCTGGTCACCGGGGAACTGCCCGCGCAAAAATTCGATGAAGCGGCGCGAGCGCGGACGTCCGTTCGCGCGCAAGAGCCCCATCCGGAACAGGAACACGAGCAATGGGAAAATTTCGGAGTCTTTGAAGCGCCCCGAACTCTGCATAACCTTCTGTTTCGTGTCTGCGAGGAAGGCGGAAAGGGCATCGTAGAGTTCTCCCTGAACGGGGATGGCGGGCCGCTGTTCATAGATGATGCCGCTCGAAAGCGTTTTGTAGGTTTCCGCCAGGGCCTGGAGACTGGCGAGCACATCGGGATCGGTCGCCCGGCTCTGCTGGGCGCAGAATTTGGCGATGGTAAACGCGACCGCCGAAAGAAGTTGCCCGTTCGCGTGAACCACGTCCGAAGCGATACGCACATCAAGCAGAGGCGTGTCCGGGGGAAGCGTCCGCGGGTGCTGGTCTTCGTAACGATGCGCCGCCGTCAGATAGCCGCAATCCACCGGGCAGTCGATCGTTACTTCGCGCTCCGTGCCGCAGCAGACGGCGCAGATTTTTTCAGCCTTTGCGGGGCAAAAACGCCCCGGTTTTCGCTTCCGACAAATGGGGCAAAACACGAACGAACCCCCCGAAAACTGCGGGAGAAAAGGATATCACGCCGTGATGACCTTATCGTGGAAGCGGCGCGCGGCAATGACCAGCAGCAGAGTGCCCATTCCGAAAAGAGCCAGCGCATCGACCCAGAGGTGCGCCCACCCGGCCCCGCGGAGAATAATGCCGCGAGTGATGTTGATGAAGTAGGTGGCCGGAACGAAATAGCTCAGGACATAGAAAAATTTCGGCATGGTTTCCCTCGGGAAAATATATCCGGAGAAAAAAATGCTGGGAAGAATGGTAAGGAATGCAAGTTGCATCGCGTGAGCCTGCGTGGTGGCTTTACTGGAGATGAGAATCCCGAGCGACAAGGAAACAAAGATATACGGCAGAGAAAGAAAGGCCAGCAGGACAACGCTGCCGTGTATCGGCACCTGGAACAGGAACCGCATGGCACTGACAATCATCACCAACTCAAAAAAGCCGATGCCCAGATAGGGAAGCAGTTTGCCCAGCAGCAAGCCCATCGGCCTGACCGGCGTTACGAAGAGCTGTTCGAGCGTGCCGCGCTCTTTTTCCCGCACAATCGAGAAGGCGGTCAGGAACGTTGTAACGTTGAGCAGAAGCACCGCCGTCAGTCCCGGAAGGAAGAAATTCGGCGAGCGCGAGTCCGGGTTGAACAGAACCTTGGGCCGCATGTCCACGGCAAACACGGCATCGGAATTGGCCAGGACGCGTCGCAGTGATTCATCGAGCCCAATTGCGGTTGTGACGTTGATCGCCTGGCCCGCGACCGATGAATCCGATCCGTCGATCAGCACCAGAACCTGCGCGCTCATCTGATGCAGAAGTTTGTCGGAGTAATCCACCGGAATCTTGATGCCGACGCGGCACTTGCCGGAAATGATGGCGTCGTTCAGATCCTGATCGTTGCTCACATAACGATTGATGCGAAATGTGTCGGAGTTTCTGAGGCGGTCCAGAAGCTCGCGGCTCTCTTGCCGGCCATCGGCGTTGTAAACCACGGTGTTGATCTGACGGATGTTTGTGTCGATGCCATAGCCGAGCAGGAACATCTGCAGGATCGGGATAATCAGCGAGAAGAACAGCGTGGCGAAGTCGCGGCGGACGTGCAGCGTTTCCTTGTAAAAGACCGCGCTGAAACCGCGAAAAGGGTTAACCACTGGCTGCCTCCTGCGCGGCCTGCCGCTTGGTTGTCAACTCAACGAAAACGTCCTCGAGACTCGGAGAAAGCGGGCGGATTTCCGCCACCGCGACGCCGTGCCGTTCCAGTTGCGCGCGAAGATGCTCGAGCTCAAGGTTGTCGTCGATCAGAGCGTGAATCGACTGGCCGAAAATGGTGGCGCTGCGAATTCCCGCGATGGTACGGGCGTGGCGCAGCGCAAACGTTACCTGCGGCGCGGTGATTTCCACCCGGTACGTGCCTTGTGGCTGCACATCGGGCAGTTCCCTCAGTTCGTCCGGTGTCCCATCGGCGATGAGCTTGCCGAAGTAGATGTAAGCAACGTGGCCGCAGCGCTCGGCTTCGTCCATGTAGTGGGTGGTGACGAAAAAGGTGATGCCGTGGCCCGATAGTTCGAACAACAGGTCCCACAACTGACGCCGCGCCACCGGATCGATGCCGGCGGTGGGTTCGTCCAGGAAGACGAGCTTCGGCTCGTGCAGCATCGCGCAGCCGAGCGCAAGCCGCTGCTTCCATCCACCTGAAAGTTGCGCTGACAGCCGATTCATGTACGGGCCGAGGCCGTTTAACTCAACGATTTCGTCCATGCGCTTGCGCAGCCGTTCCGGTGAAAGGCCGTAAATCCGGCCGTAGAAGGTTAGATTTTCCGTGACCGTAAGGTCCGTGTAGAGGCTGAAGTTCTGGGACATGTAGCCGATGGTTTCGCGGACGCCTTCGGGATCTTTCCTCACATCGATGCCAAGAACGCTCGCATCTCCCCCGCTCAGGGGCAGCAGGCCGGTCAGCATTTTGATTACCGTGGTTTTTCCGCTCCCATTGGGTCCGAGAAAACCAAAGATCGCGCCCTGCTGCACCGTGAAGCTGACGTCGTTGACGGCGGTGAATGCGCCGAACCGTCGAACCAGATGTTCGGCCGAGATTGCGGCTTGTTCGTTGCTCGTCACGGTTCAGCTCAGAGACTTTAGTTTGACGTCGGCGGCCATACCGGCCAATACACGGTGAGAACTGTCTTCAATCCGCACCTTTACGCCGAACACCTGGTGGACTCGTTCCTCGCGCGTTTGCACGTTGCGCGGCAGGAATTCGGCCTGCTGGTTGATCTGCTCGACGCTGCCGCTGAACGTCTGATTGGGGAAGGAATCAACGCGAATTTCCGCTTTTTGTCCGACATGGATGCGGCCGATCTCCGTTTCGGGAATATAGATGCGGACGTAGATCTGGTCGCGTTCGAGCAGCGTGGCGACCGGTGTGTTCGGCGCGATCAGATCGCCTGGACGCACGTCCAGAACCTCCACCGTTGCCGCCGCAGGGGCCACCACCTGGCGCTCGCGGTAGCGCGCCTCGTCGTAGGCCAGTGCCGCGCGTGCGGCCGCGATGTCTTCCGGGCGGCTGCCATGCTCGAATTTTTCGAGCGTCGCCTGCGTCTGATGGTAGCGCGCCTCGGCCGAAGCGATTTCTTCCGGGCGATAGCCGCGCTTTAATTCGTCGAGCTTATGCTGCGCGTTTTGTTTCAGTGCCGCCGCCATTTTCCAATTAGCTTCCGCCGTATCGCGTTGCTGCTTCGACACGAGATCTTTCTGCGCCAGAGCATCGTAGCGCTGGAAATCGAGGCGCGTGCGGACTTCGTCGGCGGTCGCGCGATCGAGATCGGCTTCGGCCGCAGCAATGTCTTCCTGCCGGTAGCCATTCCGCCGCTGTTCGTATTCGGCCTTGGCCTGGGCCGCGGCCGCCCGGACTTCCGCGATTTCCTCGGAACGGAACCCGCGCTCCGCCTTGATGGCGTTGGCGCGCGACTGCGCGAGCGATGCCTGGAGCTCCTTGTCATCGAAGCTGATCAGCAGTTGGCCTGCTTCCACCGTGTCACCTTCGCGCACGAGAACCTTGTCAATGCGGCCGCCAATCTTCGATCCGACACGGATGTTGCGCGCTTCGACCGTTCCGGATCCCTCGAGGGCCGGATCGCGGTGGAACCACCAACCCATCGAATAGGCTCCCACCACCGCAAGCGCGACGATCAGGGCCAAGGGAATTATGAGTTTCCGTTTCATGGATCGGTTTCCTCAAACGAACAATGGAGCTGCGCAGGGTGGGCCGGAAGAGTTACGCGGCGCAAGCCCCATCCAAAGAATGTCGAAAGCAGATTCGATTCGCGCCTGCAACGTGCTGTCGCCATAGAGCGTCCACATCAGCAGCGTCCCAAAGATCGTCTGGCGGAAGACTTGCGCAAGTTCGATCGCCGGCACGTCGTCACGGATTTCCGCGCGTTGCTGGCCGAGTGCGATGATCTCGCTGTGAAGGGCCAGCACGCGTTTCTGCATATCGAGCATGGCTTCTCTTACCGGTGTGCTGGAGAGATAGGCCAGCAGCAGGGCGCGGACGATCGCGGGGTTGCGCATTGGTTCCTGGGTCATCCGCTCGCTCAGCGAGCGGAGATAGTGCGGCAGCGGTTCCGAGCTGTGACGCGCCTCCTCGACCGCATCGCGCAACTTCGCCAGTTGCATCTCTCCAAAGGCCAGAAGCATGTGATCCTTGCTCGGAAAATAATTAAAGAAAGTCCCTTTGCCGACGTCCGCAGCGTTGGTGATGTCCTCGACCGTGGTTTCCGCAAAGCCCTTCTGAGCAAACAGCTCGAGGGCGGAGCGGAATAGCCGTTCGCGGAGCTCGAGACTGCGTCGTTCGCGACGCGAGGAGGGGGGCGCATAAGGTTTCGTGGCCATATTGACCTCAATTCATATATGACCATAAGTCATATCTTGTTGCATGTCAAGCGAGAAAGAAGCGGGTCCGCCTCTTTGCCGCAACCTATTGAAGGGACAGTGAATTAGATTTCTTTGCCAGAGCCGCTGTATTTTGGCGATTTCTTATTCAGGTAGGCGATCAGTTGCTGAGCGGCAGGGGGAACCGGTGCCGCACCTTTAAAAACAAGGTCTTCCGACGGTAGGCTCTTGCCGTAGACCTTTTCATTCGCTCCATTGTCGGGACGCACGGTCGAACCGGCGAGCGAGATTCCGGCAAAGAGGCCGCGCGCCCTCGAGTAGGAGAGGATTTCGGCGCGCATGGTAACGTCGGTCGAAGCCTCCGCCGTGCGCCCCTTGGGACCGGCGGCGGCCGAAGCGTCGGCTCCTAGCTTCACTTTGCTCTTCAGGATGGCATGGGCACCGCGGCCATTCATGACCAGAAGGACGAAATCGGTTGCCTGGCCGCCAATCTGGAAACCGAAGCTGCCGCCTTCAAGAGCCATCATCGTTGGCGCACTCCATGGGCCGGTGAACTTCTCTCCTGTCCGGCAGGTCATCGCGCCGCGACCGTAGCTGCCACCGAAAATGAAGGCGGCCTTCACCACCGAAGGATAAATAATCACGCAATCCGCTTTATCGATCAGGTCCTGGGGAATGTTATCGGGAATGTCCATGATTTCCTGAATCACAGTGCCGCAATTTTCCAGGCGCTCTTTTTCTCTTTTGTCGTCTGCCAGCAGCGGTGGAGCGCTCAAGCACAGGCTCAGGGCGATCGGAAGCAATTTTTTCATTCGTATTCACCTTCCCCGAGTGTACCGGTCCCTTGATGCGAAAGCGAATCGTTCTGGGCGGCTGAGGCGCGCGGGTCGTGGATTGCCGAAAGGGTCTTGTCCGGCTCCGATTCATTAGAATGCGGAATGGAGGAAGCTCCCGCTGGGTTTCGAATATACTTTCAGTCTCGAGATTTTCCAATAGAGGAATTATGGCTGGCAGAAAGAGATGGGTGGCGAATTGGGGGTTGGGTTTTTTGCTGACCCTTGCGACCCATGGCCAGGATGGGAAGCCGGTAACGGCTCCGGGACGTTTTGCGGAACGCGTCGAGCTGCTGGTCGAGGCCGCGCCTGTCGACAAAGGCGAATGGGGTTTGCTTGTCGTCGATGCCGCTTCGGGCGATATTCTTTATCAAAAGAATGCCGACAAATATTTTGTACCTGCTTCCAACATGAAGCTGCTGACCACGGCGCTGGCTCTCGACACGCTCGGTTCCGGCTATCGCTTTCGAACCACCCTTGAAACGAACGGGGCCCTTTCCCCCGAGGGGCGTTTGTCGGGCGACCTGATTCTTGTTGGCCGGGGCGATCCCAATATATCGAACCGCAAATTTCCTTATGACACCAAGGAAGAGTTCGATGGGCCTCCCGAAAAAGTGCTCGCGGAGCTCGTGGATTCTGTCGTTGCACGCGGGCTGAAAGAAGTAACCGGCGACATTGTCGGCGACGACAGCTATTTTCCGCGTGAACGCTACCCGGATGGCTGGCAAATCGACGACATGGTGTGGGAATACGGCGCAGCGGTCTCGGCGATCGTGGTGAACGACAACACCGTTACGGTGAGACTCACACCGGGTGAGAAACCCGGCGAGCTAGCCCAAGTCTCCGTTGATCCGCCAGCGTGGGAGTTCACGGTAAAGAACGAGGTCACGACGACCGGAGCAAAAGAGAAAGCCGATTTGCGGCTGACACGAGAACCCGGGGCGGATACGGTGCGCGTCAGTGGAGGCCTGCCGGACAAGAGTTCACCGCACAAGCTGATTTTGGCGATCCAGGAACCGGCTCAACACGCTGCCGAACTCTTGGCTCACTTGCTTGCGGAAAGAGGGGTGAAATGGCAAGGGAAAATCCGCGCGCAGCACGATCCCGAACCTGCCGAAGCGACGCGAACGGTCCTGGCCGAGCATCTCTCTATTCCCCTCGCGGACTCGGTGAAGTTGGTCAACAAGATAAGCCAGAACCTGCACACGGAAGTGCTTTTGCGCACGGCGGCGCGGCAAAGCGGGCGCTGGACGGACCCTGAAGAGCTGACGAAATTTCCCGAGGCCTTCTACGCGAAGGTGGGAATTCCCGAAGGCGACGTTGTGCAAACCGATGGATCGGGCCTGTCGCGAAACGATCTGGTAACGCCGCGGGCGTTTGTCGCCCTGTTGCAGTATGCGCAGAAGCAGTCGTGGTTTCCGGCCTACTACGCTTCGCTGCCGGTCGGCGGTGTTGACGGAACACTGAATGACAGGATGAAGAACGGCGGAACTTCCGGAAGGATTCATGCCAAGACGGGTTCGGTTGCGCACGTGCGCACGCTTTCGGGCTATGCCGAGACTCCCGGTGGAAGACGGCTGATCTTTTCCTTCCTGAGTAACAACGAGTTTGTGAAAGGTCACGAAGTCCACGGCGCGATCGATGGCCTCTGCGAAGCCATGATTGAAGAGTTTGACGGCCCTCCGGCGGTTCAAGGCGGTACGGTGAAAAAGGAAGCCGGCACTGAGGAATAAGAAAGGCATGACAGAGGAACGCATCATCACGGTCTTCGGAAGCTCCCGGCCTGGGGAAGGTGAGGCGGACTATGCCGAGGCGTTCGCACTGGGGCGAGCCCTATCGGCACGGGGATTCGCCGTGTGCAGTGGCGGTTACGGCGGAGTCATGGAAGCGGTTTCGCGCGGGGCGAAAGAAGCCGGCGGCAAAACCTACGGAGTAACCGCGGACTTCTTTGCGCGCAAGGCCAATCCGTGGATCGACGTGGAAGTGCGCAAGAAATCATGGGAGGAGCGGCTGTTCGAATTGATTCATCTCGCCGACGGCTTTGTCGCTTGCAAAGGCGGCACGGGCACGCTGGTGGAGCTTGCGGTCGTCTGGGAGATGCTGAACAAATCGGTAATGAAAGGCAAACCGTTTGCCGTCCTCGGTGATTTCTGGCAGCCCATCCTGGATCGCGTTCGAGAGGTGGAACAGGAGCCCCGTTTGTCGTCCGCAACGCCGAGGTGGGGAGAGGCAGACGGGAGCCTCGTGCACAGCGCTCGCACGCCACAGGCCGCGGCAGAGTATCTGGCCGCGGAAATGAAGAAGGTTTGAGAGATGTCTCGACCGGCGCTAGAGGTTCTGGAGTTCGACAAGCTACGCGATCTGTTGCGGCAGCGCACCACTTGTGCACCCGGCCGGCGGTTCGTTGATGGGCTCGAGCCCGCGCATCATCGTGTCGTGCTTGAGGGCGTCTTTCAGCTCATTCGCGAGGCACGCGAGTGGTTGCGCCTTGCGCGTGAACTTGGCTTCGGCGCGCTCGCGGACCCGGGAAAATGGCTTGCACGACTCGAAGCGCCCGGAGTGGTTCTCGAAGCAGGCGATTTTCTGGACGCCGCGTCCTTGCTCGAAACGACCGCGTGGCTGCGCCAGCAGTTTCGCGAAGAAGCGGCAAAATTTCCGCTGCTCTCGGCTCGCACCGCGCCGCTAGCGGATTTTCGCGATATCCACGCGGCCATTCGCCGCTGCATCCTGCCGAATGGCCAGATCAGCGATGATGCGTCGGCCGCTCTGCGCCGCATCCGCGCGAGCATGCTCCAGGTACGCGACTCCATTCAAAGGTCCCTGCGGCAAATTCTTCGTTCACGCCAAGCCGAATCCGGCGAAGACTTTATCACGCTGCGCAACGACCGTTTTGTAATTCCGGTCCGCTCGGAACAACGCCGTTCCGTTCAGGGCGTAGTGCACGGCGCGAGCGCCACCGGCCAGACCGTTTTTGTGGAGCCGTTCGAAACCGTTGAAGCGAACAACCAGCTGGTCCAGCTGGCCGAGGATGAAACCGCTGAGATATTCCGCATTCTCGAAGAGCTGACGGGACGCTTGCAGGCGGTGCTTGGAGCGCTGCAGGCGGCAGCGACGACCATCGCGGAACTCGATGGCATCTTTGCGCGCGGCCGGTTTGCGCGGGATTTCGACGCTTGCATGCCGGAATTTTCGGAGTCCACGGAAATTCGCCTGGAGGCGGCGCGGCATCCGGTGCTCGAGGATAAGCTGCGAAGAGAGAATCGTGCGATCGTACCGATCTCGTTTGCACTCGGCGGCGAGGAGCGTCTGCTGGTAATCAGCGGGCCAAACACCGGGGGCAAAACCGTCGCACTAAAGACCACGGGGATGGCGGCTCTTGCGGCCCAGTCTGGAATTCCTGTAGCCGCTGAACGAGCGGTACTGCCGCTTTTCGATCACCTGTTGGTCGACATCGGCGACGAACAATCAATCGCAGCCGATCTCTCCACGTTTTCCTCGCACATGCTAAACCTGAAGGCCATGCTTGAGGAGGCGACACCCCATTCACTGGTTCTGGTCGACGAAATGGGTACCGGCACGGCACCGGAAGAGGGCGCGGCGTTGGCCGTCGCGCTGCTCGACGAATTCCACAAGAAAAACTGCATCGTTCTGGCAACAACGCACCACGACCGGCTGAAGACCTACGCATCCACAACGCCCGGCGTCATCAATGCAGCCGTCGAGTTCGACGACGTGAATTTGCGCCCGACCTACCGCCTGATGGTTGGTGTCCCGGGCGGGTCGAGCGGAATCGCCATTGCTCGGCGTCTAGGACTTGCTCAGAGCATCATTGAACACGCAAAGTCACTACTCGCTCCGGAAGCTCACGAGGCAGCCGACCTGATCGCGTATCTGCACCGGAGCCGTGACGAACTGGACGGGCTTCGCCTGCAGATGGCCGAAGAGCAGCGCGAACTCGAGGCCGAACGCGCCAAGCTGCGCGCCGAGTGGGTGGAGCGCCAGAAGAAACGCATCGCGGAATTGGAACAAAAGTTCGCGGAGATGCACAAGCGCTTCGAAGACAATGTCGCGCGAGTCGTGGAGGCCATCAAGGAGCGTGAATTGCGCTCGCAACTCGAGAAGACAGCCCGCCGGAAAATGCTCGACGTTCAGGGGGAAGCGAAGGAAGAGTTGAACGCAGCCGTCGTCCAGACGATTTCCGAATCCCAGCCGGATCTGGGCCTAAGGCCCGAGTCATTCGATAAGGTCAGTGCGGAACAACTGCAGCCTGGCACAAGAGTGCGCGTCCGCGGATTCAGCAAGCCGGTGATTTTGCGCCGCGTCGAAGGACCGTCAGCCGAAATTGAAGCCGGCCCTCTGCGCATGAAAATAGCGGTGGAAGAAATCACCGGCGTCGAAGGACTGGCTTCCGCCGGGTTGTCCAGCCCGATTGGAGGCCGCACGGCGGTCACGGTCACAGCCACGCCCGGCGAGGGCGCGGCCGCCAGCGAAATTAATGTCATCGGCATGACCGTGGAAGAGGCCAGCGAGCGCGTCGACAAGTTCCTCGACGAAGCGGCTCTCGCTCATCGCGCGCAAGTCCGCATCATTCACGGCCACGGAACGGGGGCGCTGCGCAAAGGCCTGGGCGCATTCCTGAAGTCCCATCCCCTGGTCGAGCGCGCCTCCTTCGAGAGCGAAGAACACGGCGGCAAAGCCATTACGGTCGTAGAATTACGGCAGTGAAGCAATAACGGCGTTGCGAGTTTCGATTTGGGGGTTTCAAGTTTCGACGGCATGGCCGAAGCGGGATCATTCGCGGATCGCGTCAAACAACAGGCGGACATCGTCCGCGTCATTGGCGAATACGTCCGCCTGAAAAAGAGCGGCCAGAATTTCACCGGCCTTTGCCCTTTCCACGGCGAAAAGACTCCGTCCTTTGCGGTGCATCCGGTTAAGCAGATCTTTCACTGCTTTGGCTGCGGCAAGGGTGGAGATGTGTTCACGTTTGTGATGGAAATGGAGAAATGTCAGTTTCCAGAAGCGGTTCGCGTGGTGGCGGAAAAGTGCGGCATTGCCGTCCCCCGCCCAAAAGAACGTACTCCCGAAGAGCGCAAGGAAAACCAGCAACGCGCTGCGCAGATCGAGATGCACAAGGAGGCGCAGTCCTTCTTTGTCCGTCAACTCGAAACCACCGCCGAAGGAAAAGCCGCGCGCGCCTATCTTGAAGACCGCGCGCTCGACAAGCAGACCATCGCGCAATTTGGCATCGGCTATGCCCCAAGCGGCGGCGATATCCTACTCCGTCTTCTGAAGCAGAAATATGCCGAAAAGCTGCTGGCGGAGTCGGGCCTGGTTTCGCGTGACCAAAGCGGCCGCCTGTTCGATCGTTTCCGCCGGCGGATCACATTTCCGATCGCGAACGAGTCCGGAAAGATTGTGGCCTTCGGTTGCCGTGCCCTCGGCGATGACCAGCCTAAGTACTTGAATTCGCCCGAAACGCCAATCTACTCAAAAAGTAACGTGTTGTATCACCTGGATCGCGCAAAGGATGCAATCCGTCGCCAGGATTTCGCGGTTCTCGTCGAAGGCTACATGGACGCGATCGCGGTCGCCCGGGCGGGCATCAGCAACGTGGTCGCCAGCTGCGGCACAAGCCTGGCCGACCCGCAAATCAAACTGCTGGGCCGTTTCACCAAGCGCGTGATCGTGAATTACGACCCGGATGCCGCGGGACAAGCCGCCGCCGAGCGCTCGATCTCCCTGCTTCTTGAGCAGGACTTCGAAGTTCGCGTGCTTGCGCTTCCTCCCATCGGCGACAAAAAAGCCGATCCGGACCTGTTCATTCGCGAGAAAGGCTCCGAGGCTTACATCCACGCGCTCAAGAACTCCCCGCCTTATGTGGACTACCTGATTGGCCGCGCCCGCCAGATGGATCTGACGACGGCCGAGGGAAAGCTTCGGGCCTTGAATTTCCTGTTGCCCTATCTGCAGAAAATTCCCAACCGCCTGCTGCGCTCGGAATGGGCCACGCGGATTTCCCAGCAATTGCGCGTCGACGAACCGGTCTTGCGGGCGGCGTTAAGCAAGGCTGCGGCGGAACGGCGCAGTGAAGTGAAGCTGACCCCGGAACTCGTCGGAAAGCCAGCCAAACCCATCGAACGCCGCCTGATTCGCATGCTGGTCGAAGCCGAGGGATTCCGGCGCCGACTGGCGCAGCGTCTCGAGCAGACGCGGCTCTACCAGGGGTTGGAAACCGAAAAAATCTTCGCAGCGCTGATTGTCGCCGGATTGTCGGATCAGCCAGTGAGCGCGACCGAGATCGGTGCTTCGCTTGAGGAACGCGACCGGCGACTGTATTTCGAAATCCTGTTTGAAGAGGCGCAAGAGGGAACCTGGGAAGAAGCGGAGAGCTGCCTGGAAGCCCTCCGGGAGCGTGAAATCGAGCGCGAACTCGCAACCGTCCAGCGAGAAATTGAGACCAATCCGTCCGGTCCGGCGTTGCGCGAGCTTCTGGCTCGTAAACAAGAGTTGCTTCGCCGCAAGGCTATGGGATAAGGGCTCTAACCCCTTTGAATCACGCGGGATGGCGATTTCACCGCCAAATCCCCAAGGAACCGATTGACTTCAAGGGACTTAAGTGTGTAACGTAGAAGGGTTACGCGGATAACGGTTTCGCTCCTTTGCGCATCTATTTGTTTTGCATAAGGATGCTAGAGAACCGTTACGGATCAGTGCGGCAAAACGGGCACGGCGTGGGGCAGCGACAAGGAAATCAGCGCGGCGCGCAAGGCTTCAGAAGAAAAATCGAGAGCTTCCCGGGGGACCCCTGTGCCTCCATTAGCCTGTGTATGGCCGTTTGTCTGCGCCTGGATTGCAAAGCGGACGCATTTGTCCGCGTGATGCACGGGTAGCGGTTTCGCGTTCGATGCGCGGAAGGAGTTGTTGTGGCGGCTACGGGTTTAGAAGAAAAATATGATGCGGTGCGGCAGCTCATTGCCATCGGCAAGGAGCGCGGCTACCTGTTGTACGATGAGGTGAACGACTCACTTCCCGCGGAAGTGCATTCTTCGGAAGAAATCGACGACCTGCTCACCACATTTGAGCGCAACGGCATTGAGATTTACGAGGACGCGGCTTCGGCCAAAGCCGCCCGCGCCGTCGAAGTGTCGATCGAGCATGGCGACCGTGACTCGATCAAGGAGGAGTTGCACGGCGAAGAGGGCAGCGACCTTGACCTGACACCCGGTTCGCTCGAAAAAACGAATGATCCGGTAAGGATGTACCTGCGGGAAATGGGCACCGTGCCGTTGCTCACCCGCGAAGGCGAAGTCACGATCGCCAAGCGAATTGAACGCGGCCAGCTCGTGGTGATGAAGGCCATCACGCGCTCGCCCATCGTTATTAAGGAACTGATCGCCGTCGGAGATGACCTGCGCAAGGGCGCTCGCTCCATCAAGGAAATCGTCCAGTTCGACGACGAAGAGCTGACCGAAGAGAAAATCGCCAACAAAACCAAGCAGACGCTGAAGCACATTGACAAGATTGCAAAACTCTATGACCTCGCGTTGAAACAGGCGGAAAAGCTCGACAAGACCCAGAAGTCCAAAAAGAAGCCCTATATCAAGGCAAAATGGGCTGTTGCGCGCACGCGGATCGAGATCTCACTCGAGATTCGCGCCATCGATTTCAATCCGTTCGAGAAAAAGCGGCTCGTCGATAAGATGCGTGGCACCGTCGAGCGCTTGCAGTCGCTCGAGCGCGAAGCCGGACGATTGGAACGCCGCGCGGATGTTTCGAAGGGCGAAAACGCCGCCGAAGCGCGGCGCGAATTACGCACCCGCCGTTCGGAGCTTAAGGACATTGAAGAAGCAAGCGAAGTCGGCCTGACGGAGCTGAAGCGGACGCTTACCATCATTCACCGCGGGGAAGCAGAGGCCGAACAAGCAAAAAAAGAGTTGATCGAGGCCAACTTGCGATTGGTCGTTTCCATCGCGAAGAAATACACGAACCGTGGGCTGCAGTTCCTGGACCTGATTCAGGAAGGCAACATCGGCTTGATGAAGGCCGTCGATAAGTTCGAATGGCGCCGTGGCTACAAGTTTTCGACCTATGCGACCTGGTGGATTCGCCAGGCCATCACGCGCGCGATTGCCGATCAGGCGCGCACCATCCGCATCCCGGTGCACATGATTGAAACGATCAACAAACTCGTGCGCACCAGCCGGCAGCTCGTTCAGGAACTCGGCCGCGAGCCTACCAGCGAAGAAATCGCCAAGCGCATGGATATCCCCGTGTCCAAGGTGCGCAAGATTCTGAAGATCGCACAGGAACCGATTTCCCTCGAAACTCCGATCGGCGAGGAAGAAGATTCGCATCTCGGCGATTTCATCGAAGACAAGGCGGTGGTTTCGCCTTCGGATGCGGTCATCAACCTCAACCTGAAAGAACAGACCTCTTCCGTGCTGAAGACGCTCACGCCCCGCGAAGAAAAGGTCATCAAGATGCGCTTTGGGTTGGACGACGGCAGCGAGCATACGCTCGAGGAAGTCGGCCAGTCTTTCGCTGTCACTCG
>Ga0207761_1000408_pt1 | contig 15114 bp, 15 predicted proteins | sample LuqExpMetageno34_FD_187792 | JGI IMG/M metagenome (GOLD analysis project Ga0207761, IMG submission 187792) | Tropical forest soil microbial communities from Luquillo Experimental Forest, Puerto Rico - Sample 34 (SPAdes) | ecosystem: Environmental > Terrestrial > Soil > Tropical forest ... | reverse complement strand
AAGAAGTCGGCGAGCTTCGGCGCGTCGAGAAACAGGCGGTTCGAGAAGCCAACGGCCTGTTCAAGGCGGGAAATCAACAGCGCCGCGATGCTCATGAAGCTGACGATCTGGCCGACCGAGGCGAGGCCAATCAATTTCAAATAAGTTCCGAGCAGCAGGATCACGAGCAGCGTCAGCGTCGTGCCGGCGCGGGTGAGCACCGCCGCAACCGCCCACCACGACAGCACCGGCATCTGCGCGCGAAGGAGCGAGTCGACTAATCCTCTCATGCCCGAAACTTCGAGCTCGATGCGGGCATAGCTCTGCACCAGCGCGACATTGCCGAGCGCGTCGGCGGCGGTCTCGGCGAGATCCGAATAGTGCCGCTCGACCGCGCTTTGCAGGGCGAAGGCGCGATGCATCACCGCCATCGTGAGCGCGACAAAGCCAACGCAGAGCGCAATCAGCGGCAAAGCGAGCCGCCAGTTGAGCGCGAGCGAGGCGGGCAGCAAGAGCGCGATGAAGACGAACGCGGCGAAATGCTCGCGAAAGAACGACACCCAAAGCCACCACAAAGTGTCGGTGCCGGTCAGCATCACTTTGATCTGCCGCCCGGAATGCGCGCCGGAATGGTAGGCGAGCGGCAATTGCAGCACGTGTTCGAAATAATCCGCCAGCACCATGTTGCGGCGACGATGCGCCAGCCGGTCGGCATAGAGCGCGATAACCGCGCCTGCCAGGATGGTGAAGAGGCCAAAGCCGACCCAGGCCAACAGCAGATGCCACAGCTCCGAACCGGCGGCGGAAGAGCCCTGCGCCAGGATATTAACGACTTGGCCGAACAGCACAGGCTCGGCGAATAGCGCGAGCGCAAGCGCTACATTGGCCACGGCCAGCGACCAGCCGAGGCGGCCGTCCGAGCCAAGCTTTTCCAACACGCGGCCGTAGAGGTGAAGAAATTCCATTAGCATTCCCGCCGGCTAGCGCAACGCGCAATGATACCCGACGATCGCCCGCGCAGCGCGAGCCGGCCGCAGGATGTTATTGATTCTGAGCCGGTGGCGCAGCCGGAGCCAGCGGCGTCGCAGGTGCCGGCGTATCTGCCGGCAGCGGAGCCGCAGGCGCTGCGGTGGGCGGTACCGGGGGTGCAGGCGGAGCCGGCGGCGCGGTCCAGGTCTTATAGTCGGCCTCGCTGACGCTCGGTAATTTCTTCAGATATGCGACGATCTTCCAGATCTCATCATCTTTGGCACCGGCCAGCGCAAAGCTAGGCATGCCGGTCATGTTGATGCCGTTCTTGATCACCCAGAACAATTGCGATGGCGTGCGGTCGTTGACGACATCCTTCAGGTCGGGAGGATCAGGATGCAGGCCTTCCGAGTACTTCAGCCAGTTCACGCCGGGCGCGCCGTGACAATTGACGCAGCGATGCTCGGCAAATTCGCGCGCGCCGGCCGGCACGTTGGCCGGATCATCGAAGTTAGCCGGCTGCGGGTCATGCGCATGGCGGAAGATGGAAGCGGTTCGCACCTGCACCAATGCCCAATTGACGATGCCCGGGTCCTCCACGGTACCGGCGACGCTGTAGAAGCCACCGAGGAAGAATACTGCCGCGGCGATAGCGCCAGCGATCGCGAGTGCACCGATTGTTGCCAGGATTCGCATCAAACCCTCCGACAGCCGTCAACGCGTACTAATTTATATATTATACATTATAAAGCGCGTTCGCGACGGCGCTACCACTGGGCGATCGGCTCACAACATGTTGAGGTGCATCAATGCGCGGTGGATCGAGGCGCTTAGCCTGATCGCCAATTAATAATGAGGTGGAGCCATGCAAACCCCGCTCGAAATCGATTTTCAAGGCATGGATGCAAGGCCTGATGTTCGTACCGCGATCGCACAACATGTGAGCGAACTCGAGAAGCGTTACGGTCGCGTCACCGCTTGCCGGGTGGCGCTGAAAGCGCCCGGCGGCCATCACCGCAACAGCGGTCTGTATGAGGTCAATATTCGGCTGGCGCTGCCGAACGGCCGCGAAGTCAATGTTGACCGCACCGCGCTGGAAGACGTACGCCATTCCGACCTCACCTTCGCCATCAACGATGCCTTCAAGCGCGCGCGCCGGCAATTGCAGGATCAAGTCAGCCGCATGCAGGGTTACGTGAAGGAACACTGAGGCGCGGCAGTTTGCCACAGACTGCGTTACAAGCGGACGATACTCCCCAGCAGCGCCGAGACGTAGCCACCGCCCCACAACGGCACCAGTAACCGCGTGAATCCATCCTGCTGATAAGTCGGAGCGGCGGCCTCTACGGTCACGCTGGCTTGCGCCAGGAAATAGCCGAGTGGCCCCTTCGGCTCGATCTCGTCGACGAATTTGCCGGCGAGATCGCCGCTGTACCAGGCGCTGATATCGCTTCCGATAATATTGAAGCGGAATCGCAACGGCTTGTCGAACACGTCGACGAGCACCAATCGGCCCTGCAATCCAGCAAGCGCCGACAGTTTCACATCATCTGCAAACGGCAATTTGTTCTCGCCGCGCTTCAAGCCGGCCCAATAATCCCGCACGCGCTCGTGTTCAGGCGAAAGTTTGGCCGGCAGTGAAAAGGGATGCGACGCATTCGTCATGGCCTGCTCGCTCCTTGTTCCACAAGAACCAATCTGGGTCGAAAAGTACCAGAAGGCTCTTGTATGGGAGGGGTCCCTGCATGGTATTCATACCACGCCCATGCGACATTAGCATCGAATGAGCCTCGTTAATCAGATATCACTGCTTCTGGAAGAGAAGGCCTTGCTGGCGCGCTTCTGGCAATCGGCGTCACAATTCTGGCGTACGAAAAAAGCGTCGGTCATCTGCCTCACCCTCTTCCTCATCGTCGTCACGCTGCTGCAGTTGCTGACGCAGATTCTGCTCAATCTATGGAATCGCAACTTCTTCGATGCTCTCGCGCGCCACGACGCGGACATGCTCTGGCGTCAGGCTCAGCTGTTTGTGCTACTGGCCGGCGTCGGAGCCTTCCTGGCGGCAACGGCGGTCTGGGGCCGCATGACCACACAGCGCCAATGGCGCGAAGCGCTGACTCGGCTGGTGATCGAAAAATGGCTTACCAAGGAGCGGTTCCGCCGGCTAAACCATTTCGTCAAAGGCTCGGAAAATCCGGAATACCGCATCGCCGTCGACATCCGCGTCGCCACCGACGCGCCGATCGACCTTGCTCTGGCGTTCTTTTCGTCGTTGATTACCGCCATCGCCTTCTTCGGCGTGCTGTGGACAATCGGCGGCAACATCGATGTGAATCTTTTCGGCCGCACGGTGACGATCCCCGCCTATCTGGTGCTCGGTGTCATCATTTATTCGGGCGTCATGTCGACGCTGATGATCTTCTTCGGCCATCATTTGACCAGCGTAATAGAAAGCATGAACCAGTCGGAAGCGGAATTCCGTGCCGCCGCCGACGCCTTCGCTGAAGAACATCGAGATAACGGCATTAGCGATGCGGAAAAACGGAACATGCTATGGGCCAGGTTGCGGACGGTGCTAGCGCGCTGGCGGAAATTCTGCTGGCAGTTGGTGCGCACCACATTGGTCTCGCATTCGAATTTTCTGCTGGCGCCGGTGGTCGGCTGGCTGCTGTGCGTGCCGAAATATCTAGATGGCGCGATGACTCTCGGCGAGTTGACCCAGGCTGCCGCCGCCTTTGTCACTGTGCAGAGCGCATTCAACTGGCTTGTCGACAATTATCAGCGCTTGGCCGACTGGCGCTCGTCTGCTCACCGCGTGGCGAACCTGCTCATTGCGCTCGACGAGGTAGAGGCCCAGGAAGCGCTGGATGATGCATCGGCGCGCAAGCGCTGAGCGTCAGATTACTTCGATTTTCACCTGCGCCAGCAAGCGGTGAATTTCCGGAGCTTGGGAAAGTTCGGTCCCCTCATGAATCACGGCGGCCGAGCCCGCCGCGACACCCAGACGGAATGCGTCGGCGATGCTGTTGCCCTGCGCCAGGCTGGCCACTATCGCGCCGAGAAAACTGTCGCCGGCGCCAACCGAACTCACCGGTTTGATCGGTAGCGCCGGCGCACGCAGGGCCTGATCACGCGTGACCAGCAGCGCACCGAGATGGCCGAGCGAAAGCGCGATCACCTCCACCTTGCCGGCGCCGATGAAGTGTCGGGCCGCGGCGACCCAGTCGCCTTGTCCGACAAGCGCGGCACCGGCCAATTCGCACATTTCGCGCAGATTCGGCTTGATCAGATAGACGCCGCGCTCGAGCGCCGCGACTAGTGGTGCGCCGGACGTATCGAGAACGAATTTTGCCCCGAGTCGCGATGCGATCGCGGCCGCCTGTGCATAGAAATCGTTCGGCACACCAGGTGGCAAGCTGCCGCTGGCAACCACAAATTTCGGACGTGGCTTGCTGGCGGCGAGAGCGTCAAGGCAACCGCGCCATTCGGCTTCGCGCAGCGCTATCCCCGGCAGCAGGAAGCGATACTGCTTCCCCGTGCTCTGTTCGGTGACCGACAAGTCTTCGCGGGTTTCCGCTTCGACCTCGATCACACGGCACGCGATGCTCTCGTCCACGACCAGGCGGTGCAACAATTGCCCTGTCAAGCCGCCGATCGGAAAGATCGCCTCGACATCGCCGCCCAACCGCTTGATCACGCGCGTAACATTGATTCCGCCGCCGCCGGGATCACGCCGCAGCGCCGTGCAGCGCAGCTTGCTGGTCGGAACCACGCGGTCGATCGAGGTCGACAAGTCGATCGCGGGGTTGGGCGTCAGCGTGACGATTTCGGCCATGCAATATCCTCAGCCTTGCTGCAATGGCGGCAGCGCGAGCGCACGCAGGCCAATCAAGGCCGGATCGCCGTACAGGATGACGTAGACCGGGATTATCGCCAGATAAGCGCGGAATCGACCCTTCGCCTCGAAGCGTGCGCGAAACTGCGAGCGCGGCAGAAAATCGCCAATATGTGACACGATCCCGCCGGCAATGAACACTCCGCCCTCAGCGCGGAAGGCAAGCGCAAGATTGCCTGCGACCTCACCGAGCAGGGCGCAGAACGTGTCGAGCGCGGCACGGCTGGTCGGACAGCGACCACTCAGCGCGGCCTGCGTGATGTCGGCCGCGCTGCGTTCCGGCACCGTCACCTGATCGATCTCGGCAATGGCGCGATAAAGATTTTCCAGGCCGCCGCCCGACAGCACGCGCTCGGCCGATACGTGCCCGAAGCGATAGCGCAAGCTCTTGACGATGTCGTCTTCGCGCGGCGAGCCGCTCGGCAGCGTCGCATGACCGGCTTCGCTGCGTAGCACGGAGCCGCCGTGCGCGCCCGGCACATAGGCGGCGACGCCAAGCCCTGTGCCGGGTCCGAGCGCAAGCATAGGCGCGTCCGCCGCTGGTTCGTCGCCGCCGAGCTTGCGCAGGTCGCCGCTGGCGAGATGCGGCAGCGCCCAAGCCACCGCTTCGAAATCGTTAACGACGCGGATCGAGGTAAAACCGAAGCGGGCGCGTAGCTCGGCGCCGTCCACCACCCACGGGTAATTGGTGATGTCGCAGCGTTCGCCCGTCACGACGCCGGCGACCGCGAAGATCGCGCTGCGGATCGTCGCGCGATCCGATTGGCGGTCCAGGAAAACCGCCAGCGCGTCGCTGAACTGCGCATGGTCACGCACCGCTAGATACAGGACCGGACCAAGCACGCCACCTGTTAGTACAGCAAAACGCACATTGGTGCCCCCGACGTCAGCCAGCACGATAGGAGCAGCGTTACGATTGGACGGCTTAGCCATGGTCAATTGGTCTCTTCGATCATTGCTGCCGCGCATTCTTAATCAGATAGGCATACCAATGAAACGACGCTTTCGGGATACGCCGCTGGGTCGGATAATCAACATAGGTCAACCCAAAACGCACGCCATAACCTGAATCCCATTCGAAATTGTCGAGCAATGACCAGATGAAATAGCCCCGGATGTCAGCGCCGGCGTTCGCGGCATCGTTCATCGCGCTGATATAGTGTCGCAGATAGGCGATGCGCTCATTGTCGATCATGGCGCCGGCAGCGTCGAGCTGGTCATGACTGCCCATGCCGTTTTCCGTTACATAGACCGGCAGTCGATAATCGCGAGTGACGGTCAGCAAAGTGTCGCGGAACGCCACCGGATCCATGACCCAATCAATCGGCGTCAGCTTCACGCCGGGCGGTCGACCGCCGAAATTGAACCCGAAGCGCGCGCCGGCGTCGGCCTTGAAGTAGCTCGGCCCATAATGATTGAGGCCGAACCAATCGAGCGGACGCTGGATGCGCGCAAGATCGCCGGGTTGCATATGCGGCTCGATCGCGGCGCGCAACAGCGGCGGATAGTCGCCGTGGCATTGCGGATCGGGATAGACGCGATTCCAATAGGCATCACAGAGTTTGGCCGCCAACGTATCGGACGGGGTCGACGGCAAACAAGGCTGATAATTGTGGATGCAGCCGATTGAACTCGCCGGCACGCGCGTGCGCAGCACGTCGACAGCCGCGCCGTGCGCAAGATTTACGTGATGGATCGCCCGATGCATGCGATCGGCATTGACGGGATTCTCGCCGTCGCCGAAACCATGGCCGAACAACGTGAAGATCGACGGCTCGTTGAAGGTGGCGAAGCGCTTGACCCGGTCGCCATAGCGGTTGGCAATCAGCGCCGTATAGTCGGCAAACCAGCCGACGCTGTCGCGCACCGTCCAGCCGCCGAGATCGTCGATCGCTTGCGGCATGTCCCAGTGATAGAGACAGAGCCACGGCTCGATGCCGGCGGCGAGAATGGCGTCGATGAGCCGATCATAGAATGCGAGGCCCGGCTCGTTCGGTGCCCCACGTCCGTGTGGTAGCACGCGTGGCCAGGCGACGGAAAACCGGTAGGCCTGCACGCCAAGCCTCTGCATCAGCGCGATATCTTTGGGATAGCGATGATAGTGGTCGCAGGCGATGTCACCCGTATCGTGGTTGGCGATCAGGCCTTGCTGGCCGCGCGTGTCCCAAACGCTGGGGCCGCGGCCGTCTTCGCGCGTGGCGCCCTCGATCTGGAAGCTCGAGGTTGATACGCCCCAGATGAAATCGCGCCGCAATCCCGTCGTTGGGGCGAGCGCTCGAATTGAATCCCGTGCTGCGGTGTTACCGCCGCCATCGCCTGGGAGCACTGATCACCTCGCCGGTCGCGTCCGGATCATGTCATAATGAATTTAAGCACGGGGCAGTTTATTGAGACAAATCAATAAATTGCGTGTGAAATTTGCGATCCTTTGCAATCTGTTCAATTCGGTTAGCCGATGCCGGTGCCAAGCGCAACAACCCGATGGGGCGGTATTGCCGACGGCAGCTTCAAGCCGAGCGGATTTTTTCACGTCGGTGAGCGCGACGGCGTGTATTGGTTGGTCGACCCCGACGGCGGCCGCTTCCTATCGAAAGGCGTCGACACGGTCAGTTTCGATCAGGACAAGATCCAGAACAGCGAACGTGTTCCCTATGCAGAAGCGTGCCGCAAAAAATACGGTGGCGTGGACGCATGGCGGAAGGCGGTGGCCAATCGTCTCGCAAACTGGGGATTTAACACGGTCGGCTCCTGGTCCGACGACGCGGTCGCGACCGCCGGGGCCACACCGCTCGCGGTGACCCCCAATCTCGATCTCGGCATGTCTTTCGCCTGGCAGAGGAACGACCGTCATCCCAACGAACCGCCCCAGGATTTCCCCGACGTGTTCGATCCCGGCTTCGACGCGCATGTTAGGCGGTGGGCGCACGAACTGTGCGCCGAGCGAAGCAGCGACCAGCGGATCATCGGCTGGTTCATCGACAATGAATTGCGCTGGGGCGCGGACTGGCGCGGCACCGGCAACTTGCTGACGCTCTTCCGCATTATGTCGGCAAAAACTCCTGGCCGCATCGCTGCAAACGACTGGTTGCGCACGCGTCGTCGTAGCCGCGGCCGTCCCGCGCCAGCACCCTCCGCCGCTGATGGCGAGGTCTTCGCCGGCGTGGTGGCAGATCGCTATTTCGCGCTTGCCGTCGCCGCCATCAAGGCCGCCGATCCCAACCACCTTGTGCTCGGTTGCCGCTTCGCGATACCGCCGCCGCCGGCCGTGATCGCGGCCGCCGGACGTCATCTCGATGTGATCTCGTTCAACTGCTACGGGCCCGACGCCAATGGCGCGCTCAAAGCCTATGCTCCCACGGGAAAGCCGTGCCTAATCGGCGAGTTCTCCTTTCGCGCCACCGACTCTGGTCTGCCCAACACCAATGGCGCCGGACCCATCGTGCCCACTCAAGCCGACCGCGCGGCAGCTTTCCAGCGTTACGTCACAGCGGCACTCAAGAGTCGCGTGCTAGTCGGCTACCATTGGTTCGAGCACGCCGACCAGCCGGCGGAGGGCCGCTTTGACGGCGAGAACTCGAATTTCGGAACGGTCACGATCCAGGATCGCGTTTACGAAGAGCTCACGCGCACCATGACCGTCGTCAATGCCAAGGCGGAAGAATTGCATGCCGCTGGGTCGGAAGCTACCTCATGAGCAACGAGCAGCTGGACAGCGCCCATGACTAGTAGAACCAAAATCGTCTTCCTCGGCGCGACCAGCATGTCATTCGGGCTGAGCATGCTGCGCGACATCTTCAGCACCAACGAGCTCAGCGGCAGCACGCTGACACTGGTCGGACGCAACGCGCAGACGCTCAGCAAAATGACCGAGCTCGCGCGCCTGCTGAACGGAAAATCCCACGCCAGGCTAATCATCGAGCAGACCACCGACCGCCGCGCCGCTTTTGACGGCGCGGGCTTCATCGTTAACGCCACGGCTATCGACCGTAATCGCTTATGGAAACTCGATTGGGACGTACCGCGCAAATACGGTATCCGCCATACGCTCGGCGAGAACGGTGGTCCGGGCGGACTGTTCTTCACCCTGCGCACCTTGCCGCTGGTGTTCGATTTCGTGCGTGAGATGCAGGAGCTTTGCCCGCAGGCGCTGTTCATCAATTTTTCCAATCCGGAAAGCCGCATCATCCTGGCGCTCGGAAAATATAGCTCCATCCGTGCGCTCGGCCTTTGCCACGGCATTTTCATGGGGCAAGGCGATGTCGCTCGCATCATGGGGCTGCCCTACGAGCAGGTCGAACTCTGGGGCGCCGGCCTCAATCATTCCCAATGCCTGTTGCAAATTCGCCATCGGACAACTGGCGAAGACCTCTACCCGCTGCTGCGAGCGAAAGAGAAAGAGTACGACTCGTCATACGCACCGCTGACCCGCCGGCTGTTCCGCACCTTCGGATACTGGATGACCTGCAGCGATGACCATCTGGGCGAATACCTGGCCTATGGTTGGGAGGGCGGCGAACATGGCTACGATTTCGCCGCCGACGAACGCGAACGTGCGGAGTGCAGCAAAACGCTGGATCGCGTGCTGGCCGGCGCAACCGTGCCGCCTGATTGGCTGACGCCATCGGGCGAACGCGGCGCCGCGGCGATCGGCGGCATCCTGCACGACAAAAAGCGCGTACTGGAATCCGGTATCGTTCCCAACCGCGGCGTCATACCGAACTTGCCAGCGGACGCCGCGGTCGAGGTGCCGGTGATGGTAGATGCTGCCGGCGTCCACCCGATCTCGCTCGGTGCCCTACCCGACCCGATCGCCAAGCTGCTCGCCACGCAAGTCGGCGTGCAGCAGCTCGCAGTCGAAGCCGCCGTGCATGCCTCCAAGGAAATTGCGCTTCAGGCACTGCTGATCGATCCCGTGGTGAATTCGGCGGACGCCGCAGTCAAGCTGCTCGACGAATTATGGGAGGTGAATCGCCCCTATATCCGCGCCTGTCTCTGAACCGGCGCGACGGCCGCGGTGGCGATAACGCAGCAGCGCTTCCGGACCGATTGACCGCGAATTTGATGGCTTGATCGCCTCCCGCGCCTATACTAGCGCCCTCGCATTCCCTGTGTGCTGGGAAAAATCATGAAAACCAATCGCGTCCACCGCATTGCCATCATTCCAGGCGATGGCATCGGCAAGGAAGTCATGCCTGAAGGCGTTCGCGTACTGGAGACGGCGGCGAAGAAGTTCGGTTTCGAGCTACGGCTCGACGATTTCGATTTTGCCAGCTGCGACTACTACCAGCAGCACGGCCGCATGATGCCGGAAGACTGGAAGGAGCGCATCGGCAAGCATGACGCGATCTACTTCGGCGCGGTCGGCATGCCGGACCGGGTACCCGACCACATCTCGCTGTGGGGATCGCTGATCCTGTTCCGGCGCGAGTTCGATCAGTACGTCAATTTGCGGCCGGTGCGGCTGATGCCCGGCGTGCCGTGTCCGCTCGCCAATCGCACGCCCGGCGACATCGACTTCTGGGTGGTGCGCGAGAATACCGAGGGCGAATATTCGACGATCGGGGGCCGCATGTTCGCCGGCACCGAGCGCGAGGTGGTGGTGCAGGAGACGGTGATGAGCCGCACCGGAGTCGACCGCGTGCTGAAATTCGCCTTTGAGCTCGCGCACTCCACGCCGAAGAAGCATCTGACCTCGGCCACCAAATCGAATGGCATTGCCATCACCATGCCATACTGGGACGAGCGCGTGCGCGAAATGGCGAAAGCCTATCCCGACGTGAAGTGGAACCAATACCACATCGATATCCTGACCGCGCAGTTCGTGCTCAATCCCGACCGCTTCAACGTCGTGGTGGCGTCGAATTTGTTCGGCGACATTTTGTCCGATCTGGGTCCCGCATGCACCGGCACCATCGGCATCGCGCCGTCCGGAAATATCAATCCCGAACGCAAATTTCCGTCGGTGTTCGAACCGGTGCATGGCTCGGCGCCCGACATCGCCGGCCAGGGTCTCGCCAATCCGATCGGCCAGATCTGGTCGGGCGCCATGATGCTCGAGCATCTCGGCGAAACCGATGCCGCCAAGGCAATTGTCGGCGCGATTGAAAGGATACTGGCCGAGCCGAAACTGCGCACACGCGATCTCAAGGGGCCGGCCGACACCATCGTCTGCGGCAAAGCGGTCGCCGACGCGATCGCCTGATCATGCAGAAGCGCCCGCTCGGCAAGGTGCCATCCGACGCCATCGGCACGTTGACCTTGCCGGTGATTACGGCCGAGATTATCGATGGCTTCCGCACGCTACCCGATCTCACTGGCATGTCGTCCGACGCCATGGACGAACTAGGCGTTGTCGGCGCGATCCCCGCTGCCGTGCTGAGACCCACCGATCCCAAGGTGCGGCTGGTGGGCCGGGCGCTGACCGTGATGAATGTCGCGACCACCGTTGGCGTGGCCGAGGCGGTTGCCGGCGGCGTTTCCAAGCTGGGCGAGATTGAGGCGCACAATCTCGCCGAACCGGGCGACGTGCTGGTCCTGCAAGGCGTCGACCGGATCTCCAATATGGGCAGCATCTCTGCCAGCATCGGGCGCCGGCAAGGCGAGCTCGGCGCCATCGTGGACGGTGCCGTGCGCGACATCGATCATTCGCGCGCGATTGGCTATGCGATCTGGTCGCGCAGCGTCAGCCCGATCACCGGAAAATGGCGGATCGAGACGGTCGCGATCAACAAGCCGATCACAATTTGCGGCATTCGCGTGAACCCAGGCGACCTGGTGCTGGCCGACGAGGTCGGCGTTTGTTTCATTCCGCGCGAGCGCGCCGCTGAAGTGCTTACGCGTGCCCGCCGCATCGCCGCCAATGAAGAGTTGCGCCAGGCCAAGATCGCCTCAGGCGCGCCGCTGCCGGAACTGCTGCCGAAGCCGAAATAGATATTATTCGGCGGTGATACCGAGCTTCTTGATGGTGTCCTGCCAATAAGGAAATTCCTTCACCAACCTGGCTTTGAACGCTTCGCTGCCGAGCGTGCCATGCATGCCGTTGTCGGCCAGCCGCTCCTTGACCGACGGAACCTCGAGCACCGCGAACAACGCCTTTTCCAGTTTCTCGCGCACTGCCGGCGGAGTGCCAGCGGGAAGGAACACGCCGTACCAGTTTTCCATCACGACCGACGGGAAGCCAAGCTCCGCAGTGGTTGGCACCTCGGGCAGGAGTGGCGAGCGTTCGGCGCCGAACAGCGCCAGAGCCTTGATCGAGTTGGCCTTGACCAGCGGCAGCAACACCGGAAAGTCGGCATTCAACATGTCGACATGACCGCCCAAGAGATCGTTGATTGCGGGCGCGGCACCGCGATAGGGCACATGCGAGATCTTCAGGCCGGCGCCAACATTGAGTAGCTCGCCGGCAATGTTCATGGTGGTGCCGGGGCCAGCTGAACCATAGGTCATGGTCTGGCCCTGCTTCGCCTTGGCGATCAGCTCCTTGAGGGTCGAGACGCCGAGCTTCGGGCTGACCACCAGCAGCGAGGGCACCGAGCCGACCAGCACCACTGGCTCAAAACCCTTCACCGGGTCGTAGCCACTCGGCGCGCGCAGCGTGGGACTAATTACCTGGGAGCCGAGGCTGGCAAGCAGGATGGTTCTGCCGTCCGGCGCCGAACGCGCCACCGCCTCAGATCCGATTGCGCCGCCGGCGCCGCCGCGATCTTCTACGATGACGTCAGCGCCGAGCTGCGGCCCCAGACCGCTCGCCAGGATGCGCGCCAATTGATCGACCGGTCCGCCAGCCGCAAACGGCACCACGATCTTGACCGTCTCCGCCAATGCCGGCGCGACAAAACATAGCAAGGCAGCGCAAGCTGAAATCGCCAGTCGTTTCATCGTTTCCTCCGCTTTTTAGCGATCCGTTATTGTTCTCCGTTCAACAAGGCCTGCGCTGCTTCGACCGGGCTCGCCTGACCGTCGGCGATCTTATCGACCCAGGCACGAACCGTCGCCGGCCATTGCTCGTCGCCGGGCGCGCGCGAATAGGGCGCGAGCAACCTGGCGGTCAACTCGCGCATAATCTGCGCATAGGCCCGCTCGCGGCCCCGTTCGGCCCGGCGGCCGGTCCGCTCGCTCCAGCCCACGAACAGATCGATTGCCGCCGCGAGATCGGCCACACCTTGGTTTTCCGTGGCGACAAGTTGAATGACCGGCGGCACCCACACCGACGCTTCGACAAAAATGTCGCCGTGCCGGCGACGCAAGGCGGCGAGCCCGGGCGACGTAATCGGCGAACGGCTAACTGCGGCCGGGTGCAGATCGGATGTGTTGATGCCGGGTTTGCCCCTATAAGCGGCAGCCAAAGCATTCTCCACCGTGCGGGCCGCACTCTCGGCACCAGGCATATCGGCTTTGTTGACGGCAAAGACGTCCCCTATCTCCATCAAGCCGGCCTTCGATGCCTGCACGCCGTCGCCAAGGCCGGGTACCGTCACCACCACCGTGCAATCGGCGGTGTCGTGGATCTCGATATCCGACTGACCGGCGCCGACGGTTTCGACGATGACGCGGCGGAAGTGAAACAGGCTGAGCACCGCGACGAGGTCGGTCGCGGTCTCGCTCAGACCGCCGACATGGCCGCGCGAGGACAGACTGCGGAAATAGGTGTTGGGATAACCCACACTGCGCGTCCGCCGGATGCGGTCGCCGAGCACGGCGCCGCCGGAATAAGGACTCGACGGATCAAACGCCAGCACCGCGACACGCTCTCCAGCTGCCGCCCAATGCGCCGTCAATGCATCGACCAACGTGGACTTGCCGGCGCCCGGCGGGCCAGTGATGCCGATCACATCGGCCCAGCGCGTCAAGCGATAGGCCTGCGCGAGAATGCCCTCGTAGCCTTCCGCCTGGTTCTCGACCGTACTGATGGTACGGGCAATGCCCCGCAGCTCTGCCGGCTCCATGGCTTCAGTCCCGCACGTCAACGAGAATGCTGTCGCCCTGACCGTAGCCGCCACAGATCGCGGCCGCGCCGACGCCGCCGCCGCGGCGGCGCAGTCCGTTGATCAGCGTCATCACCAGCCGCGCGCCGCTGGCACCGAGCGGGTGGCCGATGGCGACAGCGCCGCCGTGCGGATTGACGCGCGTGCGTAGCTTTTCGGCGCGGGCCGCATCCTTGCCAGCCAACCGCAGCGTACTCACCAGCACGGTTGCGGCAAAGGCCTCGTTGATCTCGATGAGGTCGAGCCGGTCCGGCGTTAGGTCGTGATGCTGCAACAGCTTCTCGATCGCGATTGCCGGCGTATAGGAGCCCGAAGTCGGCCCTTCGCTCACTTGCGCATAGCCACGGATGCGAGCGAGGATCGGGACCGATAACTCGCGCGCCTTCCTTTCCGACAGCAGCACGAGCGCGGCTGCACCGTCATTCAATCCGGGGGCGTTGCCGGGCGTGATGGTTTTACTGCCGCGCACAGTTTTCAGCAGCGCCAGCTTCTCTACCGACGTATCGCGGCGCGGCGACTCGTCCTTTTCGACAAGAGGATGGCACTTGCCGTTCGGAACGCGGATCGGCACGCGCTCAAAATCGAAATAGCCTTGTGTGTCGGCAGCGAAGTAGCGGCGGTGGCTCTCGACCGCCCAGGCATCCTGCGCCGCGCGGTCGATACCGTGTTTGAGCGCCTCATCGGCCGTGTAGGACGAGATTGACCCACCGATGAAATCTGGTGCGCGCAACAGCAGCGGATCGTCCAGCACCAATTCGCCTAGGGTCCGCTCGCGGGTGCGCGGCATCAAGAGCGGCGTGCGCGACAAACTCTCGAAGCCGCCGCAAATCACCGTCTCGGCCGCCCCTGCCTTGATGTCCTTGAAGCCGAGACCGACAGCGGCCATGCCCGAGCAACAGGCGCGATCGACCGTGAGCGACGGCGTCTCGTTGGGCAATTGCGAGCGCAGCACGGCGACGCGCGCTGGCGTCAGCATAGAGCTGGCGATCATGCCAACGCCCAGATAGACAGCGTCCACTGCGCCAGCCGGAAGTTTCACGCGACCGCATATCTCGTCGATGATCGTTGCGCCGAGTTCCGGACCTGAGTGCTCGCGCAGCACGCCATTGAAGCGGCCAAACGGCGTGCGGGCGACCGCAGCGACAACGACATCGTCCGCGCTCATGCGGCGCCTCCGCCCGCTACCAGTCGTTCGCGCAGCAACTTCTTGTCGACCTTGCCGTTAGTGGTTTTCGGCAGGGTTGGCACAATCTCGATCCGCTTCGGCGTCCGGATGCCGAGGCGCGG
>Ga0207761_1000407_pt1 | contig 15142 bp, 16 predicted proteins | sample LuqExpMetageno34_FD_187792 | JGI IMG/M metagenome (GOLD analysis project Ga0207761, IMG submission 187792) | Tropical forest soil microbial communities from Luquillo Experimental Forest, Puerto Rico - Sample 34 (SPAdes) | ecosystem: Environmental > Terrestrial > Soil > Tropical forest ... | reverse complement strand
CACAGATCGAAGAGCCAGTGGAGTGGGAAGTTAGCAAGTTCCTGCAAGAAGAGGCGCCGCGAGTTGCCGTGACGCTGGAAAAACGGCGCGTGGAACTACGCGCGTGGAAGTACATCGTCAAAGGCGTCCGCGGTTATGAAGTGCCAGTCTATTTCCTGGACGCGGACTTGCCAGACAACGACGAACGGGACCGCGCATTGACAGGGGCATTGTACGGGGGCGACCCATACTACCGTTTGTCGCAGGAGGTTTTGCTGGGAATCGGCGGCGTCCGGATGCTGCGCGCCTTGGGGCACACGGAATTGATGCGGTATCACATGAACGAAGGACACGCGGCGCTTCTAACAATGGAGCTGCTGGGAGAAGAAGCGGAGCGGCAGGGGCATGCGACGATTAGAGGAGAGGACATCGAGAAGGTGCGCAGCAAATGTGTCTTCACCACGCATACGCCGGTGCCGGCTGGACACGACAAGTTCCCGGTCGAATTTCTGACGCGGCTGTTTCCGGGACAGGTCCGCATGTTCGATGATAAGGACGCCACGTCGATTGAAGTCGTGAAGAGCATCCTGCAGACCGACGACAAAGTGACGGATTTGCAGGAGGCCGCGCGCAAGGGTTTGTCGGTAAACATGACCTATCTGGCGCTGAGCCTGAGCAACTATGTAAACGGCGTGGCCAAGTTGCACGGCGAAGTGTCGCGGCGAATGTTCCCGAACGTGCCGATCGAAGCGATTACGAACGGCGTGCACGCGGCGACGTGGGCATGTGCGCCGTTCCGCGATCTGTTTGACCGGTACATTCCATCGTGGCGTGAAGATAATTACAGCCTTCGCGGCGCTCTCGGATTGCCACCGGAAGAAGTCTGGGCGGCCCATCTGTTGGCAAAACATGATTTGCTGGAAGCGGTGCGCAAGAAGACGGGATTAAAGCTCGATCCGGAAGCCTTTACGATCGGTTTTGCGCGCCGCGCTACGGGTTACAAGCGCGCGGATTTGATTTTGAGTGATCTGGACCGGCTGCGGCACATCGCGAAGAATGTTGGACACTTCCAGATCGTTTTTGCAGGCAAAGCCCATCCCCACGACACAGGCGGGAAGGAAATCATCAAGAGGATTTTCAAGGCAAAGAAAGCGCTGAAAAAGGCTGTGTCAATCGTGTTTTTGGACGACTACAACCTGGATTTGGGCGGCAAGCTGACCAGCGGCGGCGACTTGTGGCTGAACACGCCGCAGTATCCACTGGAGGCGTCCGGAACCAGCGGAATGAAGGCGGCGCTGAATGGCGTCCCCAGCTTGAGCATTCTGGACGGTTGGTGGGTGGAAGGGCACATCGAAGGCGTGACTGGATGGTCGATTGGCGAGTCGCACCGCCGTGATCCTTCGCCTGAGGCGGCAGTCGATAACACGACGGACGCGGAGAGTTTGTACGCGAAGCTCGAGAGCGTGATTTTGCCTCTGTTTTACGAGGACCGGAACCGGTACCTCTCCGTGATGCAACACGCGATCGCGATTAACGGCTCGTTTTTCAATACCCAGCGAATGGTGCAGCAGTACATTACCGATGCTTATTTAAGGTAGCCGCGTGGCGCGGACGCGGTTGTTCCTCCGGACGAACGTCAAAGACCATCACTTTGCGTGGCAGAATGCGAAAGCCGGCTTTTCGGTAGAAGGTCTCCGCCGCCTTGTTATGGTTGAGGACTTGCAGTTCGATGGCACGGATGCCGCGCTCCCGGCAAAAATCTTCCAATTCGTAGAGAGCGAGTGAGCCGACTCCACGGTTGCGGTAACGTTTTTCGACATACAGGTCGGTAAGCATTCCCTCGACGCCACCGTATTCCAGATCAAAATTGTAGGTAAGTAGCGCGTAGCCAACGGGCTTGTGGTGTGTCTCCATCAGCCAAACCTGACCTTGCGACGGATTGCGGAGCAGGGTTTCGAGGCCGCGGCGCAGGGAGGCAAGGTCGTGAGGGATTTTATCGTGGCGATAGTAAGCGGTGGTGAGTTTGAGAAGAGTCTTGAAATCTTTCGGGCCGCATGGGCGGAAGGAGACAAGCATAGGGCCTCTCATTTGAATACTATCGTACTGCAGGGCTGGGTCGGTTGGAAGATGGGTGATGGTCGTTCCTGGGCAGAGATCAACGAACGCGATTCTTATATAAGGCCATGCCGACGGCAGCGTCCATGCCAATTTTCCCGAGGGCACGGATCTCGCGCGCGGTGGAGATGCCTCCAGCCGCGATGATGGGATGCTTCGTTGCGCTGCGAAGAGAACGGAACCAGCCAAGATTGACACCACTCATGGTGCCCTCGCGGTCAACATCGGTGCAGAGAAATCCTGCGCAGTGAGGCCCCAGCGGGCCAAACACTGCGGTGGGTTCGGCGTTGAGCTTGGTGCGCCAGCCGTGCGTCACGATGCGGCCCTTCGCCGTGTCCAGCGCGACAACGATGTGTTTCTTGCCGATCACGCTGGCGAGCCGTGTCAGGAACGGAAGATTGGGCCGGCCGTTTTTGAAAGCGGCGCTACCTATAATCAGTTGAGTCACTCCAAGCTTCGCCAGCGCTCTTGCACGCGCGACGGTGCGAATGCCGCCGCCAACACGGACCTTCATGTGGAATCTGCCGCGGGCTTCCGTCGCGAGCTTGTGGACGAGTTCATTGTTGTGGCCCTTGCGCATGGCGGCATCAAGATCGATGATGTGGAGCCATTCGTAACCGGAGAAGCGGTCAAGCAAGCCCATGACATCGTCGACGGCGAGTTCGCGGCGACGGCCGTGAACCAGCTGCACGGCCTTGCCACGCTGCAGGTCAATACAGGGAATCAGCATGCCAGCCTCACGTCAACGCCGTTCGAATTGAGAAATTGTTTTAGTTCAGCGATGGACTGGACGTTGTCGTGAAAAATGGAAGCGGCGAGCGCTGCTTCAGCGGCTCCTTCCGTGAAGGCTTCAAGGAAATGCCGGGGCAGCTTCGCGCCGCCGGAAGCGATGACCGGGACGCTGACGGCTCGGCTGATCGTGGAGGTAAGGGGGAGATCGAAGCCAGATTGCGTGCCATCACGATCTACGGAAGTCAGAAGGATTTCGCCCGCGCCAAGTTCAACACCGCTCTGAGCCCACTCCTTGGCGCTCCACGTGGTGGGCGTACGGCCACCTTTGACCCTGACTTGCCAGTGGTCCGTGTCCCATTTAGCGTCGATGGCGAGAACCACAGCTTGCGCTCCGAATTCGCCAGAAAGCTCGGAGATAAGCTCGGGTCGTTCCACAGCCGCGGTGTTGACCGTGACTTTGTCGGCTCCGGCGCGCACGACCGCACGAGCATCATCGAGAGTGCGAATGCCGCCGCCTGCCGTGAGAGGAATGCTGAGAGCTTCTGCGACACGGCGGATCGTTTCGAGAAACGTAGGCCGGTTATCGCGAGCGGCAGCGATGTCCAGGACCACGAGCTCATCGGCGCCCTCTGCATTGTACCGGGCGGCAAGCTGAACGGGATCACCAGCGTCTCGCAGACCTTCGAAATGCACGCCCTTGACAACCCGGGTACCGTCGGTGTCGAGGCACGGAATGATGCGATGGGCAAGGCTCATGCAGCGAGCCTCAGGAAGTTGGCGAGCAGCTTTGCACCACTGGCGCCGCTCTTTTCTGGGTGGAATTGCACGCCGAAGATACGGCCACATTCGATGACTGCGGCAAAGTCGGCGCCGTGTTCGCAAATCGCGGCAGTTTCCTTGCCGGCTGTGGGAGCCGCGTAGGAATGTGCGAAATAGAAATGAGCGTCGGGCGAGATTCCGTCGAGAAGAGCGGAAGATCGTGTCGCGCGGACCTGGTTCCAGCCCATGTGCGGGAGTTTCACGTTTACAGGAAGGTGCTCGACGCCGGAATGAAAAACGCTTAGACCCGGCAGTTCGGGAGCTTCGGCACTCTTGGCGTAGAGGGCCTGCAGACCGAGACAAATGCCAAGGAACGGCATGCCGCGGGACAGTGCGTTGCGGATGGGTTTGCGGAGGCCGTGAGCGTCGAGCGCGTGGAGAAGGGCCGCGCAGTGCCCAACGCCGGGAAGAATAAGGCACGTGGCTCGTTCAATGTCACCTGGGTTCGCGGTTAGTTGGACGTCGGCTCCCAGCTTGTGTAAAGCCCGAGCGACGGAAGTCACATTGCCGGCTCCGTAGTCGATGAGCGTCACGATCACAGAAGCTCCTTCGTGCTGGGGAGCACGTTGCGGAGGCGCTTGTCGCGAGAAACGGCAAACCGCAGGGCGCGAGCGAACGCTTTGAAAAGCGCTTCGACCTGGTGGTGCGAAGAGCGGCCATAGAGAAGGCGGAGATGGACGTTGGCGCGGGCGGCTTGCGCGAATCCTTGAAAAAAATCCTCGACCAGCTCAGTTTGAAAACTGCCGACAAGGCGCGATGCGAATTTCGCTTTGACTACGCAAAACGCGCGGCCACCAAGGTCAACCGCGGAGGCGGCAAGGGTTTCGTCCATGGGCATGAGGAAGTAGCCGGCACGGAGAATGCCCTTGCGATTGCCGAGAGCGGCGTTGACGGCTTCCCCGAGCGCGATGCCTACGTCTTCGACGGTGTGATGCTGATCGACGTGAAGATCGCCCGTGGCTTTCAGATGCAGGTCGAAGCCGCCGTGGCGAGAGACGAGATCGAGCATGTGGTCGAAGAAGGGAATGCCGGTGGCGATTTGAGACTTGCCGCGGCCGTCGAGATTGAGGCGCAGAGAGATTTGCGTTTCCTTCGTGCTGCGAGAGATGGATGCGGTTCTTGGCATGAGGTCTCGCTAGTCCTTTTGGCGCAGGAGGCGAAGGAATTTGCTCAGTTCGGTTTGCGTGCCGATGGTGATTCGGGCGAAGCCAGGACCGAGGTCTTTGCTGCGCTCGCGGACGAGGATGTTGTGACGGGCGAGCTTCCGGAAGAACGCAGGGCCACGCGCACCAAAATCAGCGAGGAGGAAGTTGGCAGCGGTAGGAAATACGCGGACGCCCTGCTTGCTGAGCTCAGCGGCAAACCATTCGCGGCGACGCTGCGTACCAGTGACGTAGGCGGTAATGGCTTTTCGCTCTTTAACTGCAGCCGCAGCGGCGACCAAGGCTGCCATATTGACGGGATACGGAGGCATGGCACGGCGCACGAGAGCGAGCGACTCAGGGTTCGCAACGACAGCACCGAGCCTGAGAGCCGCGAGACCGGCAGCTTTTGAAAAAGTTCGCGCGACAAAGAGATGCGAGTGTTTGCGCGTGAGCGCAATGGCGTTGACACCGGAAAACTCGGCATAAGCTTCATCGAGGACAACCACGGTTTGCGAGGCGACGCGAAGCAATTGCTCAATCCTGGGGATAGAAACCAGCGTGCCGGTAGGGTTGTTGGGATTGGCCAGGAAGAAAACGCGTGGTTTTTTCTGGAGAGCTGCCTGGGCAGCAGCTAGAGGGAATTCCATCTGCGGGCCGTAGCGCAGGGTCTCGACGCGGGCACCGGCAATTTCGGCGTAGTAGCGGTACATGGGGAAAGTAGGCTCGCAGATGAGGATGTGCGAGTGTGGTTCCACGAAGGTGTCAAAGAAGACGCGAAGAGCATCATCGCCGCCGTTGGTGAGGAGCAGTTCCGCAGGCTTGACGCTAAAGTAGCGCGCGATCTGGCGGGTTAGCACGTCGTACTCGGGATAGGTGGCAACATCTTTTGCAGTTAGGCAGCGAAGCGCTTTGAGTGCCGCCGTGCTGCAGCCGGTAGTGTTTTCGTTGAAGTCGAGGCGAATTTTGCCGCGGCGGCCTTCGGAGGGCGCTTCGTAGGTTTTGCGCTCAAGAATGGCTTTGCGGACGGGCAGTTTGATTTTCACCTGCGCACCTCGACGGCGTTAACGTGGGCGACAAGGCCTTCGGCAAGGGCGAGCGTGCGAACGTCGTTGGCCAAACGAAGGAAACCGGCCCTGTCAATGGCTTGGACACTGATGCGTTTGAGGAAGTCGTCGATGGAGAGCCCTCCACGCCGGCGCGCCCATCCCCCGGTAGGAAGCACATGATTGCTTCCGGTCGCGTAGTCGCCGAACGGCTGCGCCGCAAGCGGTCCGGCGAAAATGGTGCCGGCGGAATGGATCTTGTTGAGCGTCGGCGCGGAATTCTCAGGGAGAGATAGATGCTCCGGAGCGAAGCGATTTACAAAATCGATAGCGTCCTTCCACTTACGCGTGAGCAAAATGGCGCCGGTCTTTTGGCAAGAGGTTCGAGCAGGATTTGTGGGTGGCAGAGCAGCCAGTTGAGACGCGACCTCTTGTTGCACCTGCCGGGCAAGCCGCATGGACGGCGTTACTAAATAGCTGCCGGCATCGGGGGCATGCTCCGCTTGCGCGAGGAGATCTGCGGCGATCCAGCGGGCGTTGCCGCTGCGCGCCAGAACGATCGCTTCCGTTGGGCCAGCGGCCAGATCGATGGCGCACTCCGAGCTGACGACTTGTTTTGCGGCGGTGACGAAACGATTGCCTGGACCGAAGATCTTTTCGACTCGCGGTATGCGCTTCGTGCCGAAGGCGAGAGCCGCGATGGCTTGGGCGCCGCCGATGCGCGCGAAATGCTCGACGCCGAGAATAGATGCGGTGGCGAGGACTTCGTCATTCACACTGGGGCAAGTGACGACGATTCTGCGCACGCCGGCGACCTGAGCAGGAACCACCGTCATTATCATTGTCGAAAAGAGCGCAAACCTGCCGCCAGGAATGTAACAGCCCACGGAATCGATCGGGCGAACGAGTTGGCTTAGTTTAACGCCGCGCTCCGCTCGTAGTGACCACGGCTTCGGCATTTGCGCTTCCGAAACGCGTCTCACGTTGGCTGCGGCGTGCTCCACGGCGCGCACGAATTCCTTGCTGATGCGCTTCCTGGCGGCAGACATTGTTTTGTTGGAGACCCAAACGCCTTCTTTGGCCAGGTCGACGTGGTCGAGTTGTTTCGTCCACTGAAAAAGCGCCCGGTCGCTGCGCCGGCCGACGTCTTCGACGATTTTGGATGCGATCACAAAAGCTTCGCGGTCCCGGCTTTCCCGTATTTGCGAAAGACGTCTTTCGGCGGCCGGCGTGAGTGTGATTATGCGCATCAGAATACGATCTTATTCAAAGGATATTCCACAATGCCTTCAGCACGCGCGGCTTTCAAGCGGGGAAGAATCTGTCGGACGACTGATTCTTCGATGATGGTGTTGACGGCTACCCAGTTGGCATCACTGAGTTGCGAGATGGTGGGCTTCTTGAGAGCCGGGAGAACGTTGAGAACATTGACGAGATCTTCGCGGCGGACATTCAGCATCAACCCCACCCGGGTGGCAGCGGCAATAGCGCCTTGCAGCATCAGGATCAGGTTTTCGGCTTGTTCGCGTTTTACCGGATCTTCCGCGGACTTGCGATTCATGATGAAGACGGTGGCGGATTCCAGAACGGTGTCCAGAATCCTGAGCCGATTGGCGCGCAGCGAAGAGCCGGTTTCCGTGACTTCAACGATGGCGTCGGCCAGTTGTGGGACTTTGACTTCCGTGGCGCCCCAGGAAAATTCGACGCGCGCCTTGACTCCGTGTTTGGCAAGATATTTTTCGGTTATACCGACGACTTCCGTGGCGATGACTTTGCCTTCCAAATCGCGGGGTTCGTGGATATTGCAATCCTCGGGCACCGCAAGGACCCATTTGACGCGAGCAAGCCGCTGCTTCGCGTATACGAGTTCGGCGAGCTCCAGGACATCGGCACGAGTTTCTTGGACCCAGTCGTGGCCAGTGATGCCGGCGTCGAGGGCGCCGGTTTCGACGTAACGGGCCATCTCCTGCGCCCGAACGAGAAGGCAGTTGATTTCGGCGTCGTCGATCGTGGGGACATAACTGCGAGAGCTCAACGTGACTTTCCAGCCGGCTCGGGAGAGAAGATCAATAGTTGCGTCTTGCAGACTGCCTTTTGGAATACCGAGTTTGAGTGCGCTCATGGTTTCCTTTGATCGCCGTAGATTTTCTCAGGCACGAACGCGCGGGCGGCGATGACGGTGACACTACCGTCGGTTTCGAATTGCCGAAAAAAACAGCTTCGGTAGCCCTCATGGCAGACGCCGGGCCCGACCGGGTCGACGAGGAAAAGTAGCGCATCAGCATCGCAATCGAGACGGACTTCTTTTACGCGCAGGACGTGGCCGCTGGTTTCGCCCTTCTTCCAGAGTTTTTGACGCGAGCGCGAAAAGAAATGTACCTCACCGGTGCGCTGGGTGGCGGCGAGGGCTTCGTGATTGAGATATCCGAGCATCAGGACTTCACCGCTGCGCTGGTCCTGGACGATGCCGGGGATGAGTCCGTCGCGTCTTTCGAATGCCAAGTCCACATATGCCTCCAGACAACAAAAAGCCCGCTGAGCCAGGTGCGCCAGCGGGTCGGTTAGAGCTCGGACTGAAGTTAAGTCTCTAGGCAGACGTCACAGGGCGCGGCGAGAAGCCGTGATGGAAATGGTGTCGATGCGCCCGGAGAGTCATCTGAAGGGAAGATACCGCACCAGGACAGATGTGAGCCAATCGAAAGTTCGTATTGAATGAATAAAGGAATCTGATGGGGGCTAGACGCGGCGGATTGAGCCCGGCGGGGCTCCTGCGCTGTAGTTCATGGTCATTTTCAGATGTACGGCGATCCCGAAGCGACCATTCGGAAGATTCTCGACCCTCACGACCTCGGCGACATATTCGCAGTTCATCGGATCGTGGGACGAAGTGAAGGGAAAAGTAACAAACAGGCGCATGCCTTTGTAATAGTTGGACCGTCGCGAAACAAAATAAATACCTTCTTTTGAAGCATTTACACTAACAGGAAGATCTTCAAAATGCTCGTCGCGGGGCTCAGACGGACGGACACGCAGCGGCTTGGCGATCTTGGCGCGCCGGCTGCGACGTTGCTCCGCGTATTTGACTACCGTTTCTTCAGCCATAACCTACACTGGTCCCGTACCCTCAATCATTGGGTTTGGGTCTTGAAACGTCAAGGCGGTGCGCCGAATCAGATACTGTCAGAAGAGGATAGTGAGGCGATGTGTTGAGGGAACCGGAAATGGCGGAAAAACTACAAAAGACCGACGCAGAGTGGAAACAGCAGTTAACGCCGAATCAGTACTACGTGACGCGGCAAAAAGGGACCGAACCACCCTTTACGGGCGAGTATGAGCCCACGGACACGCCGGGCAAATACAAATGTATATGTTGCGGACAGCAGTTGTTTCGCTCCGATGAGAAGTTTCATTCCGGCTGCGGCTGGCCGAGTTTTTTTGATGCGGCCGATCCAAGCGCAATCACGACAGAGACCGATTACTCGCACGGAATGGTGAGGACCGAAGTTCGCTGCAGCCGCTGCGACGCGCATCTCGGGCACGTATTCGACGACGGCCCGAATCCAACGGGTCTGCGGTACTGCATAAACTCGGTGGCGCTGGAGCACCAAAAGAAATAACGGGGTGTTACTTTTCTGTTACTCAGAGGAATCGGAGTGAGTTACGCGGCGGTACGCCCGCATGCCACCATCTCTGCAACGGGGTCCAGCTCTTTCTGCCAAGCGGCCACGAGCAAAATCTTGTGGCCCGATGGATACCGAAAAACGTAATAAACGTTAAAGGCACCATCGATTTCATAGAATCCCGGCCTACGCAAATCCGGCCGGCCCAAGAAGCCCGAATTCAGAAGGATGCGCAGCTCCGAAAGCTGCTCCGGAGTGTGATTCCGGAGATCCTCAATCATGGGCGGCATTTTTTCCACGGCATACATTAGAAGTTCCCCTTCCGCCACTGCACTCATGGTTGCGTCTCACTAATAGAGACGTAAAAACGCCCAAAATGTTTCATGAAGAAATGGGAGTGGGAGGCACCAAATTGGAGGGTACGACGTCTCACGCATGAGAATTGGCCGCGTAGTCGCTGAAGCAATGAGAGGTTGAATGTTCTGCGAAATACTTTGGCCATGCCAGCGTTGAAACGGCGTTACTAATTTGTATTCTGCTTGCGCTACGTAACCTTTCTTGCGATAGTAGCCCATCGAAAGATATTTTGGGGTAACTGACAGTGGCCAAATCATCCTCTAAATCAGCCCGTAAGACGGTGCGGGATGAAAAATCAGAGTTCGGAAAAGACCGTCGCCGCCGTCACCATCATTACCTGGTAACCGTAAATTACGCGGACGGTGAGACCTTCGGACGAGTGTATACGGACAAGGAAAAGGCGACTAAATTCGCCGAACGCCAACGACGCTCACCGATTGTGAAGTCTGCGCGAGTGACACAAGTCTCCTGAACAGCGGTTAGTCCTTGGCTATCCGGCGCGGCGGTGGTTTTGTGTTTGCTGGGCTGGCGTGCTATAAAAGATAAAGTCTGAGCGGCCTTAGTATAATGGTAGTACGGAACCTTGCCAAGGTTCAGGCGTGAGTTCGATTCTCATAGGCCGCTCCACTGAATCAATCACTTACCGAAGCTGACCTGTTGAGCGTGGGAACACATGGGAACAACTTCGGTTTCCTCTACGGGTCTGATCATCTCAACAACCTTCAAATGTGCGGCTCGCTCACTGCCAACCAAGGCGCCCACAAAAATCCACTTGACATGAGCTGAGCGAGAACGTATTCCTCGTCAACCCAGCCACATCCGATAGAGTCTGTAGCCCGCGGAATACGCGCGTCCGTGGAGGGGAATTTATGCCCACCTCAAAGCTGGATTTTGTCTGTGCAATCGCGAAGGTTCTCTGGAAACTACTGCGACCGATCAACACTGTGCTACCAGGGGAATTGCCTCGCCCCAGATGGGCTCCTGGACCTCTTCTAAAGCGAAAACAACGAGCGAAGTTCGCGACCGGTGTCCCGAGAAAAACGCTTTCTCTATGCCCTGACTGCAATCGTGAAGCCGTAGAAGCATTCCTTCGCGGTGAGCGGAACGTCGCTGATTTCCGCGATCACCCCGGGATCGTTGAGGCGGAGATCATCGAGGAAGGAATCCGTATCCTTATGCGGAAGTCGTGCCAGAAGCATGGCCCATTTGAGGATACCCTCTCCAATCACCCGGATTTCTTTCGCAAGATGGAAAGCCTTGCGTTCGGTAAGGACTTCGAATGTGTCGGCGACGATCATTTGCACAATCACGGGCCAAACAGCATCACTTCAGGCCGCGGCTCATACCTGGTCGTTGATCTTACCAACCGCTGTAACATGATGTGCTCTCCATGTTTTATGGATGCGAACGCTGCCAGCTACGTCCATGAATTGAGCGTGGGACAGGTAGAGACGCTCTTCCGCAACGCTGCTTCATTTAGACCCCAACGCGAAATCAATGTGCTCTTCTCCGGTGGGGAACCAACACTTTCCCCCGTTTTCTTTGAGGCTCTTCGACAGGCGAAAAAGAAGGGTTTCCACCGTCTTCATGTTGCCACGAACGGTTTGCGCTTTGCCGAGAGCCGGGACTTTGCTGCCCGAGCCAAAGCAGCCGGCCTGCACGCCGTTTATCTGCAGTGCGATGGGGTCACAAACGAAAAGAACAAGCACCGCGGCTTGGGAAATTACATGGAAGTGAAGCTCAAAGCGCTAGAAAACATTGCCGCGTCCGGAATGCGCGCAACCCTCCAGGTAACGGTGGTGAACGGCCTCAACAATGACGGGGTGGGCGAGATGGTTCGCTTCGCGGTCCAGAATATCGACAAAATCCACGGGCTCCTGTTTCAACCCGTGATGTTCACCGGCAGGGACGAGAACATCTCGACCGAAGAACGATATGCTCGCCGCTATCCGCTTTCACAGCTCGCGTACGACCTGCAGGAACAAAGTGCCTTTGACTGGCAGCCCCTGCGCGATTGGTTTCCGGTCTCGACCTACGGGATTTTTGCCCATTTGTGCGATGTTCTAAACCCTTGGGCGGACATGGGTAGCCTCTTCGTGGATAGCCATCCTGACCACGGGATGTTCAGCCCCTTGCTCGTAGACACGCTGAATAGGCAGGCCATTCCGATTCCCGTCTTCTTCAACCTCGAGCAATTCACACTGGACCTTGTCGAAATCACTGATTCCGCGAGGGGGCCCAAAGCAACGAAGGCCCTTGCAGCGGTCTCCTTACTGCGCAACTTCGATTCCAGCAAGGCTCCCAGCGGTTTCGGTCCTGAGCAGTTTCACGATGTACTAAAGGATTGTTTCTACCGGATTGCCGGCAACGGTGAGGATTGGTCCGAGAAGGCCTATTCGAATCGCGGACGCTGGAGAATCATGGCCTCCGGTGCTATGTGGTTTCAAGATGCCTTCAATTATGACTTCGCAGCCCTGAGCAGTGCGTCAACGCCGGTTGCCACCCAAGAAGGCGAAATCGGTTTCTGTGCTTACAATGGTGGCGGTTGGCGAAAGGTCGTCGAGCATCAACGCCAGACTGCTACGCTGGCGCAGTGGCACAGAACCCGGGGTCGTCAGGTGATCTATGCAAAAGGCAAGAAGGTAGACCTTGCGCTGGCGCCGCACACCTCCACAGCTGAATGGGTCCAGATCGGGAGCAAAGACTGACCGCGAATGAAGAAAGGCAGGTTCTCGGCAATGAGGCCAGGGCGTCATTATTTTGACAGTCAGCAGGAGCTCCCATGACGATCGGCAGGAGCCCAGGCGCGTCCTTTCTGTCCGCTTCGGACTACATTCTTGACAACTTCGAGCCCAGTGACCGGATCGCGATCCTGGTGCTGAATCGTGACCTCGGCGAAGTCCTACAGCGTGTCACCACTGCGAAGAAGGCATCGAGTCCCGAGTTTCAGGCATGGCTGCGCCACAAAAACGCGACCGGGTCAGACATTTACATAGGGATGAACCCATTGCGGAAACGTGCGGCAACCCGAAGGAAGCAGGACATCAAATCGATCCGGCACGTGTACCTCGATCTGGATCACGGAGGGCAGGAGGCTCTGAACTCTATCGAAAACGCGAGCGCCGTGCCGAAACCAAATTACGTCCTCACCAGTTCACCGGGGAAATTCCAGATCATTTGGAAGGTTGAAGGAATAGGTCTTCGTGAGGCAGAAAACCTTCTGCGCGCAATGGCCAGGGAGTGCGGCGGAGATCCCGCAGCCACCGACGCGACGCGGGTCTTGCGTCTGCCTGGTTTTGCCAACAAGAAATACGAAACGAATTTCTTTGTCGAGGTTCGCAAATTATCCGAGAGAATCTATCGTCTCAGAGACTTCAAGCTGAGCATCGATTCTCCGGGCTCGCCGAGCTACAACGGTCACGGGCACGCAAAACGAGCCAGCTCTTCGCCGGGCAAACTGAGCCAGTCCGAACGCGACTGGGCTTTTGCAAAGCGCGCACTCGCTCGTGGCGAACCCCTCGATGAAGTCATCCGCCGGATTGCTCAGTACCGAGCGGCCTTCAAAAGCAACCCGCTCTATTACGCACGGCATACCGTTATGAAAGTAGCGAAGCTCTTTAGACAAAGCTCGTCTACCGAGACCAAAGAGGGTGGGCGCCGAGGCTCGAAGGAAGAGCTTCCCTCCGAGCACTGAGGCCGAGGGTGTGACTGACGCGCTTGCCCTATCTTATGGGCATCGCGTACTCTGGGACTACGATGAACCATCGAATTACCATTGACCCGGCTATTTGTCATGGCAAACCTGTTATTCGTGGCACGCGTACGCCGGTGTCCGTCGTCGTCGGCAGTCTGGCCGGAGGCATGAGCTTCGAGGAAGTGCAACGGGAATATGACCTGACCAATGAGGACATTCGCGCCGCGTTGAAGTTCGCGGGTGAACTACTGGACCAGGAACAGCATCATCCCTTGCCAACCTGAACGCTGAGAATGCACTTCCTGATCGACGCCAGCCTTCCCCGCTCAGCTGCTGACTTGCTCAGGCGGCTCGGCCATGACGCCACAGACCTGCGCGATGCCGGAATGCGCGATGCACCAGACAACACCATCGCCGATTACGCTAGGCGCAATCACCTCGTTCTAATCACACGGGACTTCGATTTTGCGGACATCCGTAACTACCCTGCATGGCTTTATGAGGGAATCCTGGTGCTGAAGCTTCGAGAAGACGCTACCGCGGGACAGGTCGTGAAGGTGTTGGAAACCTTTTTTAGCCGACCCGAATGGCTAGCGCATCTGAACAAGCGGCTGGCGATATTGGAAGATTGGCGGGTACGTTTTCGTCCCGCGTAAATCCTTGTTCGATCTATGCTGTTTACGCCTTCGACCGCTCAGTTGGGTGCCAACCCGCGTTCCGCGTGGTACATCTGAACCGCTTCTATACTCTTCGTTTCGTGGGAACAACCTGAGGAACATTAACCGTTTCTGGTTGCTCTAAGCGCTACGAAGTGCTCCTGAAAGTGGCTGTAAGTTCCTGAAATTCCGTTGACACAAGATTGCCAAGGTTCAGGCGTGAGTTCGATTCTCATAGGCCGCTCCATAATTCCCACCTTTTCAAGCAATTCACTTGTTTAGAAACTCGCGTGCGTCTACGTGGCTGCGCAAGTTCATCAACGTTCTGAGACATTGGCAGGGGTGGAGTCTGTCACGGGAATGAACTGGAAATTGCGTACGATTACTTCCTGGTCGGAGGCCGGCGTGGCGCGGAAACACCAGAAGTTCATTGCAAGAGGCAAAGGCACCTGCGGAATGCGCGCATGGAAATCCGGAGGAGCGAAAGTGAGCGTCTGGAGGACGTTTGCTGTAGTCCCAATGGGTTGGAGACCGCTCATAATCGTGGCCACAATTCGCGTGGAAGACCATTCAAACCGCGCGGTAGTCAGCGTGGAACTTTTGGGGTCGTAGGTGAAATTGTCTTCCATGGGCCCGAGCAGCTTGTTGCCGGAAGCGGGATAGAAGGTGAAGTCGGCATTGCAACCGTGGCAGGTGTCGTTCCATCGCGAAAACTCAATATCAATTTCGTTCTCTCCGTCGACGCCGATTCCAGCTTCCGCACCATAATTGAAGAGTCCCAATACGGTGGTTTTATCCATATTGTCGATGTGACCTTCGATCTGCCATTGGTAAATGCCGAAGCCGAGTTTGCCGACTGTGAAAAGTTCGGAGGCCGTGTACGAACTGCCGCGCCGCACGATCCGCAGGTGCAGGTAACCGTTGGCATCGATGGACACGTTTCCCGGATCACCTGTGACCACACCAGCCATGCCGCCGTTGG
>Ga0207761_1000405_pt1 | contig 15197 bp, 8 predicted proteins | sample LuqExpMetageno34_FD_187792 | JGI IMG/M metagenome (GOLD analysis project Ga0207761, IMG submission 187792) | Tropical forest soil microbial communities from Luquillo Experimental Forest, Puerto Rico - Sample 34 (SPAdes) | ecosystem: Environmental > Terrestrial > Soil > Tropical forest ... | reverse complement strand
GGCGGCGACCGCCGCATTATCGGCATCATGCTGGAGAGCAACCTGATCGCCGGCGCACAGAAGCTGGTTTCCGGTCAGCCTCTAGTCTACGGGCAGAGCATCACTGATGCCTGCATTGCCTGGGATGAAACCGTCGTGCTGCTCGGCGAACTTGCCGCGGCGGTACGCGCCGGGCGTGGCGCCGCCCATCGTAACCCCGTGGTGTAAACTCATGCGACGGAAGTTGAGCCCGCGTCATACGGCGCGGGGTCCCCTTATTTTGTGGAGTTTGGAATGAACGTTTTAGCCATCGATGTCGGTGGTACCAACGTCAAGCTGCTCGCGTCGGGCCAGACGACACGTCGCAAGTTTTCCTCCGGCCCCAAATTGACGGCCAAGCAGATGGTGGAGGAAGCGCGAAAGATTGCTTCGGATTGGAAGTATGACGTCGTCTCGATAGGGTATCCAGGCCAGGTGTTCGACGGTCGCATTCTGACGGAGCCGCACAACCTGGGAAAGGGATGGTCCGGCTTCAACTTCGAGAAGGCCTTCAAATGCCCCGTCAAGGTGCTTAATGACGCCGCCATGCAGGCGCTCGGCAGTTACAAAGGCGGGCGGATGCTGTTTCTCGGCCTTGGCACCGGCCTGGGTTCAGCAATGATCATCGACGGCGTTTTGCAACCCATGGAACTGGCGCACCTGCCTTATCGCAAGGGTACCTACGAAGATTACGTGGGACTGCGCGGGCTGGAGCGATACGGCAAGAAGAAGTGGCGGACACTCGTAGCCGACGTGGTGGAGAAGTTGAGCGCGGCGCTCGAGCCCGACGACGTCGTTCTGGGTGGCGGCAACGTGAAGGAGATCAAGGTCTTGCCGCCTAGTTGCCGCGCGGGCGACAACGCCAATGCGTTCATCGGCGGTTTTCGCTTGTGGGAGGAACCGGGTTCGCTGGCAGCACACACAGCAATGCCTACTGTTTCCATTCGACGCTCTCATGCGCGCCCGTCGCACATCGCGAGTCAGAACGATGACGACGACTAGGCTCCCATCCACGCTCAATCTGCCCCGGCTGAGAGGTAACTGATTCAGCCATGAGGGCTAACGCGACGGCGGGTGAGAACCGCTTGCCTGACTTAATCACCCTGATCGAGGAAGCTTGCACCCGCATTTACGGGTTGGCACGACAGACGCCGGTGGCTCGGTTGCCGCGCGACTCTCGATTGCCATCTTCGGTTCGGGCATTTGCCAAGATGGAGCAGCAGCAGCTCACCGGATCCTTCAAGCTGCGCGGCGCCTCTAACAAGATATTCAGCCTGCCGCCCGATATCGCCGCGAAGGGCGTGGTCACATCATCCACCGGAAACCACGGTCTGGGAGTGGCCGCGGCGGCAAGCTTTCGGGGCATCGATGCTGAAATATATCTGTCCTCGAAAGTTCCTGAGGCTAAGTGGAAGAAGATTGCTTCCTACGGCGTGCGCATACGGAAAGTTGGTGATGATCCGCTGGAGGCAGAACTGGCGGCGCGTGCAGCCGCCGAGGAATCAGGCCGCACCTATGTTTCGCCGTACAACGACTGGCAGGTCGTAGCGGGGCAGGGAACCATCGCGGTTGAGCTTCTACGCCAGGTCGAGCCGATCGATGCCGTTTACATCGCCACAGGCGGCGGGGGCCTTATCAGCGGAATTGGCAGCTGCCTGCGCGCACGTTCGCCGCAAACTGAGATAGTGGGATGCTGGCCGGAGAATTCGCGCGTGCTGTATGAGTGCATCCGCGCCGGACGGATTCTTGAATATCCGGAAACCTACACACTTTCGGAAAGCACCGCCGGTGGTGTCGAGCCGGGGTCGATAACTTTCGGATTGGCCAGCCGAGCGATTCATCGCAGCCTGCTGGTTTCGGAGGATGCGATACTCGACGCGATGCGCTGGGCCGGTGATCGGGGGTGGACCATTGAGGGTGCGGCGGGCGTTGCCCTGGCAGCGCTCTTCCAGGACGCCAACCGCTACGAGGGCAAGAACGTTGTTGTGGTCTTCTGTGGCGGCAACCTTTCGCCCGACGTGCAACGATGCCTGCGGCCGGAGACTGACTAGTTGAGGAGAGGGAGTTGTTTCATCGAGCTATTGTTCGCCCGCCTGCAGAGAACTTTGCGGACGGCCTCACCACGTCTGGCCTCGGCAAGCCCGATTTTGATCTTGCACTAGTTCAGCACCAGGCGTACTGCCAGGCTTTGGAGGACTGCGGTTTGGAAGTGCTGCAACTGCCGCCCGACAAGGAGTATCCGGACTCGACTTTTGTTGAAGACACGGCTGTCCTGACCGCTCGCTCCGCCTTTCTCTGCCGTCCGGGAGCGCCCTCGCGGTCAGGGGAAGTGGCCGGCGTGCGCGATACCATCCACCGCTTTTACCCGGTCGTTCACGAGATCCAGGCTCCTGGGACACTTGACGGCGGGGACATCTGTGAGGCCGGCTCGCACTTCTTCATCGGCATCTCACACCGCACCAACGAAGAAGGGGCAAACCAGTTGGCGCGATTCCTCGCAGCTGACGGATACACGTCTTCTACCGTGGACATTCGCGCGATGCGGTCGATCCTGCATCTTAAGAGCGGAATTGCATATCTCGATAACAACGATCTAGTGGTCATGGAAGAATTGGCGGGGAGGGAAGAGTTTGGGGGCTGCAACCTGATCCGCGTCGCTGCTGCGGAGAGTTACGCCTGCAATTGTTTGCTGGTGAATGAACGGGTGCTGGTTCCGTCAGGATTCCCGCGGGTTACCGCCGAATTGGAGAGCCGCGGCTATAACGTCCTGGCTCTGCACATGTCTGAGTTTCGCAAAATGGATGGTGGCCTGAGCTGCTTGTCGCTGCGGCTGGGAACGGGTCAAGGCTAGATTGGCAGCTCCAGAAAAAGCTACGCGCGCAGTTGCCGTCTGAGCCATCCAGCGATACTGACTATCCCTGTTCCCATCAGCACAAGAGCGGCTGGTTCGGGAATCGGCGCTTGGACTGCATAATGAGCACTTGCTGACGCCGACGTAACTGCGGTCATCGTGTACTCCAGATTATCGAATTCAAATGCAGGTGTGCAGAAGATAGGTTGGGCTCCGGTACATGAGAGAAGCTGAATCGACGACCAAGGGTCGCCGCCATGATTAAAATCAACCACCACGTCTGTGCTGTTATAAAACGTTGTACCGCAACTGGCAGGGCCCGCAGCTTTGCCGGTCGGGTCAGGAACACAAACCCCCTGACTCTTCAAATCGTTGCCCGTAATGGTCACCGTTGAGGCGCTGTTATAAGCGTCTGTGAACTTTATCGTATTCCAAGGGTCCACACTGCCCCAGTAAAAGGAAACTCGGGTGAAGTAGTAATGCGTGGTTTTTCCGCCGGAGGCGGGCGCACTGTTTCCGGTTATTTGAATTCCCGTCGACGACGTGCTGGTATCGGCGGTAGACAGGATGTAGCCAAAGTCGCTGTTGGGAGTTCTCCATGGCTCACTGGCATTTGGCGCGTTTACATCATACGGATGAAGGCCGGCGCTGGCCGCCAGCGAGTAGCTCACCCTGGAATCCAAGGAGTTCAAAAAGGCCGCGTCAGTCGCATAGCCGCTCGATCGGCCGTTGTGCCAAGCCGGAGCTGTCGCGTTCGCCAAGCCCTCGGCATACCCGCAACCTAGAGCCACGTTGCACCCACCTGATCCGTTCTTGAGTGCGTAGACTGGGCTCGGGCCGTAGATGGTGACTTTAACGGAGTTGTTCCCGCTGGTGTAAGTCTGTGACGTATAGCTCGCAGAAAGGTTACAGCTTGCCAAGGCCAGCAGTGCCAAGCCAACGATCCTCATACTCGCATACCCCAAGATAGACTCCGCGCGGACACCTGAGAGAAGCCGATGCAGAGCCATGAGAGGTTGAACTGGTGCTCCACGAAGTGTGACGTTAATGTATGGTGCATTGGCGAGAATGTCAATCCTCCGGTCATCTTGTGCTGCGGGAGATCAATCACAGGCAGCAAGAAGCATCCCCGCGGTGAACCAGTGTTCGGCAAAAGTGGGTCCGTCGTTTACCAGAATGTGCTAATGTATTGCGGTAACAACGGTCGACGGCGCTGACTTGCGCCATCGGTGGAAGTTAACTTGTGGGACGCCAACCACTTACGGGTTCGTGCCAGCAGTAACGCGGCCCGACTCTCGAGGTGAGCGGTACAGATTTGGGGTCGAACCGAGATGCTGCGCGCCACGAAAGTTGCCCTGGCTCTCATCCTATTAATCTCAGGGTTCATCTGCACGCTTGCCCAAGACCGGGCGTTAATCAGTGGTGACGTCCAGGACCGGCAGGACACGCCCATCTCAGGCGCGAAGGTGGTTCTCCGTAATGACTCGTTGCGTATAGAACGTTCGACGACCACCAATTCCGATGGCCTGTATTTCTTCGCCGAAGTAGTGCCTGCGGAGGGATACGTCATTACGAGCACCGCGCCTGGGCTAACTTTCTCTCCGGCCAGCGTCAAGTTCGACGTCGAGGTAGGGGAAACGCGCCATATTCTGCCGTCCTTTGTTGGCGACAAATTACCTGCTACGGTATCGAGCCTGCAGCTACGTGGCCGGTTGCCTGCAGTCTTTAATTCGCTGGCACCACATGCTAACCGTGCGGCCGACTCAGTTCCCATAGCTTGGCTAGTTGGACGAACAGTCCTGGCGGTAGCCAGACCATACTCAGTTCGTAGCACCGTAACTTCCCCATGAGAAAGCTAAGAGTCACTGACTTCGACTTAAGACGCGCCGGTAGCGCAAGGCTGCGCATAGTTTTTGGCGTGACGACTCGTGCGCCTCGGTACTGGGCTGTTGTGCCGACGTTCGCGGTCGTGGGTTTCATCGCACTGATGGCGACAGCACAGGACCAGGTCATTTACCCGAAGGACGAGATATTTGGTGGATATTCGTGGCTAGCGCCGAATGGATGGGGTGACCTCAACTACAGAATCAATAATATTCCGAATGCATTCGACGCATCCAATACCTACTATCTTCGGCAGGCCCACAACTTCGGTATTCTAGTCGATGGTAGCGGACACTACAAGGGAGGTACAACGCCCCCTAATCTCGTCAACGGGTCGAACGACAGCACCGGAGTTGGCTACGCGCTGGCCGGATTGCAGTATAAATACCACCGGAACGGCCTCTCGCCGTTTGTCCGCGGCTTTCTCGGCGGTGCTAACCTCTCGCCTGACTGCTGTCACGGAACCGAGTGGAGTTTCGCGGCCGGCGGCGGCGGTGGTCTCGATTTCAAACTCCGCCGTCGTTTTTCCATCCGTCCCATTCAAGTCGATTACATTTACTCCAATTACAGCCACTTGTTTCCGAGTGCTCCGGCGGCGTTGGCGCGCGGACTCAATTCTCCACGCGCTCAGGCGCTGGTGAGTCCCCATCCGACGCAGTGGAACAGCGTGCGCCTGGCCGCTGGAATTGTTTTCAATCTCGGCGTTGGCGCCGGGCAGGACGTGGCGGGAGGTAAGTCTGCTCCGCAGGCTTCTGTCTCAGGGCAGAAGGTCCGCAAAGCGAAGTCGGCAACGCCGGAATCTCCCGGCGTGCACCTCGATAGCCTCTCCACCGCCGTCAGCACCGTCATTACCAGCAATGAACTTCGCACTGTGCCTCTAGACAATCGCAATTTCCTGGCCTTGGGGCTCCTGGTATCCAGTACGCACGACGTTCCCGCCTGGTCGGAATTAAAAGACGCAACCTTCAGTATTTCGGGCCAGCGCCCCACATCGAATGCATTTCTGCTCGACGGGATGGACAACGTAGCTTCCAGCAGCAATCAGGCGATTCCGTTCCAGGTGAACGACGCCATCCAGGAATTTCGCGTTACGGTCGCCAATTCCGACGCTCAGTTCGGGCGCAACATCGGCGGCGTCGTGAATGTCATCACCCGCCGGGGAACCGCCAAGTTTCACGGCAGCATATTCGGCTTCTTTAATTCCGACTCGTTGAACGCCGACTCTCCGCTCTCGGTTTACAACGGCACGGGATTCGACAAGGCGTCGGCGTTTGCCGGGCCGTTGGCGGCCCCACCCGCCAACAACACCAACCCCAGCGGATCAGCCATCTACCAGCCGAATTCGTACAACCAGTATGTCGCGACGGTCGAGCAAGTGAATTCGGCTTACTCAACTACCTACTGCACCGTGCCCAACGCGGTTTACGGGACTCCGGGTTGCAACCCACAGTTCGATCCGGCGGCTGTACTGGCGAAATACGACAGTCGCTACCGTCCCTTCGACTCGCAACAGTTTGGCGGACAGGCGGGAGGCTCCTTTCTGCGGCGGTGGTATTGGTTCGGAGACTATGAAGGCACTCGCATCAACAATCCCAACCCGATCTTTGAGCGCGTCCCCAGCTCCTACGATCGCAGCCACCTTGCCGAGTTTCAGGGACAGCCGGGCTATGCCGACGCCTTGTTTGCCCAGGACCTGCTTGCGCTCTACCCCCAATCGAACGTTGTTGCCATCCCAGGAGTGCTGGAGTTCTACCGGGGACAGGCTTCGAACTATACCAATGTCAGCAATTATCTAGGTAGGCTCGACTTCACCCAGTCGGCCAACACCGACTGGACTTTACGCTACAACTTGCAGGATCTGTCGCAATTGCACGATGACACGCTTCCGAACTCTTCGGTTTATCCCGGCAATGGCGCCATGCGCGCGGTGCTGAACCAGAACCTCGTCCTTACGTTCACCCACCGCTTCTCCAACAGTTTGAGCAACGTGGTGCGCGGCGGTTTTACTCGCTTCAAGGTGACTGAGACACCACAGGATGCCGCTTTCAACACAGCGCAAGCGGGACTACCCAGCGGCGCGATGCAGACTTATCAACTTTCTGGGCTCGATCCGCAGTATGCCGGAGCTTCGCCCGGCATAAACGGTGCGTGGGGCGGATGGAATGACGCCGTCTGGTCGCCTCCGTCCAACATCCCGGTGATCACTCCGTCCCTCGACGGACTGTTCCCATTCGCTCGCCTCGGCGCCCCGTTTAGTGCCCCCGGCAAGCGTCAGGACACGGAGCTTCAACTGGTGGACAACCTGGTGTGGTTCAAGGGACGCCATACGGTTCGCACCGGCATTGACCTTCGGCGGCTGCAGAACATCTTTGACAACGGAGGGTTCAGCCGCGGGATGGTCGTTTCGGGTGACATCGGAGAATTCACCAGCGACAGCGAAACCTGCGTGGGTTGCGCCCCGCCGCCTCCGGGGCCGGCTTTTTCCAATCCATCCTTCGATTACGCGATCAAGCAGCCGAGCGCATTCAACACGACATTTCACTCGTACGTAATCGCCGGTTACTTACAAGACACCTGGCGCGTGAAGTCGAATCTGACGCTGAACCTGGGAATTCGCTACGAGTACTTCTCGCCGTCTTCCGAGACTAACCACCAGTTGTGGAATTATGACCCTTTGGCGAACGGCCTGGTTCGGCAGGACGAAACCCAGGTGTCGGATACGTTCGGGAATATCTGCGGCAATGGTTCCAGCGGTATGGGATCAATTTACGGACTGCCCATCGCGCTTCCCTGGAACTGCAGTCCGAACGGCAATGGCAGCTTTGTTGTGGCCAACACTACCAACTTCGAGCCGAGAGTTGGTGTGGCATGGTCGACTCCCAGTGGCAACACAGTGGTTCGCGCCGGCTTCGGGATTTTCTATGACGAGATCCCCGTGAGCTTGATGGCACAGCTAGCCTTCAATCGCCCGGTGCCAAGTTCGCAAACTACTCCCCAAACCCTGTACGGTCAGAACTACAATAGCTTTTACTGTCAACAGTGCGGATTGGGGAATAGCTCCCTGGGAAGCAGTAGTGCCCAGCTTCCCAACTATCAGTACGCCAGCGTCCCGTTCTCCATCAGCGCCATCGACCCCTCGAACCTTAACAATCCACTGACCCGTCAGATCAACTTCTCGGTGCAGCACCAGATTTCCCGAGATTTTTCCGCCGAGGTTGCGTACATCGGTAATTACACGGCGAACCTGCCGGCGACTTCAAACACCGGTTACAACAACGAATGGTTCTGCACGAACTCCGCCCCAGGAAATTCAATCCAGCCTTGTGATGCCTTTAGCTTTGTTCCGGTCTTTACGACCGCCAACATCGGGTACGGCAATTACAACGCGTTTGTGGCGAAGTTCACGGCGAGAGCGTGGCACGGTCTGCAGGCGCGTGCGTCCTACACTTACTCCAAGGCGCTCGACAATGCTTCCAGTGCGGGCGCGCCGCTGATCCCCGGACCTCTGATGACGCAGGTGAACGCCCTTGGCTTTTACGGAAGCGGCGATCCGCTGATTTATGCTTTGGGCAATGCGACCAGCGGGTTCGTGCCACCTCCCAATACCTTTAATCCGAACGCCATCTCCGCGAATTTGGCGGCTCTGACGGGCCTGCTCACAGCCGGGGTCAATACCACTGGAGCCGGACGCGCGATCGTCACACCTTACATTACGCCTCAGGATCCTTACCATTTCCTCACCAACGATTACGGGCGCGCTGACTTCGACCAAACCAACAGGTTTATTCTGGAATATTCATGGGAAATCCCGGTAAAGAAGCCTTCTATCTGGCTGAACGGCTGGACACTCAGTGGTGTTTTCACCGCCGAGAGTGGCCAGCCGTTCACGATTTTCAGCGGTCCTGTAGCAGGCGAGCTCACTCAGCGCGTGAATCTGAACGGACAATTGACCATGACCGGTAACCCCTACAGCTACATTGGGAACACATCTGCTATTTCACTGCCGGGGCAAATTTGCGCCAACCTGCCGGGCGCGCAGTCGAATTATGCTATTCAGACCACGGCCGGGATCCGCAGTGGCGAGGTTGGAACACCCTGTCTCGGCACGTCATCGCGCAACCAGTTCACCGGGCCTGCCTACTTCGATTACGACATGGCGGTTCAGAAAGTGTTTAAACTGCATGAGAAGATTGCGCTCAACTTTCGCGCCGAGTCATACAATTTGTTCAATCATCCCAACTACTACAATCCCATCAGTACTTACAGTCTTGACGGCATCACGCAGTACTCACAGTTCGGACAGATCAAGTCGGCACACAATGCGCGGCAGTTCCAGTTCGCAATCCGAATGAGTTGGTGACGGGGTATGCGAAACTATCCAGGTACTGTCGAGTAACGCTCAGCGATGGCCTTCGAAAAGCAAGTATTCATCAGCTACGCGCACATCGATAACGAGCCGCTGACCCCCAATCAGCAGGGCTGGATCAGCCGTTTTCACGCCACGTTGTCGGCCATGCTCAGCATGCGACTTGGCCGCAAGGCGGACATTTGGCGCGACGTCAAACTGACCGGCAACGACATTTTCGCCGACGAAATCCTGCAGCAGTTTCCCAAGACCGCCCTGCTCATCTCGGTGCTGACTCCTCGCTACGTGGAGTCCGAATGGTGCACCCGCGAAGTCAAGGAGTTTGTTAAGACCGCAGAAACTACGGGCGGCGTAACCGTGGACAACAAAGCCCGCGTCCTGAAAGTTATCAAGATCCCGGTCGAGAATGAGAACACTCTTCCCGAGGTAATGAAGCTGTCGCTTGGGTATCCGTTCTACGTCTTCGATGAGCAGCAGACTCCACTTGAGCTTGATCCCGCATATGGCGAGGACTTCACCCAGAAATTCAACCTCAAGCTGGCGAAGCTGGCGTTCGATGTCGCCGAGCTAATCAAGAAGATGGATGCCCAGCCGCCGTCCGCTGCGGCCTCGCAGCGGATGCCCGCGGATGACAAACCCGCGGTGTTTGTGGCCGACTGCGGCATGGATCGCCGCGATGATCGCGAGGCGGTCATCGCCGACTTGCGCCTGCACGGCTATCCAACTCTGGCGGACACGCAGCTCCCCACAGAAGAGGCCAGCTTTATCGGTGAACTCGCCGCGGTCCTCGCCCGCTGCAAGCTGTCGGTGCATATTATCGGGTCCCAGTACGGGGTGGTGCCTGATGGTCCGAGCGAAAGGTCCGTCACCGTTCTCGAGAATGAGCTCGCCATTGAGTACTGCAAGATATTCGGCCTGAAGCGCGTCATCTGGGTGCCTGCCGGCACCCGGTCAGGTTCTCCCCGCCAGCAGGAGTTTATCGACACACTGCTGCGTGATCCGCAAGCGCAGCTTGGCGCGGACCTGATCACCGGCGACCTGGAAGACCTGAAATCCGCCATCCACAATGCTCTCAAGAAAATGGAGACTCCTCCGCCACCGCCTCCCGCACCGCAAGAACCCGGAGAGCCCGGCGGCAAGGTCGTGTATATCATTTGCGATGAGCGTGACCGCAAAGCGACGATTCCGCTGCGCAAGTTTTTGAAGAGCCAGGGATTCGAATCCAACATTCCGGCCTTCGACGGAGACGCAGCCAGCGTCCGTCAATCCAACCAGGACATGCTTGCCGCCTGCGATGCAGTCATCATTTTCTACGGCGCGGGCGACGACGCATGGAAGCGCTCGATCGACGCCGATCTTCGCAAGTCTCCCGGTTTCCGGACAGAAAAACCGCCGCTGGCGCCGTTTACCTATCTGGCCGCGCCGCCCACCGCCGACAAGACCGACCTCGTTGACATGGACGAACCCCGGCTCATCAACGGGTTGGAAGGTTTTTCGGAAGCCGCTCTGGCCGACTTCGTCAGCACCGTGACGGGAAAGGCTAAGCCGTGAACGCTGCCCCGGATGCCAGCGCTCGGCTGGCGAACCCGTTCCCCGGGCTTCGCCCTTTCTACGAGAGTGAGCAGCATCTTTTCTTTGGCCGCGAGAGCCAGATCGACAGCATGATCGACAAACTCGCGGCCACGCGGTTCCTGGCCGTCGTCGGCACCTCCGGCAGCGGCAAGTCATCACTGGTGAATTGCGGGCTGAAGCCCGCCCTCCGCCGGGGCGTGATGTCCTCCGCCGGGACTTCCTGGCGTATTGCGCACTTCCGCCCTGGCAGTGACCCGATCAAGGCGATGGCGCAGTCGCTGGTGCAGCCTGACGGTCTATTCCGAATGGAAGACTTTGAGGGCGTACCGGTCGAGCCGATCATCGAAGCCACATTACGGATGAGCAAAGTCGGGCTGGTCGATTGCTACGAGCAGGCGGTCCTACCTCAGGGAACAAACCTCCTGGTCATCGTCGACCAGTTCGAAGAGCTTTTCCGTTATCGCAACCTGCAACCTTCATCGGATGGCGTGCAAGGCACGGATGAGAAGGCGGTGGCCTTCGTAAATCTGCTACTGGAAGCGGATTCCTCGACTCGTCCCATTTATGTCGTCATCACCATGCGCTCCGATTTCCTGGGAGATTGTGCGCAATTCTTCGGACTTCCTGAGGCCATCAATCGCGGCCAGTACCTCGTCCCGCGTATGTCGCGCGACGAGCGCCGCGCCGCAATAGCCGGACCGGTCGCGGTCGCCGGCGGGCAAATCAGTCCGATCCTGCTCACTCGCCTGGTCAACGACGTCGGCGACAATCCAGACCAGTTGTCGATCTTGCAGCACGCTCTGAACCGCACCTGGGCTGAGTGGCAACGCCGGGGCGGCGCCCGCGCCATGGACCTGCCGCACTACGAAGCCATCGGCACCATGACCCACGCGCTCGACTACCACGCCGAAAAGGCTTTCGGCGAGTTGCAGGGCGATCGGCAGAAAGCGATCTGCGAAAAGGTCTTTCAGGCCATCACCGATAAAGGCACCGACGCGCGAGGCATCCGGCGCCCCACCAGCGCGTCGTCACTCTGCGCCATCACGGGCGTGAGCATCGATGAACTCACTTCGGTCTTGGCCTCGTTCCGCAAGCCTAGCCGTTCGTTTGTCATGCCTCCAGTCACAGACGCGATCACCCCAGACACGGTCATCGACATCTCCCACGAAAGCCTGATGCGCGTGTGGAACCGGCTGAAAGCTTGGGTAGAAGACGAAGCCGACTCAGCGTCGCAATATCAGCGACTCGTCGAAAACGCCTCGCGTCATGCCAGGGGCGCGGCTGGGCTGATGACCGATCCGGAGCTCGCACTGACACTCGACTGGCAGCAGAAACGCCAACCGAATGCTGCCTGGGGAGACCGCTATCGCTTGGGCTTCGATCGTGCCATTGCCTTCCTCGAACAGAGCCGCCAAGCCCGCGACGCCGCCGTCGAGGCCGAGAAGGAGCGACAGAGAAGGGAACTGCGCCGTACTCGCTTGGTGGCTGGGGTGATGGGCGCGGCTTTCCTGCTGTCCGTCGGGTTCGGTAGCTATGCGCTTTACCAACAGCGGCGGGCTGCTGCCGAACAGGCAGCACGCATGCAATCCGACAAGCTGCGTGAGGCTCAACAAAGGCTCGCAGAGGAACAGGAGCGCGCCCGGAAGCAGGCTGAGGACCTCAACCAGAAGCTGAGCGTCGCGCTTGATGCCGCTCAAAAAGCCGAGGAGGAGGCCAAGGCCGCCGATGAACGGGCGGAGTTTGAACGAAAGCTGGTAATCAGCGCCATCAATGCTCAGGCCGCCGCTCAACTCGCGGAGAACCAGCAACTCGAGAAGGACGAAATTCTCGAGCAGGACAGGAGCGCTGGTAAGGACGCAACCATACTCGCCCGTGATGCCCAGACGCGGGATGCGGCGTTGGCCCGCAAACAAACGGTCAAAGTGGATGCCGCCCATCGGTCAGCCGAGGCCGCCGCCATCGTCGCCCATGCCAGCCTGCTCAGCCCTAGCCAGATCAGCGGTTCGGATTTGTTTGACCTCTCCAAGGGAACGACCATCACCGATTGGAGCGGGCGCGGCACGGACAACAATCCGGCCGGTGGGGGCAGCGGCTCCGACGCGCCGATATGCGGGGATTTCTCCACCGTGACAAAGTATCCGGCTGACATGTTTAGCGGAACCGCAGGCTCGCCCTGCAAGGCGACGGTCTTTGCCGACAAGCAGCCCGTCGGGACCGAACATTGGATCGCCTGGAAGACGAATCACGAGGTAACAGTCAGGAGCCTCGGACTCTTTGCGGCGCATGACGAGACTCGCTTGCGTCGCTCCTTCAGCAACTTCAAGTTTTACGTCAAAAAGCAGGGTCAGTGGATTCAGGCGAAAGAGTATAGTCCGCAGCTTAGCCCAGCCTATATGTACGGCGGAAGCTGCGGCGCCCGGCCCTGCTCCCCCGCGCCCGCTAAAAAGTACGGCCCCGGTTCGGTGCTCGCTGTGTGCCTGGAGGTGCCTCCGACGACCGGTCAGGAGTTCCGCGCCGTTTTTGTGCAGAATGTCAGCTCGGTCGAGCGCAACTCGGCACCGCGCGTGCTCCAGCTCGACGGCTACGCAACCGCCAACTGCGCCAAATAGTGGCAGACTCGCCTCAGCTTCCACAGCCCCACGCCGTATAATCGGAACTTCCTTCCATGAGTTACCAGGTTCTCGCCCGCAAATACCGGCCGCAAAAGTTCTCGGATGTCATCGGGCAGGACCACGTCACCCGCACCCTGAAGAACGCCATAGAGCAACAGCGCATCGCCCACGGTTACATCTTTAGTGGGCACCGCGGTATCGGCAAAACCACCATTGCGCGCATCCTGGCCATGGCTTTGAATTGCCGTTCCACGGACCATCCCGTGGCCGAACCTTGCGGTGTCTGCGATTCCTGTCGTGAGATTCGCGCCGGTAATGCGGTGGATGTCATCGAGATCGACGCGGCTACCAACCGCGGTATCGACGAGGTCCGCGAACTGCGCGAGGCCGCCCGCTACCGACCGGCGCGCGACCGCTTCAAGATCTGGATCCTCGACGAAGCCCACCAGATCACCGATGCTGCCTTCAACGCGCTCCTCAAGACGCTGGAAGAGCCGCCGTCGCACGTTATCTTCATGATGGCGACCACGCAACCCGAGGACATCCCGCAGACCATTCGCTCGCGCTGCCAGCATTTCAGCTTCCATGCCGTCAGCTTTGATGACATCGTCGGCCAGCTTCGCGACATCGCCAAACAGGAAGGTATCCGCGCCGACGAAGTTGCGCTTTCCATGCTTGCCGAGGCCGGCGATGGCTCCATGCGAGACGCCCTCAGCATCATGGACCAGGCCATTGCCAGCTGCGGCGATGCACTGAGCGCCGAAGTAGTGCGAGGGTTGGTTGGTACTGTCGGCTCCGACATCCTCGAAGACATTATGGATGCGGTGGCCCGCAATTCCAGTGAAGATGTGTTGCGCACCGTGGACAGGTTGTTGGTCGAAGGCCAGAGCGCGCAGCACTTCGCCCGCCAGATGGTGCGCTTTCTGCGCAATGCACTTGTTGCGAAGGTCGCAGGCGCTGAATCGCCGCTGCTGCAGATTTCCTCCGACGAGCGTGCTCGCGTATCGCGCGTTGCCGAGCGCTTCAGCGAGGAAGACCTTACCCGCTTTCTGCAGATCATGCTGCGCACGCATTCCGACCTCGGCTATAAGCAGGAGCAGCGGTTCCACCTCGAACTCGGACTGTTGAAGCTCGTTCATGCGCAGCGTCTGTTGCCGCTGGAGCAGTTGCTTAGTGGGGAAGTGGCGCGGTCGGCCGCTGCCCCGGCGCGAAGCGCCGGATCGCCTGCCGCAGCCGGCTCGCCCGCGTCACGAAGTGCATCAGCGCCACCGCGTGCCTCGAATCCAGAAGCTTCGCATTCTCGTACTGCTGCGGTTTCACCCTTCAAGGGCCCGTCTCCGTTTGAGGCCGATCGCAGCCGCAAGAGCGAGCCCAAGGCCGAAGTGCCAGAGTTCCACGAACCGCGAGCGGAGGCAATTACCGCGACCGCGATTGCGGTTGCGGAAGAACCGGTGCCGGCGACAGAAATTGCCGAGATATCGATCGACGCGCTCCGCAACGACGTGCTTGCTGCTCTGGAAGAAGCGGGACAGCAGATGCTGGCGCACAACCTCGAAACTGGTGAATGGAGCCTGCACGGCAACGAAGTGTCCGTGAAGGTCGCGATGTCGCAGGCGATGTGTGACGTGGCGTTGGGCGACGTTCCCAAGCGCAACGTCAGCGCGGCCATTGCGAAATCGGCGGGCAAGCCGCTGAAGTTCAAGATGGTGAGCGGAGGGGCGCAGTTCTCGCCCAAGCCGACTTCGTCCGCACCACGCCCGACCAACGGAGCAGGCGCCCGCAGCCGCGCCATGTCTGATCCGGTGGTGCAACGCATGCAAGAAAAATTTGGAGCGGAAATCCGTTCCGTCATTGATCATAAGGATCGTGGCTAGCGGTCCCAGCTTCGGAGCAC
>Ga0207761_1000404_pt1 | contig 15202 bp, 15 predicted proteins | sample LuqExpMetageno34_FD_187792 | JGI IMG/M metagenome (GOLD analysis project Ga0207761, IMG submission 187792) | Tropical forest soil microbial communities from Luquillo Experimental Forest, Puerto Rico - Sample 34 (SPAdes) | ecosystem: Environmental > Terrestrial > Soil > Tropical forest ... | reverse complement strand
CGATACGACGAACATCAACGCGTTCAAAAAGATCTGCACCGTCTACTCCGGTTACCACTGAGCATGTATTGCTGCTTATTTGAAACTGCGCGGGCGATTTCGGGTCGCGTGTCATAACGCAGGACCTGCGAGTGGGCAACAGCCGAAAGACGGTGGAGGGTGATCGGCATGTCCCCGCGAGGCCGCTCCAGGGCGCAGGGGTAAATGCCGAACTGCGTCCGCCGAAACGATCGCTGCGGATCGGATTACCTTCAACGAGAACTCTTACCGTCTGCTCGGTGGCAGCGCCTACTCCGCCGCCTGTTTGCGCACATCATCCATCTTCGCCTTCACCACGACCTTGATGGCGTCTTCGACACGATCCTTGGCGTAACGGATTGCGGTCGGCAGATCGTCGAGCGCAAAGGTGTGCGTGTGGATCTTCGTTGCGTCAAAGCGTTTCTGCTGCATGAAGGCTTCGGCGCGATGCGTGGCGCTCTTCCCCTCGCCACGGATGCCGTAGAGATAAATGTTGTTGCGCACGATGTGTGCAACGTCGACCGGCACATCTCCCTCGTGCGGGAACGCGGCGAGGCAGACGCGGCCGCCGCGGTTGACCATGTGCACGGCATCGTTCACGGCCCCGCTCGCAGCGGAGCACTCGACGACGTAATCGACGCCCTTCCCGCCGTTGAGCTTTTTGACTTCCGCGACCACATCCGGAGTCTTGCGGATGTTGACGACGGCATCGGCGCCCAGCTCTTTGCCGATCTGCAGGCGGTTGTCGCGCGTTCCAGTGAGAATGACAGGCTGCGCGCCGAGCGCCTTCGCAACGGCGACCGCCATCAGGCCGATCGGTCCGGGACCCGTGACGCAAACGCTCTCACCGGCAACGAGACCGCCAAGCTCGGTCAAGGCATACATCGCCGTGCCAGCGGTCACGACCAGAGTGCCCTCCTCGTCCGACATGGCGTCGGGAATCTTCACCAGCGTATTGATATTGTTGACCTGGTACTCGCCGAAACCGCCGTCGGTAGTGAAGCCGTTGGCTCGGTGGCCTTTATCCACGTCTCCATAATTGAGGCCGTAGTTATGGCAGGACGTATACATGCCCTCGCGGCAGCGCTTGCATTGCCCGCAACCGGCATGGATCTCGACCGCTACGCGCGTGCCGATATCATATTCGTCCACGCCCGGCCCGAGCGCGACAACGGTGCCCATATACTCATGCCCGGGCGTGAAGTTCTTATTGAATGGCAGTCCACCTTCGATCATCGCTGGCGGGCCGTGATAGATCACGTCCAGGTCGGTCGCACAGATCGCGACCGCGTCGATGCGCACCAGCACTTCAGCTTTTCTCGGAACGGGGACTGTCTTCTCGGTGAAGACGAGTTCACCTGGCCCGCCGAGCACCCAGGCGCGCTGGCGATCCGGAATGGGAAACTCATTGTGGTTCGTCATCACGCCAGCCGGTGCGTACATCGTCCCTCCACGTCAAAGGCGGTCGGAAGACAATACACGGCTGACTGCGCGGGACGAAAGCGGCTTTCACCCGACCGCGCATGCAACAACAAAAAGGCCGCCCCGGCCGGGCGACCTTTTCTCCGAGACGTGCAGCTATTCGATTTCCTCGATCACCTCACGATCGGACGGCTCAACCAGGTAATTCAGCCGCTACGCCTTGGTCGGCACCCGACCCTCCGGCGCGACAATCGTCTCATACGGCGTCTCGGCGGTGAGGATACCGACATCGCGGGCAAAACGCTGCATGCCTGACACGAACGCGCGGGAGATTCCGGTCGTGTAATATGGCAGGTCGCGCCGCACGATGTCGGCGATCAATTCGGCTTCGGCCGGCGGAAACAGCTTGCGGCCGATCTTGGTCGCGAGCGACAGATCCAGCTTCAGCGCCGCATGCGTCCTGTCGAGAGCGCGCACCGTAGCCGCCGCCAGTCCTGGCGCCCGTTCTAGCACGCGGTCGGAAGTCGCGACCGAGGCCATCGTGTAATTGAAGCAGCTTGGCGGCCCATCGCCGCGGCGCACGTCTAGCACTAGGGTGCCCCAGCCGCCGCGGATCGCCACCTCGGCGCCCATGCCGTTCGCCCAGAAGCCGTCGATCTTGCGCTCCTGCAGCGCCTTCGCCGCCATCAATCCGAAGTTCGCCGTCGGGCTGCCCGTTCCGGGCACCGGCGCAATCGATACCTTGTCGCGCTGCAGGTCGATGCCGCTTTCGATCAGCAGCCGCCGCAGTCCCATCTCGACCCACGGAGCCGCGCCGATCCTGCGCCCTTTTACCGCATCGATCTCGCCGCGCCTGGCACCGAGATCCTTGTGCATCACGAGGAACCAGTACATTCCTTGCGCCTGGGCGCAGAGGAGCTTTACGCCTCGCCAATCCGGAAATACTGCGAGCGCCGAATGCGCGGAGCCTGCGACGAGTTCGATCGTGCCGTCGCGCAGCGCGGCATAGGTCTTGTCGACGGGAAAGAGCAATTCGAGTTCGACGTCGAAGCCTTCGTCGCGGAAGAAGCCGAGCTCGATCGCCGCGACCGCTGGGAAATAGGAATTGGAAATCAGGTCGGGAACGGCGAGTTTCATTACTTACCCACGAGCTTCAGCGCGCGTTCGCGCGGCTCCGGCACGATCAGCGTTTTGACGTCGATCGGTTCCTTCAGATTACCGGTGCGCACGAACAACTGCTGCATCCAGTCGAGCTTGTCGACCGGCAGCTTCAACTCAGGATCGATCGCCGACACCTGCTTCACCTCGTCGAACACGAACGCGGCGCGCGGATCGTCGGGCGCAGCACTGGTCATCTTGTTGGCGAGCGCAATCACCGCGGCGCGATGCGATAGCGCATAGCGCTGCGCCTCCATCTCGGCGGCAAGAAAGTGCGCAAGATCGTCGCGGCGCTCCTCCACCGTCTTGTCGCTGACATTGATGCAGAAACGAAGATAATTCGGCACCTCGTCGTGAATGCTGACGAGCAGCTTCACGTTGTTCATCTTTGCGATCGGCATGAAGCCCGTCGAGGCCGCGCCCGCATCGACGAGGCCCGCCGACACCGCCTTGAAGCGATCGGCGTCACTGCCCATCACGCTGAAGTGGACTTCGTTGAGCGGGATGTTGTGCTTCTCCAGCACCGCGCGGACAACGAGATCCGGTAGCGAGCCAGGCGACGAGAGCGCGAACGTCTTGCCCTTCAGATCGGCGACGCTGTTGATGCCCGGCTTGGAATAGATCGCGTAAGTGAGTCCCGGCCAATAGCAGCCGGCGATCTTCACGCTGCCGCCGTGGCCCGCCGCGATGATCGGCGCGCCGGGATTGCCTTCGTAACTGTCGAGCTCGCCCGCGAGCATCGCGCGCAGCGCGAGCGCATCGCCCTTGAATTGCAGGATTTTGATGTCGAGCCCCTGCTTCTTGCCGAAGCCACCGTCCGCCACCATGAACACGAAACCCGCGTCGCTCTTCGCCTCCAGTACGCCGTGCCGCCAGACCTTCAGCTCCTCAGCATGCACACTCGCGACGGTGAGCGGCGCGAGCACCGCGGCGATCCAAGCAGCGCGCAGCGTTCCTTCGATCGACGATCGGCGCATTACTTTCCTCCCCTTTTCCTGCGGGACTGACGCCCGCTTAAAGCCGCTCAGTCGCGATCGACCGGCGCATTCATCGGCGTGTCCGCGCGCCGCTGCCTTGCAAGCTCCGCGCCAACCGCAAAATAATCGCCGCGCGTGGCGAGCTCAGCCTGCCGCGCCAATTCGGCCGGCCAGTAGCCGAGCTCGTAGCCATGCCAGGGCGACTCCGGCTTCAGCGGCGGCAGGCCGAGGCGCTCCCACAGCGCCTTCGCCCTCTCCATGTACTCGCGGCGCGGCAGCGCGACCGGCGCGGTGCGGCTCTTGAGCAGCGCATTGATCAGCACCGACGCGCTCTCGCCATTGTCGCGCGGCCCGCGTGGTCCGTGGCCGGGATCCTTGTGTGGGATGACGTGCAGGTCGTACTGCGGCTGGCAGCGATACGACATCGCCCAGAACAGCGCATCGGCATTGTCCGGGTCGATGTCCTCGTCGATTGCGATCACCCATTTGCCGGCGAAGCGGTGCAAGGTCGAGGCGCCGTTGAGCGCGCGCCAGACTTCCGTCTCTGGCACGCCGCGCTCGAACTGGATCGCGATCACCGCATAGAGGTTGGTCAGCGGTTCGTGCATCGCGACGCGCATGATGCCTTTGATCGACAGAACGTTGCGCAAATGATTGAGGAACAGCGGCTCCATCGCGACGCGGCGGATGACGCTCGATTCGCTAGGCGCCACCTGGCTGATGAAGGACGTCAGCACGGGATTGCGCCGCCGCGTGACCGCGGTCACCTGCATGAACGCGTTGTATTCCTGCAAATTGACGTAGCCATGCGACTCGCCGAACGGCGCCTCTGGCTCCAGCTCGTTCGTATCGATCAACCCCTCGATTACGATCTCGGATTCCCCCGGCACGACGAGGTCGACCGTCTTGCAGCGCACGACATTGATCGGTGACCCGGCGAGAGCGCCGGCAACCGCGAGCTCGTCCAAATTCTCCGGCATCTTCTGCACGGACGCATAGGACACGGCCGGCGGAGCCCCGACCACGACGGCGCAAGGCATCGGCTCGCCGCGCTTTTTATATTTCAGCCAGTGCGCATAGATGCCGGCGCGCAATTCGACCGACGGATTCATGCCGAGCCGCCGCGGCGCTTTCAACTGGCCGCGGTAATTGCCGACGTTCTGGATGCCGGTGTCCGGATCCTTGGTGATGTAATGACCGGCCGAGAGATACGGCGCATTGTCGAAGCCGGGCGTGGAGATCGGCACGGGTAGTCCGTCAAGCGCCGCACCGTCGCGGTCGAGCGCGTCACCGAGCGTGACCACGTCGTGACATTGCGCTTGTGTCACGAGGTTCGGCAGCAGTGGCGACGCAATCGCCTTGACCCATGCGGATCCGATGTCCTCCAGCGCGCGCCCGAAGCCGATACGATAGACCTCCCGATTGGCCGCAAGTCCCGCGACAAGTACGGACCCGTGATAACGGCGGCCTTTCGAATCCGTCGGCTGCGTAAAAAGGAACGCCTTGCGCTCGGGCTCCACGATGCCGCCGCGGTACTGCCAGCGCACCAGCGGATGCATCTCGGTGTCTTTGTTCACTGGCTCATCGACGACGACGAGGAGGTTCGCGCGAGCAAGCGCGATCACGTGCGCGTGCAGATCCGGATAGCCCCGCGCATTGAGCGGCGGCTCGTCCTGGTAGCGCGCGAGCGCGGGATGAAGCCTGCTCATGCGGCTTCCAACGTCATCGATGCGATGCGCCGCTGGCTCGCGATCATTGACGTGCGCAGAAGGAATTGCCGCGCGCGCACGGGATCCGCGGCAATGGCGGACAGCTCGTCCAGATTGCGCTTGCGCGTCTCGGGATCGCGCGCCTCCAGCCGCTTCTTGTTCTCGATCGACTGCTGCTGCACGAACTCGGTGGCAACGGTACGGCGCTGCAGGCTGAAAAGATCGAGTAGCGAGTCCGGCGCACGATCGAGAATCACGCGCCCGAGCTTGTCCGCGAGATTGGCCGCATCCTGAATGCCGCCGTTCAGGCCCATGCCGCCGATTGGATTGTTGAGATGGGCAGAATCGCCGGCCAGCAGCACCCTGCCCTTGCGGAATGTCTCGGCCACGCGCTGATGTGTGACGTAGAGATTTCGATGTACGATCTCGTACGGCTCGTTCGACGGAAAGAACTTCTGCATGCGCGCCTGCACGGCGGCGTCGCTCATCAATTCTTCTTCCGACAGCGCCGGGTTGGTCGGATAGACCGTGCGCCACAGCCCCGGCGGTCCGTCGGCCGATACCTTGAAGCAATTGCACCATTCGTCGGGGTCGGCGAAGTAGCTGCGATAGCAATAGCCGCTCGAGCGCTCAAAATCGAACGGCGTCGTGAGCACGATGAAACGCTCCAGCCAGGTGAAGCCGTCGAAGGCGATGCCGCTCTGCTTGCGCACGATGCTACGACCGCCATCGGCGCCGATCAGCCATCCACCGCTGTGCGTCGTCACGCCGTCCGGCCCGCGCACCTCGACACGCACATCGCTGCCGGTCTGCTCGACGTTGAGCACCTCGTGGCCGAACAGAATTTCGACATTCGCGACGTCGCGAGCGCGCTCGAGGATAAGCTTCGCCGTCTTGAACTGCTCGCACTGCACGACGAACGGATGTTCGGTGTCGTCCTTAAGCAGCGCGTGGTCGAACTCGGCGACCTTCCTGCCGGTCGGCCGGTCCCAGAACTGAAAGATTGGCGCAACGAGGCCGACGCGCGCCATGTCCGCGGAGAGCCCGTCGTCGGCAAGTAGATCGAGAGTCGCCGGGTGCGTCGTCGCCGCGCGCGGATCAGCCTGCGGACCCTCGTTGACGTCGAACAGGCGGACCGGGATGCCTTGCCGGCCGAGCAACCACGCACATAAGAGTCCCACAGGCCCGCCGCCGGCGATCAAGATGCGCCGCTGTTCGTCCGTCATCTCCCCTCGCTTTCGCTCGCGATTGAAGCGGGGTCGAGTCCGGTGGTCAACCGCTTGACTGCACGTGCGCGCCCTTGTCTCAGGCGATCACCGGCAACGTGACGATCTCATAAGCATGCGCGAGCCTGCGCCTGAGCACCGGGTCTTCGAGCTCCATCTCGAACCGCGCGGCCGGCCGGATACCGCCGATCGCACCCACGGTGCCGCAGAACATCGCCGCACCGGGCGCAAGCCGCGTCGAGCCGTACAACTCCAGCAACTCCTCCGGCCGGCGCATCGCCGCGAGCGCGCCCTCCTGGTAGAGGACCCGATTGCCGTCGATCGTTGCCCAGGAACGGATGACGAGCTTGTCCCAATGCCCGGCCACGTCGGCATAGAGCCACAACTCGCGCCCGACCGGTTTGCCGCACAGTTGCTTCGACAGCGCGATGCCCATTGTCTCCGCCTTGCGGTCGGTGTGATCCGAGCCGACGCCGAGCCACATATCGTCGCCGATCGCGAACAGCACAGGTTCAACCTCGCCCGACGTATCCGGCCCGAGCACGTCCAGCCGCGCCGTCTGCGTCAGCCCGTTCACGCTTGTGCGATAGAAGACGGGCACTGACGACGGCCGCGGCACGCCGATCTTCGCTAGCTCCTCGATGTGATGCTCCAGTGCCGCCGTGTCCCGGCCGGTCCAGCCCGCCACGATCAGCGCATCGAAGATACACTCCCTTGTTGTCTCCAAAGCGCCGTGGCAAACGAACTTGAGCATCAAGAGGCCTCTCGTGGCGGACTGATATCTTCGATGTAGCTTAGCGATCGAGAGAGTGCGGGCAAGAAGCGCAAACACGCGCGAGCGATGAGGAAACGACATGCCGGTCAACAAGGAACACAAGGAATTTCACCAGGTCGATCTCACCTCGGGGTGGGAGACGCCGGCCGGCTATCCGCGTGGGATCGAGCAAAAGATTTTGGCGGGTGCTCTCGACGAGAAGAACAAGCGCGGGACGCGCTCGCGGCTATTGCGGTTCGCGCCGGGCGTTTTCACCACCGCGCCCTTCGTGCATGACTATTGGGAAGAGGTCTATCTCGTGTCTGGGGATCTCACCGTCGGCAACGACGCGCAGGGGAAAGGCGGCACGCCGTTCCCGCCGAACACTTATGCCTGCCGTCCGCCCGGCGCGTATCACGGACCGTTCAAGTCCGAGAACGGCTGCATGCTGTTTGAGCTCCACTATTACGACCCGGTGTAAGTTCGAACATGTGCTAATGCGCGGCTGCGGCAAAATCCTGCATCACCGTTGAGCGCACGATGCGCGCCTTGCGCATCGTCGCCGGCGTGTTGCGGCTGCGCCCGACGAAACGCGGCACGCCCGCAGTGATCACCGCACCGATCGCTGCGATATCACCGTGCTGGATCGCTGCGAGCGCGCTCGATTGCGTGCCTCCGTCCGGCGCGTCGAGCAGCACGACGTCGGCCGCCTTGCCGGGCGCGAACACGCCGCTGTCTAGCCTGTACACCCGCGCATTGCTGCCCGAGGCCGCGCAGATGAAACGTTCGGCCGGGAGTCCGGTCAGACTCGCGCAATGCGCAATCGTATAGAGCATGCCGAGCGGCATGACGCCGGACCCGGTCGGCGTGTCGGTGGCGATGATGAAGCGATCGAAGGCGCCGAGCTTGTCCGCCAGTTTGGCGCAGAGCAACGTCGTGCGCAGGTTGCCGGCCGTGCACACCTGCAGCGCGATGTCGCTCTGCGCGATCACGCGCTCAAAATCCGCGTCCGGCATGGCGGTCGGGCCGCCGTTGATGTGGAACGAGACGTGCGGGCGCATGGCGAGCAGATGATCGCCGGTGATCGCGCCAGAACCGGGTATCGAAGAGCCGCCGGTGTGGCATGTGGTGATCAGCCCGGCCGCCTTGGCGGCTTCGACTAGCGGCACGTAATCGTACGCGGTCTTCACCGCGCCGAAGCCGGCCTTTGCGAGCGTCACGCCGCGCGCGGCGAGTTCTTCAAAGTCCCTCAGCGTCAGACCGGGTTCCAGGATGACCGAGCCCGCGATCACGCGCATGCCGCCCGGTCGGTACTCGGCAAAGCAGCGCTGCGCGGCGAGCGCGAGCGCCTTGACGCCTTCCGGATCGCGCGGCCGTCCCGGCACGTGCACTTCGGATGCGGAGATCGCCGTTGTCGTGCCGCCGTGCAGATAGCTTTCGAGATAACCGACGGTGCGCTGGCGCGGCGTGTAATCGCCGAACGTGATGTGCACATGCGAGTCGATCAGGCCCGGAATGGCCGTCATGCCATCCGCGTCGATCACGACATCGGCCGCTTCGACCTCCGCGGCCGACGCGGTGCCGACGCGCACGATGCGGTCGCCGTCCGTCACGATCGTATCGCCGGACATAAACGGCTCGCGCCAGTTGCCCGACACGATGCGGCCGAGATTGACGACGGCGATTTTCATGCGGACCTCATTGCGCCGCCGTGCGCAACGCGTCGTCCAGATCGTAGGACGCGAGCAGCGCCTCGACCAACGCGGTCGCGCCGTTCCAGTCATAGGTGCGAAAGCTGTGCCCCGTCGTCACGAACCGCGCGCCGGCATAGAACATCTCGTATTGCATATGCCGCGAGCCAAATTCGGAGCCGATAGCGTCCCATGCCGCCTTCATGAATTTGACCTTGTGCTCCGGATCCATCGACGCGGAACGCTGCGTCTTTTCTATAATCGCGCGGATCTCCGGATTGGCGAAATCGAGCACGGATGACGGCAGCATAATCAACGCGCCACCGGCCAGATCGCGGATCGACTGGACGAGGCGCGGATAGAGCTCCTGCGTGACCACCTGCGCGGAGTACATGTAGTGCTTGTTCGGTATCCACCATTGCTTGAATTGCACGCCCGAGGCTTCCATCCCCGACAGCATGGCGTTCACCATGCCCGCCTGCGCCGCGATGAGGCCGAGCTGCTCGGTCACGGACGGAATTTTCGCGGTGCCGATCGCCTCGGTAATGCGGCGCGCCAGCCCGGCGAGAAACGCGACCTTCACTGACAACCGGATCTGCGCTTGATAATTTTGGTAAGCATGGCTCGGCGTGTCGTGGAATTGCGCGCGGCACATATCCGTGTCGCGGTACACGAACACGCGCTCCCACGGCACCCTCACGTCGTCGAAATACATCAGTGCATCGTTCTCGTCGAAGCGCGACGAGATCGGGTTGTCGAACACCGACGTCGCCTGCGCCTCGTACGACTTGCGCGACAGCACGCGTAGCCCCTTCGCATTCATCGGCAGCGCGCAGGAGAACGCGAGATCCTCTTCGCCCGGCTTCAGCGGCTGCATGCTGGCGACGAACACCTCGTTCGCCATGATCGAGGAGGTGCCGAGCATCTTGGCGCCACGGATGGTAATCCCGGTCGAATCCTCATCGACGATGCGCGCGACCATGTCCTCGGCCTGCTCGCCCCAGGATTTGGTGCGCTCAGCCTGCGGATTGATGATCACATAGGTGAGGAAGAGATCGGCCTTGGTGGCGTAATCGACGTAATCCGCGAGCGCCTTCGCGCGGGCTTCGCCGTGCCGGCGGAACACGTCGATACCCATAAGCTGCCCGATCAGCGAGGAAGCGAGATGATCCGGCGAGCGGCCAAGAAAGCCGCCGGACAAGGCCGCCCACGCCTGCAGCGCCTTGCGCCGCTCGACCATCTCCTCGTAGCTTTTCGGCATCTGCCAGCCGCGATTGACGCGGCGCCGCGCGCCCTCCGGCCGGAACGTCATCGCCTCGATGTTCTCCGGCCGCGCCTGGTAATCGTACAGCGCCGCCGCCGACCGCACGGCGTTGCGGAAGGCCTTGTGCTCGGTCACGTCCTTCACGAGTTCGCCGTCGAGATAGACCGTACGGCCGTCCTGCAGTGACCTGAGGTGCTCGGCGCCGGTCTTGCAGTCGCTCATGGGCAGCTCCCGCCACGCGATCGCGCGCGATTCGCACGTTCGCGCATGACGGTATTCGAGCCTTTGGCGCTCGTGCAATCCCGTGGAATCCGGCCCTGAAAACAAACGCGCCCCTCGTCGGGGCGCAAGGGAATTGCCGAACGTATGAACGCGGCGAGCGTGTACCGGCGTTACCTTGTTCCCGGCCATACGCTGACCGGTGATGCTCGCCTCGCGTGGTTAATAGATGCTTAACCGCCCTAACCGACGGCCTGCAACGGCCGCTCCAACGTCTCGGGCAGCAGCCGCTTGCGTTGCTGGGACAAGACGGCGTGGCACTCGCACGCATGCTCGGCGAGCCCAGCGCTGTTCGTGATGTGCAGGCGCCCGCGGCGGTACTGGATCAGCCCCTGCTCCTGCAATTGGCTCGCGAACATCGACACGCTCGCGCGCTGAACGCCGAGCATCTGCGCCAGGTGCTCCTGGGTGAGCAGCAGTTCGCCGCCGCCGGCCGCATCCTGCGCGCGCAACAACCATGAGCACAGGCGGCGCATGATCGTGTGCTTGGCGTTGCACGCGGCCGTCTGCTGCGCCTGCGCCTGGATGTAGCGCTCCTGCATATACAGCAGATGCCGGAAATCGGGACTGTCGTTGGCGATGTCGATCGCATCTGCGCTCTTCATCAGCCACGCGCGGCCGGGAAGCTGGGCGAAGCTGGTGCAGAGGCGGTGGGTGGCGCCAATCGCAACACCGCCGCCAATCGCTCCGCCTGCTCCGACCATGGCAACCTCGATGCGGTCGCCATCGACCAGATCGACGACCATCGAGACGAGGCCGGAGCGCGGGAAGATCACGTGCTCGATCGGCGTGCCCGCTTCCGCGAGCAGGTCGGCATGCACGTAGTCGATTGCTTTGAGCCGGTTGCGCAGAATATCGGGGTTGGATCGGGAGAAAGTCTCAAGGAGTCGGTTCTCGTACATACCGTTCGCTCCGCAGACGTTCCCCGAACGTATCAGATTATACAAAGTTGGCTGCTGAAATCTGTGCGATTTACGACATAGGGCGCCAAGAATATATAAAGGCTATAGCCGTTCCTCCGGGGGTGCCAGCGGCATTTCGATGGTGCAGATGAGGCCCGACGGCTCGAAGTTGCCGCGAATGCGCGCATCCGGCAAGGCATGTTCGATCACACGCTGCCGCCGCCAGCGTATTTCACGGTTCCAATCGCCGGACCGCCCTGCTCGCACCAGATGAGCGCATCTTTTCCATTCGAGGAACCGGGCACAGCGGTGCCAAGCAGTTCGTCGATTTTCCTGCCAACGGCCTCCGCCCGGCTGTAGCCGTAGCGCGTAATGGAACGTGCCGCAGACCTGCTCCTGCAGACCGCGATCGAGTACGGCGGCATCACCGTCGTGCAAGACCCGAAGGATGCTGCCTTACCCGATATCCGCTGAATGCGTGAACCCGCGTGACTTCGAAGGCCAGACTTGTCGACGCGGAGCAAGCAAATGGAGGATATGGATCATCTCGACCGCCAGTCGATGCTGACGTGCCCGGACTGCAACGGCGTGATGTGGGAGATCGACGAGGCGAGTTCGTCCGCTTTCGCTGCCACGTCGGTCATGCTGCCGCCATCCGTCGGATGAACGACTTAAAGACGGATGGCGAAGCGGTTGCCACCCAATGAGGGCAGATCAAGGCCGATAAATTGATAATTGATATATTTCAGAGATCGAACACGCATTCGTTATCGTTGCCGCCGCGAGGGCGCATGATAAGCTGACCGTACCGCGGTTTGTAAAGCTGCGATGATACAAGGGTGACATGCCTCGGTTCTATTTCAATCTCAAAGCCCGCCAGCGAACCATCGTCGATTCGGAAGGCACCGAACTCCGCGACGAGACTGCAGCGGATGCGGAAGCTGTCGTCATTGCCCGCGAGATCATGCGCAACAATCACAGCGACACGCGGACGTGGCGGCTGCTCGTTTGCGATGCCGAACACCAACCGTGCTTCGAATTGCTGTTCGCTACCGTCGATGAGGAGCTTCAGTATTATCCCGAGAGCGTCCGCCAGACAGTCACCGCAGCCGCGCAGCGCGTGGCGACGCTCGAAGACGATATCGGCGCGCTTCGCCAAACGCTGTTGCAAGTGCGCGCGGCGCTCGCGCGCGCCGACAAGATGCCCTATTTGGCTGCGGTGGACGGCACCCGCGTCGATATCTGAACGCGCCTTATTCCTGATAGATGGCGGCCGGTGCGTGATTGGGCTCGTCGGGCGTGCGCATGTAGCGCGCCAGCGCGTCGGCGCAGCCGGCGCTCAGTTGCTGCAGCTTTGCGTTCAGACAAGCGGCTACGCGTCCCTGGTTCGGGATCGCCGAGGCGCACAGGCGGAAGGCATCCGACATGCAGGCTTTTGCTTCAGCCGCCGTATAGGCCGGCGCCGGTACTGACGATCCGATCGTGAGACCGACCGCAAGCGCGGACGCGACGCGCATGAGTGCTCCTTTCGCCACGATTGAGCGATGTCAAATCCCACCGCTCCGCGAGGGATTCGGCAAGCATGCGCCACAATTCGTCCACGGAAACGCGGGCGCGCATCGATACCGCCTAGGAAAGGGGTTGGCCGCCTGGCTTGAAGCCGCGCAGGGCCCAGATCGCCGCTGCGCCGAAGGCGAACAACGCGGCCGGCGGTCCTAGCAACAGCACCGGCACGTCGAATATCGGCGCGTCGTGATCGAAGCCGCCCTGGATGGCATAGAGCATCAGATAGACAGCCCAGCCGAGCACCCAGGCCATCGACAGGAGCAGCCACACGCGGAAGAGGCCGCGCCGCCAGTTGAGCGTCATGGCCGTATTGTCGTTGGCGCCGATCCGACGGCGATTAATGTCGAGCATTTTGGTGCGGCTCGCGAGGACATGGCGGCTGTGGGCAGCCGCGCTCCACCTTACCTGCAGGGAATAACTTGAGGCAGGGCCGGAAGTTCCTCGGGGAGCGTGAGCAAGCGTACTTACCGGCACATGCGCCGCGAGACCTGGCGCCGCCGGCCCGCACTCGCGGGGCGGGGCTTGCGCTCCGGCCGGGTATCGGGCCCTTGTCCTCCCGCGAAACCGGAAGACACTGCATGAGTCCCCTGCTCACCGACCTCTACGAACTCAACATGGTGCAGGCGTACCTGGATCGGGGCGAGGACGGCGAAGCCGTGTTCGAGTTCTTCGTGCGGCGGCTGCCGGAGCGGCGCGGCTTCCTGCTCGCGGCGGGGCTCGCCGACGCCCTCGATTATCTCGAGAACCTGCGCTTCTCTGACGCCGAGATCGCCTGGCTGAAAGGCACCGGCCGGTTCCGCGACAATCTGCTCGACTATTTTGCCGACTTCCGTTTCACCGGCGACGTGCACGCGATTCCGGAAGGAACCGTCTGCTTTCCGTACGAGCCGCTGCTGCGCATCACCGCGCCGCTGCCGCAGGCGCAGCTCGTCGAGACGCGCATCATCAACATTTTGCACTTCCAGACCCTGATCGCCTCGAAGGCGGCGCGGATGGTGCTCGCCGCGCCGGGCAAGGTGCTGTCGGATTTCGGCTTACGCACCGCGCACGGCGCCGAGGCCGGGATTTATTCGGCACGCGCGAGCTACATCGCCGGCTTTGCCGGCGCCGCCAACGTGCTCGCGGGCGAGCGCTACGGCATCCCGATCGTCGGGACGATGGCGCATTCCTTCATCCAGGTGCATGGCGACGAGATGCAGGCGTTCGAGAATTACGCTCGCTCGCGTCCGGACGGCGTCGTGCTCTTGATCGACACTTACGATACCGAGGCCGGCGCGCGCAAAGTCGTTCAGCTCGCGCCGAAGCTCAAGGCGGACGGCATTCCGATCCGCGGAGTGCGCATCGATTCCGGCGATCTCATCGCGTCCACGCGCAAGGTGCGCGCGATCCTCGATGCCGGCGGTTTGCAGGATGTGATCATTCTGGTCAGTGGAGGCATCAACGAAGACGTACTGCAGACGATGATGCGTGAGCAGGCACCGATCGAAGGCTTTGGTATCGGCGTTAATCTCGATGCCTCGATCGACGCGCCGTCGCTCGACTGCGCCTACAAGCTGCAGGAGTACAACGGGCACCCGCGGCGCAAGCGCTCGGAGGGCAAGCAGACCTGGCCCGGCCGCAAGCAGGTCTGGCGCCGCGCCGGCACGGACGGCCGGATGTGCGGCGACGTGCTGTCGGTCGAAACCGACCGGCACGAGGGCGAGCCGCTGATCGTGCCGGTCATGCGCGGGGGCAAGCGCCTGTCGCAGCCCACATTGGCCGAAACGCGCGCGCATACGGCGGAAGAATTGGGCCGTCTACCCGACCGGCTCGCACGTCTCGAAGGCGGCGTCGCCTATCCGGTCACGGTCTCGCAAGCCTTGCACGATCTTGCCGCCAAGGCGGATCGGGAGATCTCGCAATAACTCTCGATTGTCACGGCTGGCCTGACGGCAAAAGGGCTTAAGCGCCCGCCCCCGCCCTGTTCCAGCCGCGCAAGCCTTCGCCGTAGACCTCGTGACCGGTGTCAGTCACCACGACCGTGTCTTCCAATTTGATGAAGCCGCGCGCCGGATGCATCAGCGTGGTTTCGACCGAGACGACCGAGCCCGCTTCGAGCGGCCGCTCCGCGTCGTCGGCCGGATAGGGCACCGGACCCCGCGCGGTGAGCCGCGGCGCTTCGTGGCTGACCAGCCCCATACCGTGCGCGAGGAATTCCAGATGATTGTGGTGCTTGGAGCGCGCCACCAGCGGCTCC
>Ga0207761_1000402_pt1 | contig 15212 bp, 17 predicted proteins | sample LuqExpMetageno34_FD_187792 | JGI IMG/M metagenome (GOLD analysis project Ga0207761, IMG submission 187792) | Tropical forest soil microbial communities from Luquillo Experimental Forest, Puerto Rico - Sample 34 (SPAdes) | ecosystem: Environmental > Terrestrial > Soil > Tropical forest ... | reverse complement strand
GGATAATCATAAGGCAGAGGTAGTGAGCGCAAGCGGACGGCGTTTGGTATTCGCCGCCAATCTTTTGATGGATTCGTGCCAAACCTGGCGACGGAACCGCGAAGGGAGCCAGGGCGGTCCTCGCACAGCCTCTTGCGTGGGTAGCAGCAAGCACTGACTGATGTCCGCTCTAAACGGACCTGTCGGGAACATCTCTCGATGGCACCTAATGACCCTTAGCGTACGTTCCCGATTACGTGGCTGAATCTTTCCTTTTGAGGCTGAAGCGGAAATACGGGATCTCAGGGCTTTCTAGACAAAAAATAATGGCTGTCTGAAAGCCTTTTTCGATTTCATTGCGCATATTCTGGCATTCCTCGCTTCGAGCGAGGCCTGTAGATCGGAGATAAGACAATGCCACAGATCGATGTCCATCTGATCAAGGGTGTGTTCAACACCGAGCAGAAAAAGCAAATCATCCAAAAGTTGACCGACGCTATGGTTTCTGTTGAAGGCGAAAACATGCGCGGCGTGACATGGGTGAAGATTTTTGAGGTGAACAGCGGCGAGTGGGGGATTGGTGGCCAGCCGCTGACGACCGAGGCCGTGAAAGAACTGGCCGCAGGTCGACGGGCAGCATGACGCACATTCTTTTGAGACGATCGCCAGCAGCTGCTGGCGATCGTATCAATACTGAAAAGGAGAAAACGATGACAGCTTTGTCAACGAGTGATGTTCTGGATCGTCATCTGAATTCCTTTGCCAAGCGCGATGTTGCCGCCATACTGGCGGACTATTCATCGGATGCGGTATTGTTTACGCCGACTGGACCATTGAGAGGCCCAGCCGCGATCAAACCCCTCTTTGAGGCGCTCGTTTCTGAGTTTGCAAAGCCGGGGTCATCGTTCACGATGCAGCACCGATCGATTGAGGGCGATCACGGCTATATTCTATGGACGGCCGACACGGCGGATAATTCGTATGAATTCGCTACTGACACATTTGTCGTGCGGAATGGGAAGATTGTAGCGCAATCCTTCGCTGCCAAAATCAAACCGAAGTGCTGAACGCCTGCCGGCGTCACATTCGAATTCGTGTGGAAGCGGGCGAAGTGGACTAGTCCAGCCCGCATCGCCATTCGCTTGGCGACTGACCAGAAAACTTCTTGAATGCCCGACTGAACGCAGCCTCAGAATCGTAGCCGACTTCCTGAGCAACAGCTGCAACCTTGGTGCCCCGTTCACCCAAGCGCTTAGCCGCAAGCTGCATGCGCCATCGGGTGAGATACTGAATGGGCGGGTAGCCGACGGTCTGTGTGAACCTGCCGACGAGCGCCGAACGTGACGCGCCGCACTCCGCGGCGAGTCCGTCGAGCGTCCAGGCGCGCGCTGGCTTGGCATGCAACAGCGCGAGCGCACGGCCGACCAGCGGATCGCGCAGTCCCGAGAGCCATCCCGTGTTCATGCTGCTGAGCTGATCCATGTAACTGCGGATCGCTTCGATGAACATGAGTTCGGAGAGCTTGTTGAGCACGCCTTGCGCCCCCGCGCGCTTGTCGGCGCTCTCGGTCGATGCGAGATGCAAAAAGTGTTCGAGCAACGCCTCGGTCGCGGCCGATGTGCCCCGGCCGATGCGCATAAAGCGCGGCAGCGCCTCGATGACCGGATTGAACGGCCGCACGTCGCAAGTGAAGAACCCGCACATCAGATGGGTCTCGGCCGCGCCCTCGCCGCCGGTCCGCAATTTGAACGGCAGGTCGTTGTCGTCTTGCGGACGCCGGTGAGAGTCGAGATCGGGCTGCGCCCGCATGCCCGCCGCGCTTGACACCACATGCGGCTCCCCGTGCGGGATGACGGCGATGTCACCCTCCTGAAGCCGGACAGGCTCGAAAGGCGCGCCGTCGACGATCGTGATCCAGCACGATCCGCGGGTAACGACGTGATATTCGATCGCGTGCTGCGCGCCCGGCCTAACCGAATCCGCAATCTCCGCCGAAGGCGGCGCTTCCGCGACCCAGGGCGCGGTCGCGCTGACGTCGAAGAACACTGATCCGGTCAGCCGAACTGCCGACAGAACTTCCGATAGCACGTCGGCCGTCATGGCCAGGAAGCTCCGACAAATCCGGTGTTCGCGGGCGATGTCCGTCGCAACGTTGCGCGTCGGCCCGCTAGACATCGCGAGCGTAGCAAGTTTGGACGGTCAAGCAAGAACTCCGGCGGTTCGATCATTCGCGCGCGCCTCCCCTCGTTATACGTGTCGCTCTCCAGCAAGCGTGTGTGTGCCAGCCGTACACGCACCTGCAAATAACACAGGAGGCGAGTATGACCACGGTTCTCGAATGCCGGCCGCAAGCCGCAACGCCGGACCTGAACGCGATCAAGAACAAGCAACAGGCGGCCTGGTCGTCCGGCGACTACGCCGTCGTCGGCACCACATTGCAGATCGTCGGCGAGCAGCTTGCCGAGGCGCTCGATCTGCGCGCCGGCCAGAAGGTGCTCGACATCGCCGCCGGCAACGGCAACGCAACACTCGCCGCCGCGCGGCGCTGGTGCGAGGTGACATCGACAGATTATGTCGAGTCCCTGCTCGCACGCGCACGTCAGCGCGCGGAGGCGGAAGGCCTGAAGGTAAATTTCCAAAAAGCCGATGCGGAGGCGCTGCCTTTCGCCGATAGCTCGTTCGATGCGGTGCTATCGACGTTCGGCGGCATGTTCAGCCCGGACCAAGGGCGCACGGCGAGTGAGATGCTGCGCGTCTGCCGGTCCGGCGGATGCATCGGACTCGCCAACTGGACGCCCGAGGGCTTCATCGGCCAGATGTTCAAGACGATCGGCAAACACGTGCCACCGCCGGCCGGACTGAAGTCGCCCGCGCTCTGGGGCACGGCGGAGTGGATAGAGAAAGCCTTCCGCGCCGATGCGTCCTCGTTGGTCGCCCAGCGGCGCAATTTCGTCTTCCGCTACCGCTCGGCCGAGCACTTTCTCGATGTCTTCCGCCGCTACTACGGTCCGATGCTGAAGGCGTTTGAGGCTCTGCAGGAACCCGGGCGCGCGGCATTGTCGCGCGACATCATCGAGCTCATCGGCCGGTTCAACACATCGGGTGACAAGACGATGGTCGTTCCGAGCGAGTATTTGGAAGTCGTCGTGACCAAACGCTGACGCGACGATCCGGGAACAAGACAATCGAAGCAAATCCACGCGCCGCTCTTGCATCTCGAGCGGCGCAGGGACCTCAGAATGAGATTGGAGACAAAACATGAAACGCTTTGTGATCGAACGGTACATTCCCGGCGTGGGCCGGCTCAGCCCCGCCCAATTCAAGGAGCTCGCCGCGACCTCGAACGGCGCCGTGACGAAACTCGAAGGCAATGTGCAGTGGGTGCATTCGTATGTCGCGGCCGACAACACGTTCTGCGTCTATCTTGGCGAAAGCGAAGAGCACGTGCGGGAGCACTCGCGCCTCGCAAAATTTCCGATCACGCGGGTGAACGAGATCGTCACGGTCATCGATGCGATGACGGCATTCTCCTGAAGCGAGAGTGCGGAACGCATGCAATTCACCATCAACCGACCAGCCAGACGTCACGCTTGACGTCCTGGCAGGCTGCTGCCCTCTTTAAGCGCGCTCGGGATCGAGCACGCGCAATCGTGACGCTTGCGGGGACCGTGACGTCCGGCTCGACCGGTACCAGGCGAGCGCGAACACGATCAGAAGATTGATCACGCCGGCGGCTGCCGCATTTCCGTACGAGAGGACGTAGCTGCCGTTCAGGTCGTAGAAGAAGCCGGCCTGGTAGCTGCCGATCCCCATGCCGACCCACGCGGTCGTCGACACGATCGCCATCGCCGTGCCGGATATCCGCATCGGCGCCGCCTCGCGCGCGCAGATCAGCAGACACGTCATGACGCCGGCAAACCCAAACCCGAATAGGATCGAGAGCGCGAACAGCGCGGCCATGCTGCTCGTCTGCGTGAACCAGAACACGACGGCGGTCTGCGCGAAGCAGGAGAGCGCATAGGCGGTCAGGCCACCGACGCGGTCGGCCAGCCATCCGAAGAACAGACGTCCGAACACCGCGGCGATCATCGCGGAGAAGAGGAGCCCCGCCGCCGTTTGCGCGCTGCAGCCAGCCGCCATGCCGAGCGGCACCAAATGCACAAGCGGAACGGCCATACAGATGCAGCAGAACACGCTCGCAAACGCGAGCCAGGGGATACTGATCCTGTGCGATATGCCCCACAGGTTTGCGTCGGAGGCGCGCGCATCCGAGGCGGCGTTTGCGGCGTCCGCCGGCGCGCGCAGCAGCACGACGAGCGGCAAGAGAAACGCGAGGTAAGCGGCGCCGAGCCACACCGCCGCGTCACGCCAACCGACCGCCGTGATGATCAATCCGGCGACATAGGGCACGGCACCCTGCCCGAGCGCGCCGCCCGCGGTGACGATACCGATCGCGAGACCTTTGCGCGTGCTGAACCAGCGTCCCGCTAGCGCGACCATCGGCGTGAAGAGGCTTGCAAATCCGAACGCGCCGATCAGGAACGACACGAGATAGAGCGACCAGAGCTCGCTTTGCCAACGCATCGCGATGAGACCGAGCGACAGCGCGATCGCGCCGAACACGCCGATGCGCTTCGGGCCGACCACGTCCGACAGGCCGCCCCACAGGATCCCGCCGGCGCCTGCGCCGATCGCGTTCATCGTATAGGCCATGGACGTGTCCGCGCGCAGCCAGCCGAACTCGTCCTCGAAAGGCTTCATGAACACCGAGATGACGATGTTCGCGCCGAAGCCCAAAGCGAGGCATACCGTCGCAATGGCAACGATGACCCATGCGTAAAGAGATACGCTCGCCTGCTCTTGTGGCGGCTCGTGCGCGATGACGATGTCGGAGGTCGACATTGCAAATGTCCGTTTTGAGAGTGCGCCAATTCGAACGCCTGTCAGGCGTTCTCATGCGAGATAGGCGAAAGGCCGCCTTTGCGCGCGCAGCCCCATTCGTCGCACAAATAGGCGCGATCGCCTTCACACGGCGTCCCGGTGATGGAACATCGTATCTTCATCCCGTAGACTGCCGGGGCGATGGCCTCCGCGGTGCGGAAAGACATTGCGTCGCCGGCGCATGCCGAGTTTCGAGAAACGGGCGCGCGAACCTGACCCTCTGCATCCATCGGACCGCAACGACCGCGAAGCACCGCCATCGCCTGCTTGCGCCGACTCTCGTACATCGCCTCCAGCAGACTCCACATGAAGCCTCCGGCGATGCGGCCGAGCTTGCGGAACGCTTTCGGAAACCGTCCGAATGCGCCGGCGCGGTCCGCATTTAAATGCTGATAGGCCCTGACGGAAAAGTCCTGGCTGCTCCGAAACCTGCCGCTGCCGGCCGCTTCGTGGCTGCGCTGCGACGGCCGACGGGGCGGCTGGCGATGCGCCAATTGAATCCTGAACATGCTGAGCTCCTATCGCTCGCATGATTCATCCATGAATGTGACTGCCTGAAAATCATCCGGAAGCACCTCCGGATGTTCGGGGCGCGAAGCGCAGCAGGTGAAAGAATGGATTGAAACTAAACGTGAAAGCTCTGCAGCCGATGCGGTATGGCCACTTGACCGAACCAATACTTACGTACTGGGCAGCTCCTCCCGGCCGGACGTGGACCGAATCATTGCACAATCTCGTCCGCCGCAATGAGTAGCGACTGCGGCACCGTCAACCCCATTGACTGAGCCGTTTTCAGGTTGATGCCGAATTCGAATGAAATTGGCCCCTGTACAGGTAGATCTCCCGGTTTCTCACCCTTGAGTATCCGGTCGACATATGCGGCGGCTCGCCTGAATTGATCGGCGGCGTTGAACCCGTACGCCATCAGCGCACCGTCGCGCACATAGAAGCGGAACGGAAAGATCGCCGGCACCCGGCTCTCGTTGACGATCGAAATGATGCGTTTGCGGTTGACCGTGTTCACGGGGCTCGGGCTGACGATCAAGCCCGGTTGCTCTTGCTTCGATACAACGTCGAGCGCACGCTCGATCTCGGACAGACTGCTCGCGAAGGCAGCGTGCGGAGTAATCCCCTGCTTCGGCGCGGTATTCTCGATTTCGAGCCAAAGCGAGTTGAACGCGGTGTATTTCGGGTCGAGGAGCACGCTAACGTTCTTCAGATCAGGCGCCATTCGGATGAGGAACTGCAGCCACTTGCCGGCGATCTCCGGCTCGAAAGTGCTGAATCCGGTGACGTTCGCGCCGGGCCGCGACAAATTCGGGACATAACCCGCCCCCACCGGATCGCTCACGACGACGAACACGATCGGTATGCTCGTGCGCAGCGTGCGAAGCGCATCCATGCCCGGTGTGCCATTCACAACGATGACGTCGACCTGACCGTCGACGTACTTCTTGGCTGCCGTCTGAGCCCATTGGAAATTGCCGCTATACCAGTCAACGTCGACGGTCACGTTCTGACCCCGCACCCATCCCGTCTTCTCGAGCGAACGGACGAATGACCCGACGCGTTCCTGGCCTTCGGGATCGGCTTCTCCAATGGCTATCATCAGCCCGACCCGCTTCGGCCGGTCGGACGATACCTGAGCCAGAGTCATCTGCGGTCCGAAAACTACTCCCGTGCCGAGGGATATGATAAGCTGGCGTCGGTCCAAAGTGCGCTCCATAATGCAAAACGCGCGGGGAGCCTAACGCTTCGCAGTTTACAGCAGCGCGCGATAGAGCACCACCGGCGCGCAATAGCCTCTGTCGCATGTAATGTAATCCGATGCTCCGGCCGATCGCGGAGCTGTCAACGGCGGAAGCAATGCTGGCTTGGCTATGCACTCTCCACAACAGCTGAATGTGGATGGAAACAGGTCGGACCCGGAGCCGCTGCCGAAGGGCACGCTGTTCTGGAAATATGTGCTTTTGTTCGTCGTCGTGATGAGCGTGGCGCTCATCACCACTAGCCTCATCGATATCTGGTTCATCTATCAAGAGCATCGCGCGGTGCTCATTCGCGCTCAGAAACAACAGGCCACTTCGGCCGCCGCGAAGATCTCGGATTTTGTGACGGACATCGAGGCGCAGCTCGGCTGGACGACTCACCTCTCTTGGTCCGTCGCATCGATGGAGCAGCGCGAGCTCGACGCGATCAGGCTGTTGCGCCAGGTGCCGGCCATCACGGAGCTGGCACTCTGGGACGACAAAGGCCGCGAGCAACTGCACGTGTCGCGCCAGGCCATGGACCGCATCGGCGGCAATATGGATTTTTCCGCCGACGAGCGATTCACGTCGGCGCTCGCCAACAGAGTGTATTACGGTCCCGTCACATTCCGGAACGGCAGCGAGCCGTTCATGACGCTTGCGGTCGCAGGCCCGCGCCGGGATGCGGGCGTGAGCGTCGCCGACGTCAATTTGACCCGCATCTGGGATGTCGTCACGCAGATCCGTGTCGGCCGGTCCGGCAAGGCTTATGTCATCGACGGCGGCGGGCGGCTCATTGCCCATCCCGACATCAGCCTCGTTCTGCGCAATACGGATCTGTCGGCTCTGGCTCAAGTCCAAATGGCGCGCACATATAGCGAAACCGGCGATCCCGAGCTCGCACGCACCGCGTTCGATGTCTCCGGCCAGCGTGTCCTCACCGCCTATGCTAAGGCCGCACCGCTCAATTGGTTCGTCTTCGTCGAACTTCCGGAGCAGGAGGCAAATCAACCGCTCTATGCCGCCATTCAGCGTTCGTTGCTAATCGTGATCGGCGGGCTCTTATTGGCCCTGCTTGCCGCACTGTTGCTGGCGCGCCGGATCATCGTTCCGATCCGGCTGCTGACCGCGGGTGCTTCCCGCATCGGTGCCGGCACGCTCGAGCACCGCATCAACATCACGACGGGAGACGAGCTGGAGACCCTCGGCAAGCAGCTCAATGACATGGCGTCGAAGCTGCAAGGCTCGTATGCGACGCTGGAGCGCAAGGTCGAGGAGCGCACGCAGCAACTGCAAATCGCCAACCAGTCGAAATCCCGCTTTCTCGCCGCCGCCAGCCACGACTTGCGGCAACCTCTGCACGCTCTCAATCTTTTCGTCGCGCAGTTGCGCTCGGAGACCGATCCGGCCGAAAGGAAAAGGCTCGCCGCAAGAATCGATGCGGCGGTCGCCAACATGAACGAGCTGTTCAACGCGCTGCTCGACATCTCGAAGCTCGATGCCGGCGCGCTGAGCGCCAGCATCTCGGAATTTCCCGTGAACAGTGTGCTGAAGCGAATCGAGAGCGTCTTCGCCGCGGCCGCGCGCGAGAAGGGACTGCACCTGCGCATGGTGCCATGCAGCGCCTGGATCAGGAGCGACGCGATCCTTCTCGAGCGCATCCTGCTCAATCTCGTCTCCAACGCCATCCGTTACACAAACGCGGGCGGCATCGTGCTGGGCTGTCGGCGCGCCCGCAGCCAATTGAGAATCGAAGTCTGCGACACGGGGATCGGCATTCCGGACGATCAGCGGCGAAGCATCTTCGGCGAATTCTACCAGATTCCGACCCTGGACCGGGCCGGCCGCGAAGGCCTGGGCCTCGGTCTCGCGATCGTCGAACGGCTATGCAATCTGCTCAAGCACTCAGTCGGCGTGGCGAGCACGGTCGGCAAAGGCTCGCGCTTCTATGTCACCGTCCCGATGGCGCCCAAACGCGTGAGCTTCCAAAAGACCGCATCTGCCGCGGCCCAGTATGATTCGCTCCTTGGCAAGCTCATCGTCGTGATCGATGACGACGCGCTGGTGCTGGACGGTACAGGCGGCTTGCTCCGGAGCTGGGGGTGCCGCGTGATCACCGCCTTGTCGGACCAGGATGTGGTTGCGCAAATCGATGAGCGACCGGATTTGATCATTTCGGACTATCGCCTGAAGAACGGACGTACCGGCATCGATGCCATTGCGCAATTGCGCGATGCTCTCGGCGCTGACATTCCGGCGTTCCTGATCAGCGGCGATATCCTCCCCGAGCGGCTTCAGGATGCGCAGAAGCGCGGTTACCAGCTCCTGCACAAGCCGATCGCGCCGATGTCCCTGCGCGCCGTGATGTCGAAGCTTCTGCAATCCGGGGGATAGCGGCGAACGCGATCAGCTGGCTGCCTTCGCGACATCCCAATTCAGTTTCGCCGCGGCCAAAGCGGCCTCGGTCCGGTTCACGGCGCCGAGCGCCTTGAGGATGGCCGACACGTGATTCTTGACCGTCGGCTCCGCGAGATGGAGCGTCCGGCAGATCAATTTGTTGCTCTTGCCCTGCATCATGAGCGCAAGCACTTCGACCTGCCTCGGCGTGAGCCCGAGATCAGCCGGCGAGCGCCGGTCAGCAGACGATGCTGGACTGCTGACTGGCTGGCTGTCGATCAGGATCTCGGGAGGAATATAAATTCCGCCGGCAAGAATGAGCCTGAGGGCATTGACCAGCACGTCGCGAGACGCCGATTTGGGGATGAAGCCGAGCGCGCCTTTGGCGAGCGCCGTCGCGACGCTGTCGCGATCGTTCGAGCCCGAGAGCATCACGACCGAGGTCGCCGGATAGCGGTCCCGCAGCTCCTCCAGGACTTCAAAGCCGTTGCGGTCGGGAAGGCCGAGGTCGAGCATCACGAGGTCGACGTCCGCATGCTGCTGCATCAGCGACAAACCAGTGGCGCATGTCGCCGCCTCGATGACGACAGCGTCCGGCTGCAGCTCGGCGATCACGCCACGCATCGCCTCGCGAACGAGCACGTGATCGTCGAGAAATAAAACTTTCATTGAGTCTCACTCCCGGCAAACGGAAGAAGCCGACCGACGGCCAAGTGGCCGCTGCAGAGATGCTAACCGCCGGCGCAGTATACAAGAAAACGGCAACTAGTACGTAAGTACTGAATGCACGGCATGATGTCGCACCGGCATTTCCATTCGCATTCAGACACTTACAGCATGGGCCGCGTTTGAAGCGGAAACCATCGGCAGTACTTCCGCGTGATTCATTCCTGCGCCGAACACCTCTAAATCCATCGCTGCAAGACACGGTCGCTTCCGGCATCAAAATCCTGCCGGCCGAGGCCGCGCGAATTGAGAAATCTTTCCAACACGCACGCCTGGAGGAGGCGCATATGAGCACGATTTTCGAACCTGCGACCGACTTGCGGGGATTGGCCGGCACCGATGCCGTCTGGATCGGACACCTTATCCGGCGATGCTGGCAGGCATTCCGGAATTGGCAGATCGAGCAGGCTGCGATCGCCCAGCTTTCATCGATGAGCGACCGCGAGCTCAGGGACATCGGACTCAATCGGTCCGAGATCGGCTTCGCCGTGAAGGGCGAGCTGGCGCACATACGCGGCCGTGCGGCCTGACCGCAATCTGGAAAGATATCGACCATGCATTCGCCATTTCACAAAAAAGTCGCGGAAAGCCCCGCCCGAGTCATCGCGTTGCACTGCTCGGGCGCCAGCGGGAGCCAGTGGGCTCACTTCGCCGTGGCCGCCGGCGACAACTACGAGGTGCTGACACCCGAACACTACGGCTCCGAGATCACCGGACCGTGGACGGGAGAGCACGCCTTCTCGATCGCCGACGAGGCTGCGAGGACAATCGAGCTGATCGACAACAGCAACGGTCGCGTTCACCTCGTCGGCCATTCCTATGGCGGCGGCGTCGCGCTGCATGTCGCCCTTGCGCGGCCGCACAGGATCGCAAGCATGGCGCTGTATGAGCCGTCGGCATTCCATCTCTTGCGCCAATTGGGCGAGCTGGGCCGCCCGGGGTTCGCGGAAATCACTGATGTCGCGCAACGGTTTTCCGAAGGCGTGATCACCGGCGACTATCGCGGGGCTGTTGCTCGCTTTGTCGATTACTGGAACGGCACGGGCGCATGGGACGCGATGCGCCCAGCCTCCCAGAAGAGTCTCATCCGGTGGGCACCCAAGGGGCCGCTCGATTTCAGGGCCCTGATCGAAGACAAAATTCCGGTGAGCGCGTACGAACGGCTGCGGTTCCCCGTCTTGATCATGCGCGGCCAATACGCGCCGCTGCCCACACGCGTGATCGCGGAAGCCCTCGGCGATCTGCTGCCGGTCAGCCAAATGGTCGAGATCGAGGGTGCGGGGCATATGGGCCCGCTAACGCATCCGACGACCGTGTCGGCATGGCTCATGCAGCACATCGCGGCAACAGATCGCGCCGACATTCGTCCACACCACGTCGCGGCGAGCCGGCACGCCGTCTTCAGTGCCAAACCGTCCTGGTGCCTATCCTGATTGCACTCACGCGGAGGACCGCACTCGACTGAATTACAATTGTCACAACCTGAGGAAAACGACAATGACCGTAAAGAGCGACAACCCGGAAACGATGGTGCTGCACGCAGGACCGCGCAGCGACCCTGGAAGCAACGCCGTGGCAGTGCCGATCTTTCAGACTACGTCCTATCAATTCCGCGACACCGAGCACGCAAGCAATCTGTTCGCGTTGAAGGATTTCGGCAACATCTATACGCGCATCATGAACCCGACCTGCGACGCGCTTGAGCAGAAGATGGCCGCTCTCGAAGGCGGCGTAGCGGCGCTGGCCGTCAGCTCCGGACAGGCAGCGTCGGCCCTCGCGATCCAAAATCTGTGCCGGCCTGGCGACAACGTCGTGAGCTCGACCGACCTCTACGGCGGCACATGGAATCTGTTCGCGAACACTCTTTCGTCGATGGGCATCACCGTTCGCTTCGTCGATCCAAAGGATCCGGAAGCATTTCGCCGCGCTACTGACGATCGCACGCGCGCCTACTATGCAGAAACGCTGCCCAACCCAAAGCTCACGGTCTTCCCGATTGGCGAAGTCGCCGAGATCGGGCGCGAGTTCGGCGTGCCTCTCATCATGGACAACACGGCCGCACCTTTGATTTGCCGGCCGTTCGATCACGGTGCGGCAATCGTGGTGCACTCGACCACCAAGTATATCGGCGGTCATGGGACTTCGATCGGCGGCGTCATTGTCGATGGCGGCAACTTCGACTGGGCCGCTCACAAAGAGCGCTTCCCCACGCTGAACAGCCCCGACCCGAGCTATCACGGCGCGGTTTGGACCGAGGCGGTGAAGCCGCTCGGCCCGATCGCCTACATCATACGCGCGAGGGTAGTCCTGCTCCGCGACCTCGGCTCGAGCATGAGTCCGTTCAACGCCTTCCAGTTCATCCAGGGGCTCGAAACGCTCCCGCTCAGGATGCGCGAGCATTGCCGCAATGCCGGAGAAGTGGCGCTGCATTTGCAGCGCCATCGCTCAGTGGCGCGCGTCATCTACGCGGGCCTGCATGATGATCCGGAGCAGCGGCGGCGGGCCACAAATTACCTCAAAGGCTACGGCGGTCTCGTCGGCTTCGAGCTCAAGGGTGGCTACGCAGCAGGCAGCCGCTTCATCGACGCGCTGAAGCTTTTCTACCATGTGGCCAATATCGGCGATGCCCGTTCGCTGGCGATTCATCCTGCCAGCACCACGCACTCGCAATTGAGCCCGTCCGACCAATTGGCGAGCGGCGTGTCGCCCGGCTACGTGCGTCTCTCAGTCGGCATCGAGCACATCGACGACATCCTCGCCGATCTCGATCAAGCCCTCACGGCTGCAATGCGGGCGAGCAAGCCGAACGAAGCGTACGCCGCTTAGCGATTGAGCCCGAAGCGCACTTACGTAGGCTATCGGTCCACGACGGCTGTGCGCGGATTTCGCGCACAGGTCCGTCTCGGTCCGGATAGCGGACACCTGGATCACGTCGGTCCGAAATGGGTCATTAGCCGCCATTAGACCGCCCCGTCAGCTCGCATGAAGGACAAACCGAATTTCGGCTACTGTAAGAGTGGCCAGAAGGTCGGGGATGTCGCCGAGTGCAAAGAAAATGGCGGAACGAAATAACTTATTTCCCCGGCATGCGCGTTTGAGGCCGCTAGCTGGCGACCTCTTTCATTCGGGTTCAGAACGTCCCATCAATGGCCCGCAGGTAGGCTAATACTTCGGGTTTTGCGGACCTTCATTTCTTTTAAACAAAATAGACCGACCGATGAGCGAAAGCAGCGAATATTCACGTCCGGTCGATCGGCAAACGCTAGCAGCGATCGCTAGCTCTGGAGTCTTCGTTTAAAAGCGTGTCGCGTAAAGGGGCCACGTTCCCGGAACTCCCTTTAACCTGTGCGCTCCTCTTTCTTCAAATTGCAGCCCTGAACCAACCACCAGGTCCCGAACAGTGTTCGAAACCAGTATCTCACCGGACTGGGCAAGCGCAGCAACACGAGCACCAATATGAACGGCAATTCCGCCAATCTTCCCGCCAATCAACTCACATTCGCCAGTATGAATTCCTACGCGCACTTTCATTCCAAGCGGCCGGGCTGCAGTGCAAATCGATCGAGCACATCGAATTGCACGGGCTGGACCGTCGAACGACGCGAACAGCCCGTCCCCGGCGGTATCAATTTCGGTTCCTCGGAAGCGTCCAAGCTCGGCACGAACTGCGGCATAAAAGGATTGAAGAAGATCACGCCAGCGTTGATCCCCAACTTTTGCCGCCAGTTCGGTTGAGCCTACGACGTCGACGAAAAGCACTGTCGCAAGAACGCGGTCAGGTTCGCTGGCCTCTCGGACGCCTGTCAAGAATTCTTGAATCTCTGCGACAAGCCTGTTGCTGCCCTCGGCAAAGAACAGATGATCGGTACCATCTAATTCGACGTAACGAGCTTGGGGGATATTTTCAGCGAGGTAACGCCCATGCTCCGGGCCTGTGAAAGGGTCGCCAGCCTTGTGCAGTATCAAAGTCGGAACAGTGATCACTGAGAGTACGCCGCGAGCATCTGTGTCGAGCGCCATTCGAAGGAGAGTAACAGCTGTGCCCGGACTTGCTGCGTGGCGTTGGTAGCGAGACCACCAATTCCTCATCGCCTCGTTATCGGACTGGCTGGCGACTAAAGCTTCGAAGGCCACTCCCTTGCCCCAATCGCGCTCGATCATTTCTAGCAGCTTTTCCGCGTCTTCGACGCGAATACCGCAAGCGTAGTCCTCAGCCCAGGTTAGTCTGGCGTATGAGTTCAAGAGAATCAGCGCAGCAATTCGCTCAGGATGCGTCGCAGAGAAAAGTAGGTTGAGCGCCCCTGCTTCGGACGTCCCGAGAAGGGCAGCGCGCTTGGAGCCAACGGCGTCCATTACGACGCGCAGATCATCCATCCGTTCTTCGAGCGTCGGCAACTTGTCAAGCGGGACTGGGTCAGACAGACCTGTGCCCCGTTTGTCGAGAAGAATAAGACGACTGAACGAGGAAAGTCGGTCAAACAGGCGGGCGATGCTTGGCTCTTCCCAGAGATGCTCTATGTGAGAAATCCAACCATGCACGAACACCAAATCAAGCGGTCCATTCCCTCTCACTTGGTAGGCAATGTTAACACTACCGCTTTTGACGTATCGAGTCTCGGGGGTCATCGCGCCAACAACGGTAGCACTTTTTGACGCTGATGTCTGCGATCGCGTCGGATATTCGGGTGCCTAAAGGAACTTCACGTCAGCCCGTTTGGTCGGGATCAGCCTTTCCCGCATCACTGAATGCCACACCGATCTGGGTCGCCTAGCGCCAAACAACGCGGCACCGATGTCCAATTGTCCAGCTAGGCAGGCTTTCTTCCAAACCGCGCGACGGAGAGAGCGCCATGATCAACCGCGAAAACAAACTTCCGAGCGATCCGTTTGCGGAAGCGGCTTTTGAGGCCATCGCTGATTGGGTAATCCAGTTATCGTAATGCCGTTGGCTTCAATAATGAATTTGACATGTGCGGGCCTGGACGAAGTCATGCATATGGCGGAAGATATTGGAGTGACCCAAAATCAACTCCAAGAACTCGTCCGCAAGGGGAGCGGCAGCGCAAATCTATTGAAGCGTATGTTAGTTGCGCTGCACGTTGATCCGAAAGTCATAGCCGATATGGACCCGCTCGTTAGGCGTGAGGTGAAATGGCTGTGCATCACCTGTTGCAATAAGAGGCAATGTGAGCATGAGATTGCTAAGGGCACAGCAGTCGAACATTTTCAGAAATATTGCCCAAATGCCGTGTCGATCGATGAGTTACTCGATCAGAAAAGCCAACCATCATCGCACTAAAACGTGATGCATGTCACATCACCTGTCCGCTTTGGGTTGCCGGCTCAACCGATCGACGCAACACATGCGTTAAATCTCTCTGCTGGGGTTTCAAACCTCAGGGTCTTACGCGGCCGCTCGTT
>Ga0207761_1000401_pt1 | contig 15230 bp, 21 predicted proteins | sample LuqExpMetageno34_FD_187792 | JGI IMG/M metagenome (GOLD analysis project Ga0207761, IMG submission 187792) | Tropical forest soil microbial communities from Luquillo Experimental Forest, Puerto Rico - Sample 34 (SPAdes) | ecosystem: Environmental > Terrestrial > Soil > Tropical forest ... | reverse complement strand
AGCGGCCCGAACTGGCTAAAGCCCCCGGCGTTGCCGTTCCCGGTCGCTCCGGCCTTCGCTGCACCCCCAGCGCCGACGACGAGCGGCATCGACGCGCCGGGCTGCACGGGGATGATGCCAAGGCAAAATGCGCCGCCCCCGCCGCCCGTACCATACGAGCCACTGCCGCCAACGCCTACCGCGCCGCTCCCGCCAGCGCCTAGCACCCAGGCGCGGATCTGCGTGACGTCCGAGGGGACGGTGAATGTGTACGTGCCCGGCACGTAGAAGGGCAGCAGCACGCTGCCGAAGAACTGGCCGCTCGGCGCGTAGTTGAAGCCGCTTTGCGGTTGCATCGCTCAGTAGCTCCCGCCCTGCACGGCGACGTTCACGAGTTGCGAGGCGACCTGGCTGGAGCAATAGATGCTGTACCCGGTGGGCAGGATCAACGGATTAAGCGCGACCTGATTGAAGTATGAATCGACTGTCGTGCTGGGCGTCACGACGGGAATCGTCACCGACTGGAAAATGAGCGAATTTGTGCCGTCGTAGATCCAGATGTCAAGCACGCCAGCGACCGTCGTCCCGGTTCCCTTCAGGATCAGCCAATCGTATCGCGTGCCGTTCGTGCCCGCTGCGTGCACGAGCGTGAGGCCCGTCGTGCCCGTGATCTGCGCGCGGCTCGTGAGCGCTGAGGAGCCCACGAGTACGTGCGCCAGGACCGGGGTCAGCGGGAAGATCGGGTTCGTGTTCGCTGCCATTTACGCCGCTCCCGTCGCGAGCCCCGCAAAGACGAGGATGAGCCCCAAGTTCGCGCCGCCGCCCGCCACGCCCTGCGCGCCCTGCGGGCCCGGGATGATCATGGGCTCTTCAGCGGCCTCTGCTTCGATGAATACCGCGGCACCCATGGGCCCCTGCGCGCCCGTGAGCCCTTGGACTCCGGCATTCCCGGGGATCCCGAGCATGGGGTCTTCTGCGGGCTCGGCCTCCAGGAAGATCGCGGGACCGGCCGGACCCTGCGCTCCGGTCACGCCAGCCAAGCCCTGCATGCCTTGCGGGCCAATGTCGCCAGGATCCCCGGGTTCGGCCTCCAGGTAAACGGGTGGCCCGACCGGGCCCTGCGCTCCGGTCGTTCCCTGCGGCCCTGTCGGCCCCTGGTTTCCGGGGGGCCCGGTATCGCCGCTTTCGCCCTGCTCAGCCTCCAGGTAGATTGCGGGGCCCGCCGGGCCGCTGGCGCCGGTCTGCCCAGCTGGCCCCGCAGGGCCGGGGAGCGGCATCGCGTCCTCGCCGTCCAACCCGTCGATGATGAGCGAAAGGCCGGGCAGGCCCTGCGCGCCTGGGGTTCCCGGGGCGCCAGCGGCCCCTGGCAGTCCGGGCGGCCCCGCTTCCCCAGCATCGCCCGGCTCGGCCTCCATGAAGTACGCAGGCCCGGCAGGGCCCGCTGCACCCGTCGCGCCGGTCGGCCCGGGAGGCCCCGGCGGGCTCGGGATCGGGAACGACATCTGGTCTTCGCCGCCCCCGCCGTCGTCGAGCATGATCGGCGTCACGGGCAACTGCGAGAGCACGGTCCCCACGATCGTCGGCGGCGTGCCGCCCGTCGTGAGCACCGTGCGGTTGATGTTGTAGAAGTACAGGTACCACGTCGGGTCGATGATCAGGTCGCCATTCGAATCCGCGCGCGCAAGCGGCAGACTCGATGGCGGAATGATCTGCGGCAGGCTCGCGCCCGTGACGACGGTCGTATTCTGCACGCTCGGCGGATGGCGCGCCGGGCCCGGGCTGGGGCGTGGTCCGCTAGGCACCGGAGATCGCCTTCAGAGTGCAGCCGATGAGATCCCGGCGCACGGGGTCGATCACTTGCAGATCGAATACCGCATCGCGCGCGACTCCCAGGCGCCGCCACATCGTGCGAGTGCGCGTCGCGCCGATCGCGCCCATCGGCGCGTTGTAGCCCTGGCCGAACGTGCGCCCGGCGTCGCGCGAGATCCGCAGCGTGCATTGCGGGTTGGAGCCCATGCCGCTCGCGTTCCCGACTCCCGGGTACCAGTCGGCCTGGAGCGAATACATCGCGACGCGCCCGCGCTGTCCCTTGTCCCAGACGTGCGGCGAGCGGCGCTGCGCGAGGATCGGCCACCCGGCATCGGTGTACGCGCTGCGCGTGAGCTGGTAGAGCGCCCCGTTCTGGTAGTCGCCCACGATCCGCAGGCCCTGGAAATTCATGAAGCAATTCGAGCGGTGCCGATGAAAGAGTTGCGCATACGGGTCGTAGGACGGGCGCTTGTGCAGCATCCCGCTTTGCGAGTCGTAGACCCATGTCACGTCGGCGGTCGGGAACGTGAGCACGTAGAACTGATGCGTGTCCTCTTGATACGTGTAGCCGATCGCATCCGACGTAATGGGGTAGGTCGCCACTTCGTCGCCGAACGCCGCATCGCTCACTTCGGTCGCCGAGAAGCCGTGCGTGCGAACGATCGTGTTTTCGCCGCGCTCCGAGCGCCCGTACCAGATGAGGCCGTCCTGCCCGCCGCTACTGAACTTCGCAATCGAGTGCGTCGCCTTGCATCCGTATTGCAGCACGGTGCCCACGAGGCGCGCGAACGGGAAGTATTGGCCGCCCTGGTCGTACCAGATCTCGGTCGTGCGCTCGCCCACGAGCCAGAGTTGCTCCTTGACTTCTCCGATCGTGACGAGATTATCCGAGCTCGCATCCTTCAGGGCGTAGTAACTCCCGAACGTAACGCTGTATTGCTGCGTCGGCATGAAGAATGCCTGCGTGCCGCTCCAGTTGAAGATGAACCACCCGTCGATCGTGAACACGCGATCTGCGGCATGGAAGTTCGGATCCGTGATCTGCGCGAACGTGTTCGTGAGGTAGTTGTACGTGTAGCCGTACGTGCCATCGACGAGCACCGCGAGGCCGACGATCGTGCCCGAGACGCCAAAGCCCACGCCATTGTCATCGGCGATCGAGACGACGCCGCTCGACGTGAGCAGCGTGCCGACCGCCGTGAGCGCGAACGTCGGGAACGAGGTCGCGTTCGCGGGCGTCACGATCGTCATCAGGTACAGCGTCGCGCCGATCACGACGAGCGCCGTCGTGCCGCCTGGCAATACCCAGCAGCCTCGCACCGGCAGATTGGTTACGCTCGACGGCAGGGGCCATTGCGTCATCGTCGATGAGAAGCCCGGCGCGCCGCCGCCCGGCGCCGCGACGAGTTGCGTGAGCCCGGGCGTACCCAGCAGCGCAACCACTTCCTTGGGATTCTTCTGATCGACTTCGGGATAGAAGTTGATGCAGATCTGCGCGTTTTGCTGCGGATCGGGCGCGACGTCCTGCCCACCGACGAGGCCGAAGTCTCCGAAGATCGCCAGCGGCCCGTTGTTGCCCATCGCCTAGCGCATGCCGCCGTGGGTTATCCAGGATCCGTCAGGCCGATTCCCGCGCATGAGCTCGCGATCGTAGCGCGCGACCTTCTGCGGTTTCGCGTTTTGCGCCTTGACGAAGTTCGCCGCCTCGTTCGCCATCTGGTTGATGAGCGCGGGCAGCGGCGTCGCGCCCATGAATTCGGTCCAGATCTCGCGCGCGAGCAGCCATTTGAACATGCGCGCGTAGCCCTGCGGCATCACGAGCACCTGGCTCAGTGTGAGGTTCGCGAGAATCGTGTTCGTGAAGAGGTGCAGTTCCGCCCCGTTGCCCGGCGTCTGATACGCCTTGAGCGTGCCGTACGGAAACTGCATGTCATACCACGCCACCGTCGGCCATGGTCCGGGCTGCGCCTTGTACAGGATCTCGTTGTATTGCTGCTGCGTCTCTGCAACGTCGAGCGTGAAATCGAGGTTGTTGAAGCGCGTGTAACCCGTCGCGATCTTCAGCGGGCGCAGGATCGGGAAGTCGCCCGGGACGGTGTACGTGATCGTCGATGTGCCGCTGGGCGTCGATGTCGCGTTCGCGCTCATCGTCACGGTTTGCGCGATCGCGTTGAATGCGAGCACCGTCGTGTTGGGCGGAATCACGGCGCTGCTGTCGGTCACGATCGAGCCGCTCCCGACGAGGTACGCGGCAGTTGCGCCAGCGACGAGATTCGCAGGCATGTTCGTCACGCTCGTGATCGTGGGCGAGCCGCCCGTGAGCGTGCCCGTAAACGCGGCGCTGCCCAGCAGCGTGCACACGGGATTGCCGACGCTGTACGTGTTCTTGCCCGCAGTCCATGCGAGCACGTTGTCGACGACGCCAAAGACGTACGCCTCGCTCGTCGAGAGCGAATCCAGCAGATCATTTAAGGTGTCGAGGCAATCGGCAGCGTCGGGCGTTGCGATCGGATCGCCACTTTGGTAGGAGTTGATGCGCCGCAGCGCCCCCTGGATCAGGTTGAGCGTGTTTGTCGTGCCGATCGTCATGGCTGCATGCCCCTACGTATCGCTGTTCGTGCCGCCGCCCGGGTAGGCGACTGCGACGGGCGGCGCGCTCACGGTGAGCGTCATCGCGGAGTTTGGCACGACGCCCGTCGTTCCGCTCGTTGGCACTTGCGAGATCACGAAATTGGGCTTCACCGCGGCGCTCTTTTGCCACGCCACGGCTACCGGATCGCTCTGAAAGTACCCGAACGGGGTGAGTCGCACTCCGGCGCTCGAGAGGGCGCCCAGCGCGGCCTGCCATTCGAGCCCGACGACGTTCGGCATCGTGGGCATGACGCGCGCTCGCCTAGTACGGGATCTCGGCGAAGATGAGCGAAATGTTCGCGACCATCGAGGCGATTGCTGCCGAGCCCGCGATGCTGCACCACGAACCGGGTGGCACTTGCACGAGCCCGTCGAGCGGCACGAGGATGTTTCCCGCCTGGGATGCAGCCGTGCCGACGTCGTGCGTGATGATGAGCCCCGTGGCCGCCGCGGTGATCGTGCCTGCGTTATAGACGTTGCACAGGGGCTTGGCCGCAGCCAGGTCCGCGCGCAGGTTCGTCGTGCCCGAGACGCCCGTCGTGCTCGTGGGCGCGCTCGATTGGCCGGTGCCCACCGCGATGCCAAGATCCCCGACCCCGCCGGGCGCCGTCGTGAACCCGGCCCCGAGGCCCAGGATCACCGCCATGACGCGCGGCGTCGTCCCGCCGCCGCCGGGGCCGGTGTTGTTCCACAGCAGCGGGCCTTGCGCGGTGTTCGTGAAGATGGGCAGCGCCGTGACGCCGAAGTACGCCGAGAAGACGCGCCCCTCTTTGACGAGCTCGTAATACGAGTCGGCGATCGAGGAATTGCGCGAGAGGATCAAGGCGTCACGCGCTCAAAGCACGTTGTTCGGCAGCGCACTGATGCCCTGCGAAGCGTTCTCTGGTCGGATCACTTCGAATAGCACCGTGACCGTGGAAGTCGATATGCCCGTGCTGTCCGAACTCCAGAGCGTCGTGATCGTGCCTGGCGCGCTCACGTATACATTGTCGAGCACGAGGTGCGCAGGGGGCGACTGCATGTTCCACGAATATACATCGCCTACCTGGGTGCCCGGCACGCTTTGCGTATTCGTGCCGCTCGCATTGGCGCCGAGCGTCGGGAACGTGCACAGCACGTTGATGATGACATCGAACGTCTCGTTCCCGAGGCCAGCGCGGGTTCCGGTTGGCATGGGGCGGCTCCCTTACCAGTCGAGCTGGTTGCCCGTCGCCGGGGCGGTCCAGTTCGGCTGAATGCGGAACACGCTCACATAATACGACCCCGATGCGGGGGTGGGCGTGCCCGCTGTCGCGACGAACGTGATCGCGAGCGTATCGGCTGCGCTCACGCGCGCCGAGGCCATTGCCACCGCCGCGGTCTGCGCGCCCGGGTAGTTGACGAGCACGCGATCGGTCGTGAGCAGTCCGATCCCGGTTGCGGAGAAGGTCTGCTCGGCAACCGATGGGCCGGTCGCCAGGGCCGAGGGCGTGATCGAGATCGCGAACGTGCCGACCTTCCAGAGATTGCCGACCGGGGACTGTACGGTATCGGGCAGGATGCCAATATTCGGGCCGGGGTTGGTGCCGTCGACGTTCGTGACTGATGGCATGTTGAGGGTTCCTTTACGCTAGGTCGACGAAATCAGCCGGAGACGCGCACGCCGAGGGATCGGTACAGCGAAGCGAAGCCGTAGGCCACATCCATCCGGGTCGGTTCCGCGTCGTTGTTGATCGTGTATTGCGTTGCGATACGGATCGCGATCCCGAGATCCTCGTCGTATGCGCGGCTCGCCTCGACTGCGGTGCGTGGCAGCGGCAGATCGACGAACGCAAGAGCGTACGCATCGCGGTGAAAGTACAGGTTCTCGGTCGAGAGTGTGCCGCTTGCCGTCCCGCCATTGATCGTGACGGCCGGGGTGCCGGTCCACGCCGAGGTCGTCGCGACGTTCTGGAACTGGCCGCCCGTGATCACGCAGCCGCCCACGGTGAGTGCAAGCGTGCCCGTGCCGCTCGACGTGTAGAGGCCCGTCGTCGCGTTGAACGTGCCAGCAGCGAGCGTCGCCGGTGCGAACTGCGGGCCGCCAGGCGCAGCGGTGCCCGTCATCTGCGCGTAGCCGCCCGGGGGCAGCACGACGAACTGCTCGAGCGAGTTGCCGTAACGCGCGCGGTTTTGCGGGTTCGCGGGGTACACGCCAGCGATCTGGATCGTGTCGCCCACATAGCACTGCGCTGCGGTGTTCGTGAGGCCCGAGAGGTTGAGCACGCCGCTTTGCGCGAAGCCGCTCGTGAGGATCGCCGAGCCACCCACCGCCGTGGTGATACCCGCCAGCACCGGAGAGCCCGTCAACGTGCCCAGCGTGTAGGTCGCGATATTCGGATCTTCGAACCAGTCGGCGCCCGCAGTCTTCGCGGCGACCATGCCCTCTTCGTAGAGCTCGCTGATCTTCGCTTGCGGGTTGAAGAGGCCCTTGAGCGAATCGGCCATCGCGCTCGAAGCCAGCGGGTGCAGGATCGCGCAGGGCGTCAGGCCCTTGGGCATCCCTTCGCTTGCGAGGATCGCGCGCGCGTCCGAGAACACCTTGAACGAGCCGGGCACAACGCCTGGCGTCCCCTGGCGGTTCGCGGTGTTTTGCATCGCGAAGTACGCGCCGTCATTGTCGATGCGGTTGCCCACCGCGACACAGGCGGGGTGCAAGAAGCGCTCCTCGAATTCGTCGATGTCGAGCAGCATGTTGATCGTGTTGAACTGGATGTCGACGTGGAACTGGTACAGGATCGACACTGGGAAGTACTGCTCGGCGCTGGGCTCGACGTTCAGCGCCGGGCCGAACGTGCCGAGGTAGCGGGGCGGCACGCGCACATTGCACGTCGCGCCGATCTTGCGCCCCTTCTGGCCGAATTCCTTGTCGTATTGCCGATTGAACTTGTCGGTGACGACGCACAGATTCGCGAGCACCGGGAGTGCCCGATTCGTGATCATCGAGATCGTAAGCAGCTGGTTCGCCAAAGCAGCCTCACATAAGCGCCGTCAGGCGCATAGGAATCGAGGTTTTCCGCTCTGAGCGTGCCGCTCGCGATCTTTAGTGACGCTGGCGCCTGGCTAGGTCGACTCCATTGCGACGGTGAAAGTCCGCGATGTGCTGCCGGACGTCCATCGAAGCTGCATCGACATCGCCTGCGCTCGCGCTTACCGTCGATTCGACGGGCCGGATCACAGGGGCCGCTCTGCGGGCCGTGGTCGCAGCCGTGGCTGCGTTCGATTCAGTCGGCGCGCTCGCGCCGTTCTGCTTGGTGCTCGTCGGCGCTGCTGCGCCGTTGCCGTGCTGCGTTTCGCTGCCGTTTGCCTTGCTGTTCCCACGTTCAGCGAATGGCGTCAGTTTACTCAGAATTTTCCCGAATTCAACTAGCTGCGCGCGGGGCGACATTTTCCCCAAGGAATCAAGCACTTCCGGGTTCTTTGCGAAGAAGTACGCGATCTCCGCGACCATTGGCGTCTCTTCCATCGCGCCCACGATCGCCGGGGGGATCGGCACATCCGCACTTTCGGTCACATCCACGAAATCCTCGACGAGCTCGATCGCTTTCGCGACGCGCTCGCTGATCTGGGCGCGCAGATCTTCGACGCGCTTGCGCTCCGCGTCCTCTGCGGCTTTCGCATCGCGCTTCGCCATTTCCTGGTCGACGCCGTGCGCGACCAGGGCGTCGAGGTACTCGCCATCGGTGGCGAACTTCGAGCGTTCGGGCTTCGGTTTTGCTGCTGGCGCTGCGGCAGTGCTCGCAGGCGGCGTGCCACCGCGCTGCATCTGCTCGATCTGCGCGCGCAGTGCGCTCTCGCGCGACTCCGCGTCGATCCGGGCGCGCATTTCGTGCGCTGCGAACGCTTCGGCGTCCGTTGCGCGGCGCGCGCGCTTTGCAATCGCGCTTTGCATCTTGCGCGTGAGATCGCGTCGCTCGCGGGGCGTGAGCCCCTCGGCATCCTCTACGTCATCGGGGTCGGTCGTGCTCGCATCGGCCTTCGCTTCCGGTTTTGCCTCGGGCTTCGAGGGCGCATCGGGCGCAGCGCTTGCCGTAGCAATGCCCTCGCCGGTTGCGTCCTTGACGATCGATTCCGCTGTTCCGTCCACCACTACCATTGCCATGTCGTCCTCTCCTAGATGAAGCGCGCCCACGATGGGCCAGCGACGCCCTCGATGTAGGCGACGCCATTCGCCAAGGTGCTGACGCTCGGTGCGCCCATTTATGCCCCCGATCCGTTGCTGGGTTGCTGTTGCGGCGGCTGCGCGATGAGGCGATCTGCCGCCTTTTCCTGGCGCTGGAATTCCTGGTCGGAGAGCGCCATCGCCGCGCCGTGCTCCAACTGGCGCGCGAGCTGATCGGTCTCGTGGCCGCGCTGCGCGCGCGAGTCGATGATCTTGCCCCCTGCGGTGATCTCGGCGACTTGCTTTTGCGTGTCCGAGCGCACTTCGGTGTCGTGCAACTTCACGCCCGCCATCACGTTCGTATCGTGCGCTTTCGTCGCTGCGGCCAGGTGCGCTTTCGTGATGCCGCCCTTGAGATCCTGTTGCAGCGTCTGGATCTGCTGCTTGAGCTGCGCGTTCTCGTTCGCGAGCGACTGCACGAGCGAGCGCGCACGCGAGGAGAGCTCGCCCATGACCTTCTTGAGCCCATCTGGCGTGCTCGCAGAGAGGCGATCGGCGAGCTCTTGCATGTACGGGTGATCGATCGCGCGAAATAGGAGGTCGGGCGCGATCTTCGCAACCAACTCTGCGAGCGCGGGGATCTTCACCATGTCGATGAGGTTCTGTGCTCCCTCTTCGCGCTTCGTCTCGTAGCCCGGGCCCGTGTCCATCACGACGTCGTAGCGCCCGACCGAGAGATCGTTCTTCGCGCGCGTGATCGCCTCGCCGGTCTCGTTTTGCTCGCTCGATGTGGAATTGAGCTGCACGATCTGCGGCACGCTATCTTCGCCGATCACGCGCTGCATGCGTCCTTTTTCCACATACACGAAGGGCGCGAGCTCGACGATGACGCGCCAGCACTGCGCGATTGCAAGCGTGAGATTATCGTAGACGTGAAAATGCGCCTGGTCGGAGAGCCACTGCCGCCGGTCGATCGCCTTGCCGCTCACGACGATGCCCATCTGGTCCTGCCCGGGTTCGTTGGGCATCCCCGCGACGGCCATGAGGTTAGAGCGCATGCCCTGCACGAATTCGGAAAATCCCTGCTCGATCTGCGCAGGCATCTGGCGCTGCGGAGCGGGAGCGAGCATCGGGCCTGCGCTCGTCTCGATCACGATCGGCTTGTATTCGAGTTTGGAGTACGGCTTCTTGTTCGCGTCGTCCCACTCGTCGTGCCCTTCGAACGAGCCCTCGGGTCCGACCCAGGGCGCTTTGGGCGTGAGGCCCAGGCGCTTGATCTTCGCGACTTCGCCGTAGTTCACCATGCGCGCCGCATCGATCATGGGCGCGACCATGCCGGTGCGCAGCATCTTGTCGTCGATCATCGTCGCGCGGTTTTCGACGCGAAACACGGGGATGTACTGGCCGGGCAGCTGCTCGCGCGCGACGATCGTGCGGCCATTGAGCCGGAACCACTCGACCTGGCGCTTGCTGCTCTCGCGATCTCCATCGATGCGCAAGCCCCGCTCCGCGAGCATCGCTTCGACCTCCAAGAGCGGCAGCAGTTGCCTGGTGCGCGGGTCGCGCGGCAGTTCGTTCTGGTAGCGCGTGAATTCTTCGCCCCCGGCGCCGCGGATGAGGTACAGGCGCGAAGGGATCTCGCGGATGCGCAGGTACTCGGCCAGGCGCACTTCCTCGCGATCTTCCCAATCGAGGCGCGTTGCATCGCCGCCCACGTCGACCCAGTTCGCGTTGCTCGCCTTCGGGTATCGGCGCTTGTACTCGACGCGGCGCATCTTCGTACTGATGATGCACCAGCCCTGGTCGGCGCCCGAAGGCATGACGGCGCTCGGGTCCATGTTCACACTGAACACGTTGCGGATCGGCACGATGCGCATGTCGCGCTGAAAGCTCTTGGGCGACACGTACTCGATGAGCAGGCGGAAGTAGCCCCAGCCCGCAGTGATCGCGCACGACGCAGCGGTGTCGTATGCGACGCCCGCTTCGCTTCGGGTCTCGATATGCCGCCCGATGCCGTTGAAGACCTCGGCGAGCTCGATGTCCGCGCCGTCGCCTACCGGGTGGCACTTGCCTCGCGGGCGCTGCTGTCGGATGTTGTTCTCGACGCGCATACACAGCGCATCGGTGAGGTTGATCGTGAGCTCGGGCTCGTCTTCGCTCTCCGTCGTCGTCGTCGCATGGTCCCACTGGTCGCCTGCGCGAAAGCGGATCGCTTCTTTGGCGCTTTGCCGATTCGAGCTCTCTGCATTCTTCGAGGATTCGAGCCGATCGCGCGCTTCGTCCCAAATGTCGAGCTCCGAGATCGCATCGAATTCGCGATCTTCTTCCGTGCGCTCGCCCTGCTGCCTCGCTGCGTCGCTCATGTGCGCATCCATGCCGTATTACCGCGTGAGCGCACGACGATGCTGCGCGGCGCGTGCTTCGTCTCTTCGCGCTCGCGCACGAGCTCGGGAAAGAGGTCCGACATGCCCCAGATCATCGCATCCGCCCGGTTGGGCGAATTCTCGCCCATGTAGCCGTTGGTCGTAAAGGAGGTCAGTTCGTCCTCCAACTCGCGAAAGTACCCCGCGAAGCGAATGCGACCCTTCTCGACGAGCAGCGAGATCGGCTCTGCGCGCACCGCCTTGCCCCGGCTCGCGCGCACTGCGCGAAAGGGCGTGTTCGCGCGCGCTGCACGGATGACCGCTCCGACCATGCCGCCGCCGAAGTTGACCTCGGCCACGACGCGATCGGCAGCGTGCCGCTCGAATGCGTCGGTCGCGACCTTGCCCCACTTCTCGGGCGAGCAGCGCACGGTAAGGTCTTCGAGCACGTAGCCGTTGCCGTCCATGCCCAGGCCGCAAACGACGATGCCGATCTCATCATTATCGACGTTCGTCTCGTCTTCCGCTCCGCTCGGATCGATCGCCACGACGATGCGCAGCATGTCGGGCAGGTCTTCGTCGACGTTGCGATAGCGCTCGATCAGCTCATCGGAGAAGAGCGCGCCGGGCGCCGCGTCGCGGAACTCGCCCTCTAAAAAGCGCTTGCGCAGACGCGGTGGCAACTGCGCAAGCGTAGCGAGATATTCGTCGCTCAAATTCTCGCGATTGTCGATCGGGTTCATCTGCAAGAACGCGTAGTTCTGCGGGTCGGGCAGGCTCGCGCGCGTGTCGGGATCGACGTGCGCCTTGAATAGCTTGTACGTCCAGTGCCCCTTGTCGGGCGGGTTCTCGTCGTAATACATGCGCGGCTGCAACGCGCACCCCGCGATGCGATCATCGACGCGCTGCGCGAGGCGCGTGATCGCGAGATTGCGCGATTCGTACGGGATCTGCGAGCACTCGTTCAAGAAGATCGTCGAGAATTCATTCCCCAGGATTTTTTCCGTGCGGTGCTTGTCGTCGAGCCCGCCGAACCAGATCTCGCTACCCGCTTGCAGGCTCGCGAAGAAGTCGGAGCGGTTCATCGTGTACGCGACCGTGGGGAAACACAGATCCATGACTTTCGGAAACGTGTCGAGGATGATCGACTGCTTCACGTGCCCGAAGCGAAAGCGAAAAATCGCGTGGCGCGAGCCAGGCGCCTTCAATGCGCGCAGCACGATCGCGCGCACGAGAAGGAAGGTCTTGCCGCTGCGCGAGCCGCCCGCGAGCAGCACGTGCCGCGCGCCCGATGCGAGTTGCTCGTTCGCTTCGCGCTGGCGCGCGGTCAGGGTGAAGTCGCGATCTGCCATGCGAAGCGCTGCCAGAGATTCTCGCCCAGCATGATGCGAAGCGCGATGCCGCCGCGCATGTGATCGAGCGCAAAGAGCACGCTCCAGACCGTGACGCCGCGCCAGAGCGCGTCTTCGTGGATCTGGTAGAAGCGGTGCCGGTAGAACGGAATGAGCGGCATGCGGATGAAGTAGGAGCCGCCGAGTTGCGCGCTGCGCGAGCCACGATGGCAGGGGATGAACGGCGGACTCGGTTCGCCGAGCGGCACATCGCGAAAGAGTTTCACAGCTTCGCGTCCGTGGGCGAGATCACGATCGGCGCAGTCGAGTCGCCCTTGTGCGTGAGATCCAGGCGGTCGCCGTACTTCTTGGGCGCGAGCTTGCAGATGTACCACTTCAGCGTATCGGTCTTGAGCCTTCGGTGCCCGAGCATGTCGCCCTTGACGATGCGCGTCGAGCCATCTGGCTCGCGCGTGAGCGTGACGCCATCCTCGACCGTGTAGGCGATCTCCAGGATCTCATCGACGCGCGCATCGATGCCGATGTCGCGCGCCTGCGTGTATTCCTTGGCGCAGCCGCCGACATCCTTGATGATCCACAGCCGCACGGTCGCCTCGCGCGGCATCTTCTCGTCTTTGCAGATCGAGCGCAGCGACTCGCCAGTCGCGAGGCGCTTGCAGATCTTTGTCATCACCGACTTTTTGTAGCCCGAAGGGGGTGCCATGGCGTTCTACCCGAACCGCAGTGCCTCGGGCGCATACCACGCGCTCACGAACTGCTGGCAGTCGAATGCGTTGTCGAATTCAAGCGCTCGCTCGGGCCTCTGCGCATCAAAGCGCTCGCCGAATAGCGTCACGCGAAACGCGGGCGTGCCGCACTGGCGCACATCGAGCAGTTGGCCCTTCACCCAGTGTTCGGGGATTTGCAGGGCTTTGGTGCCCGCGGGCTCCGCAGGGCCGGGGAGAGCCTGCGTGGACTGAGCGGGAGCGGGGGGCGTGGGTACGGCGCCAGGCGCTGCGCGCCGATAGCGCTTATGCGCCGGGATGTGCAGCGTGCTCATTGCAAGGGGCGCCCGGTAGCGCGAGGTAGGTTCGTCCGGCCATTGCGTCAGTTCATCGCCGCAGCGTTGGCTGCTTGCGTCTCGTGCGGTTCGTCGCCCTTGGGGCGCGAGATCGTGAATATCAGCCCGATATTGCCCGTGTGCGGATCTCTCGTCGCGTAAAAGTCAATTGCACCACCTTCCTGCACGCCGCCTAGCGCGTCGAAGATCCAAGCAAGCTCGCCACGCGACAGACTCGACAGATCGATGCAGGGGTGCACGCGCCCGAGCTCGCAACGCATGTCGAGCCAGATCATGTTCTTCGTGCGCGATTCGCTCACAGGTGCGCCTTGAACCACGCGACGATCTCTTGCCAGCGCGTCTCTTCGATCGCGTGCAGTTCGGCGGGCAGCGCGGCGATCTGCGCTTCGAACTTCGCGACCTGCGCGCGCGCTGCCGCCAGGTCCGCGTCGAGTTTTTCCTTGATCGTCGCCATTACGCGGCCTCCCTTGGCATGTCGCATTGGTCCTCGATCGCGCGCGCAAGCAGCGCATCGCACACGATGCCCGATACATCCTCTTCGCGCACGATGATATGCACCGTCGCGCCCCACAGGAACTGCTGGAACGTGTAGCCGCCGAATTCGTAGCCGCCGAGCTCGACGACATCGCCCACGCGCACCTCGGTCGGGCGGAACACCTTGGCGTCCCACATCTTCGTGCGGCGCGATTTGTCGGGATGGTCATAGCGCTTGGGGTACACGCCCGGGCCCACGGCTTTGACGAGCCCGCGCAGAGGCTTCACGTGCTCGACCACTTCGAGCAGCGAGGAATGCTCGACGGGCAGCGGCTCGACGATGATGTAGTCGCGCCGCATGCGAATCTGCTCATGCGCCTCGACGATCGTGTTGCCCTCGTACGAGAGGCGTGCGCTCCGACCGTTGCGGGCATGCTCGACTTTCATGAGCGCCTGCGCGAGTACATCGCGTCCGCCTTCTCGCGCGATTCGCCAGCCTGGGTGCGGCCCTTGCCCCCGGCCTGGTCCTGGTCGCGCATGTTGTCGGCGCTCTTGGCGACGCCCATCGCTTTTTCGAGGTTCGTCAGCCGGTCGTGGTGCGCGCTGATCTGCGAGTCGTGCTCGGCGAGCATCTTGTCGTGCGATTCAATCGTCTTGTGGATCGCGCCAGGACCCTTCGGGGAGTCGCGCGCCTCGCGCTCTTCGGCCTTCTGGCCGCGCACAGCCTCGTCCTTGTCGGGCTCGACCTTGCCCACAACGCGCCCGCGTACGTCGCGTGTCACGCCGTCTCCCCTTCGCTGCGCTCGCCTTGCTCGGCGTCCATGCCGCGGCTCGTGCCGCGCTCCGTGCCGCCCGAGAGGCCGTCCGAGTCGAAATGATCGCCAGGCAGGCGCTGGTTCGGGAGCGCCTTGGGCTCGTGCGCGTGGTATGCGCCCTCTGCGGCGCTGCCGCCCTTGTGGCCGAACCGGATGTTCGCGGCGCATTCGCCGTGCTTGCCCTCACGCTTTGCCATGGCTAGGTGCCTTTCGCGCGCTGGAGCGCGCTTCGGAGTAGGCGACAGCGAGGCGCTGGCGCAGTTTCGGGAAATTCGATCGCTCGCGCTTCGAGCCGATGAAGCGGCTTACGAAGTGCGAGAGCTTTTCGCCTTTCTCACGCGCTGGCATGGCGACCTCGTGTCACGGCGCGGAAAATAGCACAGCGGACGAGGGATTGGCAAATGCTCATCGCTTGAGCACTCGGTTGAACCCCGCATCGATAGCGCTGCTGCAATTCGTGAACGTCGCGCGGCGAGATCATGCGAACTCCCGTACTTCCTCGTCGAGAGATTCAAAACGCAGCCTTCGCGGTTCGAGGACCAGCACTGCGACGCCGCTCGCCGCGCCTGGCGAGAACTTGCGCACGTGCAGGTCCATGATTTGCGAATCATCGTTCCACACACCGGC
>Ga0207761_1000399_pt1 | contig 15236 bp, 11 predicted proteins | sample LuqExpMetageno34_FD_187792 | JGI IMG/M metagenome (GOLD analysis project Ga0207761, IMG submission 187792) | Tropical forest soil microbial communities from Luquillo Experimental Forest, Puerto Rico - Sample 34 (SPAdes) | ecosystem: Environmental > Terrestrial > Soil > Tropical forest ... | reverse complement strand
GCTGATCGGCATCGGCTCGGGCGCGCTTATGCTCGCCGGCCTGATCGCACTCAATCCGCAGTTGCGCGCGCTGATCATGGGCGACCCGTTCGGAATGACGACCGCGGGCGTGCTGCTGTTCGGCTTGGTCGTCACCTTTGGCAGTCTGGCGAAGGGCACCGCCGTAATGGCGCTCGGCCGCAAGCCGCCTGAGGATGGCGGCCAACGCGGCAAGGCGCAACCGGCGCCGGTGCGCGCCCGCACCTGAACGAAATAACGACAAGCCATCAGCCCGCGGTTTCGGTTCCGATGAACTGTAAAGAGCCGGATCCCCCGCTTGCGCGGTGATGAGTAGTCTCTATCGGCCTCATCGTAAGGAGGCAGAGATAGGCGCTGCCGCTTTTCATGGCCGGGCTAAGCTCGGTCATCAATGTCTTCCTGTGTGATGAGAGGCCCCAAAGACGTGGATGCCCGGCAAAAGGCCGGGCATGACGTGACAACTCGCTCTGCTGTTTACTGTCAACAACAGTTTAGTTGTCGAGGAAGCTGCGCAGCTTGCGCGAACGCGACGGATGCTTGAGTTTCCGCAGCGCCTTGGCCTCGATCTGGCGGATGCGTTCGCGTGTAACCGAGAACTGTTGGCCGACTTCCTCTAGCGTGTGGTCGGTGTTCATGCCAATGCCGAAGCGCATGCGCAGCACGCGCTCCTCGCGCGGGGTGAGGGAAGCGAGAACGCGCGTAGTGGTCTCGCGCAGATTCGACTGGATCGCTGCGTCGATCGGCAGAATGGCGTTCTTGTCCTCGATGAAATCGCCGAGATGCGAATCCTCCTCGTCGCCGATCGGCGTTTCGAGCGAGAGCGGCTCCTTGGCAATCTTCAGGACCTTGCGCACCTTTTCGAGCGGCATGCCGAGTTTTTCGGCAAGCTCCTCCGGCGTCGGCTCGCGACCGATCTCGTTGAGCATCTGGCGCGAGGTGCGCACGATCTTGTTGATCGTCTCGATCATGTGCACCGGGATGCGGATGGTGCGCGCCTGATCGGCGATCGATCGGGTAATAGCCTGGCGGATCCACCAGGTGGCGTACGTTGAGAACTTGTAGCCCCGGCGGTATTCGAACTTGTCGACCGCCTTCATCAGGCCGATGTTGCCTTCCTGAATGAGGTCGAGGAACTGCAGGCCGCGGTTTGTGTATTTCTTGGCGATGGAGATAACGAGGCGGAGATTCGCTTCCACCATCTCCTTCTTGGCCTGGCGCGCCTCGCGCTCGCCCTTCTGCACCATCTGGACAATCTTGCGGAACTCGCCGATCTCCACTCCGGTCTGCGCGGCGAGGTCGTGCACTAACCCGCGGATCTCCTTGATGCGGTCCTTCTCCTTGGCGACCATAGCTTTCCAGCCCTTGGCGGAGAGTTTGGAGATGCGGTTAAGCCAGCGCGGATCGAGCTCGGAGCCGATATAGTGCTTGAGAAAGTCGTCGCGCGCCACGCCATAACTTTCGGCCAGCCGCATCATGCGGCCCTCGTTCGACACCAGCCGCTTGTTGATATCGTAGAGCTGCTCGACCAGTGAATCGATGCGCGCCTGATTGAGCCGCAGCGACTTCACCTCGGCGATGATCTCTTCCTTCAGCTTCTTGTATTTGCGCTCCTGCGCCGGCGACAGAGAGGAGCTTTTCAGGCGGAACTCGATGTCCTGCTCCTGCAGACGGCGCAGCCGCTTAAAGGAGTCGGCGATGTTGTCGAAGGTTTCCACCACCTTCGGCTTGAGCTCGGCTTCGATTGCGGCGAGGGAGAGCGAGCCCTCCATGTCATCTTCGTCGAAATCGCTTTCGGCGGCGACCTCAGCCGGATCCCTCTCCTCACCCTCCTCGGTGTCCGCGCCGTTCGCCTTGAAAGGCGTTGCGTTCGGCGGCGCGGCCGGCGGGGCTTGCGTCTGCACGACCTGCAGATGCGGCGCTCCCGGCACTGGCGTCGCCCCGGGAACTTGCGCAATCGGCTTGCCGTCCGGACCGATCACCGGCGGCTGCATCTGCTTGGCGTCGGGGCCGGCGTAGGTCGCTTCCAGGTCGATAATGTCGCGCAGGAATACTTTTCCTTCGTTGAGCTCGTCACGCCAGATGATGACGGCCTGGAAGGTGAGCGGGCTCTCGCACAATCCCGCGATCATTGCCTCGCGGCCGGCCTCGATGCGTTTGGCGATGGCAATTTCGCCCTCGCGCGACAACAGCTCGACCGAGCCCATCTCGCGCAGATACATGCGCACCGGATCGTCGGTGCGTTCGGACGGCTCTTTCTTCTCGGTAGTGGCGAGCGACTTCGACTTGGCCTCCACAACTTCCGAGCCGGTTTCGTCATCCTCATCGTCGTGCTCGTCGGCGGCCTTCTCCTCGTCGGTGTCGGCGTCCTCGCTCTCGATGACGTTGATACCCATCTCGCTGATCATGGCGAAGACGTCTTCGATCTGGTCGGAGGTGACCTCCTCCGACGGCAGCACCGCGTTGATCTGCTCATGGGTGACGTAGCCGCGCTTCTTGGCCGCCTTGATCATCTTCTTGACGCCGGCGTCCGACAGATCGAGCAGCGGCAGCGGCGACTCGGGGGCGCCGTCGGCTTCCTTCTCCGGGGCCTCGTCCTTGGCCTGAACGGCCTTCGCTTTCGCTGCCATTTCTTTTTTCTCCTGGACCTTCTTGGCCATCTCAACTCCCGCGGGCGTCAGCGCCGCACGTCCTCTTCATCCCAGGCCGATGGCCAAAAAGGGCCGCGCCGGCCACGGCACCGCCCCGAATCAGGCCGTCAGTCTCCCCGGAACCCGCTAAGTTCCGATTAACCTAAAAAAATACCGCCAAAATCGACTTCATTATTCCCGCCGGTCCGGCAGCCCACGCCGCCCTTGCTTCCCGTCCGAAAACCGGATTCCGCCCGCCGGGTCAAGTTCGGGGGCCGCCTGGTTGGACTTAATGGTGCTGGCAGCGGTGTCACCCTATAAGCTACGGACGCCCCGACCGGAAGAGGCCCCGAAACCCTCGATCAGAGCCTCGGTCCCATCCATCCGGGCCATGCGGGCCTTGACGTCGAGCAGCCGCAAGTAGTTGGCCTCGCTGTTGTCATGGCCGAGCGCCTGCTCAGCTTCCCTGAGCTCCTTAGTTAGTGAATGCCATTGCCGATGCAAGGCGATCAATTGCTGCCAGGTCACCAGCACGTCCTCCGGCGCGGCATCAGGCCCCGCGCCCCAGACCGAGACGGTGGTGATGGCGGCGGCGATGCGCTGCATCGGCTCGGCGAGGCTGCGAGCGGCCAGTTCCGCTTTGATCGCCTCCGGATCGGCCGCAGCTGCATGGGCGGCAATATCGATCAGCGCGCATTTAAGTCGCTCGGCGTCTGCGTGGCGGAATTCGAGCGAGGCCAATTCCTCCAGTTGGTCGTGCAGCAGCCAGGGATGGTTGAGCGCTGCCTGCAGGATCAGCGCCTCCCGCCGCGGTACCGCCATGCGGGCACCGCGATGCACCGGGCTCGCCACCAGCTGCTGGCTCACCACAACATAGGGCGTGTTGCGCGTGCCGACTTCCGGCCGGCCGGCAGCGCGGTTGCGCGGCCACGGGCCCCTGGCAGAGTCGTGCCAGTTGCCAAACGTCTGACCTCGCCCGCGCGATGGAAAATTTTCGCGCGACGGTTGTGTGCGCGCGAAGAATTGCTGGAGCCGCGCTGCGAAATCCTGCCGGTAATATTTGCGCACGGCGTCGTCGCCGATGCCAGCGGCAACCTCGTTGAGCCGCGCCTCCAGCGCCGCACGCCGCTCCGGCGTGTCGAATGCATGGCCTTCCGTCTCATGCGCCCACAGCATGGCGGCGAGCGGACGCGCGCCGGCGATCACCTCGGCCACCGCCTCGCGGCCGGCCGAGCGGGCCAGATCGTCGGGGTCCTGGCCCTGCGGCAGCAGCGCGAACTTCAGGCTCTTGCCGGGTTTCAGCCGCGGCATCGCGAGGTTCACCGCGCGATAAGCCGCGCGCAGGCCCGCACTATCTCCGTCAAAGCAGAGCACCGGCTCGTCCGCCATCTTCCACAACAAGCCCAGCTGATCATCGGTCAGCGCGGTGCCGAGCGGCGCCACCGTCGCCGGGAAGCCGGCCGTCACCATGGCGATGACGTCGACATAACCTTCAACCGCGATCACCTGGGCCCCGTCGTGCGCGGCCTGGCGCGCGGCAGCGATGTTGTAGAGCGTTGAGCCTTTATGGAAGAGCGGCGTTTCTGGCGAATTGAGATATTTTGCCGGCGCATCCTTCTCCATGGCGCGGCCGCCGAAAGCGATGACGCGGCCGCGTAGATCGGTGATCGGAAACATCACCCGATCCCGGAAGCGGTCGAATGGCACCGGGATGTCGTCGCCAGAAACCACGAGGCCAGCCTCCACCATGTCGCCGGCCGACACGCCCTGCGAGCCGAGATACTCCTTGAGCGCGAAGCGATCAGGTGGCGCATAGCCAAGGCGGAATTTTAATTGCGTCGTCGCGTCTAGCCCGCGATCGGCGAGATAGCCGCGCGCCTTGGCGCCAGTGCGCGATGCAAGCGTGGATTCAAAGAACTTTGCCGCCAGCTCCATGATATCGTGCAGCGTCTTGGCGCGCGCAGAGCGCGCCTCCTCCTCGCGCGACACCTGCGGCAGCGCCACGCCGGCCATCGTGGCCAGCCGCTCGACCGCCTCCGGGAAGGAGACGCCCTCCGACTCCATGACGAAATCGAAGATGCTGCCGTTTTTGCCCGAAGAAAAATCGAACCAGGCCTGCTTCTGGTCGTTCACGAAGAAGGACGGCGTCTTCTCCTTGTTGAACGGCGACAGGCCCTTGAACTCGCGGCCCGCGCGTACAAGCTTCACGCGCTTGCCGACGACCTCTGAGACCGGAAGCCGGGCTTTCAGCTCGTCGAGGAACTGGGGCGTGAAGCGCATGGGTTATGTGCCGCGCTTTCGCGCGGCGATCGTGTCTCGCTATTTGGCCGAATCGGCTCCCATATCTTAAGCGGACGAATCGTGACTTTCTGGGGCGCACCGGAAAAGCGGCAATTCCCTGCTGGTTAGCAGGCTTTTCCTAGTTTTCCACAGGGGGCGGCCGACGCTTGTCGCCGCTTTAGAACGTGTAGCGTTTCCCCACCGCCGTAGGCACCAGTGCCTTGTCGCCGAAGGCCGCGGCCAGCTCCGAAATGGCACGCCAGCCGGTGCAATGGCCCGCAGCTATCTGGGCAAGCTTGAATTCGCCCATCGCCGAGACCGTCTGCGGGATAATCGCCTCGTTGGCGCCGGACAGGTGCAGACCGCCTACCACGGCGTGCAGTGGTGTATCGGCGAAGCTGTTGCGCGCGTGCTCGAGCACGTTGACGATGCCGGCGTGCGAGCAGGCGCTCAACACCACCAGGCCCTTACCTTTGACGTTCACCGCCAGCCACCGTTCGTCCATCAGCAATTCGTCCGGCTCCCAACCGCTGCCGTCCTCGGTCTTGCGAACCTGACCGGGCAGGCCGCGCTCGAACGGCGTGACGCGCGGGATCTCGCCGCTAACGTAGAACAGATCGTCGAGGAAGGATTGCGGCTCGGTCGTGCAGATCACGTTGGCGCCCTGCGTAGTGAGATCGGCGATGCTCGGCACGTCGTCCATGTAGCGCAGGTCACCATTTGGCAGCCGCATCGCGCGCGAGCAGAACATGCCCGGGTGCGCGTAATAGGGCACTGTGCGGTTGCCGTTGCGGGCGCGGATGGCGCCGAGCGCGGTGAACATCGCGCCGGAATGATCCCAATGTCCGTGCGAGAGCACAATGCTTTCGACCTGACCCAGGTCAGCGCCGAGCCGCGCGGTGTTGCGCTCGAACGCGAAGTCTTCCGGACCACTGTCGAACAGCACGCTGTGTTTCGTTCCGCCGTGCATTGCGGTGAGCAAAGCGGAGAAGCCGTGCACCGCGCAGCACAGGCAGCGGCCGGAGGAGGCACGCAGGCCGCGACGTGTGGCGAAAGCGAATTCGCTCTCGACATTGGGGGGCGTCGACGACAGTCCGTCGGTGGAGTTGTCGACCAGGATTTGGATGTCAAGCTTGTCGACTGGGACGAGATTGGTCATTTACTGCGGCTCGAGCCCCGACTCCTTCACCACCTCGCGGGCGGCAGCGCGATCGACGACGATCTCCTTGGCGAATTCCTCCGGCGTATTGATCGCCGGCACCTGGCCGCGGCTTATCACGTATTTGTCGACAAAGTCCTTGTCGGCGAACACGCGCGTCACTTCGGCCGCTAACGTGTCGATGATCGGCTTGGGCGTGCCGGCCGGCGCAAAAAGGCCGTACCAGGTGCGCGAGGGCGCTCCCTTGTAGCCGAGATCGGCGAAGGTCGGCACGTTCGGCAACAGCGGCGTACGGAGGTTATTCGTCAGCGCCAGCGCCGTCATCTTGCCGGCGTTGATCTGGGAGATCACGTTGCCAAGTCCGATCAGGCCGATCGGCGTCGAGCCGCCGAGGATCGCATTGGTTGCCTCGCCGCCGCCCTTAAATGGCACGCGCACCCAGTCGGCGCCCTTGTCGCGCTTGAGGCTGTCCATGTAGACCGCGAGTGGCACCGAGGCGGTGAGATAGCTGAGCGTGCCTGGCTTCTGCTTGGAGACCGCGACCAACTCGTCGACCGTCTTCACCCTGAGGTCGGCGTTTACCACCAGCACCTGGATCAGGTGGAACAGATTGACGATCGGCGTTAGCCCGTGTTCGGGATCGAACGGCAGCTTCTTGAACAGGAACTGATTGTAGATCATCGGGTCGGCATTGATGATGCAGACGGTGTAGCCGTCCGGCGGCGCCTCGGCGCAGGTACGCGCGCCGATATTTCCGGCACCGCCCGGATGGTTCTCGATGATCAGCGGCTGGCCGAGCCGCTGCCGCATCTGTTCGCCGAGGACGCGCATGAAGATGTCGCTAATGCCGCCGGCACTCGAGGTGGTGAACACCCGGATCGGACGCATGGGGTAGTCGTCAGCGAGCGCCGGTTGCGTGGCAAACATCAGGAAGAAAAACACCCCGATACGCTTCATGGACGGCCTCCCAACGCGGGGCCGCCCGCGTTTTCAGCGGCGAGAATAAGCTTTCCAAGGCGCAGATCGCAATTGGCTCGCAAGCGTGACGTATCAGCGCTTGACGATGCCCATTTCGAGGTATTAACCGAGCGCGACCATCGAACCATGTTTGGCGGGATTTTGGCGATTGATCCGGTCCGAAAAGTCGGCGAGCAATGTCGCCTTTTCCGGCGGTTGAAACGCCGCAAATGTCTTCGCCAGCGGTCCGTAGTAAGCTTGGAATACGTCGATCGAGTGCTGCGACGATCGATAACGGAACATGAAATTGCGCGGCGAAATCTCGATCGCGGGCTGCTTGCTTGCCGAACATTTCCTCGATGCGCGCCTTGCTGCACCAGAGCGCAGGAAGTCGGCCAAGCGTGCTGCGGCGCTAGCCGGATAGCTTCGCCTTCACCAGCCCGCTGGCTTTGCCAAAATCCATTTGCCCGGCATACTTGCCACGCAGCGCCCCGATCACCTTGCCCATATCCTTCATGCCGATGGCACCGGTCTCCTTGATGGCAGCCTCGATTGCCGACGTCATCTCGGCTTCCGACATCTGCTTCGGCAGGTAGCCGGCGATGATGGCGATCTCCTCTTGCTCCTGCTTGACGAGGTCGACGCGGCCGCCCTTTTGGTAGAGTTCGATCGCTTCCTGGCGCTGTTTAATCATCTTCTGCAGCAGGCCAAGCAACTCGGTGTCGCCGAGCGCCGGCTTGCCAGCGCCGCGCGCCTCGATATCGGCGTTCTTAAGCGCGGAATTGACCATGCGCAGGGTGGAGACCGCGCGCTCGTTTTTGGCCTTCATCGCCTCTTTCAAGGCGTTATTGATGTCATCGCGCAGCACGGGGAAGCCCTTTCCTATTTGGGTATCTGCCTGGGGGCGGCATCCGGCGGCCCCTTGCCTCGCAAACCATAATACGCAACTAAGAGGCCATGACCCAACAGATGAAATCCGGTTGCGCCGGGGTTTGGGCTGAGCCCAAGCCGACTGCGCTTTTGGCGCTGGCTGATGGGACCATGCTGGAGGGCTTCGGCCTCGGCGCCACCGGGCACGCGGTCGGCGAGGTCTGCTTCAATACCGCCATAACCGGTTATGAGGAGATCCTAACCGACCCGTCCTATGCCGGGCAGATTATCACCTTCACCTTCCCGCATATTGGCAATGTCGGCGCCAACGAGGAGGATATCGAGACCGTCAACATGGCGGCGACATCGGGGGTGCGCGGCGTCATCCTGCACAGCGCCATCACGCGGCCGTCCAATTACCGAGCCACTCGCCACCTCAATGACTGGCTGACGGCGCGTAGCATCATCGGGCTCGCCGGCATTGACACCCGCGCACTAACCGCACTGATCCGAGAGAAGGGCATGCCCAACGCGGTGATCGCGCACGCGCCCGACGGCAAATTCGATCTGGCCGCGCTCAAGAAAGAGGCGCGCGAGTGGCCGGGCCTGGTCGGTATGGACCTGGTGCCGATGGTAACGAGCGGACAGCGCTTCACGTGGGACGAGACGCCGTGGTGCTGGCAAAAAGGCTTCGGCCGCCAGGAAAGGCCAGAATTCCACGTGGTCGCAATCGATTACGGCATCAAGCGCAATATCCTGCGGCTGCTGGCCGGCTCCGGCTGCAAGGTGACGGTGGTGCCGGCCAAGACGTCGGCGGCTGACATCATGGCGCTCAAGCCGGACGGCGTGTTCCTATCGAACGGCCCTGGCGATCCGGCTGCGACCGGTGAATATGCAGTTCCAGTGATCAAGACGCTAATCGAAAAAGGCATCCCGACCTTCGGCATCTGCCTCGGCCATCAGATGCTCGGCATCGCGGTCGGCGGCAAGACCATGAAGATGCATCAGGGCCACCACGGCGCCAATCATCCGGTCAAAGATCTCACCACCGGCAAGGTCGAGATCACCTCGATGAACCACGGCTTCGCCATTAACAAGGACTCACTGCCGAAGAACATCGAGCAGACGCATGTCTCACTGTTTGACGGCTCCAACTGCGGCATTGCGCTGAAGGACAAGCCGGTGTTCTCGGTGCAGTACCACCCGGAAGCCTCGCCCGGGCCGCGCGACAGCCACTACCTTTTCACGCGCTTCGTCGACATGATGCGCCAGGCCAAGCGCAAGATCGCGTGAGGCAATGGCTGACTGGATCAGCTTCTACGATCTGCGGCATTCGCTGATCTACGTGAATGCGCGGCATCGCGACGTGCATTACCGCCGGATTGCCGACGACCTGCGCGCGCTGGTGCCCTCACCCAAAGCCAAAGTGCTCGACTATGGCTGCGGCGAGGCGACCTCGGCCGATCATGTTGCCGCTGCCTGCGGGCACCTCACCATAGTGGAAGCCGCGCCTAATGTGCTGGCCGCGCTCAAGGCGCGCTATGGCGACAACCGCAAGATTTCCGTGATCACGCCGGCAGAGGCGGCGGCCATGCCGGCGAATTTCTTCGACCTAATCGTGCTGCATTCGGTGGCGCAGTACCTAACCGCCGAGGAACTCGACGGTCTCTTCGCGCTGTTCCGCCGGTTGCTCAAGCCAAACGGCCTCTTGTTGGTCGGCGACATCGTGCCGCCGCGGCTGGCGGCGGCAGCGGCGGCGTTGTCGCTGCTGCGGTTTAGCGCCGCCAACGGCTTCTTCATCGCCGCGGTGCGCGGGCTGATCCGCATCGCGGTGTCGGATTATCTGCGGCTGAAGAGTAAGGTCGGCCTATCGCATTACAAGGAGGCCGCGATGCTGGGTAAGCTCACGCGCACCGGCTTTACCGCCGAGCGCGCTGCACGCAACGTCGGTCACAATCAGTGGCGGATGGCGTTTCTGGCTCGGCCAGAGAAAGGCAAGGCCCGGCGGCGCGCAACGGTCCGTTAGCCGCGACCCAGCGGACCCGCACTCATACATCCTGCATCAATGGCGTTCGCTCTAGACTGACCGACGGCCCGCTCGCAGAGCTGCGACGTAGAAGCCGTGCGAGGTCTTCCAGCCTAGTTGGTCGAATCCAGGCCGGGCCTCCAATTTTCGCCGCAAATTCTGAGTTTTAGTCCACCGCTCATCTCGCCGCCGCCCTTCCCACCCCGCCGATTCTGGTCTAAAGACCGCCTCGCGCGGGGTCTGCCCCCCGCCCGGGGTGACGAGGACGCGCAAAAGCGCGCCTTTTTTTTGTGCCCAGTGACCTGCGAGTCGAATGCCCAAACGAACCGACATCAATTCAATCCTGATCATCGGCGCCGGTCCGATCGTTATCGGCCAGGCCTGCGAGTTCGACTATTCCGGGACTCAGGCCTGCAAGGCGCTCAAGGATGAGGGCTACCGGGTCATCCTGGTGAACTCCAATCCGGCGACGATCATGACCGATCCCGATCTCGCCGACGCCACATATATCGAGCCGATCACTCCGGAAATTGTCGCCAAGATCATCGAGAAGGAACGCCCGGACGCGCTGCTGCCGACTATGGGCGGGCAGACCGCGCTCAACTGCGCGCTCTCCTTGCGCAAGATGGGCACGCTGGAGAAGTTCGGCATCAAGATGATCGGCGCCACCGCTGACGCCATCGACAAGGCCGAGGACCGCGAGCTGTTTCGCGAGGCCATGACCCGCATAGGTCTGCCGACGCCGCGCTCGCACCAGATAAAAACACTGGCGCAGGCACTGGAGGCACTCGACGACATCGGGCTGCCGGCAATCATCCGCCCGTCCTTCACGCTCGGTGGCACTGGCGGCGGCATTGCCTACAACAAGGCGGAGTTCATCGAGATCGTCGAGCGCGGAATCGACGCCTCTCCCACCAGCGAAGTGCTGATCGAAGAGTCAGTTTTGGGCTGGAAAGAGTTCGAGATGGAGGTGGTGCGAGACAAGAAGGATAACTGCATCATCATCTGCTCGATCGAGAACGTCGATCCGATGGGCGTGCATACCGGCGACTCGATCACCATCGCACCGGCGCTCACGCTCACTGATAAGGAATATCAGATTCTACGCGATGCCTCGATCGCGGTGCTGCGTGAAATCGGCGTGGAGACCGGCGGCTCCAACGTGCAGTTTGCCATCAATCCGGCCGACGGGCGGCTGGTGGTGATTGAGATGAACCCGCGCGTATCACGTTCCTCCGCGCTGGCCTCCAAAGCGACCGGTTTCCCGATCGCCAAGGTCGCCGCTAAGCTCGCGGTCGGCTACACGCTCGACGAAATCGCCAACGACATCACTGGCGGCGCCACGCCGGCTTCGTTCGAGCCGACCATCGACTATGTGGTCACCAAAATTCCGCGCTTCGCATTTGAGAAATTCCCGGGCGCCGCGCCGGTGCTTACCACCTCGATGAAGTCGGTAGGCGAAGCGATGGCGATCGGCCGCTGCTTCCAGGAATCCTTGCAGAAGGCGCTGCGCTCGCTGGAGACCGGACTGACCGGCCTCGACGAGATTAGGATCGAAGGCTTCGACACCAATAAACACGTCGACGACCCCGACAACAAGGCCGCAATCCGCGCCGCGCTCGGCACGCCGACACCGGATCGATTGCTTAAGGTAGCGCAAGCGATGCGGTTGGGCGCAACAGATGAACTGATACACAATGCCTGCCGCATCGATCCCTGGTTCCTGTCCGAGATCCGTGGACTGGTGGAGACCGAGGCCGAGATCAAGTTAAAGGGGTTGCCATCCGCCGCTGGCGTCTTCCGCCAGCTGAAGGCACTTGGCTTCTCCGATACCCGCCTCGGCAAACTGACCGGCATGCCGGCCGCCGAAGTGACCGCGCAACGCCACGCCCTTGGCGTACGGCCGGTGTTCAAGCGCATCGACACCTGCGCCGCCGAATTCGCTTCGCCAACCGCCTATATGTATTCGACCTACGAGATGCCGTTTGCAGGCACCGTCGCCGACGAGGCGCGGCCGTCCGGTGCCAAGAAGGTCGTGATCCTCGGCGGCGGGCCCAACCGCATTGGACAAGGCATCGAGTTCGACTATTGCTGCTGTCACGCCGCGTTCGCGCTTAAAGAAGTCGGCTACGAAACCATCATGGTCAACTGCAATCCGGAGACGGTGTCGACCGATTACGACACCTCCGACCGGCTGTATTTCGAGCCACTAACGCCCGAGGATGTGCTAGAGATAATCGACGCCGAGCGCGCCAACGGCACGCTTCATGGCGTCATCGTGCAGTTCGGCGGACAGACGCCACTCAAGCTTGCCGAGCATCTGGCCAGGGCAAGGGTGCCGATCCTCGGCACCTCGCCCGATGCCATCGATCTTGCCGAGGACCGCGACCGTTTCAAGACGCTGCTCGACAAGCTTAAACTGCGCCAGCCGCAGAACGGCATCGCCGACTCGCCGGAAGCCGCGCGCGCGATCGCGGAGCAGATCGGCTACCCAGTCATGATCCGCCCTTCTTATGTGCTGGGTGGCCGTGCCATGGAAATCGTGCGCGACAGCGCACAGCTCGATCGCTACATCGCACGCCTATCGGGCGATCTCGACCGGCCATCCGAGCTGGTGGTGTCAAGAAAGAGTCCGCTGCTTATCGACCGCTATCTGTCCGACGCCACAGAAGTGGATGTCGACTGCCTAGCCGACGGCAGGGACACCTTCATCGCCGGCATCATGGAGCACATCGAGGAGGCCGGCATACATTCCGGCGATTCCGCCTGCGCGCTGCCGCCGTATTCGCTCGACCATAAGACTTTGGCCGAGCTCGAGCGACAGACCCGCGAGCTTGCCCTTGCCCTCAATGTCGGCGGGCTAATGAACGTGCAGTACGCCATCAAGGATGGCGAGATCTATGTGCTGGAGGTCAATCCGCGCGCCTCGCGCACGGTGCCATTCGTGGCCAAGGTGATCGGCCTGCCGGTCGCCAAGATCGCCTCGCGCATCATGGCCGGCGAAAGCCTCAAGCGCTTCAATCTACAGCCCAGCCAATTCAAGCATCGAGCAGTGAAGGAGGCGGTGTTTCCGTTCGCCCGCTTCCCCGGCGTCGATACCGTGCTCGGCCCCGAGATGAAATCCACCGGCGAGGTGATGGGGATCGACGGCTCGTTCGAGACTGCCTTCGCCAAGAGCCAGATCGGCGGCGGAACCACTCTTCCACGCAGCGGCACGGTGTTCGTGTCCGTCAAGGATTCTGACAAGCCGCGCATCCTGGCGGCGGTCAAGCTGCTCGCCTCACTTGGCTTCAAGACCATCGCCACCTCCGGTACCCAACGTTACCTGGCGGAACACGGCGTGGAGGCTACCCGGGTGTTCAAAGTGCTGGAAGGACGGCCGCACGTCGTGGATGCCATCAAAAACGGCGGGGTTCAGCTGCTTTTCAATACCACCGAGGGGACCGCCGCCCTGGCCGACAGCCGGTCCCTGCGCCACGCCGCCCTCTTGCATAAAGTGCCATACTACACCACTCTTTCAGGTGCCGTTGCTGCGGCACAGGGCATTAAGGCCTATCTCGGGGGCGACCTCGAGGTACGTGCGCTGCAAAGCTACTTCAGCGGCCGGACCTAAGGGCAATTGCCCGCGTGGGTCCGAAACCAAGTGCGACGGCGTGAGTTAGGCCGGAAAGTCCACGGTCGCGGTACAGCTGAAGCTGGCCGCGGTCAGGTTTTTTTGGCCAGCGCTGGGATCAGGACTCCGGTTCCGCGGACAGCCCGTGGCCGGAGTCGTATTGCGAGTCGGTGGAACGACGATTTGAGGCTGGAGGGTGCTTGGCGGCGCTGATGCGCTTCGTGCGAGCGAGCCGCCAGGAGGAGAAGGACGATGGAAAAGATACCGATGACGGCTGCCGGCTATTCCACACTGGAAGCCGAACTCAAGCACTGCCAGCAGGTGGAGCGCCCGCGCATCATCCAGCAGATCACCGAGGCGCGCACGCACGGCGATCTATCGGAGAACGCCGAGTACCATGCCGCCAAGGAGCAGCAGTCGATCAACGAGGGCCACATCGCCGAGCTTGAGGACAAGCTCGCGCGCGCCGACGTGATCGACGTGTCCAAGCTTTCGGGCGATACCATCACTTTCGGCGCCACCGTGACACTGGTCGACGAGGACACCGACGAGAAGAAGGTGTGGCAGATCGTGGGCGAGCCGGAGGCCGACGCCAAGAAGGGCCGCATCTCGATCACGTCGCCGCTGGCGCGCGCGCTGATCGGCAAGACCAAGGGCGCCACCGTCGAGGTCAACACGCCCGGAGGCGCCCGCGCGTATGAGATCAAGAAGGTCGAGTGGAAGTAGCGCTCGCACTGACGCAACGTTAGCGGCGGCCGCGATCTGCTTACATTTCTTTTTTTTGGTGCCGCCAAGGTCCAGCGCGCGATATACGATAGGTTGCGGCATGAGTTTGCGCGCGGCCCCGCGCAGCGCCGATTGATAAGAGCTATAGGCGCGCCACCGGCGGAATCGATACGTACGGCAGGCGCGCACCTGCGAGATCAAAAAGGGGCTTACGAAAACTTCGCTAGTCAGTCCGAGGCACGCTGGCGGCGCGAACCCGAATGCCAAGCTGGCATCAAATAACGTGCTTTGCACGAGCAAGAAGTATCAGTCCTCCATCGGCACCATGGCCGCATCTTTTGATTGCCGCAGCGTGAGCGAGGTCTTCACGTTGCGCACATTGGGCGCGGCGGTGAGCTTCTCGACGAAGGCTTGAAACGTCTTCAGGTCGGGCGCCACGCATTTGAGCACGAAGTCGATCTCGCCCGACAGCATCCAGCACTCACGCACCAGCGGCTGCGCGCGCACGAAGTCCTCAAACGCCACGAGATCAGCTTCCGCCTGGCTTGCCAGATGCACCATCGCGAACACCGCCACTTCGTAGCCGAGCTTCTTCTCGTCGAGCAGCGCGCGGTATCCCTTGATGAAGCCGGCCTCTTCCAACGCACGCACCCGCCGCAGGCAGGGTGGCGCCGAAATAGCGACCCGACGGGCCAATTCCACATTGGTGATGCGGCCATCGTCCTGCAGCTCTTTCAGGATTTTCCGGTCGATGGCATCGAGACGGGCGGGCAAACGGCAGCTCCAAGGGCCGGGTAAGCGTGTATGCATACCGCGAAATAATGTTTCGCGAAAGATTGTTGCGCGGCTGCGTCATCCATTTGACGCGACCGCTTTGCCAAACCGATCCGACTATAGGGGGGTTGCGTATCTTGCATAGCTCGGGCAAAGCCATAAATTGGAAAGCGGACGCACAAGCCG
>Ga0207761_1000397_pt1 | contig 15258 bp, 10 predicted proteins | sample LuqExpMetageno34_FD_187792 | JGI IMG/M metagenome (GOLD analysis project Ga0207761, IMG submission 187792) | Tropical forest soil microbial communities from Luquillo Experimental Forest, Puerto Rico - Sample 34 (SPAdes) | ecosystem: Environmental > Terrestrial > Soil > Tropical forest ... | reverse complement strand
CCGAAGAGAAGCACGAGCCCGCGAGCGACATCGACACTGCAGTAGTGGAAAAGCCTCAAAGCGCTTGACCCCGGCCGGCCGATTAGAGAAGCGGACATTGCTGGGTCGCAGGGGACCACGGAACCGCCGGGGGCACTGCGCAGCGGTCGACCCCTAGTCAGGACTAAAAATCACTTATTGGTGTTCTCTCTGACTAGAAAGCGCATTTGGGAGATGACTCATGTGCAAAGCGTTATTTGGCCTCGCCCTTGCTGTCGGGTTCGGGACATCATGTTTCTTCGCTGTCGGTGTGGCCAGCGCTGACCCATACAAATGGTGCGCTCAATACGGCGGGCGCGGCGGCGGCACTAATTGCGGGTTCGTAACGCTTGAGCAGTGTCGCGCAACAATCAGCGGAATGGGTGGGCTCTGCGAACCAAACCCGTTCTATACCGGACCTGAAACAAAGCCCGCCAAGCGCAAACGAAAGCAAAGGCAGGACTAACGGTCGGCACCCTGCAGGCCGACCCTGCTGTCTGCCATCAAAGCCTGGTCAAAACACATGATCGGATTTCGGAGTGACCGCCGCGAGGCGGTCTTTATGTTTGCGCTTTTGGCTACGAACTGGTTTCTGAAAAATTACCATGAGAATGGAAGCGACGTGATGGCTAACGAATGGCCCAGACATGAGAACCTACCTTTGCGAGCAAATCTATTGACGCAAAAAACCCGCTGAAAATAAGATAATACCTGCTGATTGCGGGTTTACGAGCGCGAATGTTGATACGACTGAGTGTTGTCAGGGAGGAGAAAATGAAATCGAGTTACAAGCTTGCGATCACCTTATGTGCTGGCGTCGCAATTGGTGCTGCAGTAATCCAAGCGCTTCATGCCCAGGCTACGCCGCCTGCTTACGTCATCTCAGAGATCGATGTGACTAACGCGGATGCCTACGTGAAGGAATACGTCCCATTGGCCAACAAGGCGCTTGCCGAGAGTGGTCAAAAAAGGCTCGCATCAGGCGGCAAGACGATCGCGCTCGCTGGTGCGCCGCCAGCACCGCGCATTGTTCTGTCCGTTTTCGAGAGCCTGGAAAAGGCTCAAGCGGCCTATAGCTCGCCGGCCTACTTGGAGGCTCGCAACATCGGCGATAAATACGGCAAACTACGAATCTTTGCCGTCGAGGGGATACGACAGTAGGCCGCAGCTGCAGTTGAGCGAGGCCGCCCCAGTTGGCGGCCATGGAGTTCGGAGCTCTATGTGCGACAGCTGCGTAACACCAAGATCAAGCCATCGGTCGCTCGATGACCCCAGATAGCCGCTGATCGTCGAAGATGGCTCGCTTACCTTCGAATGCGCGCGGGCAAGCACCCAATCACAGATCATACCGATGAGTTCGACAAAGCGATGGCAGATTTGCACTGGCCTACGCGGATCAGGCCGAGCAGACTATGCCGCCCTCAAGGCTGCCGTCAGGAGATGCAAAATCACAGTCTATCAAGAGACGGCCTAGATTTATCCTCAGCGGCCGTGAGCCGTTGTTGTGAGCGGCTTTGGGTGCAGCTCTTTACGACCCTGATCAACGTCTGAGGCTGGTTATCGCCCGCCCGGTCGTAACTACCATCCGAATAACACGACAATGGCGACACAAACCCCGCTTACCATCACAAAAACTTGCCCTGCTTATGTCGGTTTATGCTTTGAAAAACGAGCTATCAAGAACAGCCTTTCTGCGAATTGATTTATCTAGAGCTTTATCAATTTTGGAGGTACAAACATTTGTTGTAGAAGCACGATCTTGTAAGCTATTAGTTTTGTTTCGCAGTCCGGATGCGGTACGTCCATGACAGACATTGCCGAGTGGCTGGCATCTTTGGACTTGGCGCAATATGCCCAGACTTTTGCTGAAAATGGAGTCGATCTCTCCGTCGTGGGTGATCTCACGGACGACGACTTAAAAGGGCTCGGAGTTTTACTGGGACACCGGCGTAAACTACTGCGCGCGGCCGCGAACATTGCTCCGAAAGAACTTGCACAAGCAATGAGGCCCGAGGCAGCTTCCCGGCCGGAAGCCGAGCGCCGTTTACTCTCCGTCATGTTCTGTGACCTTGTCGGCTCGACTGACCTCGCAGCGCGACTTGATCCGGAAGACATGCGGAACGTAATGTCAACCTATCATGCCTGCATTGCCGAAGTGCTTGTCCGGTTCAATGGCATGATAGCCCGATATATGGGCGATGGGGTACTTGCTTATTTCGGCTACCCGCAGGCGCGCGAAGATGATGCCGAGCAGGCGGTGCGAGCAGGACTTACCGTTATTGAGGAGGTACGCAAAATACGTGATCCTGGCGGCGCCGCGCTGCAAGCCCGTGTAGGCATTGCGACAGGTACTATGATCGTTGGAGACCTTCTCGGTACGGGCGCGGCACAGGAGCAGGCAGTCGTCGGTGAAACGCCGAATTTAGCCGCGCGGCTCCAGGCGCGTGCTGATCCCGGCACCGTGCTGATCTGTGTCAATACGCATAGCCTTACAAGCGGGCATTTCAATTACCGAGATTTGGGGTCGGTCACACTCAAAGGCTGGACACACGCAATTCCGATTTGGCAGGTGCTGGGCGCCACGGACGTCGAAAGCCGGTTCGAAGCGCGGCACAAGAGCAAATCGGCCCCGCTCATCGGCCGGGATGAAGAGCTGCAGCTTATTCTTCGCCGGTGGCGGCAGGCGGCCGGCGGCGAGGGCCGCATCATAGTGGTCACCGGCGAAGCGGGCATCGGTAAATCACATATCACTTTGGCGCTGCGGGAAGGTCTCCACGGACAGCCTCATATCCCGATTCGCTATTTCTGCTCGCCACATTACTCCAACACGGCGCTACACCCATTCATCACTCAGCTCGCGCGATCTGCGCATTTTCAGCGGGACGACACGGGCGCGCAAAAACTGGCGAAGCTCGACGCGCTGGTGAGGGAGTTCACCAACGATACCGACGAGACCGTTGCACTCTTCGCCAGCCTGCTGTCGTTGCCTCCCGACCCTCGCTATCCACTCCCGCCGCTCACGCCGCAGAAAATAAAAGAGAAGACGTTGGCGGCCTTGGTCGCGCAGTTTGCCGGGATTGCAGCGCGACAGGCGGTCCTGGCCATTTTCGAAGACGCGCACTGGATCGATCCCACGTCGCGGGAACTCCTTGTGCAGATCGTTGACCGGGTGGCGCATTTTCCAGTGCTGCTCATCATCACCGCACGCCCTGAATTCGTTCCACCGTGGCCCGGCTATCCGCACATCACCACGCTTCCGTTAAGCCGGCTCGACCGCAAAAGCGGAACAACTCTGATCGAGCATGCCGCCGGGGGCAAGCTACTGCCGGACCAAGTCATCGCGGAAATCCTCGCCCGTACAGATGGAATCCCGCTATTCATCGAAGAATTGACGAAAACAATGATTGAAATCGGGCTGCTTCAGGAAAAGCAAGGGGAATACGTGCTCGAGCAGCCGCTTCCGTCCCATGCCATTCCGACGACTCTTCACGCTTCGTTGATGGCCCGGCTGGATCGATTGGCCCCCGTCAGGGACGTGGCGCAAATGGGCGCTGTAATCGGCCGTGAGTTCTCCTACGAGCTCGTCAGCGCGATTGCGGGAATGCCTAACGAAAGACTCGAGGATGCTCTCAATCAACTTTCGCAGTCCGAGCTTGTATTCCGCCGCGGCGAAATACCCCAGGCCATCTACACTTTCAAACATGCGCTAGTACGGGACGCAGCTTACGCGAGTATTTTAAAAAGTCGACGCGCTCAACTCCATGCGTCAATCGCCAACGTTCTCGAGCAGCGCTTTAAGGAGATCACCGAAGCGCAGCCGGAGACGCTCGGCTTTCACCTAACTGAAGCGGGTTTGCCGGAAAGAGCAGCCCACTATTGGTTGCGGGCTGGGAAAGTCGCTGCACTGCAGTCAGCGAATATCGAAGCAATCTCACACTTGCAACGCGGAATGGACTGTGTTTTGCGGCTGCCGGAATCTGCGGCGAGGGATCGTCTGGAGCTTAATTTTCAATTCGCTCTGGGGCCATGCCTGATCGCCACGCAAGGGCCCGCATCCGCTAAGGCCGTCGTGACATTCTCGCGTGCCCGCGAGCTATGCGAGCGACTTGGCGATCCACCGGAATACTTGCGTGTCCTGTTTTGGACGACAACCGCAAGCGTAATTCGCGGCGAGCTTCTGAATGCGCACGAACAAATCATCCCCCTTATGCGGCTGGCGCAAGCGCGGGAGGACAGACCGGCACTTCTAAATGCAATGCGCGGATACGGCATGATCCTTCTATTTATGGGCCGGATTGTCGAGGCTCGGGATGCCCTCCAACGAGCTGCGGATGCGTTCGATGCAAGCTCCGACGCCGATCAACTGGCGGCCCGCGCGGCAGGGCAGGATGCTGGCGTAGCGAACCTGGCTTTGATGTCCTGGACACATTGGATTCTGGGCCAAGTTGAGGACGCCCACCAGAACATTACGTCTGCTCTCCATCGCGCCGAGTTGATTCACGATGCACATACTCAGGCTTATGCTACCTATTATGCCTCCGTGCTTCATGCTCTTCGAGGCGAGCCGGCAATTGGCCGCGCCCATGCGGAGCGCTGTCACCTTTTGTCGGAAGAACACGGGTTCCGGCAGTGGCGTGGCTTATCTGGAGCAGTGCGTGCGATTTGTGCGGCCGCGATGGACTCCAGTGGTACAGTGGATGAAGCCGTCGAGATCTTCAGCGAGTACCGCGTGACTGGATATCAGCTCGGCTTAACCGCACTCGCCGTACCGCTTTGTGCGGAGCTTTTGTTGAAAGGTGAGGCGGACGTCGCGCGGCAAATTATTGAACAATGTCTGGCCATCAGTAGCGGTAACAGTGAACGCATCTTCGAGGCTGAATTGTACCGGCTCAAGGCGCGGGCGCTGCTGGCAGGAAACCGCAGCAGAACTGAGATAAAGACGGTGCTCGAGCACGCCATCGGCATTGCGAGAGTTCAACAGGCGCGATCGCTCGAATTGCGCTCAGCCACTGATCTCGCGGCTCTGCACATGAGCATGGGCCAGCGCGACTCCGCGCGCGAACTCCTTGGTCCTGTATATGCCATGTTCAGCTCGGCTACGGAGTTTCCGGACCTGAAAGCGGCAAGGTCGCTACTCGAGCGCGCGTCGAGCTAGGAGCATCCGAAAACAGTCTAATCATCTTTTGCGGCCTTTCGAAGCGCCTTAGGTGCCTCGTTTAACAGGGGGATCACGACCATGAAACGGGCGATCACGCTTGCCGGCGGCGGCCCCGCGGCCGGGCTGCACATCGGCGTCTTGGAGAGACTTCGGGAAGCAGGAATCAAGTTTGATAGTCGGGATGATGTGTGGGCGCTGTCCTGTATCGGCGCATGGGTCGGACTTGTCTACAACCAGTGCGATCCAGGCAAGGAAGTAGAACAGACTTATAAATTTTTCCGCGATGGCATATTTCGGGACGACGCTTCCTATTCGCGCTTTCCGGTCAACACAGTATTCGGGACCGATAACGTTACCAATATGAAGGCGATGATGGGGTTCTGTATGGATCCGGAAAACAAGAATCTGTGGCTGCCGGATCAGATAATGAAGGCCGCGCAGGATACGATCAAGTTCATGTCGGACCGCTCATTCTGGAACGAGGGCGACTTCAATCGCTTCGTGCTCAACAGCGTCCTGGCGCCAAATCCGTTCGTTCGCTATTGGATTTCGCTGATGTACCTCAGCAGCATCTCGGGCCTTTCGAGGATCTATTATCCCGAAAGCAGCTTCATGCGGGCGATCAAGTTCAACCGACTGTACGACAAAGAAAAGCCATTCATCTTCCACAACGCCTGGAACATCACCAAGCAGAAGCTTGCCCTTTTCTCAAACCAGCCGTCGTTCAAACCGAAGTCGAAGAAGCCGAAGCCACATCTACAAGAGCCATACCAGGGGATTACGTCGGCCAGCCTATGTGCTTGCTCAGCGCTGCCCTACATCGAACAAACGGTCGAGATCGACGGTGACATTTACTGCGAGGGGGCCCTCGTCGATACGGTCAACTTCGAGCGGTTGCTCGAAGATCATCCCGATCTCGATGAAGTCTGGATCAGCAGGATCGTTGATGCGAAGCAGGTGCACCCACCGCGCAATCTTGCGGAAGCGCTCGGTAATCTCTGCATGCTGTTTGCGGCGACGGTCGGCGAGGACGACGTCAAGCTATTCCGCTATCACGTGAAGTACGACAAAGACGTCAAGTGGCATGGCAAAATCATCGAAATCAGAGTCCCAAACGACGTTAATTTCGAGTGGACGCACTCCAATCTCGATCGCGGCCGCAAAGCCGGCTATCTCGCCGCCAGCCAAGCTCTGGAAAAATACAATTCTGACAAATGAGTGGTCCCTTTTGAAACTGAGGGTGCATCGCAAAGCCGGCTCCGGGAACTACCCGATCCTCATTGATCACATTTTAGTCCGAGGCGGCCATAATTGACGCGGAGAACGAGCGCAACCTCTTGTGCCCGCAATCAATGCGACATCAAAGTTGGTACGGTCATTCTTTCCAACAGAGTGCGCGTTGCGCCTCCCAAGATAAATTCGCGGAGCCTTGAATGACCATATCCTCCCATCACAATTAAACCCGTTCCATGGTCGGCCGCGTGATTCAGAATCGTATTTCCAACGTCGATTTTGAGCGGAATTCGCTTCACCTCAACTTTTAGGCCGTGACGTGCCAGATGCCGGGCCATATCCAGGCCCGGAAAATCTTCGCTCTTTGGCTGCTCGCTTTCCATGACGACAATATCAATATGTTCGGCGCGCTCGAGGAACGGCATCGCATCGGCGATGGCTCGTGTCGCCGCACGGCTACCGTCCCAACAGGCGGTAACGTGGCGGAGGTTGACTGGAGCCTTATGAACGTAGGGCACAAATAAGGTTGGCCTTCCGGATTCGAACAGAGCCACCTCAGCAATACGAACTTCCAAAGTTTCGTTGTCCGGTTCCGCTTGACCAACAATTGCAAGATCGAAACGCCGGGCTATTTTGGCAAACTCGTCAGTAGCGCGGGATGGTTTTGTATCGAGTGCATATGCCTCCACGACGAGGTCGACCTTTTTTGCAATCCCCTCAAATAATCTGATCGAATTATCTGCGCGTCGCTTTGCCTCTTCACGATGAAAGACCATATCGCTGCCGTGCAGCGATGAACCCATGTAGACCGACGGCAATACGGGCTCATACATAAATGCTATTCCCGTAAGTTGGGACTGATACATGCTCGCAACTGAAACCGCATATTCGGTCGCGGCAACTCGTGACGGATCGAGTGAAAGGTTGACAACGATATCTTTAAACATCACGTCTCCTTGATCTTCATCTGCAGCCATTTTGTGCTCTCATGGCACGCAATGGAAAATTAGCATTGACGAGGATCAATGATAATTTGGATGTAACAACTATTTTTAAACTCGAAAATACTAATGTCCATGAAAAGAAGCGGAGGTTAAACAATGAATAAGCTTCTTCTATCGCTCGCCTTCGTTGTCGGCATCAGCCTCATCGGCTTCCGAGCTGCCCAGGCTATGCCGCTTGCCCCACTCGATCCGGCGCAAGCCGGACTGACCATCCCGGTCGCCGGTGGATGTGGCCCCGGCTGGCATCGCGGACCTTATGGCGCATGCCGTCGCAATGGGTGGTACGGCGGCGCCTACTATGGAGGCGGCGTCGCGCCGGTCCCTGTGCCGGGTGCCGGATCATGCTATGGCCGCGGATGGCATCGCGTTTGTGATCGCTGGGGGCGCTGCTGGCGGGTTTGCAACTAACTTGATCGCTGATCCAAAGGCAGCTTTCCGCGTGGTTCTTTTTCTAAGGGGCCAATGGAAATCTCGGGACAATGCCTCCGCATATGCCGGGCGTGCAGACATGGTTTTTCGTGGTGAATGACAAGGCCACCCGATGGGCGGCCTTTAATATGGCGAACAACTAAAAGCGAGCACGACTAGCAGTAAAGCCCCCAACGCGGGCGCTACCAAAATGAGCGTCGCCGGCGCCCTTGTGCTGCACGTGTGCGAGGCTGGTCAAATTTAAAAAGAAGTGATCTGCCATTCTTGGCAGTCATTGGGTTGCTGCTGTTAAAGACAGTTGATCCAAGTCATGGCGTCGTCATGTGAAGAATTGCCAGATGTCAATAATTGCGATCTGACTCCAAGAGGAAGTAACCCAAATGGAAACTGAAAATGAGTGGATAGGCCTAACAGACGACAGGCTCGCTACCGTTGCCCAGCACGGTCCGCATGCGCAGATCGAAGCGATGCGTCGTCTTCGGGTTGCAATTGATCGGGCGAGCGCAAAAAATGAAACCTACTTACGCCGGATGCTCGTGTTAAACATCACCCTGGCAATAATGACGTTCGCCTTGTTAATTACGGCAGTTCCAACTGTGGTGCAGGCGATCGTCGTCATCAAAGGTTGGTTCGGCTGAAACCAAGCGCGTTCTTTGGCAAATTGTTAGAGTGGCCCATGTCGGCTGCAGGTCATTAAGCCGCACGGTGGCGCATTTGCCTGATATTGGTTCCGAGTTTTCCCCGTCCACCAGCGCTCAGCTAAATGCCGCGCTACGAATCTGTTGCGTGACGGGTTTTAGAAGGCGAAATGCGCTTACTATCAAATTTATCCGAAGATAGCCGCCAACTCAGACTGAATTCTCTCGGTTTGATGTGTGTATGAACGCCATCATCTTCGGCAGGCAAATGCGGGCCAAGTCGTATTGGTCGAGAATCGTGCGGCGGGCCTGCGCACGAAGAGAGCGGAACCGGCGAGGAAAGCTGAGCGCTTCGATGACCCGTTCTGAAAGCTGTTCAGTATCAAAAAAAGGCACCAAGAGGCTGTTCTCGCTGTTAAGAACTTCTCGAACCGGGTCCGTATCAGATCCGATTACGAGGCATTCGACGCTTAGTGCCTCAAGCAGCGACCACGACAGGACAAAAGGATATGTAAGGTAGATATGCGCCGACGAAATTTGCAGAGCGCTGAGATAGTCCGAATAAGACAAGCGTCCGGTAAAATGAATTCGGCTTTGGTCGATGTGTTTGGCAACTTCATTGAGGAACAAGGATTTCCAGGTCGTTCCCGGCGGCGGTAAAGCACCATAAGATGTGCCATCGCCACCGACCACTACCACCTGTGCTTGCGGTCGTGCGGCCATGATCCGTGGAAGGGCGCGCATGAAACGGTGATAGCCTCTCAGCGGCTCGAGATTGCGAGCTACGAAAGTGACAACCTCATCCGAGCGTCGAAGCTCGCGACCAGAAGGTAAGCGAAGCACCGCATCGGGAGCTGGCTTGACGACATCAACATCGATGCCTTCATGGATCACCGAAATTTTTCTTTGATATTCCTTCGGGAATGTCGAACGCTGCCAGTCCGTTGGCGATATGCCAAAATCACAGTCAGTAAGAGCGAGAAGCGAGGACGCGTTTTTCAAATGAAGTGCGACGTGCCCGTCGGCCCCTGTTTCGGGAAATTCCGAATCGAAGCCGACGTCGCGCCCGCGCATCCCATAAAAAAACTCGCAGTAGAGTATTATACGGGCGTCAGGAAATATGGTCCGTAAAGGGAGTGTCTCGCCCCAGCCAGGATGGGCCATGATGATGTCCGGCACAAATCCTGATGTTGCCAAGGATGACAGCGCATAGAGAACCTGCTCGCCGCGATGGCATTCCATATCAAAGCGCCTTGCGAACGGATGGGTCGCCGATACATCGACGTCTCTTAGGCTGTATCTTATGAGGTTAACACCGCTCATCGCTTGCGATGTTGAAGACCCGATGGCCGCGATCTGTATGCTCGAATCGGTCGCGAGCGCGCGGGCGATGTGCTGGTATTGTCCTGGAAAATTGTTATGAACAAAAAGGACTTTCATTTAAAGAATCCCCCGCAAGCGGCTGGGGCGGACTGGATTGGTCGATTACCGAGATTGTGGGGCAAGATGCGCTCGTGTGATGCTGGCGAGAATTAGGTTGGTATCGGAAACAAGATTGCTGCCATCCCAACGGACTGCAATAGGGCAAACCTTGATTGTCCGCTGTAATTTTTCCAATAGTCGGTCGACGGGATTGGTCATGAAATGCTTATAAGTGGCGCGCGGGGCGCGGGAGTCGGCGTGTCTGGCTCATTACGGCCCGCCTGCATTCCCGTCGTTAAGATCGCCTCGGGCGCTGCTTGCTTCTGGCGATATCGCCGTGCGAAATATGGGCTAGCCGGCGGATCGGCCCGGCAATTTGTCAATCGGACAATTGACCTCGAAAAGCACTACGTACCCTGTAGATGAGCTATAAGATCACAGTGGCGCAGAGCAAAGGCGGTGTGGGTAAGACCACCCTGGCTGTTTGCCTCGCTGCGGAGCTACGCAGACGAGGCAAAGATGTAGCTTTAATCGATGCGGATCCGCAACGATCGGCCTGTCAATGGGCTGAGCCCGGCAACTTGCAATTCCCGGTTTACGAAGTCGCTCTAACTGATCAAACCATCACGCGCTGGGTTGGTGAACTCATCCGGGTAGCTGCAAAGCATGATTATGTCGTCGTCGACACGGCGCCCCATGAGCGGGCCGTCGGCGCTTCGATCGGGCTCTCCGATTTAGTTCTCGTGCCATGCACGCCCTCTGGACTTGACATCGAGGCCACTGTCCACACGCTCGAAACCGTCAATCTGGTTCGCAACCGCCGGCAGGGGCATCCCCGCCTAATACTCGTGCCCAATCGAGTCGATGTGCGTACGCTCGAGGGCCGACAAATCGTCGAAGAATTGACCGGCTTTGGTGAACTTGTGGGTCCGACGATCGGCGACCGCTCCGCCTTTGTGCGCGCATTCTCTGCCGGCCAGTCCGTGGCCAAAATGCCAGATGGACAGGTGAGTCAGCGCGAGATCCTGATGCTTTGTGATGTTGTCGAAAAATGCCTTGGCACATCCTCCGTCGGTACGTTGGGCCTAGATCCAGAACCAAGCGCCTGAGATCGCACGCGCCACCATCGCGTCCGGTAGCGGCAGCGCTTCGGAACCACCTGGAAATGCGTGCGTCACACGCGGCATAAGACGCCGGTGATAGGCGGGACCGGCGAAAGATGGGCCAGTTCTTCAAGCTGCCTGATCGTCAAAACCCCGGAGGAATCTGTATCGGTACCGATGGATCGTTGACGCGCGGCTCCATCGCGCGGGCGGGCCAGGCCAGGGCCGAGAACGGAATCGGATCGAGCGAAAGCATCGGACTGTAATAGGGGTCTGCCGCGAGAACGCTTCCCCACTTCGCTCGCAAATTTTGCAACTCGCGCTCGAAGCGCTCCTCGTATTTCGCTCTGACGTCGAGCCCACGGCTTGCCGATTCAAGATGCATGAGCTTCGCATGCGGCGTGAACACGATGCGCTTGCCGAGCGCGCGCAACTTCAGGCAGTAGTCTACATCGTTGAAATTCACCGGAAACCGCACGTCGTCCATTCCCCCGAGCTTGACGTAATCAGCTCGCCGCGTCACCAGGCACGCCGCGGTCACGGCGCTGCATTCATGCGCGACGCAAAGGAGATCGCTGTAACCGACATCACTGTCGATCCTGTCATTAAAGGCATGTGTGGCCGCAAAACTGGGACCGAGCACAACGCCGCCATGCTGGACGACCCCACTCGGCCAAACGAGCAGGGACCCAACGGCTCCGACGTCGTTGTCAGCAATCCTGCTCAGCAGTTCTTCGAGCCAAAGATCATCGAGCGCCTGCACGTCGTTATTGAGCAGGCAAAGCACCTCGCCACGGGCGGCGTCGGCGGCGCAATTGTTCAGTCGAGGGAAATTGAATTCACCAGGAACGCGTAGCACCGTCACGCCGCGATTTTCGAGTTGGGCCAGATAGTCGAGCGTGTCCGGATCGGACGAATCGTTGTCCACGACCAAGATCTCGGCGTCTGTCCGCTCGACGGCGGGCCAAATGGAATCGATGCAGTCCTGCAGCAAGTTTTGCCGATTGCGGGTCGGAATGATGATGGTGGTGCGAGAACTTTCGAATGTTCGCGTGATTTGCACTGCGGGAAGGACGCCTCCGGTGCATTGCGTGACCTGCGCCTCGATGTCTTTTTGCTGCAAATGCGCGCTCGTGGCCACCGCCAAGGCGGCGCCCGCTGCTGTTTTGTCGAATTCGGGTAGCGTTGCCAGCGGTCCCGGAACATGGACGATGTCGGCAGCCGATCCGTCATCCAGAATGGAATTCAACAAGCGATATAGGTTCGAAGCGCCCGCTTCGAGTGATCGGAGGGCGCTGGCACGGCGCAAAGCAAACAGGTGAGCGCAGTATCCCTGCTCGAGCATGCGCTCATAGTCGAAGGCTGGAAAGGCAAGTGGCCAAACCGCTCCATCTTCGCTCTGGAGCTCGAGGTCGGCATAGACCGCCCGCGCTTTCTCAAATTCGGCAAAAGCAGCGGCGATCCGCTGCAACGCGGACGGCGCAAACAATGTTCCGGCAAGCGTGAAAATCACGAAATCGCAGTCGGCGCCGTCAGTCTCCAAAAAAGCCCGTGCCATGTCGGCTTGCAGGCCGGTCGGCTCCGATGTTTGAGGCAGAGATGCTGCGATCCAGCCGTCGTGGAATTGCGCGTGCAGACTTTCGAGCGTGTCATCCATGGCGCCTGGGCCCACCATGATCACGGCACCCCGGAGCGCCACGAACGGCCCCGGCAGTACTCCGAACTTTTCCCGCCAACCCTGGTATTGGGAAAACGGCAGCGACATCGGCAGCAGCTGATCGAACAGCTGGGCCCGCAGTTGCTCCTCCTGCGACACGCCGCGACTCGCGACGGCCTCACGCAGCCCATCCGGGTACGCAATGAAGAAAAGTGGAGCTCCGCCGATGTTCTCTCCGCTGTCGTCCAGCAACACGAGCTGATGAATAGTTCCGTCGGCGAACCTTTCCGGCAGATGGAAGTCGAAGGCGCGGACTGCGCGGGCATCCTGTTCGGAGGTGCCGACATGGTTCCACGCCAAGGCCCGTACCCGCGTGACCAAGGTCCCGTCGACGAGGACATTCGCCATTGCAAACTCATCGCGTCCGGCAATCCAGCCCGAAAAGCGCAAGCCGCCGAGCCAACGAACGCTTCCCGGCTCGGAAATTTGCGGCGTCGTGTCGGACGCTCGTGCGAGAGTGATCGGCAGGCCGACAGCCGTGCCGAGGTTCGCCAGGCGCGCTTCCACCACGGCACTATCGCCTACCGCGGTTTCATCAAGAGAGCAGGAGAAACCGTAGCAGCCGTTGCCAATCCGTTCGCCGATGAGGTCATGGACCAAAGCGTCCGCCCGAACGACTCGGACTGGATAGCCATCGACCAGGATCTCTACGGCGAACTTGCGGCTGGGATCGTCACTATCGAGCACGAAACCGGAAAACTTGCGCTCGCCGGAGCGATGAAATGCCGTTCGGAATCGCTGATTTGTGACGGCGGTCGATCGCTCTAGCCGTTGGCGTGGCCGTTTCATGGCTTCAGCATCCATCGGCTTAGGGCATCGATTATGTCATCGAGCGATGAGCGGGGATCAATCGCCAGGTCTTGTTTTTTCGGCTTGATGCGGCCCGTCGACCAGTCGAAATAGGCCGTTGGCAGAGACGAAGAATGAGCGGCGTTTAGAGTTGGATGCCCGAATAGCGGCCGCGTCGTGCTGACAAAGAGGTGCCTCACGCCCAGCGCAGCAATTAGGTGTTCGAAGTCCTCGGCGGCGACAGCTCCGGTCACGAATGCATTGCCGCCGCGCATGAGGCCCATGTCGTCGAGGGTGGTCCCGATGATCGTGAACGAGAGGTCCGGTTGCAGTGCAATGAAGTTGCGGATAACGGCGCTCATCAGCCGCTGCTCGTGCGCGCATGAGCGCACCGGCACAAAGGCGAGGTGGCGGCTGTCCAGTTTTTTCACTTTCCGTGGATTTCGGCCGCGCTTTTCAGCCGGACGAGCAATTGCTTCGATTGCATGTTGCGGCAGGATGCTTGCGGCAAAGGCTTCCGCCTGCGGGCAGGGGACAAGAATTCGCCGGGCGCCGTCAGCAATCGTGCGCCAGCGCTTCACCCAATTCGTTTCTTCTTCTTTTCCTACTTCTGCACCGGTTTTTGCGGAGGGCACCCGCTGACCGTTACCTGCAGGAGACTCGAGCGCCGCTATAGCGATAGGCTGCGCATCACGCGGTCCGAGCAGGCCCGCATCGGCAATGAAAATATCATAGGGGACCTTCAGCGTGAGCAATAGCTCGACGAGTTGTTGCGGCACATTGGCCGGGTCGAGTATCTCGATGCCTGACGGCCGCTGGCTTTGGAGAAAATCGACCAGCGCTCCATGTCCGTTCGAAGAGGCAAGGTTGAATTGGAGAGACTGCGGCATGCCTCCTTCGGCATTGGTGATGGTGACCATCGCTCCATCGGTGCAGTGTCGGATTTGCAAGATCACCACGGGTTCTGTCTCAGACGCGATCGCTCGGGCCCGTTCACGGGTGACAGCGCCGATTACGCCGGTGCCAGTGATCAAAAGTCGTGGATGGCTCGGCGTGGCCGCCGCCGCGCATTCGATCGTTTGCCGCGCTGTCTGCAGCGGGTCAGCGACAATGAAGGCCGCGCATTCTTCGCGATGCTTGGGGAACCGCCGTTCAAGCATGCCGAGATTGTGTACGACCAGCGCGCGCTTGTCCTGTTTGAACGACTTGGAGCCAGCGTGGCCAACATAGACTGCGGGCGCGCAAACGTTGCGGAAGCCTCGCTCGCGCGCTCGCAGGCAAAAATCGGCATCCTCGAGATAGCCGGCTCCAAAATCGTTGGACAGTGGGCCGACTTGGTCGAGACAGGCGCGGGTTACGTACAGACAAAAACCGATCCCGCTCGGGATGTCGATAACTCGGTCTGCGTTAAGTTTGGCGGCAATCCGATCGACCCTCTCAATGTCTTCACGCGAACCGAGTAAATTGGCGGTATTGGGGATCGGGAAGCTGGTGAACTCGCCGTTGTTCGATAGTGGCGTGACGGTGCCGATGTCAGAAGACGAGTGGGCTGCCGCTGTGAGGCGCTTGATGAAGCCGAAGGGAACGACCGTGTCGGCATTAAGTAGAATAACGTCGTCTTGCTTAACGTTAGCCAAGGCACGATTGACGCTGCCGGCGAATCCTAGGTTGCGATGGTTGGTCAGAAGCTCAATGCAGGGCTCGCTCGCAAGCTTGGCGAGGTAGCTTGCGATCCGCGGGTCGGGGG
>Ga0207761_1000394_pt1 | contig 15348 bp, 9 predicted proteins | sample LuqExpMetageno34_FD_187792 | JGI IMG/M metagenome (GOLD analysis project Ga0207761, IMG submission 187792) | Tropical forest soil microbial communities from Luquillo Experimental Forest, Puerto Rico - Sample 34 (SPAdes) | ecosystem: Environmental > Terrestrial > Soil > Tropical forest ... | reverse complement strand
AAGAAAGGCTGCGACTTTGGTTATGCTCTAGCCGACAACTCCTGCGAGAGAGTCCCCGGCGTGGACGCATGTACCGTCGCAGCCCTTGATGTGATCACCACTTTCGCAGTTCCTGACCTCGGCTGACGCCTCGCAGCGCAGTCGATTTTTTCGGGTCAAGCCGCTCGCCAAGTCGCCTCGGGAGCCGGATCACTCAGCCTACTTCGTTCTGGCTACGTTTTATAGTTGCCAGCCTTTTCGGCCGTCGACGTAGGCAACTGTAATATAGAAAGCCGCCTTGTCAACGCCCGACATTGGTGCAATTTAAGGATATTTTCAACCGGCCAGCGCAACGCGCAAATATTGTGAAATCAATTGCTTGAAATTTCTTTGAAAGATTTACGTCCCGTTTTGTCACACCATATTCACAAAATACTGCGACCAGGCTTTGCACCGCTCGGAACCACACTCGCCTCTTGACGCCAGCCGCCCGCTGCTGCATTGTCAAGATCAGATGTCCAGCTTGGTAGCGTACGTGGATGGTGGCTCGCACGGGAGTCCCGGCCCCTCCGGCATCGGGGTGGTCATCGAGCATCCCACCGGCGAGAAACTCCGTATCGCCAAGCCCATCGGCTGCCAGGACAATAATGTTGCAGAGTACGTCGCTCTACTTGAGGCGCTGCAACACGCCGTCTCCGTGAACGCCCGCGCCCTCCACGTCTATTCCGACTCCGAAATAGTTGTGCGCCAGATGACTGGCCAATATGCCTGCCGCAGCCCGCGACTCTACTCGCTCAATTGGACGTGCCGCAAGCTGGCTCGCTCGCTCGACTTTTCCATCGCCCACGTCCGCCGCGAAGACAACCTCGAAGCGAATGAGCTAGCCAACCTGGCCGTGCGCAGCCGCACGACAGCCTAGACTGAACTGGCTGGGCGCGGTGGTCTCTGTCACTACAGCGTGAGCGAGCGCTGCAGCGCATCTGCTAAGCTGTAGCCGCCGAAATCGTCGTTCACAAGAGGACAACCCCATGGAAGTCGTGGCCGGAGTGGATCTTGGCGGGACTGCCGTCAACTATACGATCGTCGACCAGCGGGAGAAGTTTCTCATTGACGGGTTGTGTGAGCATCCTGCGCTGGCGAAGCAAGGGCCCGAGGTTTGCCTCCAGCAGATCGCCGACGGCCTGAAGATCGCCGCGGACAAGGCAGGCGTCTCGCTGTCCGACATCGTCGCTGTCGGACTCGACACTCCCGGCCCCGCCAGTGCCGCGGGCGTGCTGAGCGCGCGGGGTTCCACCAACTTTGTGCATGCCACGTGGGCCGGATTTGATATCCGTGAGGGTCTCGCGCAGAAGCTGGGCAAGCCCGTGTTGTATCTAAACGATGCCAACGCTGGCGCGCTTTGGGGCCACTACGCCATTTTCGGACCTAACAGCAAGGAGACTTCGATCTCGATTGTCATTGGCACTGGCAACGGCGGAGGCATCATCCTCGAAGGAAATGTCGTGAAGGGCAAAAACGGATTCGGTGGAGAATTGGGCCACGTTCTTATTCCTTACCAGAGCATCGCAGGTACCCCGGGAATGAAACCGGAATGCAACTGCGGACGCACCGGTGATCTTGAATCGGTTTGCTCGCTCACTGCTATCGAAAAGACCTTACTCCCCTATTTCCTGCCGCGCTATCCCGGGCATGAACTGGGCAAGGTCGATCTGCATACCGCGGCCAAGCTGGTGCGAGGCATGGCGGAAAAGGGCGATCCGCTCTCGCGCGATGTGTTTCGCGTACAGGCTCACGGTTTGGGCCTGTTCTTCGACGAGATGATCAATACATTTGACCCCGACGCCCTTATCGTCGGAGGCGGCGCACTTGAGACCGGCGAAGAATTTCAGCGCTGGTTCATCGGCGAAATCCGCGCGGGCATGCCCCCGCAGCGCGAGGAGCAGGCAGGCATTCCCATCCACGTCATGCCCAATGGCGACACTGCCGGCGCTCGCGGCGCCGCCATCGAGGCTCTTAAGCTCGCCCGGCAGGGCGGACTCGCTTAAAGACGAGCGCGTAGGTGCGGCGGCCCGCCCGTTCGGGAGTGACGAATCTCATCTCAGGTATCAAGTGGATCGTCCCCACCCAGGCGCAGCTCAAACCCAACCGTACGATCTGCCGCCGTCCCGTCAAGTTCCGCTCCAGCCCGCAGGAACTTCCTGCTCCATTCTTGCGTACGTTCATAGTGAAGGCCTGAGCTGTCAGGGGCCAATCCGGTGTGCTGCCGGGCGTGAAACTATGAATCTGCTCGACATCCTCAAACAGACGCTGGCGACGCTGCGAGCCCACAAGATGCGCAGCTTCCTGACTATGTTCGGGATTATCTGGGGCATCGCGTCCGTCATCCTGCTGGTTGGCCTCGGTCTCGGTTTCAGCAAAGACCAGAAGAAGCGCATGGAGACCCTGGGCAAGGACCTCGTCATCATCTGGGGAGGCCGCACCAGTTCACAGGTGGGCGGACTATCTGCAGGCAGAGTCATTACGCTCAACATCGAGGACGCTCGCCTGATTAAGAAGGAAGCGTACTTGGTCCGGGCCATCAGCCCTGAACTGCAGCGCAGCGTGACCGAGGTCAGCCAGTTCAACTCAGCGGCGAGGCAGGTGTCGGGAATTTGGCCCGCGTACCAGGACTTCCGTTCGCTCATCGTCTCCGAAGGCAGGCTCATGATCGACGATGACGAAGCCGAAGCCCGCCGCGTGGTGATCCTCGGTTCGAATGCGGCTCGTCAACTTTTTCCCGGACAACCCGCGGTCGGGGCAACAGTGGAAATCGCCCGCTATCCCTACACCGTCATAGCGGTGCTGACCGAGAAGAAGCAGAACTCCAACTACAGCGGCCCCGACAACGACAAAATTTACGTCCCGTACTCGGCCATGGCACGCGATTTTCCGCCCCCGCCTGCGAAGGGCGAGGTCGTTAACAAGGGATACCTTTCCGATATTGTGCTCGAGGTCGGTGATCCGGAAACACACGACGACGCTGTGCTGCAGGTGCGCCGTCTGCTCGGCCGCATGCATCACTTCGAACCGACGGACAAGGATGCGCTCTTCATCTGGGACACCATGGAGTTCGCGAAAGTGCTGGCCCGCATCTTCGGAGCTATCACGATCTTCTTCGGGTGCGTTGCGGTTACAACTTTGTGCCTTGGTGGAATCGGCGTGATGAACATCATGCTTGTCGCGGTTACGGAGCGCACCCGCGAAATCGGCGTCCTGAAAGCGATCGGCGCCACCAAGGCGGACATCCTGAAGCAATTCTTCAGCGAGTCCGTAGCCATCACCGTACTCAGCGGAACGTTGGGTTATGTGCTGGGTGTTGGTCTGTGTATTTTCCTGCAAGCGGCGCCGCTGCCGGAGATTGTTCCCAAGCCGATCATCTCCATGGTCGCCGTTGTAGGTTCGTTGTTGACCCTGTCTCTGATCACCATCAGCGCAGGAATGTATCCCGCGCAGCGCGCCGCCGACATGGATCCCATCGAATGTCTGCGTTACGAATGAACCGAGGCCGACCATGTATATAGCCGAACTGGTACAGCAAAGTTGGACCGCTCTCCGGCGCAATCGCATGCGTTCGCTGCTGACCATGCTCGGTATCAGTTGGGGTGTAGTTTCGCTGGTACTCCTGCTTGCATTCGGCGAAGGACTGGGCGGCGGCATTCTCGCGGCTGAGGGCTCGATGGGAAACAACGTCATCGTCATCTGGCCGGGGCAGACCAGTATGCAGGCCGGCGGACAGCGCGCTGGTCGAAAGATCCACTACGAGTACGAAGACGTTGCCGCGATACGCGATGAAGTGCCGATCATCAAGGCGGTTAGTGCAGAATCCGTAGCGGACTTCGGATTCAAAACCGGTACCCGGGTGGTTTCCATCCAGACGCGCGGCATCGAGTTTCCCTACCCGGCCATGCGCCGGATTGCCGCCTCCGAAGGGCGCAATATTGAGGAAAACGAATTCGCCGCGCGCAAGGCCGTGGTCGTCCTTGGCCATCATGCAGCGGAGCGAATTTTCCAGGGCGCTCCGGCTATTGGTCAAAGTGTGCTGGTGCAGGGACGCAGCTTCGAAGTCGTAGGCGTAATGGACATCAAAATCCAGGATTCGTGCTATGAAGGCCCCGACAACGAACAGGCGTTCATTCCTTATGAGGTCTTCAACGAACTGACCAATGCCAAAGACCCGCAAATGATCGTCTTCCAGCCAATCACGGCGGAGCTGCACAAGCAGGCGCTGATGGCAGCGCGGAACGTCATTGGCCGGCGCCATCACTTCGATCCGAAGGACAGTAAGGCTACCCCAGAGTGGGACACGGTCGATACTGGCCAGATGCTGCGCGCGTTTACCATCGGCCTGGATGTGTTGCTCGGAATCATCGGAGCGTTGACGCTGGGCGTAGGCGGTGTCGGCGTGATGAACATCATGCTGGTCAGCGTCACAGAGCGCACCAAAGAGATCGGGCTGCTCAAGGCCATCGGCGCGCGTCCGCGTCACATTCTGGTGCAGTTTCTCATCGAGGCGCTCGTACTGACCTTCCTCGGAGGCGCCGTTGGCGTAGTGGCTTCATGGCTGCTTACCGTCGCGATTCCGCCCATGCCGCTCTATAGCGAGTTTTACAAGACCGCCAACCACGAGGGCGACATCTTCTTGCAGGCTTCCCTCGGCGTGATGACGGTCTCGTTTGTCGTTCTGGCGCTCGTGGGAATCGTCAGCGGATTTTGGCCCGCACTCAAAGCCTCGCGCCTGCAGCCCATCGAAGCGCTGCGCTACGAATAGGCTCCGACCGACACGCTGAACATATTCCGGATGCGCTAGAGCAGTTTCACTGTTGTTTTATCCTGCGGTCCAGATGGGTGGAGCGGCGCTTCAGCGCCGCGTACCCCGCGCCCTTTTGAACATCGAGCCGGGTTTTCGAGGTCGCTGAAGAACTCGCTTCGGCGACTGTTTCGTATCAGGGCATGACTTCAGTCATGCCGCATTTCGTTGAAAATGCGTCGGGCTTTAGCCCCTGAAGGATTCTCGCGACGGCCAACAACGACTTTTTCAGCAGCCTCTTTAACGCGGCGACACCACGATCCTGAAGGACATATCAACTAAGGAAGCGCTTTAAGAAATTCTCGCAAAAAAGCTCCCACCTCTGGATGATCAATCCAGCCGGTGGGAGCTGATAAAAACGTCGCGGTAACTACCGCTTGGCCCTGCGCTTTGCAGGACGACGTGTCGTCTTGGTAGCAGTTTTGCGCGGTGCTTTCTTCGCGGCTTTTTTGGCTGCCGGTTTGCGAACCGCCTTCTTCGCCGCCTTCTTGGCGGGCTTGCGAGCGGCCTTCGCGGGCGCCTTCTTCTTGGCTGCTTTCTTGGGCGTCCTGGCACTCTTCTTCGGCGCCGCCTTCTTTACCGACTTAGCGGCCTTTTTGGGTGCCGCCGTCTTCACAGCTTTCTTCGGTGCCTTTGCTTTCGCTGTGGTAGCCGCGGGCGCGGCAGGAGCTCCCGTAGCTGGCGCAGCAGGTGTCTTGGCCGCCGGTGGCGCCGCTACTGCGGGAGCAGGTGTGCCTACCCAGAAGCACAACTCGCGATAGGCGTCGCTCGTCTTGTCGAAATAAGTGTTCTGCCAGTCGGGCGTGGTTTGCAGGCCGGTCCAGGCGTGCGTCTTCTCCGTCTGGATCTTGAAGCGCCACCGGTAGTGATCGTACACGTCCATTACGTGAGTGGCATAAGCCCGCGCGAGAGGTCCATTGCCGCGGAATATCACCAGGTTTTCGTCATTGGCATACGACGCTTTGTAGCCCTGGTTGTGGCTGCCCATCACCACCACGCAGTCAGTGTCCGACAACGGATCGATCACCACGATCTTGTCGTGGATGATGGCGTGCGCCCCTTGCGATGACTTCAGCAGTTCCTTCTTCCAATAGCCGAACTGATCATTGACGGCAGTGGCCGCGGCGCCGGTTTCAAACACCGTGTCTGGCGCTTCCGTGGTCCCATGGTGATACAGCTCCGTCGTGATCGGCTGCTTTTCGTTGAACTTCTGAATGGCTTTCGGGTCAGTGGCAGCGCCGCGAACGAACAACGCTGGATTGGCCTGCTCCACGTTCTTGATTACGTCGAGCACACTGGGCGTGCCGGGCATGAACTCCAGGAAGATCACTGCCTGCTTGGCGCCGTTGATAGCCCGGAAGACCTCGAACATGTCCCCTGGCGCGTCTGCCGGTTGTTTGGCGTTGGGGCCAAGATCCGTTGGTAAGGTCGACTTCGCTGGCTTCGACTTGCTCTTCGTGTTGGGCGAGTACCAGACCGTCGTATTGCCAGACACGTTGCCGTGGTTGTTGCCGCTGCGGAAGTCCGCCGCCTGCAAAGCCTTGGGGTCGTTGCCCGCTGCGACCGTGTCGGCCTTCAGGCGATTCCAATAGTCGAGGTAGAAGGCGGCGATCGCCGGGTCCTCGATAATCACCGAGTTGTTGCTCTGGGCGCAGAGACCGGTCTGAGTCCAATTGGTGCTGCCCGCCAGGACTGCCGCCGGATTTCCGTTCGCGTCCACGTAGACGATGGACTTGTTGTGACCGATGTCCGCGACTGGCAGCATGCGGTCGTAGATGTCGATTCCGGCATCGTGTAATCGCTGACGGCTCGACGGTCCAGCGTCCTTAGCCGGACCTTTCGCCTTTGGATCCGGATCGCCGTTGGTGGTGCTGTAGGAAAGCACAACATGCACGCGCTTGCCGGTGGCGATGATGGTTTGGATCAGTTCTTCATCACCCAGTTCATAAAGCGCCATATAGCACTCGCCGCCCTCGGTTTGTGCGCGCTTGAGCAGCGAAGTGACGGCGTCGATCATCTGGCCGGCCAGGCTCTTGCGCAAGGGATCGCCGGGCGTGTTGATGTGTTGCATTAGCGCAGGCGAGCTAGGCGCGCCCGTTGATCCGGGCGGCAGGAAGTGGGCCACGCTTTGGGTGGAAAGAATTCCGTTATTGAAATACGCCAGTACGCTGTTGGCCGTGTCGGGCGTCAGGTGCACTTCATCGCTGGTCAGGGTCAGGCTATCTTCTGCTTTCAGCGTGTCGGGGGTGCCCGTCATGGGAACAACTTGGTACTGATAGCTGCCGCCCGCCGCTGCCATGAAGTCGCGCCAGTTGAACTTTTGCACCGGCCATATGTCTGTGTTCTGCGCCTTCCAGTCGGCATTACTTCCGCCCTGCCATCCTACCCACGCGGGCAGTGCTCGGAAGGCCGACCCGGCGACGCTGAGGTCCTTGCGACGCACGCTGAATCCCAGGCAGTTGGGAATAGCCTGTTCGTACTGCCACGCCAAGAAGACGACATCGTTGCTGTGCATCACTGCAATCTTTCCCTGATTGGCCATAAAGCCTCCTCACATTTTTGCAACTAGGGTTCCACGCTCGAGCAGCGCTCGACAGTGAACCGCCGAAAAGAAATCTGTTTGCAACCAGCCGAGACGATAGGCATGAGAGCGTGCCGCCTGCGGGCGATGGCTACATCGTACTCTTAGCGCCGACGTAGCACGTTTGTGCAGCAGCGCACTTTTAATCGGGCGTTACGGTAGCCCGCTTTTATCGGAGTGTCAATATAAATTAAAAAGCTGCCTTGTGCCGTTAGAGCGGTTTCGGAGTAGTTGTAGCCTGTGGCGGTTATGAGAGCGGTGCTTCAGAGCCTGTTACGCGGCTCCGATTGCGACCCGTGCCGTGTAAGAGAGTATGCCTGGGAGTGCTCGATCCAACCGCGAAGCGGCGACGTGGTGCTAGACCCGGGCGTCAGAGACTGTTATGAAACTGCGGTGCTCTCACGACAGTGAAACAGGTATTTCGAACCCCAGTGCCGCAGGCACGGAACAATCGTAGCCCGGCACGAAGCCGAAGGCGGGGTGCCGCGTTGAGTGGGAGGTTTGATCGGAGTCCAGATGGACGGCACCGTTTTGTAACAGCCTCGTCAGCTCACTCGAAGGCCAACTCCCTCAGCGCTTATCACAACGCGACGTGTCCTGCGTCCTTTCGCCACTCATTGCGCAGCCTGTAAGAAACCTATCGTGAGGCAGGGCAGAGGTGTCTCCGCCCGCGAACCGCGCCCAGACCGCGACGCATTTTGGCTCTTTGAAAACCCGGAACAACCATCGAACGGTGGTCGAGCTGCGCTTCAGCGCAGAATTGGAGAGCCTCTGATGGAATCGAGCCGTGCTTTAATCAGGTGTCACTTCGAGGCCTTCGAAACTACAGATGACGAAAATAATGGGTCGTAACTATCTTTGAAATGATATGGATAGGTATAAATGACTTATTTTTCAATCAGTTGCAAACAATTTCCTGCTAACTCATTGATTCTAAATGGTAGTTCGAAAGATTTTTATTTGTTATGCAGCTATACACCACTACAACACATGCCGCCCGAATTGCTCATGCTCCGGTGCTTCTCGGGCTGCGGCAATCGTGTTGTCGCTGTCTTGCGGCGTGTCCGCCGAAGGTGGTGTCGCGGGCGCAAGGGTTTGTCTCCATTGCGGTCGGCGCGATGGTCTCGTATCATCCGGAAGCCATGCGTAAAGCAACCTCAATGCTGCTCTTCCTCTTGGTTGGTGTCTGCCTGTCGGCGCAAACCTCGTCTCCATCAAAAGAAGTGCAGGCCGTCTACCCCGATTCTTATGCGCTGTACCTCGACCTTCATCAGCATCCCGAGTTGTCGTCGCATGAGGTACAAACGGCCGCAAAGCTGGCGGCAAAACTGCGCAGCTTCGGCTACGAGGTCACGGCGAATGTGGGCGGTACCGGCATTGTCGGCGTTCTGAAAAACGGAGCGGGACCCACGATTATGTTGCGTACCGAGTTGGACGCGTTGCCCGTGGAAGAGAAGACCGGCCTGCCCTACGCGAGCAAGGATCATGCCAAGGACGACAGCGGCCACGATGTTCCGGTGATGCAGGCCTGCGGACATGACCTGCACATGGCCTCGCTCATCGGCACGGCCCAAATCATGGCGGAGACCAAGAGTACCTGGCACGGCACGTTGGTCATCGTCGGGCAACCCGCGGAAGAGACGATTTCCGGCGCCAAGCGCATGGTGGAAGACGGTCTGATGACGCGCTTCCCCAAGCCCGACGTCGCCGTGGCGCTGCACACTGCCAATCGGTTGCCGGCGGGAAAAGTAGGGGTCACCTCAGGCTACATGGATGCCAATGCCGACTCTCTGCGTATCACCATTTTCGGCAAAGGCGGGCACGGATCGGCGCCGCATACCACCGTTGATCCCATCGTGCTGGGTGCGAAGATCGTGCTGGCCCTGCAGACCATCACCTCGCGCGAAGTAAAGCCGGGTGAGATCGCGGTGGTGACGGTGGGATACTTCCAGGCCGGCCTGAAGAACAACATCATTCCCGATGAGGCGCAACTGGGACTGACCATCCGCACCGTCGATGCAAATGTTAGGAAGCAGGTGCTGGCGGCCGTCGAGCGCATCGTAAAGGGCGAGGCCCAGGCGGCAGGCGTGACCCGGCTTCCCGAGGTGGCGCATTACGAATCGACGGATGCCGTGTACAACGATCCTGCCCTCGACCAGCGGCTGACGGCGGTGCTCGAGCAAGCTCTGGGCAAAAGCAACGTCGAAGTGGTGCAGCCCATCACCGGCTCGGAAGACTTTTCTGTTTTCGTGGAGCAAGGGGTGCCCGGCTTCTACTTCACGCTGGGTGCGGCGAATCCGGAGAGGTATGCCCAGGCAAAGGCCTCCGGAGAGATCTTGCCGTCGAACCACTCGTCGCTTTACGCCCCTGACGCCCAACCCGCGCTGCAGACGGGCATCACCGCGGAAGTCGCGATTTTGCGCAACTTGTTCAGTTCGCCGTCGGCTGAACTGAAGAAGCTCACGGCTGAAAAGTAAGGGAAGCGCTACCGGTCTACCTTCGTCCCGCAGCGTCGACACTGTTCGTCGGGTCGGCGCCGTCCCATATCTCATCCGCAGTCGGGCCGTAGACCGAAGGTACGGGCTGGTTCAGCATGCGCAGGTATACCGTGAGTTGCGAGCGGTGATGGCAGGTGTGCAGCACCCGCCGCCAGAACACCCAGATGCGCTCGCGCGGCTCGCCGAAGAAGGGTACCAATTCCATCCACCATTTGGCGGTTTGTCCTGCGAAGAAGTTCAGGCGTGGTCGCGCCAGCGCGACCAACCGTTGAATGCAATCCTCGCATTCCAGCGAAACAGGAAGCACATCTTCTGCCGGAGGCTCAGGTGTGCCGATGAATTCGGCGAAGAACCGTCGCTCTGACAGCAACTGGTGCTTCAGGAGTTCGCGCACGCTAGATGACTTCGGGTGGGGACGAAAATCAAGGTCCTGCGACGCAAAGCAGCGCCACACCGCGACCACCTTGTTGGTCTCGCTGGCATAAGTATCCAGCAGGTTTTGCAAGATTGGATTCGCAGCCCGTGGGACCGCTGAGTCATCGATGGCGGGGTAGGGGTAACGCATGTTTGGCATCCTCGGCGTGCCCCCGATTCTACTCTGAGCGGTTGCGAAGGACGCGATATTTGGGTCTGATCTGCCGAATTCGAGACCGGTTCAGTCTTCCTTACAGTCCCCCTGCCGTTCCACGTACTGCACCAGCTTGCCCTGCCGCTGGAGCGACAGCAGGTTGTCAAGCACTGGGTATTCCGCCGTGGGATCGAAGCGCTGTATTGCCTGGTAGGCTCGCAGCGCGCCCGCCAGTCCGGCCGCTTGTTTCTGCGCCTCGCTCTTTACTCCAGGATGCTGCAGGATGTACCCCGCCTCAGAATAGATGGCCTGCATGCGCAGCTGGTTCGAGTAGGTTTCGTTGACCGTGTCTAACGAGTCGAGCGCCTTGCAGCACATTGTTACCGTGATATCGGGCACCCGCACGATCCACTCCGTGAGCCAGATCCGTTTTTCGACGCTGTCCTTAGCCAACGGTTTCTGCTCAAGGCTCTGAATGTAATTGAGCGCCCGCGCACGCTCCTCCGGTGTGGACGGGCCGCGCATCTTGGATTCGGCTGGGGCGGACGACGCCAACACAGTCAAAGCGAGCAGTACGAAGAGCTTGCGACCCATGGTAGAACCTCCCTGTGCAGCCTGGGTGGGCCAAGCGGATTCCTGCATGATACTCCGCGACGGGGCACTATGAGCATCCGGGGACTGCGATGGTCAACCCCGCAACTGCGGCCTGTCCCGTTTTTTCAGAGGTTCGTCCCAGCCATTATTCTCAGCCCCGGTCTGTCACTCCTTAGCTGACCGAAAATCGTTCTTCTGCATGGGATAATTAACGCAGGATTTAACCATGAAACGAGTCGTCCATGCCGCTTGCCCACATGATTGTCCCGACGCTTGCGGGACGCTCATTACCGTCGAGGACGGCCGCGCCACGCGCATCCAAGGCGACCCGACGCATCCGGTCACGCAGGGGTTCCTCTGCGCGAAAGTGGCGAAATATCTTGACCGTGTGTATTCGCCCGATCGCGTTCTCTATCCCATGCGAAGGGTCGCGCTCAAAGGCACGGGTGGCGAGGCGGCCTTTGTACGCATTTCGTGGGATGAAGCGCTGATCGAAATCGTTGCCAAATTGAAGGCCATCAGTGCCGAGTTCGGGCCGGAGGCCGTGCTGCCTTATTCCTACGGCGGCAATCTCGGAGTGCTCAACGGCGGCTCCATGGACATGCGTTTTTTTCATCGCATGGGAGCATCGCAACTGCTTCGGACCATTTGCGCCACCACCGGCGGAGACGCCATCGTTTCGATCTACGGGCGTAAGACCGGCACTGAACCTGAGCAGTTCCGTCACTCGAAGTACATCATTGCCTGGGGTGCGAACATTCACGGCAACAACGTTCACCTGTGGCCGTTTGTAGAAGAGGCGCGGCGCAACGGCGCCAAACTCGTGGTGATCGATCCCTACAGCACCCGCACTGCGCGTGTCGCCGATTGGCACATCCCCATCAACCCTAGCACCGACGTTGCGCTGGCCATGGGGATGATGCATATCATCCTGCGTGACGGTCTGCACGATGTCGACTATGTTGCACGCTACGCTGACGGCTTCGAAGAACTGAAGAAGCGCCTGCCCAAGTACACGCCCACCCAGGTGTCGGAGTGGACGGGTATCCCAGAAAAAGACATCGAGACTCTAGCCCACGAGTATGCCACGATGCGCCCGTCAGCGATTCGCTTGAACTATGGCATCCAGCGCACTACGAACGGCGGCGCGGCCGTCCGCGCTGTCTGTATACTGCCGGTCATCACCGGGTCGTGGAAGGAAGTTGGCGGGGGCTTGCAGCTGTCACTCAGCGGCACCTTCGGACTGAACAGCGATGCCATGGAACGCACCGACCTTATGCTCAAGAGTCCACTGGGACGTGACGCTCGCAGCATCAACATGGTCGAGTTGGGCAAGGCGCTCACCGAAGCGACCGATCCTCCGGTCAAGGCGCTGTTTGTGTACAACTCGAATCCGGCCGCGGTCTGCCCCGAGCACAACCTCGTGGTGCGAGGGCTAAAGCGCGACGATCTCTTCACCGTGGTGCACGAGCAATTCTTTACCGACACCACCGACTATGCCGACATTCTGCTGCCCGCCACCACGTTCTTCGAGCAAAAGGACCTGGTCAAAGCCTATGGCCATCTTTATCTGCAGGTTTCGCAGCAGGCGATCGACCCGCTCGGCGAGTGCAAGCCCAACGTCGAGCTCTTCCGTGAACTGGCACTACGTATGGGCTTCGACGACGCCTGCTTCGGCGAGAGCGTCGATGACATGATTGAGGCCGCGCTATCGTCCGGCGCCCGGCAACTCGTTGGCATCACTCGCGAGCGTCTTGAGCGCGAACCGCGAGTTCGCCTCAATGTGCATGGCGACGAAGGCGCAGCCCCGTGGCTGCCGTTTGCAAACGGATTTCCAACTCCTGGCTGCAAGGCCCGGCTCTACGATGCCGACCTTATCGCGCACGGAATGGATCCCGTGGCCGACTTCATTCCGCCCGAAGAGTCTCGTCACACTGACCGCGCCCGACAGTTTCCTCTGGAGCTACTGGCTCGCAAGGCCGACAACTTCCTCAATAGCACTTTCGTTAACCTGCCCAGCGTGCAAAAAATGGAAACCCAGCACCAGCTCGACATAAGCCGCAATGACGCCGAAGTCCGCGGCATTCGTGACGGCGACCGTGTACGCGTGTTTAACCAGCGCGGGGAGATCTTTCTCACGGCGCGCGTGAACGGCGCGGTATCTCCCGGTGTGGTTGGCGCCAAGCTGGGGTGGGCCAAGCTTTCCGGCGGCGTCAACATCAATGTCCTCACCTCCGCTCGGCTTGCCGATTTGGGCGGAGGCGCGACCTTCTATGCGACCCTGGTTGAAGTCGAGCTTGCTCTCGAAACTTCCACCACATGAAGGGGTTAGGTTCATCGTAGCGTCGAGACTTCAGGCGGGCAGCGCTTTATGACCGCGCTGCCCGTACCGTATAATTGCGGTTTCATCCTAGATCGGTTTGAGGTTGTTCCTATTTCTTCCCATAGCCAGGTTAGCCCTGCGGAGGATTCCCGCCGCGGGCGGCGCTTTCGTGCCACGGCGCTAAGTTTCCTACTTGCAATCCTCTCTTTCGCTGTCACCACCGCATGGGCGCAGCAAGGAGTGGTTGAGGAAATTATCATCCACGGGAACCGTCGTATTCCGGCGGACACTATCCGTGCCCGGATGTTCACCCGTCCGGGTGACGTATACGACCAACAGGCGCTGGAGCGCGACTTCAACTCCCTGTGGAACACCGGCTATTTTGACGACCTGCGCATTGAGCGCGAGGCGTCCCCTAAGGGCTGGCGTATCCACGTTTATGTGAAAGAGAAGCCGACTATCCGCGAAATCAAATACACGGGCTTGAGTTCGGTTTCGCAAAGCGATGTCCTCGACAAACTGAAGGAACGTAAGGTCGGCCTGACGCAGGAGAGCCAGTACGATCCCACGAAGGTCAAGCATGCCGAGGTGGTGATCAAGGAATTGCTGGCTGCGCACGGCCGCCAGTTCGCGACCGTCACTTCGGAAGTTCGGCCCATTCCCCCGGCGGCGGTCGGCCTGACCTTCGTGGTTAAGGAAGGCCCCAAAGTCAAAGTGGGCAAGATCACGTTTGAGGGCAATAAGGCGGTCAAGTCGCGTGAGTTGCAGACCGCGATGAAGAACCTCAAGCCGATTGGCATTCCGCACTCCATATTCCTCGAGAGTCTATTTCCCCGCACCTACGACTCCACGAAGCTCAACGAAGATGCCGAGCGAGTCCGCTACTACTATCAAACCAAGGGCTACTACAAGGCGCTGGTTGCCGACCCGAAAACCAAAATCCGCGACACGCCACCACCGTGGTATTGGCCCTTCACCAAAACGCCGGGCAAGGCGGTGGACATTACCATGCCCGTCGAAGAGGGCGAGCGTTACCGCTTGAAGGAAATTACGTTTACCGGTAACAAAGCCGTGGCCGATACCCGCGCGTTGCGTGCCCAGTTCAAAATCAAAGATGGCGACATCTTCGATGCGGATGCAATCCGCAAGGGCCTCGAGAACCTGCGCAAGGCCTATGCTGCCTTGGGTTACATCAATTTCGCTCCGGTTCCCAACACCGATCCTGACGACGAGAATAAGACCATCGTTATGAAGATCGATCTCGATGAGGGCAAGCAGTTCTTTGTTCGCCGCATCGAGTTCCAGGGCAACACCACCACCCGTGACAAAGTCATCCGCCGCGAACTGGCGCTCGAAGAAGGCAACGTCTATAACGGCAATTTGTGGGAACTCAGCCTTCTACGCTTGAACCAGTTGCAGTACTTCGAGGCACTGAAACCTGAGCAGGATTCGGAAATCAAGCAGAACCCGCAGGAAGCTACCGTAGACATCCTTCTCAAGGTCAGGGAGAAGGGCAAGAACAGCATCGGCCTTACGGGCGGAGTGAGCGGCCTGTATGGCGGCTTCATCGGTGTGAACTACACCACCAATAACCTGTTCGGCAAGGGCGAGTCACTCACCGTCGCCATCTCCGTGGGCCAGTATCAGAAGAACTACACCCTTTCGTTTACCCAGCCCTACCTGTTGGACCGTCCGCTGCAATTCTCCTGGACGGTGTACCACAGCAGCTATAACTACAATCAGCAGCAACAACTGCAGGTGCAATCGGGCCAGTCTCTCAACCTGCCGGCCAGCTACCAGGCGTTGCTGCAGAACTACACGCAGACCAGCACAGGCTTCACCACGTCGCTCAGCTATCCCATCAAGCGCTCGTTCAAGCGTGTGGGCATGACCTATTCGTTCGACGACACCACCCTGCAAACCTACAGCGCTGCCTCGACCCTGAATTTTGAGACCTTG
>Ga0207761_1000392_pt1 | contig 15406 bp, 13 predicted proteins | sample LuqExpMetageno34_FD_187792 | JGI IMG/M metagenome (GOLD analysis project Ga0207761, IMG submission 187792) | Tropical forest soil microbial communities from Luquillo Experimental Forest, Puerto Rico - Sample 34 (SPAdes) | ecosystem: Environmental > Terrestrial > Soil > Tropical forest ... | reverse complement strand
CCATCGCCGGCTTCCCTCCCCTGGCTGCGTTCTTTTCGAAGGATGAGATTCTGTGGAAGACCTGGGCGAGTGGCAACCACATGCTGTGGTTGGTCGGCGTTATCGCGGCTGGGATGACATCGTTCTACATGTTCCGGTTGTGGTTCATGACGTTCTTCGGCGAGTATCGCGGCGCAACTGCCGATGACGGTCACCACGGGCATGATAGCCATGACTCGCACGGCGGACACGGCCACGGCGGTCCGCACGAGAGCCCGATGATCATGATCGTGCCGCTGATGGTTTTGGCTCTGCTATCCATCGTCGGTGGATGGGTGGGAGTGCCGGCTGCGCTGGGCGGATCGGACCGATTCGATCACTTCCTCGATCCCGTCTTTCACACCACGGCCGAAGCTGTTCCGGGCGCGGAAGGTGCGACTTTTCCTGCTGAGAACCACGAGAGCCATGAGGAAACCAGTACCGAGTACCTGTTTATGGCAATCTCCGTGGCCGCCGCGGCAATTGGATTTCTCGGAGCCTGGTTCCTGTACTACAAGCGAACGGACCTGCCAGCCAAGATGGCGGCGAGTGCCGGTGGGCTGTATCGCCTGGTGCACGACAAATACCGTATCGACGAGCTCTACGGAGCGACCATCATCCAGCCCATCATCTTGTTCTCGACCTACGTGCTTTACAAAGGCGTTGACGTGGCGCTGATTGATGGGGGCGTGGATGCCAGCGCGGAGGGTGCCAAGGAGATTTCGGACGGACTCCGCCACATGCAATCCGGGAACATACGATCGTATGCGGGATGGGTGGCCGCCGGAGCCGCGGTGGTGATCGCCTTTATGGTATGGAGGGGTGTGCGATGAATTTCATCGATCACAACATCCTCACCATCGTTACGTTTCTGCCGTTTGCGGGCGCTTTGCTGCTGACGCTCTTTCCCAACCGTGACCGCGACGTAAAGTGGTTCGCGCTGGGCATTACGGTGATCACACTGCTGGCCTCGCTGCATTTGCCGTGGCATTTCGATCGCAGCCAATCGGGCTTTCAGTTCGAGCAGAACATACAGTGGATATCGCATCCCAACATTCATTACCACCTGGGAATCGATGGCATCTCGTTGTGGCTGGTAGTGCTCACCACATTCCTGCTGCCGTTGTGTGTGCTGATTTCGTGGAGGTCGATCCACGGCAGCGTGAAGGAATTTTTCATTCTGATGCTGGTGCTGGAGACGGCCATGCTCGGCGTCTTTGTCGCACTTGATCTGTTCCTCTTCTACTTTTTCTGGGAAGCGACGCTCATTCCGATGGCCCTGATCGTGGGCGTGTATGGACACGGCCGAAGGATTTATGCCGCCGTGAAGTTCTTCCTGTACACGATGATCGCTTCGGTGTTCATGCTGGCCGCATTGATCTGGCTTTACGCCCATACCGGCACCTTCGACTTCGTGGCGATTCAGCAAGCGATCCAGAACGGGCAAGTGCCGGGATTCGAAGCGGCAGCGAAGTGGTTGTTCCTCGGCTTCTTTGTGGCCTTTGCCGTGAAGGTTCCGCTGTTCCCGCTGCACACCTGGTTGCCCGATGCGCACGTGGAAGCGCCTACCGCGGGTTCCGTCGTCCTGGCCGGTGTATTGCTGAAGATGGGCACCTACGGTTTGCTGCGCTTCAACGTTGGCCTTTTTCCCGAGCAGTCCCGTGCCAACGCCGACTGGATTTCGGTGCTAGCGATTATCGGCATCATCGGCGGCGCGCTGGTCGCGATGGTGCAGCCCAATATCAAGCGCCTGGTGGCGTATACCTCCGTCAGCCACCTTGGATTCGTGGTGCTTGGTATCTTCAGTTTCACCCAGATCGGTGTGGATGGGGCGGTTTATCAAATGCTGAATCACGGCATTTCAACGGGCGCGCTGTTCATGTTGCTGGGGATGATTTACGACCGCCGCCATACCTACGACGTGACGGAGTTCGGCGGGCTGGCGACGCCGATGCCAGTGTACGCCACCTTCTTTACGTTCATCATGCTGTCGTCGGTGGGGTTGCCGCTTCTCAACGGCTTTGTGGGCGAGTTCATGATCCTCAATGGCGCCTTCCAGGCGCGCCAACTGTATGGGATCCTGGCAGCGACGGGGGTTATCTGGGCAGCCTGTTACCTGCTCTGGATGTATCAGCGCGTGTTTCAAGGCCAGATAACCAATCCTGCGAACAAGAACCTGGCGGACCTCGACGCACGGGAGCGGATTTCGTTGTGGCCGCTGGCCATTGCCGCGCTGGTCATGGGCGTCGTTCCCGATCTGTGGCTGCGCTTCATCTCGCCATCGGTTTCCGATGTGCTTAGGCATTATTCCAGTGGGCTGCAGGCTTCTGCTTCGGCCGCAACCCAAGCTACTCATGTCCTCATGCAGGTAATCGGACGATGATTCCGACAGTTGATTACATCCGGATACTACCGGTGTTAGTGCTGAGCGTCTTCGGCATCCTCATTATGCTGGTCGATCCGGTTTTGCCGGAAGGCAGCTCGAAAAAGCCGGTGGGATACATTGCGCTCGCCGGCGTTCTGGCTGCGCTGGCGGCCACTGCCTACCAGACCGGGTTCTACGGAGACGCGTTCTTCGACATGGTGCGCGTCGATACGTTCAGCGTCTTCTTCCATTTCGTCGTCCTGCTAGTGGCGCTGGTGACAGTGCTCAGCTCGTTCGAATACCTCGAGGTTCAGCGCATCAAGGCCGGCGAGTACTATGCGCTGGTTCTGTTCGCCACTGTGGGCATGGCGCTTATGTCATCGGCCATCGAACTCGTGCTGATCTTCATTGGGATTGAAGTTTCCTCGATTTCGACTTATGTTCTCGCTGGATTCCGGCGTCGTGCCGCCGAGAGTCCGGAGTCGTCACTCAAGTACTTCCTGCTGGGGTCATTTGCGACTGCGTTTTTCCTATACGGCGTGGCTATGATGTTCGGCGCGACCGGCACGACCAACGTATACCGCATCGCCGAGGCCATCGGCACCCAGCCTTCGGTCATCGTCTACCTGGCAGTAGCACTGATGTTCGTGGGCCTGGGCTTCAAGGTGGCTGCTGCACCCTTCCATGTGTGGACGCCCGACGTGTACGAGGGCGCGCCTGCTCCGGTCACCGGGTTCATGTCCACGGCCCCGAAGGCGGCAGCCTTTGCTGTGTTACTCCGAGTGCTCTTCGCGATGGATGCGCCCGGCTGGTTCTGGATGATATGGGTTGCTGCCGTGCTGTCGATGACGTTGGGCAATATCGGCGCGCTGGTTCAAAACAATGTCAAGCGGTTGCTGGCGTATTCGTCGATTGCTCATGCGGGATACCTGCTGGTAGCATTCGCTGCCGCTAAGACAACGGGTATTTCCGCGGCGATCTTCTATGCCGCGTCATACGCCTTGATGAACGTCGGCGCCTTCGCCATCGTGGCTCATCTCGCGGGAAAGGGTGAGCGGTACGTTACGTTGGAGGATTACACCGGGTTGGGGCGGCGTTCTCCATTGATCGCTTCCCTGCTGACTATTTTCCTGATTTCCCTTATTGGCATTCCGATTACGGGCGGGTTCTTCGCCAAGTTTTACGTGTTTTCAGCGGCACTGCAGTCGAACCTGGTGGGACTGACCATCATCGGCGTCATTAATAGCGCTATTGCCGCTTACTATTACCTGCGGGTCATTGTGTACATGTATATGCGAGACGATCGCTCCGAAGCGGCTGTCGCGCCCATGCCTGCGGGACTTGGAGCGGCTGTAGCAATCAGCATCGTGGCAACGATCTATTTGGGAGTCCTGCCGAACCGCGTGCTCGACGGTGCGATACGTGCGGCGCAGGAGCTGGTGAAATAGGGTCCCAGTCCGACGCTTGTCATGCAGAAATAACAACGCCCTGTCCGCAGACAGGGCGTTTCATTTCTGCCCGAGTCGAACCTAGACGACCTTGGCGAAGATGATAACCAGGGTGAACAGCACCAACGACTCGATGAACGCGAGGCCGAGAATCAACGCCAGCTGAATTCCAGGACGGGCGCCGGGATTGCGTGCCATGCCTTCGCAGGCAGCAGCGCCCACGCGGCCCTGGCCCAGGGCAGCCAGTCCGGCGGCGATAGCCATGCCGAAGCCGGAAGCGATGGCCACCCAGTTGGTGGCAGGTGCAGCGGCGGTTCCGCCCTGCGCGTACGCCGGCATGGTCATCATGCTGATGGCCAGCAGCGCAAACATAGCAATCATTACTTTCCGCATAGTGTTTCTCCTTAGGAATCGCTACCAGTGGGTGGTTGGCGCTCACCGTGCTGGCGCCCTCACGCTGACAGCAAACTTTTAGTGCTCGTGCGCCACCGCTTCTCCGATATACACCGTGGCCAGCAGCACGAAAATGTACGTCTGAATGAACGAGACGCCCACGTGCAGCAGCATGAAAATCACGGGAACCGCAATCGGGGCCAGCGAGAAGAACACCAGCGTCACCATGTCTCCCGCGAACATATTGGCAAAAAGACGGACAGTGAGCGAAAGGATTCTGGCTAAGTGGCTGGCCACTTCAATTACGAACATCAACGGCGCTAGCCACCACACAGGCCCCAGAAAGTGCTTGATGTAGCCCGGGCCATTGGCGCGGAACCCGTACATTTGATAATAAATCCAGGTCACCAACGCGCATCCCAAGGGCACAGACGGCACCGCCGTTGGCGCTTCGAATCCGGGGATCAAGCCAATCAGGTTGCAGGTCAGGATGAAGATGCCCAGCGTCACCAGGTAATTGGTAAACTTGGCGTGGCCGTGGCCGATGACCTCCTGGCCCTGCTGGTCGATCATCCCATATATGCTTTCGAAGGTGTGCTGCAGAGGGCCGGGGTTCTCCACGGACAAGCGCATTCGAACCAACACGAAAACCAGAACCAGCAGGAGGAAAACGACAATCTGCATGGCAACAAAGTTGGGAATGGGAGCCTGGGGGTAGAACGCGTGCAGATGAAATACGCCCAAAATCGCGTTGGCTACACCGGCAAAATACTTGTTCAGGAATGCGGTAATCCAAAGTTGCTCAGGCATAAGAATCCGGCAGATAAAAGTATCAGTTGCCTTCCTGCTTTCCTCGACGCACCAATCTGTGAGGCCGAAATGTAACTACCCAGAAACAAAAAGGAAACTAGAGTCCGCGCCGCAGCCCGACGTAGATTTCCACTGCGGCCTCGCAGAGAACCGCGGCAATCGTGAGGCAGATGCCCGCAAGAAAGCCAAACAATCCTGCCAAGGAAACTCTAAATATAACATAGGCGCCAACGGCGAGGAATGCATAACGAAGCACTGCCCGGGCCACGATGACGCCGCCCCGCTCACGGCTCTGGCCGCTGGTAATTCGCTCGCCCAACGCCGCAATCACCCGCTCCAACCAAACGTGATTGACGTAGGAAATCAGCGCGCCCAAGAGGAACCCAGCGGCAACGATCCGCCCAAATCGGACCAAGCACAGAGCCAGGCCTACTACTCCTAGAACGAGCATGAACCGGCGAATGCGTTGCAACGCCTCGCTGTAAAAGCGATCGGAGGGTGTATCGGGCATGGCGGATTCGGTCACTGAGCCATGAATTAGTCTTTTAGCGCCCCAGTCTCCAGAGGGAGAGGCTCTGCTACAGTTGCTTCATTTTGGCGGCACTCACCTGCTTGACCACTTCGTCGATGGTCAAACTCGAGTTGGCCGCCCCGGCGAACGCCACAGACAGCACTCCCTGCCCCGAGCCGATACCTCCCGGAGCGAATTGAACCCATCCGTAGCGGATACGCTGGTCCTTGAAGTTGGCGGGTAAGTGAGACCGTTTTAGAGCGGCGTCACTCGCCGGTTTGTCGGTCTCGACCTCGAACAGAAGTACGTCCCCACCCTGCACCGTGCGCTGTTCCGCCTTGGTGACCCGCACCGGCATGAACTGCTCGGTGATCTCTGACGATCCGCCAACATTGCGCATGCGATATTCATCGAACAACTGACCGGCGTAGAACCAAACCGGGTTGCCCTCTCCGTCTTTCAACTCCGACATCTTGGGAGGCTTGGTTCCTTTGGCAAGGTCTTTCGAGGCGCGGTCGACGTAGGCCGCCGGAAGGGGAAACTGGCTTGAGGCCATCACGCCTGCGCCGTCCGGGCTGCTTGCGGTGGTGCCTGCAAAGAACCTAGCGATCTCGGTTACCTTTTGCAGGCCGGCCTGCTGGCTGACCAGCAGCATTGCTCCCGTGCCGGCATCGTAATACATGTCGGAACCGAAGTTTCCGGTGGCATACTGCTTGGCCGACTGCCAGTTGCCGGGGATGTCGAGGTCTGCATAGGTGCCCTGAATCTGTTGGGAATTGGCTGCGGTAACCAGCGCACCCAGGAGAACGAAAAGCATAATCGGAACTTCGCGATGGCGCATTCAGGTGCTCCTCAGAACGAGAAATACTCCTTCATGCTCGTGCGAGTTGCGTGATATCGCAAGCACAAACTTCATGGCATAGAGTTTTGTACCAATTTGGGAATTATCCCCCGCCTGGGAACTTCACTCTTTCGCCTTGGTTACCATGCGAATCATTTGGATAAACCCAACCACTGCTCCGAAAATGATTCCGCACAGAAACAGCCATCGCGTGTGCAGCCAGTAGTCCAACAACCTACCTAAGAGCAAACCCACAACCACAGCCGCAGGAATGATGAACGCGATTTCGGAATAGCGTGCCCAAACGACTGCTGCGTTGTCGGACTTCGCGCTCTTATCTTCCTTCGTCACTTCCTCAGCGTATCACTATGCGCAAGTGCGTCCGCAATCGAGACGTTTGACCTCTCGTTCACATGTTTGTATCATCGAAGTGCGGGGTGGAGCAGTCTGGTAGCTCGTTGGGCTCATAACCCAAAGGTCGGTGGTTCAAATCCACCCCCCGCAACCAACAAGATCTGATAATTCAATTCCTTACGGCAAGCGCACTGCTTGCCGTTGTTCATTTTTGGGTCCAAAACGATTGGACCTTCGTTCGTATTCGAGGCGCGGGCACTGACCTAGGGGCGATTCGCCCTACACCGGGCAGCCGTAATTGACGTCTCGCCCGGTGTTGGATATGCTTTCAGCCTCTCCCCCGGCGGAACTCGGGGTTGGACAAAAGAGGTGCGGGCATGAGTCAACGATGTGAAGCCGACATTTCAACAGATGCCACGGGCGAGAACGGCTATCGGTGCGGGAATGAAGCTGTGAACTGCCCCTGCCCGGCCTGTGAGACTCCCGAGTTGCACGCCAATAGCTGTCTTGAGTGCATGGACACGCGCACCATCAACGGCAAAGAGCACAAGATGTGTGATGAGTGCTGCTGGAAATTCGACCATCCCGAGGATCAGACGATGGAGTTTGCCCGCTGGCTGAATGAGCAAAACGGCGTGCCGACCATCCGGCTGGGTCCGGGGAGGGTCGGAGGATACAAGCCGGCCAGGGACGTAGCGTGATATTCACCTATGCACGAATCGCCCGGAGAGTAGCCGAGTAATTTTGCGATTGGAGAATTAGTATGGCGCGACCCTTTTGGACAGGCCAGATACAGATCTCTCTCGTCTCCTTCGGAGTGAACCTGTTTACTGCTACCGACTCGAAGAGCGAAATTAAATTCCATCAGCTCAGCCGGTCCACAGGCGAGCGCATCCGGCACCAAAAGGTTACCGGCGAAGGCGAAGAGGGTCCCGTCGAGAAGAACGATATCGTCAAGGGTTACGAGTATCGCAAGGACGAGTACGTCATGATCGAGCCCGACGAGATCAAGAACCTGCGCATTCCGTCAAAGCACACGATCGAAGTCACGCAGTTCGTCGATGCCAACGAAATCAGTCCTGAATACTATGAGAAGCCTTATTTCGTTGTCCCCGAAGACGATACTCAGGCGGAGGCCTTCACGGTCATACGTAAGGCCTTGCAGACCACGCACAAAGTTGCGCTAGGCAAGATTGCCTTCAGCGGACGCGAGCATGTTATTGCCGTTACCACTCCGTCCGATGACAAGCTGCCCGGCATGCTTGCCTACACCCTCCGCTATGCCGAAGAGCTTCGCAAGCCCGGCAGCTATTTCGCTGATATTAAAAAGACTGCGGTCGAAGCTGATCAACTTTCGCTCGCCAAAGAGCTCATTAAGCGCAAAACTGCGAAATTTGTCCCTGAGAAATTCACCGACCAATATGAAGCAGCCCTGCGCGAGATGGTCGAGGCGAAGATCCAGAACCTCCCGGTACCTCAAGAAGAGCCGGTCCGAAAGGGTGCGAAGGTCATCAACCTCATGGACGCCCTCCGCAAGAGCGTCCAAGGAGACAAATCGGCTGCGCTGGGAAAGAAGCCCGTTCAGAAGTCCGGTTCGGCTGCCTCGAGAGAGGGTATCGCGCTTGTGAAAGCAGGTCGAGTCGCCAAGCGCAATTCTGCATAATAGATGGCGACCAAATCCAAGGCGGCCTCGAAATCACGAACCGCTTTGTCGAACGCAGTCGATCGCCAGCTCGCACGGTACCGCGAGATGCGCGACTTTTCGATTACCTCTGAACCAAGCGGTAAGAGCCGAGCTACCAAATCCAGCAAGTCGAAGGGCTGGGCACAACCCTTTGTGGTTCAGAAGCACGCCGCCTCACACCTTCATTATGACTTTCGGCTGGGCTGGAACGGTGTACTCAAGAGCTGGGCGGTTGCGAAGGGCCCCAGTTATGTGGTGGCGGACAAGAGACTTGCCGTGCAGGTGGAAGACCACCCGATGGAGTACGGCGGATTCGAAGGCATCATTCCCAAGGGACAATACGGCGGCGGCACTGTCATGGTCTGGGACCAGGGCACCTGGGAACCGCAGGCTAACAGCATCGATGTCGAAGAGGCACTGCGTTCCGGCTCTCTCAAGTTCGTCCTGCACGGCGAAAAACTGAAGGGCAAATGGGCACTGATTCGCATGGGCGGCAAGGCGGCCAGGGAAAGCAAGCCCAACTGGCTGCTGATTAAAGAACACGACGACTATGAGCGGGCGAGCGACGATCCCGCCGTTACCACAGTTGAGCCCAATAGCGTCGTGACCGGGCGCGATCTCGATGAGATTGCCAACAGCCAGGACCACGTCTGGAATTCCAAAGACACCGTCAAGGGCAAAGCTTGGTTTCGGAAAGATGAGCTTCCCGACTTGGCGAAAAACGCCGCTGCCACGAAGGGCGCCGCCAAACGGTCTGCTGCCGCGAAAGCGAGCCCTTCACCCCGAGTAACTGCGGTCCTGCGTAAAGCGCCCGAGGAAACACTGCCCACATTCATCTCTCCTGAACTCGCACAACCGGCCAGCAATCCTCCCAAGGCGGCTGGCTGGGTCCACGAGTTGAAGCTCGACGGTTACCGCATTCAGGTCCGTAAAGACGGACCTCGAGTACGGCTGCTCACTCGCACCGGTTTGGATTGGACCCACCGCATGCGGACTATTGCGCAACAGATCAAAGACATTCCCGTCGGGAACGCAATTCTCGACGGAGAAATTGTCGTGTTGAACGAAAACGGCCTCAGTTGCTTCGCCGACCTCCAGGCTGCCTTTCAGGAAGGCGCCAGAAAGCGACTCACCTATTTCGCTTTCGATCTACTCCACCTGGATGGCCACAATCTCCGCGGGCTCCCGCTAGTGGATCGCAAGGCAATGCTCGCCCAACTCTTGAAAGGCATCGACGGCGACGTGTGTTTTGGCGAACACCTGGAAGCCGATGGCGAAATAGTCCTGCGCAAGGCCTGTGAGATGCATGCTGAAGGCATCGTCTCCAAGCGCGCCGCAAGCGCATACGTGCCTGGCCGAGGCGGAGACTGGCTCAAATTGAAGTGTGTCCATGAACAGGAGTTTGTGATCGGTGGCTTTACCGAACCCTCGAACGGCAGTCATGGTATTGGTGCCCTCTTGCTGGGTTACTACGACGGCGGAAGACTCGTCTATTCCGGACGCACCGGCACTGGGTTTACGCAGAACACTCATCGCATCCTGCGTGACCAATTGAACAAACTTCGCCAGGCCGCGACTCCTTTCGACAATCCACCTGCGGAAGCCCGCAAGGACGCAATCTGGGTCAAACCCACACTCGTTGCCCAGGTAAATTTTGCCAATTGGACCGCCGATGGCGTCGTGCGTCACGCGGCGTTCAAAGGTCTACGCGAAGACAAACCCGCCCGCGAAGTGGGACGCGAAGAGTCAGGGGAACCAACCTTACCGATCGACACGAGCGCAATGAAACACGTCTCCCGTGCAACGCCTCCTAAAGCCGCTACTAAGGTGACCCGCTCTGCAAAGTCGAATAAACGAAAGCAGTCGGAAACGGAACGCGCTCCTCTGCGCCTGACACATCCCGACAAGATCCTTGATGTCGAATCGCAACTGACCAAGCAGAGACTAGCGGATTACTACTGGGACATCGCCCCATTCATGTTGCCGTACGTGGCGGACAGGCCTCTCTCACTGGTACGTTGCCCGGAAGGCACCGGGCGGCCATGCTTTTTTCAGAAGCACGCCAACCACGCTCTCTCTCAGGGCATGAAATCCGTTGACGTTCCTGACAAGAAGACCGGCAAAGTCGAGCCGTACATCACTCTCTCGACGCGTGAGGCACTAACAGGACTCGCGCAAATGGGCGTCCTCGAAGTTCATCCCTGGGGCTCTAAGAACGATGACCTCGAACATCCCGACCTCATCATCTTTGATCTCGATCCCGACGATGCAATCCCATGGCGCACGCTTGCCGACAGTGCCGCTGAAGTCCGCGGGCAACTCGCAAGTTTAGGCCTCAAGAGTTTTTTGAAGACGACCGGGGGCAAGGGACTGCACGTCGTCGTTCCCATTGTCGCGAAGCAGGATTGGACTGCGGTCAAGCAATTTGCGCAGGTCTTCGCGCTTGCGATGGAACAACAGCACCCCAACCTTTACGTGTCGAAGATGAGCAAGGCCGCCCGCAAGGAACGAATATTTATCGATTATCTGCGCAACGAACGCGGGGCCACTGCGGTCGCGCCTTATTCCCCTCGCGCACGTTCTGGTGCGCCTGTCGCGCTGCCATTAAGCTGGACCGATCTTGAGCTGCCCAAGCGTCCAGTCTTTACGGTCGCGAACTTTGAGGAATGGAAGCAGCTACTAAATCGCAATCCCTGGAAAGACTTCTTTAGAACACATCAGCGCCTCGCTCTCGAGAACCCTAAGGCTCTCAGGTCTTCTTCAAAGTGAATTTGGACTGGCCGTAACATCCTGGTTGACATTGGGCCAATCGCGGCGATCGGGTACTTGACGTTAGCCGCCAACCAAGCGGCTCTTCAATTCACAATTTGTTGCAATTTGTTGCTTCTTCGTAACACGTGGTCGAATCCATTGCCCTATGCTCATTCTTGTCAGGCACAGGGAAGCTCGACATGCTGAAGCTCCAAATTCGACGCTGGTCTGAACGGACGCGGATGCTGGTGCTCATGCTGGCCGTTGCATTGCCGGCAACGGCCCTCATCGTAGGAAGTGCGTACCGCCTCCGATCGATTCAACGCGAAAAAGCAGTTGAAGCTGTCATTGAAAGGGACCACCAGCAGGTCCTTGCTATTGCTGAAAAACGCATAGCCGAGCGGGCTTTTGAGATGACAGAGTCGGCCAAGGCGAAGTTCCCGGACGTCGAACATCCAGAGCAACTTGAGAGCTTTCTTGAGGCTCATCCGGATATTGCCCATGCGTTTATTTGGAAAAGCCAAGGAAAGCTCGCGTTTCAATCTCAGCCCCGGAGGGCGAATGATCCCGACTTTCGCGACGAGGGTAAGCGACTGGCGTCAAGCGTTGAGAACTGGTTTGACATGAGTTCGAAGGAATATGCGCTGAAGCTCAAGAAATTCGAAGCGAGCGAAGGGCACAAGGTTTACATCACTTCCAACTGGATACCCAAAGGTGAGAAGTGGGAATATCAGTCCTTGGTAATGTTCGTTCCCCGCGGCACGACCTCCGATCATCCGGCATTGGCCGGGTTCGCATACGACGCCGATTACCTCGCGAATAGCTTTTTCCCACAGGTCCTGAACACCGTGCTGCCAGATCAGGACCCCGAGGACACGTCGCATCCGCAACCCGCCATCATGGTGCGCACTATGAAAGATCAAAGCCCGTTGGCGGCCTCTATATGTTGGGACGGTGGGGTACCGGAAGTCGAGCGCGGCTTCGAGAGTGTTTTCCCCGGTCTGATTCTCGGAATGAAACTTCGAGGCACGACAATTGAGAATATCAGCAACAAGTTTATGCGGACCAACTTCATCATTCTCGGGGCCCTCTCGCTGCTGATCGCAGGTGGGATGTGGTTCACCTACCGAAGTGTGTCGCGCGAGTTGGCGCTGGCCAAGTTGAAGTCGGACTTTGTTTCGAACGTATCTCACGAGTTAAGGACACCGCTCGCGTTAATCCGCCTCTATGCGGAAACGCTTGAGTTGGGCCGCATTACCACATCGGCAAAGCAGCACGAATATCACGAGATTATTCGCAAAGAGAGCGAGCGTCTGACCGCTCTGATCAACAACATTCTCGATTTCTCGCGGATAGAGGCGGGAAAGAAGGAATACACCTTCCGCGAAACCGACGTTGCTGATCTGGTTCGTAGCACGCTGGAATCCTACCGCTTTGAGATCGAACAGAATGGATTTCGCTTCGAGGAAACAATCGAGGACAATTTACCGCCGTTGCAGGTGGACCGTGAGGCCATTGCGCGTTCACTGTTGAACTTGGTGAACAACGCTGTGAAGTATTCAGCCTCTGACAAATACCTGGGAGTGAGTCTCTATCGACAGAATGGCAGCGTCAACCTTGAGGTTGTTGACCACGGAATTGGTATTCCCGCGAATGAACAGACCAAGATCTTTGAGAAGTTTTATCGCGCGTGCGATCCACTGGTACACAACACCAAGGGAAGCGGACTCGGGCTTTCGCTGGTGCGCCACATTGTGGAAGCCCATGGCGGCGAAGTTGGTGTGGAAAGCTCGCCGGGCAAAGGCAGTAAATTTATCATCACACTTCCGGTACCCAATCCTGCGGTTCAGCAAGCTCAGGGGGCATCAGCATGAAAGCGGCGGAGCGAGTGAAGTCGAGCGTAGGGCAGGCGGCTGCCAAGATCCTGGTAGTTGAAGATGAGCCGAACATGGTCGCGGGCCTCCGCGACAACTTCGAATTTGAGGGATACCAAGTCATCACGGCACGCGACGGAGTGGAAGGCCTTCAGCGGGCGCTGGATGAGTCTCCCGACCTAGTTGTGCTCGACGTAATGATGCCCCGCATGAGCGGACTCGAAGTCTGCAAACAGTTGCGCGCGAAACGAGGCTCGATCCCGATCATCATGCTGACCGCACGCGGACAGGAAGTCGACAAGGTAGTCGGCCTCGAGCTTGGGGCAGACGATTATGTGACCAAGCCTTTCTCGATTCGAGAATTACTCGCGCGAGTGAAGGCAGTTCTCCGGCGAACCTCCGTCGTTCCCAAGGACCAGGATCGTCGCAGCTTTGGCGAAGTGGAAGTCGATCTTCGCAAGTGTCGGGTGCTTAAGTCAGGCAAGGCGATCGATATTTCTTCGAAAGAATTTGAGCTGCTCAAGTATTTCATTGTCCATTCCGGCGAAACGCTGAGTCGCGACCGTTTGCTCGAAGACGTTTGGGGATACGACAACTATCCCACTACGCGAACTGTAGACACGCACCTCGTGCGTTTGCGCCAAAAGTTAGAACCCAATCCCGACCAGCCGCAGTATTTTTTGACGGTGCATGGGACAGGATACCGGTTCGTTGGCTAGAACGAACCAGTAGCACGCGACTCGAACACGGGGCCGCACTGAAGATGGAGATTTGCATGGCGAGGACTCGAGTCAAGCCGCGTGAAATTAACCGCTTTCGCAACCGGGACGTGGCGAATGCAGCGGACGTCACAACGGTCGCTGTTAATGTCCCGCTGCTGGAGGAAATGGACTCTCTCGTACGCGAACGCCTCGACCTGCATGCGCAGTTGTTCGAAGCGGCACAGATCCAGCGCAAGCTGAGCGGCCCGCGCTCGGTGCAGTGCGGAAGGATGGAATTCGCCAGCGAAGTTTTTGCGGCACGGTATCTGTCCGGCGATTTCGCCGTCCTGTCGCAAAACGGCTCTAAGGTGCTCGCGACACTCGGCGACATCGCCGGGAAGGGATTCGCGGCCGGGATGTGGTTCACAAATCTAGCTGGCCTGCTGCAGAGCTACGGTCACCCCGACTCTGACCCTGCAGAAGTCGTTTCGGAGATTAACCGTCACCTCTGCTACTTGCGTCCTGCGGCGCCATTCGTAACTGCGTTTCTTGCGCAGATCGACTGCGATTCAGGTGATGTGGCGTACACCAATGCCGGTCACTTTCCTCCCATCTTGCTACGCGCCGATGGACAGGCTGAAGTGCTGGAAGTTGGGGGACCGCTTCTCGGTGCTGTCGAGAACGCAGAGTATCAGTCGGCACACGTAAAGCTTAGATCGGGGGATACATTGCTCGCATATTCCGACGGCGTGCTGGAGTGTCGTAATGAAGCGGGCGAGGAATTCGGCTCGGGCCGTTTGTTGGCCACGTTGCAACAGTCGAAGCAATTGACTGCCCGGAACGCTCTCGTGGCGTTGCTTGCCGCAGTGCAGGATTTCGCCAATGGAAAGCCGCTGTCAGACGACGTCAGCCTGACCGTGATCCGGCGCACTCGCAGTTGAGCTCATGCAGTCGGGTTACAGGGTGAAAAGTGGCGCCAGGAACCAGTTTCGATGAATTCGGCTTGGGGATTCACCAAGTAGATTCGAGCGTCTCGCAACTGATTGTTGCAGCGCAGCGTGGCGATGCGGCCGCCTTTGAGGAACTCGTCCACTCCTATGATGCAATGGTTATGCGTGTTGCACTTGCACTTACGGGTTCCGAGGGTTTGGCGCAAGGGATTTACTTCCAGGTGTTTCGTGATGCGTTCGCTTCCGTGACTGAGCTGCATTCCGACAGTTCAGTTTTTGTTTGGCTGTATCGAGTCTTGGCAAAGCACTGCCTCGAGTACTGCCGGCGAAATCATGATGACTCAGCAAGAAGTGGGTCGCGGCACTTCTCTGAGGTTCTGCGGGCGCTACCGGCCACGCAGCGCGTGGTCTTTCTACTAAAGCACTTCCAAGGGCTGAAGATCCGCACCGTGGCAGAAATCTTTCGGTGTTCACCAGAACGCATCGTAAGCATTTTGCAAAGTGCTACAACCAGCCTCAGGACACAATTAAAGCCACAAGCACGTCAGATTGCCTGAAATCGAGGTTGGAATCCACGCTGGCTCACGCGCGGGGCGAGTCGAAGGCCTCTTCGATACCAACGCTAAGAGAAATTCTGGTGGCGGCGGCTGGACTCGAACCAGCGACCTACGGATTATGAGACCGCTAGTCACCTTTGTTTTCAATA
>Ga0207761_1000390_pt1 | contig 15423 bp, 14 predicted proteins | sample LuqExpMetageno34_FD_187792 | JGI IMG/M metagenome (GOLD analysis project Ga0207761, IMG submission 187792) | Tropical forest soil microbial communities from Luquillo Experimental Forest, Puerto Rico - Sample 34 (SPAdes) | ecosystem: Environmental > Terrestrial > Soil > Tropical forest ... | reverse complement strand
CGTCATCGGCGGCTTGATGTTCGTGATCACCGTAATTGGGGCCTTTCTGCTGCCTAAATAGTCTGAGGGGCCGATCTCGGGATTACAATACCCACCATCGTCGCGCACGACGGAGGTGCAACGATGAACACAAGGCGCGTGACTCTTCTCGCCTGCGCACTTTGTCTCGCCAGCACAGCCGCTGCGCAACTTCAGCCAGGCGTTGGCCCGACTCAAAATCCGTCATTCACCCGAGAGTGTTCGCCCTCTCCTCGCGGTAAGACGGCGTGGTTCGATACTTGCCAATATCTGCCAATCGGCAATGGCGTGAAAATCGGGCGGCCATTGTCCACTCCCGACCCGCCTTACTCTGACGTCGGCCGCGCAGCGAAAATTAAAGGGACCGTTGTGCTGGCTGTTGCTCTCAATGCTGCCGGCACCGTAGATGCAGTCAGGGTAGTGCGCTCGCTCGAGCCCAGCCTTGATCAAAATGCCGTCGACGCCGTCCGGGCATGGACTTTTACTTCCGCGACCAAGGATGGCAAACCCGTACCGGTGCAATTCGAGGTGTCGGTCGGGTTTGATCTGTACTAATCACCGCCTGACCGGAAGCCCTTCGGTTGCGCGACGATTTTCTAATTCACGCCGATGCAAGTAAGATGGCGATGCATCCTTCGCACCATCCAGGAACTTCATGCGCACTCTTAACTTGATCGCGCCGCTCGCGATCGTGATCCTTGCCTTCACTGCGCCAAGCAACGCGCAGTCCTCCAGGACCGCGGCCGACTCGTCGTCAATTTCCACCACCACCGTCGATGACGAGGCCTTCAACGCCTATCAGCGCGTCACCAAAGACATGAAACCGCCGAAGGCGACCAAGTCTCCCGATCCCGACTACCCCCAGATCCCCGCCGACGCCGAGCCCAACGGAGTCGTCGTCATGCTCGTAGGTATCAACCCCAAGGGCCATGTCGAATTGGTTCACGTCCTGCGCTCCTCCAACGACGCCTTCCAGAACAGCGCCACCTCCACAGTCAAAACCTGGAAATTCTCTCCGGCGAAAAAAAACGGCAAGCCCGTCCCGGTACAAATTACCGTCGAAATGAAGTTTCAAAAATAGTTGTTGCAAACAAAGACACTTACGTAGGGGCAAATCATTATTATAAAAGTTATAACTTCGCCCCTTGCCCCACTGACTTTGGCTTGGTACTGGTCGCGCCAGGCGGTGAGCGCCAGGGGGGCTTACGTGGGCCTGCCCAACTTGCGCCCCGGCCATTTGAGGAGCAGCTCGGCCGGCAGCCGCACTCGGTTTCCTATCCGGTTCAGCACCTCAACACCTGTGAACTCGAGAGAGGTCGAGACCCCGTAAATCGTTGCAACGACAAACAAAAAGCCCGGGAAGTGGCTCCCGGGCTCGTTGCAAATCTTTGTCACCTTACTTCACGGGCTGCCAGGCCAGTTACATGGCTAGGGCAATGCGTTCCAGCTCCCGCTGGAAGACCTCAAGCGTGCTGCCCATCATACCCACCCGGCTGACTGCGTGACGTGCGGCCTCGGCCGAGACACCGTATCCGTGTCCGGCGAGGAAGAGTTGGACTAACTCGGCGGCATCTTTGGAGTCAAACCCCAGCAGCAGTTCGCTCCTCAGCGCGGCCAATTCCGGTGCGGAAAACTTTTCTGCCATCGAGCTCACCTCCGACCCTTGCGGGTTGTTTCTGTTAGACGGAACAGCTGACAAATTAGTTGCAGCAATTCTCGTGCCGAACTCTCCGCAATCACTCCTTGCACCACTCGTTGTGAACAATTCAACCCCATCAGCCTGAAAGAGTTGCTGGCGGCGCTCCGGGAACCGTTCTTGCCGACAAGTTTGCGGTCGCGCGTAGCGACACGTCCTCGAAAGCGAGTAAATTTTGCAGGGCTGAAGAAACGCGGCGGCACCGTGATGAAGCGCGGCCGACCAGGCCGCGCGACCGGGGACTCAGATCGTCTCGATGGTGGCCTCGTGCTCGAGCAGAATGGGAATCCCGTTCCGAATCGGATACGCCCGCTTGCACTCGTTACACTTCAGGCTCTCTTCGCCCCGCAAAACCAATGGCTTGCGACAGACGGGGCAGACCAGGACCTCGAGCAATTCAGGCGAAATCATGACGCGAAGATTGTAACAAGAAACGCTATTCAATATTCGCTTACTCCATGTCGTCCCCACGTTCCACGTCCTGAGGGAAAAGCAAACGCGTGCTGCACGGATTTCCCGCGATAAACTGGAAGTTCATATTGATATCTGGAGGCCCCGTGTCCGCACTCATCCTCGATGGAACCAAGATCGCCGCGCAGATTCGCGCGGAAGTTGGCGCAGAGGTGCGCCAAATGACCGCCGCTGGTCTCCGCCCCGGACTGGCGGTGGTGCTCGTGGGGCACAACCCGGCATCGGAGATTTATGTCCGCAGCAAGGTGAAGGCCTGCGAAGAACTCGGTATCCTCAGCGAGAAGCACACCCCGCCGGAGTCGGCGTCGACGGAAGAATTGCTGGCTCTCGTGGATGACCTGAACCGCCGCAACGACATTGACGGCATCCTGGTGCAATTGCCGTTGCCCGGACACGTGGACTCGAAGAAGGTACTGCTGGCGGTCTCTCCGGCGAAAGACGTGGACGGATTCCATCCCATGAACGTCGGGTACCTCTCGACGCAGAGGCCGGGGCTGGTGCCCTGCACGCCAGCGGGCGTCATCGAAATATTGAAACGCAGCAACATCCCGATCGCGGGGGCGGACGCGGTCGTGGTGGGCCGAAGCGACATCGTGGGCAAGCCAGTGGCGATGCTGCTGACCAACGGCAACGCAACCGTAACAGTTTGCCATTCCAAGACGCGCGATTTGCCCGGGGTCTGCCGCCGCGCCGACATTTTGGTGGCGGCCATCGGGCGCACGGGGATGATCACGCCGGAGTACGTGAAGCCGGGCGCGTGCGTCATCGACGTGGGCATGAACAAGATCACCGACCCTGCCGAGTTCGCCCGGTTCTTCGCCGGAGATGCCAAGCGCGAAGCTGCGTTCGCCAAGAACGGCTCGACGCTCATCGGCGACGTGCATCCCAAAGTCGCCGGAGTCGCCGGTTCCATCACTCCCGTCCCGGGCGGCGTGGGCCCGCTGACCATCGCCATGCTGATGAGCAATACCGTCAAGGCAGCCAAGCTGCGGAGGGGATAGGGCAGAAGCAACCATACCGAAGTCGTGGTTGTCCAAACCATTGGATGGCTCCGGTCCGTGCCGCGCTGGGCAGCCCCCTCCCCCCTCCCCCTTAAATTCCTTGTTTTCATGGAGTTACGAGGATTTTGCGCGCAAATTCGTGTGCGCGTAGGAGTTATGGGCAAATTCGTCTTAACAAAGGAGTTACGCTGGGTTGCGGAAGGCCGGACGGGTGCAGGAAAGGTGGGGTGGGTAGTCGAGTGATGCAAAGTACAACAAACCACAGGGCGTAACCGCCTAGTATGTTCGTCGATGAAGCTTCGTGTCCGGCTGCCGTCGTTTGGAGACGACAATTCCACCTCATCGTTCTGACGGCCAGTCTAAGTGGATTGGAGGCGGAAGCCTAGGACGCGGGTCACGCTTGAATGTGACAAGAGCGAAGGCTGCACAGTTCCCAAGTTACTCCAGAGAAATGGCGACCGGGGGTACCGGCAGGGATTAGTACGCCGGCCACTAAGTCATCCAGTCAGTTTGCTGCCCGGCGTAGCGGCCAAGCACCCTCAAGATTTATTTACAATCTCGCCACCTTGGGCGAAAACAGAGTACTATGAGCGTTGGCAGGCCTCTCTTTTTGCCCGGGGATTTTGGGCAACTCAGCGGAAATCGATCAACTGTCACAGTCTGAATGGATCACGGTGATTTTTCCGTGAACCTCGATGATTCTGATATGGTGACGCGCAAGAGTGTCGCGAACGTAACGATTCGACAACTGGCAATAGGGTTCGTTGGCTGTTGCCTGGCGGCTTTTCTCGCGGCATGCGGCGGCTCCTCAGGTGGCTCGTCGAGCAGTTCGCCCCCATTGCCTCTTTCGGTGGCGACCCTATCCCCGCCTCAGGGAGTGATCGGGGTTCCATACAGCATGACGCTCATTGCGACCGGAGGAGTTGCGCCTTACGCGTGGAATGTTGCATCGGGAAGTCTGCCGGCCGGACTGAGCCTCAGCAGGGCTGGCGTAATTTCAGGCACCCCGACCGCCATCCCAGTCAACACCTTTATGGTAGCGGTGGCCGACTCTCAGCAGCCTCCCAGCGTGGCCAATGCCTCCCTTTTTATTCCCATTAACCCGCCCGTGTACATTGCAACCACGTCTGTTCCTGGCAGTAGCCCGAGTCTCGCTTACAGTTCGCAATTGGTTGCTTACGGCGGCATTCCGCCTTTCACCTGGGCGATTACTCAGGGTAGCTTACCCGCCGGCATCACGTTGGATGGAACCAGTGGGGTAATCTCCGGCACTTCAACTTCCGTCGGCACGTCCAACTTTACCGTGCAAGTCTCCGACGTCGAATCTCCACCCGGGACATCGACCGCTGGCCTAAGCATCACGATCAGTCCGCCACCTCCCAGAAATGCGGCAATGTACGTTTCTTATGCAGGGCAGTCCTACTTGGATCAAAGTGGTCTCCAAATCCAGAACGATGGTTCACTTACGCCATTGCCGTCGTCGCCGGAATTGGCGATTACAGGAGGGGGCTTTACCCCGTCGCCGACTTTGCCATTGATATTCATGTCGGGGCAATCTCTCCTGGTGAACCCTGACTATTCGCTCAGCTCGTACAGCACTATAAGCCCTCACGGTGGGCAACCGTCGGTCGATCCTACGGGCTCGAATCTTTATTTTACTGGTAGCATTGATGCCAGCGGAACGTCAGGTATCAATGTGTTCCCGGCTAACGGCTCGGCGCAATTGTTGAGCACTATTGCGCTGGCGAACCCTAATTCGAACATGCAATTCACACCTGACGGACACTTGGGCTTCATAACCTCGTGCCCAGCCAGCGGGGGCGCCATTGTGTCCCTCTCGCGGCATTCGGACGGGTCACTCAGCCAGTTAACCACCAACACGCTGCCAGCGAACGATTGCCCTGGGTTGCTCGCCATATCGCCAGATGGCCGATACCTTGCGACAAACGAGGTGCAGATTTATAGCATCGCCCAAAACGGTATTCTTACCCCAGTTTTGGCGCAGCCCTTTACCTTTATAAATTCGGCTGGCATCGTCCTCACTCTATACGACGTTATCTGGGATTCGACCAGCACATTTCTGATCGCTTCGGCAAACCACCTTGACCGTGTCTCACCTCAGGGCAGTATCGCAGTGCTTAGTTTTTCGGGAAATGCCGTCACCGAAACGACTTTTCTGGAGGGCGCGGTAATAGGGATTCTTCAACGAAACGGTTCCTTCATATATGGGATGGAAGTGTGCCACAGCCTATGCTCGGGATCATTCATCTATGGATACGATCTGCAGAATGGACTGTTAACTCCACTTCCAGGTTCTCCGTATAACTACGGCAACAGTCGTGAAATGGTGATCTATTAAACCAGCGTTTTGGTTATATGCCGCCGGGTCTGGTGGTGGGTATGGACCGAAAGCCGGGTGCCCAGGCTCGCGTCCTTCTTCTGGACGCTAACCTGGATTTTATGCACCTTCGCATTCACCGCCCGACCAACCTCTCCAAGTCGCGTCGGCCGCACACCGCGCGGGGACGCTCTCCAGTTTCTGGCCGTCGCCGCGGGCACAAAGCGGCGCCATCCTGCGCACCTTAGTCCCAACAAATATCTTTTGGCGAAACCCGAACTCGCGCTATAGTCCATCCCAGTTTTCTCTTGGGGATGGCATGAAACTTAATCGACGCGAACTTCTGGAACGCTGCGCCGTGTTCGGCGCGGTGACGCTGGCTTCGTCCGTCTCGCTGCCTATGCTGGCCGCGGCATGGGACGAAGCCGAACGCAAGAAGACGACTCCGCACTCTGAGCTGGGCCCCTTCTTCAAACGCGAGGCCCCGCACGACACCATGCTGCGCAAGCCCGGCGACGCAGGAATGCCCATGGCGCTCTCCGGGGTGGTGTACGACACCCGTGGTGACGTTGTGCCCGACGCCAAAATCGACATCTGGCACACTGACAACGCCGGCTTCTACGACATCGACGGCTACCGCTTCCGCACCCAGCTCATTCCGGGCCCGAAGGGCGCGTACGCCATTGATTCCGTCGTACCCGGGCACTATCCCAGCCGCGTCTGCCAGCACGTGCACTACCTGGTCACCGCGTCCGGCCACAAGCCGCTCATTACCCAGATGTATTTCGCCACCGACCCGGTCTTCGACGGCGATCCCGCCAAAAACTACACTCGCGATCCGCTTTGCGGCAGCGTTGATCTGGTCCGCCCGGTGATGATCAAGAGCGATGGCAACCAGATGGTCGCCGCCGTCACATTCGACCTCGTCATGGAGAGAGCGTAATGCGCAGCCTAGTCCCGATGGCATTGCTTTTCTCGTGCGCCCTTTCCGCTCCGGGCGCCTCGAAGCCCATCGCCACAATGCAACTTCCGTGCCCGGCCTATTTTCAGACGCTTTCCCCTGACGGCACCCAGCTCGTGGTGACCTGTCGTGACATGTCCATGGTTGTCTTGAGCGTGCCCGAAGGCAAGACTCTGCGCACCATTCCTGTCGAAAGCAAAGCGTACTCCGCCGCCTACTCGTCTGACGGTAAGTGGCTGGCTATCGGCTACCAGGGCGGCAGCGTCGAGGTCACCTCCACCAAGGGCACCGCTTCGGCACAGCGCTGGCAAGGCGGCCCGCGCCGCATCGACCTGCTCAGCTTCCTGCCCGACGGCAAAACGCTGGTAGTCGGTCCCTCCGACGAGGCCGCTCGCGTGTGGAGTCTTTCCGAAACTCCCAAGTTGGTCGCGACGCTGCCGTTCGAGTTCGGTGGGGCGAGCGCGGCTGCGGCCAGTCCTGACGGCAAGCTGCTCGTCATTGCCGGCGGTGATACCGCGGTGCGCTTCTACGACACTGCGACCTGGCAGAAGACCCACGAAAACCGCAACTTTCTGCTGGAATCGTTCGCGCTTCAGTTCACCCCGGACGGCAAACAGGTCCTAGTGGGCGGCGCCGATGCGCGCATCACCGTGCTCGATGCTGCCACCGCGAAGCAGGTGAAACAGCTTCCAACCGACGGTGGGTCCTACATTGTCGGAGTCTCCATGATGGGCGACCAACACCGCGCCGCGACCGTGTATCTCGACGACGCCGGCAAGAAGCCCCCGCACGCCGTGGTCTGGGACCTCGCCAGCGGCAAGTCCTCCGCGCTCGGGGTTGCGCCGACGTGCTGCGAAAGTGTCGCTGGCAAGCTGTGGATGTGCAGCGCGGACGACAAGACGCTGACCGTTTCGCAGCACGACTGAAGCGAGGCCGGCGGCGCTGCTATAATCCGGCACCTCGGGGGAGATTTCCATGCGCAGGCTCTTATTGCTCTTTCTGCTAGGTACTGCAGTTTTCGCCGCGGCCCAGGACCAGGATTTCACCAAGGTACAGATCAAGGTCACCAAGGTATCCGGCAACATCTACATGCTGCAGGGATCCGGCGGGAACATCGCTGCGTCGGTGGGCGAAGACGGCATCGTGATCGTGGATGACCAGTACGCTCCGCTGGCCGACAAGATTGCAGCCGCGCTGAAGGGCATCGGCGTGACTGACAAGCCGGTGCGCTTCGTGATCAACACCCACTATCACGGCGACCATACGGGCGGAAATGCGCCCTTCGCATCGGGCGGCACGACCGTGATCGCACAAGACAATGTGCGCAAGCGCCTCGAAACCGGCGGCAAGGCAGGCATCGGGGCAGGGATGAGCATGGATCAAAAGGCCGCTCCTAAGGGCGGGCTGCCCATCATCACGTTCGATCATGACGTGACCGTGCACCTGAATGGCGAAGACATCCGCGCGCTGCACTTCCCGGGCGGACATACCGACGGCGACGCCATCGTGTTCTTCCCCAAGGCCAACGTGGTGCACATGGGCGACGACTTCGTACGTTACGGATATCCGTTCATTGACGTCATCGCCGGAGGCAGCGTGCAGGGCATGATCGCCGCGTGCGACAAAGTGGCCGAAGTACTACCGGCTGATGTGAAGGTCATTCCGGGACACGGCGACCTTGCCAACATTGGCGACATTCGCGACTACTCGGTGATGCTGAAGGAAACCAGTTCTGTGGTACAGGGCGCGATCAATTCAGGTAAGACGCCGGAGCAGATGAAGAAAGAGAAGATCCTTGCGACGTGGGACGCGAAGTACGGCAAGGGGTTCATCACGCCTGACCTTTTCATCGAGACGCTGTACAACTCGCTGACCAACAAGAAGAATGCGGAGTTCCTGCCGCACAACTAGCCGGTGCCGGCGAACAACAACGAGCAACGCAATCACGCGCTGGCGTGACATGCTTCCTTTCTGTTTACTGCATGGGGGAAGACAATTTCACATTGAGAGGCGATATGTGGATCAAAGCTCTTGGTGTGACTGCCATTCTTCTCTTCTGTGTTTGACTGGTAGCTGTGCTCCAGGGTTGGAGCCATGATACGACCTCGGGTCACTGCGTGAGCATTGTCTTCCTGCCGGCGACGGGCTTCGGCGCCCGATGGGGACTGAGAAGGTTCAGGCAGCCTGCGGGTTAGGACGAGGGCCCAGACAGTCGTTCATCGCATGTTCACAACGCGGCGGTTGCGACAGTGTCACTCCGATAAGTGGCCCGGGAAAGTTGAGGCCCAAGGAAAATTGTTTGCGCCGACGGGTTGACCAACTCCATCGAATGCTGTAGAGTCACGAAACTATATGTTGAGCGGACGTCAGAACGTGTGTTGTTGCTGCACCTGCTGTTGTTGTTGCGGGTCCACATGTTCTGGCGCTGACGGGAATTCTACCTAGCACTTAAGACCAAGGATTATCCCAAGACCCACGCGTCAGACCTGAATCTGACACGTGGGTTTTTCTTTTGCGGCGAAAGGTGGACGATGCAACCCGAAGTCAAAGAAACCAAGGCGCAGCGGATCGAGCGGCTGAAGCGGGAAAAGAACGCCTGGGAGTGTCTGGACGAGATCAGGTCGTTCGCGCGCCAGGGACATGCGTCGATTCCGCCGGAGTGGCTGGGCACGTACTTCCGCTTCTGGGGCGTGTACACGCAGGGCGACGGAGTTGGCGCGGTGGGCGGCACGGGCGGCGAGGGCAAGGCGCTGCCGTACTTCATGGTGCGCATCCGCATTCCCAACGGGCTGCTGCTGGCGCACCAAGTGAAGACGATCGCCGAAGTGGCGCGGAAATACGCACGCGATACGGCAGACATCACGGTGAGGCAGAACATCCAGTTGCACTGGGTGAGGATTGAGGACCTGCCGGATGTGCTGGAGAACCTGTGGCGCGTGGGCCTGACGACGATGGGATCGTGCGGCGACGATGTGCGCAACATTGTGGGCTGCCCGCTGGCCGGGGTCGATGGCGATGAGATCTACGACGCTTCGGCGCTGGTGGCGGAGGCAAATCGGCAATTCGTGGGCAACGCAGAGTTCTACAACCTGCCGCGGAAGTTCAAGGTCTGCATCACGGGATGCAGCGCGTGGTGCTCGTACCCGGAGATCAATGACGTGGGCTTCACGGCGGCGCGCCGCAGCGATGGCGAGGTTGGCTTTTCGTTGCGCGTCGGGGGAGGGCTCTCGACCGATCCGCACCTGGCGCAGCGACTGAATGCGTTTGTGCTGCCGCATCAGGTGCTGCCGGTGCTGAAGGGAGTGGCGGCAATCTTCCGCGACAGCGATGTGCTGCGCGAGAGCCGAGAGCGGGCGCGACTGAAGTTTCTGTTTCTCAAGCATGGATGGACGGAGGAGCAATTTCTTGACGAGTTGCAACGCCGGATTGGGTTCACGCTCGATCCTGCTGTCCCCGAGACACTGCCGGATGACGTGTACCGCGACCACGTTGGGGTGCATGCGCAAAAGCAGCCGGGTTATTTCTACGTGGGAGCCTCGGTACTGCGGGGGCGTTTGAACTCGCAGCAATTGCACGCCGCTGCCAGCCTTGCGGAACGCTACGCGGGAGGCGAGTTGCGCACCACGAACATGCAGAACCTGCTGCTGGTGAACGTGCCGCACCAGCAGGTGACGCGCGTCGCCGATGGGCTTACCTTGGCTGGACTGCCGGTGGAAGGCTCGTCGTTTGGACGCGGCATCATCGCCTGCACCGGCACCGAGTTCTGCAAGATTGCGATCACCGAGACGAAGTCGTTCGCCCGCTGGCTGGCGGAAGAGTTGGACGACCGGCTGCCCGGCTTCGAGCAACACTTGAAGCTGCACATCACCGGGTGTCCGAACAGTTGCGGCCAACATTGGATCGCAGACCTTGGACTCGAGGGCAAAAAGATCAAGCACGACGGCAAGCTGGTGGATGCCTACTACTTCTGCGTCGGCGGAGCGGTGGGCAAACATCAGGCCATCGGGCGTCCGGTTGGGTATCGGTGCGCGGCGCGAGAGGTTCCGGATGCGATCGAACGATTGCTGCGCCAATACGAGATCATGCGCGAGCCCGGCGAAAACCTGCGGCGATTCTTCGCCCGACATTCCACCGAAGACTTGCGCGGCATCCTGGCGGGAGGGGTCATCCCGGCCGAGGCGCGCGATCTTGCAACCGGCCCGGTGCCGCATGGAGTGGAAGGATGAGCGCGGCTTCGGCGTCATTATTCCCGATGTTTGTGAAGCTTGACGGCAGGAGGTGCCTGGTCGTGGGCGGCGGGCCGATTGCCGAGTCGAAAATCGAAAGCCTGCTGGCTGCAGGCGCGCGTGTAACGGTGGTCTCACCGGCGCTCACCGAAAAGCTGGAACGGCTGCATCGGCAAGGGGCTTTCGATTGGCACGCGCGGCGCTTTGAGGGGACTGACTTGCAGAAAGCATTCCTCGTGGTTGCGGCGACTTCCGACGACGCCACAAACGACGCGGTCTATCGGGAGGCCGATCGCACCGGCATTCTGTGCAATGCCGTTGATCAGCCGCCGCGGTGTCACTTCTACTTCCCCGCGGTGGTGCAGCGTGGGGACTTGCAGATTGCCATCTCCACCGCGGGACGCAGCCCATCTTTAGCACAGCGACTGCGCAAGGAATTGGAAGTGCAGTTTGGCCCCGAGTACTCCGAGTGGGTGAAATGGCTGGGCGAGGCGCGAGAGGCGCTGATGGAGCGGAAGCTGGCATTTCGCACACGCAAACGACTGCTGGCCTACCTGGCGCGGCGGGAGTCGTTTGCACGATGGCGGGCGGCGCAACAGCACAAAACTGCGCTGCGGGAGGCGGCATGAAAGGCAAGGTCTATCTGGTCGGCGCGGGGCCCGGCGATCCCGAGTTGCTGACGCTGAAAGCTGCACGTCTACTGCAGTCGGCGGATGTCGTGCTGCACGACGCGCTGGTACCGGAGAGCATCCTGGCGATCGCGCGGCCGCATGCGCTGCTGGTGGATGTGGGCAAACGCGTGGGCGACAAGCGCATTTCGCAGCAGGCGATCAACCGGATGCTGGTGCAGTTTGCCACCTCCGCGAGCACCGTGGTGCGGCTCAAGGGCGGCGATCCGCTTATCTTTGGCCGTGCCGCGGAAGAGATGGCGGCGCTGCGCGCGGCCGGAATTGAGTTTGAAATCGTTCCGGGTATCACTGCTGCAGTTGCAGCGGCAGCGGCTGCGAAGATTCCGCTGACCGATCGTAAGAGCGCGGCGGCAGTCATGTTCCTCACAGCGCAGCAGGCGGCGGAGAAGGGCGCGACGGAAATCGCACGCTATGCAACTTCCGGCACAACCCTGGCGATCTACATGCCGGGCGGCCGCTATCGTGAGATCGCAGAGGAAGTCATTCGCGCAGGTTTGAGGCCCCAAACTCCCTGCGTCATCGTATCGAACGCGGGCCGCCCGAATCAGGAAATGCACTGGACCGACCTTACAGGTTTAACGTTCCTGTCATCGCCGGAGTCGCCTGCACTGCTGATAATTGGATCAGTGGCCGAGTGTCGTGAAGAGATGCAGGCAGCACCTTCGGGTATTCCCGCCGAGTTCCGAATCGCTTTGGAAGCCGCACAATAGCGGGTCTTGAAAAGGAGAAGCAACGTCATGGCAGACGCATCGCAACGAGAACCAGAAGCAAAAGGCTTTCAACTCAGCGCGGATTGGTGGGCCGTCATCGCCGCGCTGGCACTGGCGCTGTTGGTGAAGGCAGGAGCCATCACCCGCGTCCCCTGGTAGACATCACACGCGCGACGATTCGCATAAAAGGAGAATAGGAATGGCCGAAGGAACACTCGCACTCCCACAAATTGAGGCGGCTCGCCCAGTACAAGGTTTGGTCAGGCTGGTCCCCGGCGTTCTGTTGCTGGCCGCGATTGGCTACCTGGGCAAGTTCATCGAGCAGTCGATCTCAACGTACTCGAAGGCGAACCACCTGCATCTTCCCAACATCGAGTACGTGTTGTGGGCGATCCTCATTGGGCTGGCGGTGTCGAACACCGTTGGCATTCCTGCCGTGTTTCAGCCCGGAGTTGCGACGTACGAGTTCTGGTTGAAGGCCGGAATCGTGCTGCTGGGGTCGCGCTTTCTGCTGGGCGACGTGTTGAAGCTCGGCGGGCTGAGCCTCAGTCTCGTGGTGCTGGAACTGGCCGTGGCCTTCACGCTGATGACGCTACTGGGCCGATGGTTCAAGCTCAGGCCAAAACTCACCAGCCTGCTGGCCGTGGGTTCGTCGGTGTGCGGCGTGTCGGCCATCATCGCCACCAAGGGCGCGATTGAAGCTGACGACGAAGACGCGTCGTACGCGATTGCGGCCATTCTCGCTATCGGGGCCATCAGCCTGTTCACGTTTCCGCTGATCGGACACTGGCTGCACATGAGCGACCGTGCCTTCGGCATGTGGGCCGGTCTCGCGGTGGACAACACGGCCGAGGCTACTGCGGCAGGCGCCCTCTACTCGGATGCGGCAGCAAAAATCGCGGTGCTGGCTAAGACCACGCGCAACGCCATGATTGGCTTCGTGGTGCTGGGCTACGCAATCTACTATGCAAGCCGCGGGCAGGCGCATGCGGTGGGCAACAAGGCAGCATTCCTGTGGCAGAAATTTCCCAAGTTCGTGCTGGGCTTCCTCCTGATCTCCGTGCTCGCCACCGCGGCGGTGTTCAACAAGGGGCAATTGGGCAGCCTGGCCAACTTATCGCGCTGGGCGTTTCTGCTAACGTTTGCCGGCGTCGGGTTGCGCACGAATATCCGCGAGTTGAAGGCGCAAGGACTGCGGCCGTTTGCGGTCGGGGCCATCGGGGAAGCCGCGATTGCACTGGTGACACTCGGGATGGTGCTAGTGGCAGCAAAGGCGTTTAACTTGTAACAGGCGAGCCCACTGCTGTCTGTCGCTGGTCGCCTTCGCAAATCTGGCTACTTGGGTTTCGGGCGCGACTCAGGCGGAACAACTCCGTTGGCCCGATAGTACGCGACCAGCAGACCGTAGTGCTCGCCGGAGTGCTCCAGTACGTCAAGCCATGGTTGCACCGTTTTGGTGAACGACTAGGCAGGCAGACCTGCGAGCACGGCTTCGGAGTCGGTTATAGACTTCTCCAGAAGCGCGAGGACAGAGGCTTTGTCGGGGTACTTCGCCGGATCGAGTTCGTCCCACTTCACGTTCTCGCCTCGGCCCTTCTTGGCGGCGTAAACGTTGCCGGAAACGATGTGAACGAGGACTGCGCCGAAGCTGCGCATTTCGGGCTTCAGCTTGTAGTCATACTTGTCGGCGGCCCAGTCGCGGGCCATGTCGAGAATACGACGGTCGATGTCCTTGAAGTCTTCGGTGATCTGTTTCTTTACCGTGTCCTGCGCAAACGCCGACAATGAAAGTCCAAGTAGCGCGCAAACGAGAACCGCAACCTTTCGGAGCATAGTCGTCCTCCCCTCGCGTGAACGCGAACCATCATACGGCGTCAACTCGAGGGAAGGAAATCTAAGCGCCGCTGGCCTTGTCGCGGCTCTCGATCTTCGCCCAGGTATCCCGCAACTGGGCGGTACGGTTGAACACGAGGCGCTCGGTGGTAGTGTCAGGATCGACGCAGAAGTAACCCAGACGTTCGAACTGGAAGCGGTCGCCCGCTTCGGCCTTCGCCAGTGAGGGCTCCAGTTTGCAGATGGGCAACACCTCGAGCGAATTGGGATTGAGGTTGTCGAGAAAAGTCTTGCCCTCTTCCACCGCGTTGGGATCTTCCTTGAGGAAGAGGTTCTCGTAGAGCCGCACTTCAGCGTCAACTGCATGATCGGCCGAGACCCAGTGGATGGTGGCCTTCACCTTGCGCCCATCGGGAGCGTTACCGCTGCGGGTTTCGGGATCATAGGTGCAATGCACTTCGGTGATTACTCCCGTGCCGTCTTTCACCACGTGCGCGCACTTGATGAAGTAACCGCCACGCAAACGCACCTCGCGCCCCGGTGAGAGTCGGAAGAATTTCTTCGGCGGATCTTCGCGGAAGTCGTCCTGCTCGATGTAAAGCTCGCGCGAGAAAGGAACATCGCGCCCGCCAGCGCTGGGATCTTCAGGATTGTTGACGACCTCGAGGTGCTCGACCTGGCCCTCGGGATAATTGTCGATGACCACTTTCAGCGGCCGTAGCACCGCCATGGCGCGATGGGCGCGGCGGTTCAGGTCTTCGCGGACATAATGCTCGAGCATGGCCAGCTCGATGATGCCGTTGGTCTTGGATGCTCCGATGGCAGCGCAGAAGTTGCGTAGCGACTCGGGCGTGTAGCCGCGGCGGCGAATGCCGGAAATGGTGGGCATGCGGGGATCGTCCCAGCCGCTGACGTGGCCTTCGTTCACCAGTTGCAACAGCTTGCGCTTGCTGAGCAGCGTATAGGTGACGTTGAGACGGTCGAACTCGATTTGCTGTGACGGGAAGATACCGAGCTGCTCGATGAACCAGTTGTAGAGCGGGCGATGGTCCTCGAACTCCAGAGTGCAGATAGAGTGCGTGATCCGTTCGATGGAGTCGGACTGCCCGTGCGCATAGTCGTACATGGGGTAGATGCACCAGTTGTCGCTGGTGCGATGATGCGTGGCGCGCAGGATGCGGTACATCAGGGGATCGCGAAGATTCAAGTTGGGCGACGCCATGTCGATCTTGGCGCGAAGAGTACGTGCGCCGTCGGGAAACTCTCCGGCACGCATGCGCTGGAAGAGGTCGAGGTTTTCTTCGACGCTGCGGTTGCGGTACGGGCTCTCTTTGCCGGGTTCGGTTAGAGTGCCGCGATATTGGCGCACTTCGTCGGCGCTTAGGTCGCAGACGTAGGCCTTCCCTGCCTTGATTAACTCTATGGCCCACTCGTAAAGCTGGTCGAAGTAATCGGAGGCGTAGTAAAGGCCGTCCCACTC
>Ga0207761_1000389_pt1 | contig 15444 bp, 7 predicted proteins | sample LuqExpMetageno34_FD_187792 | JGI IMG/M metagenome (GOLD analysis project Ga0207761, IMG submission 187792) | Tropical forest soil microbial communities from Luquillo Experimental Forest, Puerto Rico - Sample 34 (SPAdes) | ecosystem: Environmental > Terrestrial > Soil > Tropical forest ... | reverse complement strand
CCTTCATTCAGCAGGCGCTCGCTGTTCTCCAGCATGATCGAGATGTCCGAGTGCAGCAGCCGCTTCCACACCGGCTCCAGTTCCATCAGCACTTCTTCCATGCTGTGGTAGCGATCCTCCACATTCTTTGCCAGCATCCGCGACAGTATCCTGGCCACACCTTCGGGCGTTCCCGGCGCCGCCTCCGTAATCGGACGCGGCTCTTCGAGCACCACGGTGGACATCAACGCGGCCGCGTTTTCTGCACGGAATGGGCGGCGATAGGCGAGCAGTTCGTAAAACATTACTCCTGCCGCCCAAATGTCCGACTGCGCGTCAGCCGTATTGCCGTGAAACAACTGCGGCGACATATAGCTGAGAGTTCCGATCAGCAAACCGGAAGATAACGACATCGAGGTCTCGCCAATCCGCGCGATTCCGAAGTCCACCACCACCACCGATCCGTCCGTGCCCACCACTATGTTCGCTGGCTTCACGTCCCGGTGAATCACCGGCGGATTCTGTTTGTGCGCATAATCAAGGGCCCGGCAGGTGTGAACAATGAACCCGACACGCTGCGATAGCGGCAGGTTCGGCAAGCGATCGATGACCTTGTCGAGGCTTTCGCCATTCAGAAACTGCATGGCGATGAACGGGACGTCGCCTTCATGCCCTAATTCGAAAATTGTGACGATGTTCGGGTGACGGAGATTGCCCGCCGAGCGGGCTTCGGAATAAAAGCGCTTGAGCAGGACCTGGTCTTCGAACAAACCCGGTTTGAGTGTCTTCAGGGCGACGACGCGGTTGATCAGCGGGTCTCGGGCCTTGTACACCACACCCATGGCGCCCTGTCCGACCTTGGACAGAATCTCGAATTTGCCCAGCTTTTTGACCTCTGCCAACGCGCCATCTCCCTGCGGCAAGATAGCCTGAGATGCTGACAAATCATGCTTTAGGTGTCAATGCGCTGGGCCAAGGAGTTTGTACTGCGGGCCGAGCTAAGGCCTCCCGGCATTCCCGGGCCCGCCAACTGCGAACACTCGTGGCAAGCGGTCGTCGACCGGAGGCAACTCCGGGAATACTGCGTGCGGCTCGGTTTGATACCAATACGCGACAGAATAATAGTTGTCCGAACGCACGTTCGCGTGCCCGTGCTCGATCGTGGCTTTGATCGATTTCGTAAATGGGATTGGCGAATCCAGATGAAAACGGTAAACGCTGCTCCGGCCTCCTACCCGCTCCTCGCCGACAACCGGGGCCCCATACAACGCGTATGAAAACGGCCGCTGAAAATCGTAGGCGCCGCTGAAGTAATCCTCCGAGCCGGTGCCGGTGATGGTTGGTTCCATGGCGCCGTCAATGAAGAACATGTCGTCGCCTTCGCCCCACCAAAAATCCTGGTTCTGCAGCACCGACATCGTTACCCCAACAAAATGCCCGCGGCCAGTGGCTTCCATCCAGACGTAGTTCCCTTCTCCGTTCAGGTTCTTGCGTTGGTCCGCGCGAGGATCGCCGTTGTCTGTCCAGTCGTTCGTCACTCCCTTATTCGGCGTGGCCTGGCGGTATTGCGCGTGGAAATAAAGAGTGTCCGCGGGCAGAGACTTCGAATGAATCTGCACATCCAGATTGAAGTAGAACGCATCCACCTTCTGCTTCCCCATATTCGTTACCGTGATGCGCGCGTGTTTCTGGAACGGCATGGGGAAGAACGAATTCAGCGCTCGCGTCGGCGCTACGGAAAGAGGCGCCGATTCGAAGGTGCGGTACTCGCCGAGCCCCAGCCCAAAAAAGTCGCCCAGGGGCGCCTCTACGCTGGGTGTGGACTCTCCGTCCCAATACATACGCAGCACGATCTTCTTCAGGTGGTAATTTTCATCGTCGGCCAGAGTGAACCACACATGCGTGATGACGCCAGGCCCCGCTTCATCGAGCACTGTGAGCGTTGCGCCCGGCTCAATCGTTCGAAAGTCGGAGTTCCCTCCACTCCGGTCGTAGCTCGACACTCGCTTCAGCACATAATCCCGCGGATCCGGCAATGAACTCGATGCTCCCGCCCACTGTGCAAATACCATCGGCCCAAAGCTCAAGCTGATCAAAACAGCCACGGCGACCCGAACATTTCTCATGGACGCTCCACGAATGCTGCGGTCTCTCTGCTCACCTCTGCGAACTCTGCGGTAATACTTCCTGTCTTTCGTAGTTTCCCCTTTTCTCTGCGCTCTCTGCGCCTCTGCGTTTAAGCTCTTCCCTTTCGTCCTCTACTTCGCGCCGCCCTGCCCCGTAACCGCATTCAGTTTCCTCAACATCTCGCCAATCTCCGGATTCTTCATAAACATTTTCCAGACGAGCCCGGTCCGGTAGTTCTCTACCATCACCACAATCGGTGCTTGGTTCAGCCCCATATATATCGGCGATATCCAGTTCTGCCCCAGATTGTACGCGTCGCGCGGCCCGTAAATATCCCACAACCGCGAACCCAAATCCCGGTAGTAGTGCTTCAGCGCCAGCATCGACGCGTCGGGCGTATAGGGGAACGACGCCAGCGCCCCTGTCGGCGTCAGCGTCCCCAAATCATTCTGATTGTCCGGCGCGTGTGCAACATAACCGTACGGCCCATCGCTCGCCGTCAGTCCCCATGCATCCGGCCCGTACCCCGCGAAATGTTTCGGATTCTCGGTCACATAAGCTCGGTTGATCAACGCAATGTTGCGGTTGTTTTCGAAGTAAGACACGGTGTACCGGTCGTGCAGGGCATGCGGATCAAATCCGAAATAGGAATAGTGCGTAAAGAACAGCGGGCCGCCTGTGCCCACACCAACATCCAATTTGACCCCATAGTAGGTATGCCCGTTGGCGTAGTGATCCCCGTCTTTCGTCCAGCCCCATCCCGCCCTATAGTCTTGCGCCCGTTGCTCCTGACTCGCCCAACCTGAGTAGTACATAGTGGCCGGCACGCCGTGCGTAGGCGAAGCCATCGCCTCCAGATAAGTAATCATCACTTCGTTGAACCCAATCAGCGGGTGGTGTATTGCGTAGGCCCAATCCGGTGACCAGTGCCAATACAAAAACGGGCTATCAGCCTTCTCACGGTGCCAATCCCACTCCACACTTTCCCAAAGCGCGGTGATTCGTTTGTACAACGCCTCCTCGTCGGGCCCGCTTCCATTAAAATACTGTCGAGCCGCAAGCAAACCCTGCACCAAGAACGACGTTTCCACCAAATCGCCGCCGTTATCGAGCATGCCAAACACAGCCATCGTCTTTCCGGTGCTCCCATCCATGTAGTGCGACCACACCCCGTGATAGCGCTGTGCATGCTCGAGGAAGTTGACGATCTTCGTCAGCCGCTCCACGCCTTCCTTGCGCGTAATGAACCCGCGATCCACTCCCACGATCAGCGCGGCAATCCCCATCCCGCTTGCGCCGGTCGCAACGATGCGGTCGTCACCGGGAATATTCTCCCGCGCCATTCCCGAATGCGGGTCCGCCCCTTCCCAGTAGTAGCGGAAGCAATCCTCCTGCAGCATCGTGAGCAATTCGTCATCCGTGAATTCCCGCGTCTGCGCGCTGGCAATGTTGGAAGGTTTCGAGTCCCGATATTCCTCGCCCGAAGCCACGACCCGGTATTGCGCCCTCACACCGGGCTTCCCCACATAGTCGCTGTAGCGATAAACGCTGGGCAGTTGCGTCCCCAGTGGCTGAAAACCTTTCCCATCGAGAGAGCGCAAGACGATGTAACGCGCTACCGTGTCCTGTTGTGATGGCTCCCATTCCAGCTCGATATGTCGTTCGTATCCTTTGGCGCGAAGATTTACCGGCGCAGCAGGCGCATTGCCCTTTTCCGTCTTGCCCGGGAAATTATCGACCCGCACTTCATCCAGCAGCAGAGTGTGCCTCGCCCCATCCGCCCGACCTTGCCGAAAAATGATGTTTTGCAAGAGCTCCGGACGAAATTCGTAGATAGAGGTTGAATGAAATGCCGACAGCGGAATGTGCACCTGCGTCCACTGGCCGGCGGGGATGGAACCCGAGAAATCTCCTAAAGCCGCCGCGTTGGTGAAGCTCGCGGGAAACTGCGCCACCTGAAGCCCTTGTGTTGAAGTGCTAAGCACGATCAGCGGCAAGTCCTCTTTCGCAATGGCGGCCTCGGCCGCGTACACCCAGAACGACAACGTATGCCCCACCATTCCAGGAAAGCGGTTCCGGAAATTCACGATATTCACTTCGGCCTGCCACGTTCCACCGTCTCGCGATTCCCATGTGATTCGCAATGCGTTCGGCGGCGTTACAAACGTCTTCGTCTCCACCGGCAGCTTGCCGTTCTTGTTCTCCACGAAGCTGGGAGCCGCCGCGCCGGCTGCGCTATAGAAGTAGTAATCCGCGTTGATGCTGTTGTCGAAAAACATGTGTCGATAGTAATCGTCACCAAAAATAAACCCGGGTAATGCCAGTGCCGCAACCAACATCAGCACCGTACAAATCGATTTAGTTCTGGTCTCTGTGCCATTTGCATTTTTAGAGGAACTCATATGGGTAGCCTGTCAGGAATTCGAAATTGCTGGAACGAGATGCGTCTGTGAATTCCTAGTGACCGTACTCCAAACTCTTCCCGCTGGCAATCGCCCCTCGCCGCTCGTGCTATGCTCGCGGTGGATTTTCTGAAGGAATCACTCTTATGAACTCTTTCCGAATTTGCGTTGTCCTGGCTGTTTTTCTTGTGACCTCTTTCCCTTCCCGCTCGCAAGCCCCTGAAAAAATCGCCATCGATCTAAACGCCAGAACCTCGCCGTTTCCACACTTCTGGGAGCAGTCCTTCGGTTCCGGCCGCGCCATTCTTTCTCTCCGCGAGTCTTATCGCAACGATCTCCGCGAAGTGAAAAAGATCACCGACTTCCGCTACGTCCGCTTTCACGCCATCTTTCACGACGAGCTCGGCGTCTACGACGAAGACGAAAACGGCAATCCCGACTTCAACTTCACCTACATCGGCCAGGTCTACGACGGCCTGCTGCAAAATGGGGTTCGTCCCTTCGTCGAAATCAGCTTCATGCCGAAGAAACTGGCTTCACGCCAGGATCTCCATCCCTTCTGGTACAAGCAGAACGTCGCGCCGCCGAAGGATTATGCGAAATGGGACCTTCTCATCCGCAACTTCGCGCAATTCCTCATCGATCGCTACGGCATCGACGAAGTCTCTCAGTGGTACTTCGAGGTCTGGAACGAGCCCAACATCGATTTCTGGTCTGGCGATCCCAAGCAAGCCACTTACTTCGAACTTTACGATCACACTGCGCGCGCGCTGAAAAGCGTGAACCCCCGGCTGCGCGTCGGCGGACCGTCCACCTCCTCCGCACACTGGGTCGACGACTTCCTCGCTCACGTGGCCAAGGAAAAAGTGCCCATTGATTTCGCCTCGACGCACGGCTACTCCGACGATACCGTCGAAGACCTGTTCGGCACGCACGACGTTATTCCCATCGAGCAGCGCGCCTGCAAAGCCGTCGAAAAAGTTCATAAGCAGGTCCTCGCTTCGCCCTTCCCTCACCTTCCCCTCTTCTGGACCGAGTGGAACGTCGCCGGCTGGGGTTCGCTCAACGCGCGAGACACCAGCTACTCCGCCACAGCGACCGCGCAAACCATCCACGATTGCGATGGCATGGTCGACATTATCTCGTTCTGGACGTTCAGCGATGTCTTCGAGGAAGGCGGCCCGGTGCACGAGCCACTTCCAGCGATCTTCGGTTTGCTCGCACCTGGCGGAATCAAGAAGCCGAGCTATTACGCCTTCTCGTTGTTTCATAAACTCGGCGCCACGCGTTTGGCTGCGCCAGCAGAAAATGTTCTGGTGACGCGCCGCGAAAATGGCGCGGCTGTGATCGCCGTCTGGAACTTGTCTCCGCCCGATCATCCCGGCAAAGCGCGCACGTTCGAATTGGACTTCTCGGGCCTCCATAGTTCTCCCGTCGCGCTCCTCTCTCGCGTTGACTCCACCCACTCCAACACTCTCACCGCCTACAAACGCTTGGGTTCTCCCCGCTATCCCACCCTCGACCAGATCAGACAACTCAACTCCGAGACCGCTCTGCAGCCTCCCGAACGCGTCCGCATAGCAAGCGGCCATCTCACGCTCTCAGTGCCGGTGAATGGTCTCGCCTTGTTGGAACTGCAGCCTTAGCAAGCATCGAGATTACTTCTACCCGCCGTCACGCGCCGCTACACCCCCGTTACTTTGTTGCCCGGTTAACGCCGCAAAACTGATAGTTGACATTCAAAAACCCAATTCATATACTCCCACGCAATGGTTGCTTAACCGATTTACTAGCGGGTTTGGTGCAACTTCGCTGGGGTGACTAGGTCGAGCGGAGGATTGAGCATGAGCGTGTCCAAGATGTGCCTGCGTTTCCTATCTTTCCTATTTGTTCTTTTGGTTGTTACTCTCACAGCCTCAGCCCAGTATCGCGCGGGCATTCAGGGATCGATTCTTGATCCTCAAGGGGCTGCCGTTCCCGACGCCAAGGTCACTGTCACCGCCAAGGATACCGGCTTGGTGCAGGAGACCACCTCCGACGCCAACGGCGTCTACAGCGTCAACCGCCTCGCTCCCGGCCTGTATACCGTCGCCGTCGAAAAGACCGGCTTCAAAAGAAAAGTATTCGACGACTTTAGCGTGATCGCTGAACAGGCAAACGCCTTGAACGTCACTTTGGACGTCGGTCAGCTATCGGAATCCGTCACTGTCAACGGCAATGAGGTGCCGGCCATCGACACGGAGTCAGGCACCGTTGCAGGCACCGTCACCAGCGAGCAGATTCAGGCTCTGCCCTCATTTGGCCGCGACGTGTTCCAGCTCGTTCAGCTCGCTCCAGGGGCCTTCGGCGACGCCTCAAGGAACGGGAGTGGAGACTCTTTCGCGCAGCCGGGCAACCAAGGCCCTGGTGGTAGCGGCGCCGGCTCTGGAGTATTTGCCACGGAAAACCGTCCGCAGGTCACCATCAATGGCGGCCGACAGGACTCCAACAATGTAACTCTCGACGGCATCAACATCACCAGCGTTTCCTGGGGCGCTGCCGCGATTGTCACGCCCAACGAAGACTCGGTCAAAGAAGTCCGCGTTGTTACTAACGAATATGACGCCGAGAGTGGACGCTTCGGCAGCGGACAGATCCAGGTCATCTCTCAAAGCGGCACCAACCAGTATCACGGCAGCGCGTTCTTCAAGGCAGATCGGCCGGGCCTGAACGCCTACCAGCACTTCGGATGTTTGCACCCAGCGGCGGGCCAAACCTGTGACGGGGCCGCAGGCTCAGGCTACACTCCACAACGCAACACCAATCGTTACAATCAATGGGGCGGCAGTATTGGTGGGCCCGTCCTCAAGAACAAACTTTTCGTATTCTTCGCCTATGAGACCATTCGCAACCACTCCACATCGACCAGCCAAAACTGGTACGAAACCGCCTCTCTCCTTAAATCTGCTCCTAGCGGCAGCTTGGCAGCGCGCTATGGGGCTTTTCCGGGCGAAACCATCTCTTCCACCAGCATCACCAATCAGACCTGCGGCTCCATCGGCTTGATTGACGCGGCCACCGCCACGCAACTTACCGGCGACGGCGCTTACGTTCCGGCAGACCCCTCTAACCCAACTTCGTCGACGGGATCGAAGCCCTTCAACGGACAGGCAAACTGTCAGGCTATTTCAGGACAAGGTCTCGACATTGGCAGCCCTCTCTCAACCGGTCTTGGAAAAACAGATCCTTCCGCGCTCAGCGGGAATTATGTTTATGACCCAAAGACCAAGAGCCGCTACTACGTTCCCGGAATGGGCGGCAACGGTTCCGGTCTGTCGAGCAATCTCGACGGTTCCGCCGACATTGCTTTCTTTAACACCTCTGGTCCGAACAACCAGACGAACCAGCAGTTTAACGGTCGCGTCGACTTTAACGCCACCAGCAAAGACTTGCTCGCCTACAACATCTACTACGTGCCGGTCAGCACCAGTTCGCTCAACCAGCCACGGACAGCGAATTTCTTCTATCACAACGCCATCAACGAAGCGATGACAGGGCTGTGGACCCACACATTTGGCGCCACCCTAATCAACGAGGCTCGGATCAATGCCGCTGGTTGGCGCTGGAACGAGCTCGCAGATAACCCGCAGATCCCCCTTGGACTTCCTCAACCTGCTTTTGTCGGAGATCACAACAACGGCAATAACATTGGAACCGTTGGCACCAACGGCGGCTCACTGGGCGGGCCTGCTGGCAGCGTCTTCGATCAGTGGACCTACGGTGCCAAAGACGTCGTCACCAAGGTTCAAGGCAGTCACACGATGAAGTTCGGCGGCGAACTCACGAAGCTCCACTTTGTGCAAGAGGCGCCTTGGTCAGCCCGCCCGAACTGGGGCTTTGATAACTACTGGGACTTCCTTAACGACGCTCCCTATAACGAGACCGGCGTATTTAATCCACTCACTGGCGTCCCCACAGACGTTCGTAAGGACTCGCGCCAGACCTTCTACGGCTTTTTTGCACAAGACAACTGGAAGGTTAAGCCGAATCTCACGCTCACCGGCGGTTTGCGGTGGGATTATTTCGGACCTGTCTCCTTCACGCGAAATCAGCTTTCCACAGTCGTCCTGGGCCAGCAGCCCAATCCCCTGACGGCTATGTACATGCGCATTGGTGGCAACCTGTACAACGCGCAGAAGGGCAACTTCGGTCCACAACTCGGATTCGCCTGGAGCCCGGGCTCCATCGCGCATCACGAATTCAACAGCCGTCTCGTCCTTCGCGGCGGTTTCGGCATCGGTTACACTGCTCCGGAACAAGCCATCACTCTAAATGGCTGGCCCAACGTGCCGTTCACCAACAACGGCATATCGTTGACCGGATCAAACGTCGTCTACGATTTCCCGTCCGATCCTCACCAATTCGGGCCCTATCCTGCGAACCCCAACACCGTGGCGGCGTTCAATGGTAACAACCTGCCCGTCGGTGGCTCACCCGTCGGCGTGACTGCCTTCCCGGCAAACATGAAAACAACTTTCACCTATCGTTATTCCCTTGAAGGTCAGTACGACGTGGGCCATAACTGGATTGCGACTGTCGGCTACCAGGGCAGCACGTCCCATCACCTAACTCGCCAATCCAACCTGAACCTCATCTACGGCGCTCAGGGCATTGCCTTGAATCCCATCGTCAACAACGTCGATTACTATAGCTACGACGCAAACTCCAACTTCAACGCTCTGCTCACGGAGCTTCAGCATCGCTTCAGCAACTCTTTCTCCATCGATGCGCAATACCGCTTCTCCAGCAGCAAGGACAACGCCTCCGGTCCTTACCAAATCAACTACTACCAATGGAATCCCAAGCTCGACTGGGGCCCCTCTGACTTTGACGCGACTCACGTCTTTAAGCTCTGGGGGATTTACTCACCTAACTTCTTCAAACAGGGTTGGGAAAAGAAAGTACTGGGTGGCTGGACCGTCAGCGGCATCTTCAACTGGCACTCCGGTTACCCGTGGTCGCCGTACTTCCCCAGCACTTGCAACCTAATCTATGCCAGCGGCGCTTGCACTAACGGTGGCAACACGCAGCTTGCTCCGGTTGCCTACCTTGGAGGAGCTGGCAGCGGCTATGGCAATGACACCTTCCTAAAAGCAGGCGGGAACTTCTCAAAGGGCGGATCTTCTTACTTCACAGCGCCCACGTTCACGAACTGCTCGCTGCCCTTCCCGCAGGTCTGCCCCGGAGCTCCGCAGGCCCCTGGCATCGAACGCAACTCTCAGCGCGGTCCGCGTTACAAGGACGTCGACGCCACACTCAGTAAGGCTTTCGGCCTGCCGAAAATGCCTGTCCTCGGGGAGAATGCGCAATTCGAATTCCGCGCCAACTTCTACAACCTGTTTAACAACCTCAACCTCGATCCGACCAGTATTCATAACAACGTGACCGATTCGCTATTCGGCGAAGCCACCAATGCGCTCGGCGGTCGCACCATAGAGTTCCAGTTGCGTTTCAGCTTCTAACTACTTCCCGGGGCGCCGGTCATCGTGGAGGCGCCCCGGTACTACAGCCTGGCTGTAGAGCTGCCAACGAGTACCCCCGCACCCCCGGGATCCCCACTCGTTGGCAGCATTTCTTTTACACTAGACTCGGTCTGCTAAGTGCCGTTCAGGGGGTCGGAGCTTTAGCTCCGACGCAAAAGCCAGTGGGACGATGGGCTTTAGCCCTTGAGGAAATGGTCCGTTTCATTTGCCAGCGAAAGTCATAGAACGATTCTTGTACCTGTGTTTTGCCTTTCTGCTTCTGACGCTTCTTTCGTTTGCCGCGCCCCCGCTTCCGCAGAGCACCAGTTCTCCTAGCTTCGACTCCCTGTCCAAACGCGCCGCCGAAGCCCGCGACGCCGATCGCCTCGACGACGCTGTCGCGCTCTACAGGAAAGCTCTCGCGCTCCATCCCAAATGGGCCGAAGGCTGGTGGTCGCTGGGCACCATCGAATACGACCGCAACAACTACCCCACCGCCGCTCGCGCCTTCCGCCAACTGCTTCCGCTCGCTCCCAAAGACGGCACCGCGCACGTCATGCTCGGCCTCTGCGAATTCGAACTGGGCCAGGATTCATCCGCGCTGAAGCATCTTCAGGAGGGGAAGGAGCTGGGAGTCTCCACGAATCCGCAGCTTCGCATGGTCACGCTGTATCACGAAGGGCTCCTGCTCTTACGCGCAGGCCAATTCAAGGCCGCTCAGGCCAGTTTGATGGACACCTGCGCAAAGCAGTTGCAGGGCGAAGACGTACTGCACTCTCTTGGGCTAGCATTTCTTCGCGTCCTGCCGAAGGATGCCCCGCCCGCGGACAGCCCCGGCGACCAGATCATCTCGAGCGTAGGCCGCGCGGCCTGCTTCACTGGTGGCAAGAAATACGACGACGCCCGTCGCGAATACCAATCTGTCGTCGACGAATATCCTTCGTATCCCAACATTCACTATGCTTATGGGCGATTTCTGGTCGACGTGAACGATGCGAATGCGGGAATTGAGCAGTTCAAGCTGGAATTGCAAAATCAGCCGAACGATGTGAACTCGCGCCTCGAAATTGCGGCCGCGCTTTACAAGATGGACTCCGCCGCCGGTGTGCCATTTGCTGAAGACGCTGCCAAGTTAAACTCGAATCTGCCCTTCGCGCACTACTTGCTGGGTCTGCTGTATGTCGACATTGCCAATTTCGAAAGCGCCGTTCCGCAGCTCGAAATTGCTGAGAAAGCGTTCCCGCGAGATGCTCGACTCCAACTCGCCCTCGCTTCCGCCTATTCACGCGTCGGCCGCAAACAAGATGCCGCTAAGGCCCGTGCCACCTACGAGCGCCTGAGCAAAGAACCAGTAGCCGCAGGCCAGGCCAGCTACTAAGGACAGGTCAGTCCGACCTACGCATCGCCTTGTCATTCCGAGCGAAGCGCGAAATCTGCTTTCGCACTGTCGGGAACCCATAAACCCGTCATTCCGAACGGAGTCTGCGGAGTGAGGAATCTCTCTTATCTTGTCTTCGATGAGGGATTCCTCGCGTCGCTCGGAATGACGAGGAATAAGGGGACCGAGGCGCCTTCACTTCGCCGCTTCCTCCACCGCCAAAATCTGATCCGCCGTGACGTCCCGTAATACTTGCTTGATCCCGCTCGGCCAGCGAATCTCAATCTCCCTGATCTTCGCGTTCGCTCCCAACCCAAAATGCACCCGCGGGTCACTCGACGACGCATAGCCCACCGCGGTGGTCACCTCATTCCACTGCTTCGAGCCATCTTCAGCCGTGAGTTTAATCTGCGCCCCGATACCCATGCGGTTGCTTTTGGTGCCGGTCAGCTTGAGCAGAATCCAATGATTCGTGTCAGGAGACACGTTTCGGAACAGTTTCACGGGGCCATTCAACACCGACACCACCGCGTCAATCCTTCCCTCGTTGAACAAATCGCCAAACGCCACTCCCCGATGCGCGCCGTAGATCGCTGTGGCCCCGGACGCTGCGGTCACATCCGCAAACTTGCCATTTCCCAGGTTCCGGAAAATCGTGTTCGGCTCCTCGTATTTCCGCGCGGGATTTAGCAGGCTGATGTTATCCATCACGTTAGCCCGCGCCACGAACAAATCCTTCCATCCATCGTTGTCAAAGTCGAAGATGCCGTTGCCCCAGCCGGACATATCATTGGTCTTCCCCAGTCCGCTGGACACCGTCTCGTCGTCAAACTCACCTTTGCCGCGATTGATCAGCAACGGGAACTCTTCGCGTTCCACCGCGGTGTGCCAGATATCCGGTAACCCATCATTGTTCACGTCGCGAAAATCCGCGCCCATCCCTGATCGTGCCAACCCGTCTGACGCAAATCCTACACCCGCCGCCAGTCCCACTTCTTCAAACTTTTTTCCCTTCAAGTTGTGGAAGAGAAAGTTCTGCGTCGTGTCGTTGGCCACAAAGGCGTCCAGATACCCGTCACCGTCATAATCCGCAAAGGTCACGCTCATGCCTTTGCCAAAGTATTTTGAAATGCCCATCTCTGCAGACACATCCGTGAACGTTCCATCTCCGTTATTGCGATACAGCGTGTTCTTCAGCGGCGCGTAATTCTTCGGATGGCAGAAGCCCCGCACGCCTTCCTTTACCCGGCAATACGGATCCTTGTTCGGCTCCCACTTGCAGTAATTCACCACGAACAAGTCCAGCAGTCCGTCGTTGTTGTAGTCGAACCACCCCGCCCCGACCGACCACATCTTCTTGCCATCGAGCAGCGCGCCGCCGACGCCGGCCTTCGCGGTGACATCCGTAAAAGTCCCATCGCCGTTGTTGTGAAAGAGTTGATTGCCAGTCACATTTGCCAGGAAAACATCCGGCCAGCCATCGTTGTCGTAATCGCCGATCGCCACGCCGCTTCCGTACCCGGCACCTGCCAGGCCCGCTTTTTCCGTGACGTCCGTAAATGTTCCGTCGTGGTTGTTGTGGTAAAGCCGGTTCCAATACTCCGGACCGGTCTTCACCAGCGACGGAATCGCCGCGCCGCCGACCAAGTAAATATCCAGGTAGCCGTCACCGTCGTAGTCAAACAGCGCCACTCCCGCCACCATCGTCTGCGGCTGATTTTTGTTTTCCGTGGTGTCGGTTGCGGTTACGTAGCGTAGGCCCGCCTTCGCGGCGATCTCTTCAAACTGGATCGGGCCGGTGCCGGAACTTCTTTGGGGGGCCTGGGGAGAGGAATCTACGGCGAGAAAAGCAATTGTGGGCAGAAAGATGGCGGCAAGGAACAGGAACCGTCGATGCATGCGCCTACTGATTCTGGAACCCAACCTTCTGCATGGCAGATTGCGCTTCCGCATTTTTCATGAACGTTTCCCAGATTAAACCACTTCGGTGATTCTCCGCCATCAGCATGGTGATGCCGAGGTCGATTCCCAACACGTCGGTATCGTACCAGCCCGTCAGCGGATTGAACGCATCCACATAGCTGTACTTCCCCCACGCCTTCGGGCCATACGCGCCGCGGATATTTCGCAGTACTTTCATGCAGTCGTCAAACACGAACGCCAGCGACCCGCCCGTCGCGCACGGCACAATCGTCCCATCGATCGGGCCCTGGGGTGGGGGCCCTCCCCACGCCGTGTAGCCCTTTGCGTAATCGGAAGCCGAGATGCCCCACAGATCGTCTGCATAATCGCTGAACTGCGGCTGTAGCGACAGGCAAAACAATTTATGCGCCTTCGTAGCCGTCACCGAATTGTCGAAGTAATTCGCGTAGGCATCCTTTTTCCCGCGAAAGTCGTACCACGCATGCGAATACTGGTGCGTGAAAATCGGATCATTCCCAGAAATGTAAGTCAGCCCTTGAAAACTAACCGTTGGTCTCGTGAACGCCTTCCACGTTTCCGGCGGCAATGGGTTTGTCGTGGACCCTATACCCAGCAAATAAATCATCATCAATTCGCAGTAATGCTCCCAGCGCGCGCTCAGAAAACCGCTCTCCGGCTTCCACCCCATGGACAAAGTCGGCCCGCCATTCATCATCCACGGCCAGTCCACACGGTTATAGATCTTCGTCGCCAGGTCCTGAATTTCGGCATCCGCAAAATACTGGCGCGCCGTCAGCACTCCGCACAACAAAAGCGAACTATCTATGGATGACAGCTCCACCTGCTCCCAGCGCGCACCCGTGTTCATGTCCACAAAGTGATAGAAGAACCCGTGGACGTTGGGCATGGTGTTCCACAGGAATCGCAGCGTGCTTCGTACGCGATCGACAATGTCGGCAGGTTTTCTGTATCCACGAGCATTTCCGATGCATAAAGCTGACAGACCAAACCCCGTAGCCGCGATGCTCGACATCGTCCGGGTGTCGTTTCCGTTCAGATACGCGCGGTCTTTCACTTGTCCTGTCGCAGGATTAGTCTCATTCCAGAAAAACTCGAAGATCCCGCGTTGAATATCATCCAGGAGTTGGTCGTCCGTGCCCTGATAAGGCGCCCCACCGGGATTCTGCACTGCCGTCGGTGCCTTATTCCCGCATCCAATCAAAGACACAAAAGGAGCAATGGCGATCCCTTGCCCGCACCAGCGCAGCAACTCACGACGTTTCATCGGATATCCACTCATGGCCGCGCCTCGCTTACTCCGTGATTTCCAGCTCAATCGATTCGCCGCGCGCAGAGTCCGGGCTCACCCAGAGGTTCACCTTGCTCGGCTCCACATTGTTCTCGTTGTTGCTATCCCACAATGCGAAAGCCTCCGCCGACAGCGGAAACGTCACTTTCTTCGTCTCGCCAGCCGCCAGGGCAACCCGCTGGAAACCCTTTAGCACCCGCATCGGCTCTTCCACGCTTGTCCCTCGCAGCCGCACATACAATTGCACCACTTCTTCCGCTGCCACTTTGCCTGAGTTTGTCACATTGGCGCTGACGGAAAGCACCTCTTTCGAATCGTCCGCGCGCGAGCGCAACATTGCGCTTAAACTCTTCGCGCTGAGCGTCTTCGCGTTCGCTTCCGGCTTCGAGTAACGAAATTCCGTATAACTCAACCCGTAGCCAAATGGAAACTGCGGCGCGTTGGGTTCATCCACATACCGTGACACAAACTTCTCCGTGCCTTCGCTGGGCGGCCGCGACAAATCCGCATTTCCAGCCGGCCTGCCCGTATTCAGCGCATTGTAATAGAGCGGAACCTGCCCAATCCAACGCGGCCATGTCACCACCAGCCTTCCGCTCGGCACTGACTCCCCAAATAGCGTTCGCACCAGAGCCGGCCCGGCTTGCACACCCGGGAACCATGCCTCCAGCACCGCTGGCGTGTGTTCGAACACCCACGGCAACGTCAATGGCCGCCCGCTGAACAACAGCAACACCACTGGCTTTCCCGTTGCCACCACTTGCTCCAGCAACGCCTCCTGGCGGCCGGGCAAATCGAGATGCGCGCGCGACGCCGCCTCTCCTG
>Ga0207761_1000388_pt1 | contig 15451 bp, 8 predicted proteins | sample LuqExpMetageno34_FD_187792 | JGI IMG/M metagenome (GOLD analysis project Ga0207761, IMG submission 187792) | Tropical forest soil microbial communities from Luquillo Experimental Forest, Puerto Rico - Sample 34 (SPAdes) | ecosystem: Environmental > Terrestrial > Soil > Tropical forest ... | reverse complement strand
AACAGCGAGTTCCGATTTTACCGCCTGGGAGATTTTGTCGGCGTTCTTCAGAAGCACGCTGACCTGCCACATCTTGGTTTCGCTCAAATGCTCGTTGAACCCGGGCATCCCCGTCATGCGAATGCCTCCGTAGACCTTCCAGTACGTTTCCCAAGCTTCGTCGTCGGTGACGCCAGTGCCTTTAAAGAGTTGGGGGGGAGGGGGGAACATGCCGGAAGCGATGGCATTCTTGGGCTCGCCTGGCAGGCCGTGGCATACAGCGCAATGTTCTTTGTAAACTTTTGCGCCCTCAAGGAAGCTCTGCTCGTTTTCCGCCACCGCGGGATTGGGGTGCGGAAGCTTGGCCAGATAGGCATTCAGAGCCATGTGCGCGAACTTATGTTCAAAGGGCATTTCTGAGTCTTTGGTGGCCACCGGAGCATGGCCCCCTGAAAAATACAAATACGTCCCGCCGAACACCGCAAGCAACGCCAAGAGGATACCTACAACAATACCCTTGATCATGCGCTGATCTCCTCAATCGAGCAGAAGCAAGTTTCTCGAGCTTATTGAACCTACAGTAGTTTACACACGAAAACTGAAGTTGCACGGGAAAGATTTGGACGCTCCCTCCGGATTCCTTTGCAGGTTGGAACAGCGGTAACCGACTGAGCCGCGGGAACGTCCTAAATCAGAGTGGGTCTTTTGTCGTGTGTGGCTGTACACTTTGAGCTGCGACCTTTGTCCAATATCCAGGCGTCCTGACGCCTTTTAAGGCCCCAGCATCGTCTTACTTACAAGAGGAGTTCGTCGGAATGCCCCCAATTGATGCAATGACCCCGCCCGAGGCCAGCAAGGCTGCTGTGCCTGTGCGGGGCGATAATGAGGCGAAACGTCACTGGTGGATTTGGCTTGTCATTCTGGGCGTCGTAGCGCTTGGGTGGTGGTATTTCCGTTCGCGTGCGACCCAGGCGAATGGGACGACGGCAGGAGGGGCCCCAGGGGCAGTTGCAGGGAGGGCGGGCATGCCGGGAAGCATGGTTGTGCCGGTGGTAGTGGCTACGGCCCATAAAGGCGACCTGCCTGTCTATTTTAACGGTTTGGGAACGGTTACAGCGTTCAATACGGTCACCGTGCGCAGCCGGGTGGACGGTCAGATCGTGAAAGTGAACTTCACGGAAGGGCAGTACGTGAAGGAAGGCGATTCGTTAATCGAGATCGATCCAAGGCCGTTCCAGGTTCAACTCGAGCAGGCTGAGGGGCAGCTGGCCAAGGATCAGGCGCAGCTGCGTGACGTGCAGGTGGACTACGAGCGGTACCAACTGCTTTACAAAGAAGGCGTTATTCCTAAGCAACAGTTGGATTCGCAACAGGCGCAGGTGGGGCAGTTCGAGGGCGCCATCAAAGCGGATCAGGCGCAGATCGATAACGCCAAGCTGCAAATCACCTATTCGCACATTACGGCGCCAATCGGTGGACGGGTTGGCCTGCGTTTAGTTGATGTGGGCAACATCGTCCACGCCACCGACACGAATGGGCTCGTGGTGATTACGCAATTGCAACCGATTTCGGTCATCTTCACGCTACCGCAGGATCAACTCCCGCAGGTGATGGAACAGATGCGCAACCGAACGATGACCGTCGAGGCATACGACCGCGACAACAGCGACAAAATTGCTGCCGGAAAGCTGCTGACGATCGACAATCAAATCGACACGACCACAGGCACGTACAAATTGAAAGCGGTGTTTGATAACACCAGGAACGAACTGTTCCCGAATCAATTTGTGAACATGCACCTGTTGGTGGACACCAAGAGAAACGTGGTGCTGGTTCCGTCGACGGCCATTTTGCGCGGGCCAAAAGGCACCTACGTATTTTCTGTGGGATCAAATAACAAGGTGAGCGTGAAGTCCGTGACCCTGGCCGAGACCACCGGAAATACATCGGCGATTACGGTGGGCCTGGTTGATGGCGACACTGTCGTCATCGACGGCCAGGACAAATTGCAAGAAGGCAGCCAGGTCGATCCGAGGCAGCGAACAGGCGGAGGTAGCGGGTCGGCGCAGAGCTCGTTCTTGCCAGACGGCACCATACCGGGAGCGCCGCGCGGGGGACCCGGTCGATGAATCCGTCACGGCCGTTTATTCTGCGGCCGGTAGCCACCACGTTGTTGATGGTTGGCGTGCTGCTGGTAGGATTCGTGGCCTACCGGCAGTTGCCCGTTTCCGCGCTACCTCAAGTTGATTACCCGACCATTCAGGTGACCACGTTTTATCCGGGCGGCAGCCCGGAAGTAATGGCGTCATCGGTGACCGCCCCGCTCGAGCGGAACTTCGGGCAGATTCCCGGGCTCTTGCAGATGACATCAACGAGCTCCTTTGGCAGCTCGGTGATCACGCTGCAGTTCAATCTGGATCTGAATATCGACGTGGCCGAGCAGGAAGTCCAGGCGGAAATTAATAGCGCTTCGAACCTGTTGCCGAAGGACCTGCCGAACCCTCCGATCTACAGCAAGATCAATCCGGCCGACGCGCCGGTGCTAACCCTGGCGCTGACTTCCGACACTTTGCCTCTGCAAAAAGTGGAAGACCTGGCGGACACCACGCTGGCGCAGAAAATCTCGCAACTCTCGGGCGTTGGACTGGTGAGCATCAGCGGCGGCCAGCGACCCGCTGTGCGCGTGCAGGCGAATCCAACCGCGCTGGCGTCGTATGGCTTGAGCCTCGAAGATCTGCGGACGGCGCTGGGCAACGCGAACGTGGACCAGGCCAAAGGCACGTTCGACGGCGTGCACCAGGCCTTCACCATTGGCGCCAACGACCAACTGCTTTCGAGCGAGGGATACAACAACGTCATCATTGCGTATCGCAACGGCGCGCCGGTGCGCCTTTCGGACGTGGCGACCGCGATCGATGCCGCGGAGAACGTAAAGCAAGCGGCTTGGGCGAACAAGCAGCCAGCCGTGATCTTGAATATTCAGCGGCAACCTGGCGCGAACATCATCAGCGTGGTCGACCGAATCAAGAAGATCCTGCCTAACCTGCAAGCGGCGCTGCCGGCATCGGTGAAAGTGGAGATACTTACAGACCGAACCACCACGATCCGGGCATCGGTTGAGGATGTGCAGTTCACGCTGCTGCTGACGATTGCCTTGGTTGTGATGGTGATCTTCCTGTTCCTGCGGAGTGTGCGCGCAACGATCATTCCGAGCTTCGCCGTGCCTCTTTCGATCGTGGGTACGTTTGGCGTGATGTACCTCCTTGGGTATTCACTGAACAACCTTTCGTTGATGGCACTGACCATTTCGACTGGTTTCGTGGTCGACGACGCCATCGTGATGATTGAGAACATCAGCCGGTACATCGAAGCGGGTGAATCGCCGCTGCAAGCAGCATTGCAAGGTTCGGAGCAAATCGGGTTCACGATCGTGTCACTGACGGTGTCGCTCATCGCCGTGTTAATCCCGCTGTTGTTCATGGGAGACATTGTTGGGCGGCTGTTCCGCGAATTTGCGGTGACGCTGGCGGTCACGATTCTGGTGTCGGCGGTGGTTTCCTTGACGCTGACGCCGATGATGTGCGCGAAATTGTTGAAACACCAGCCGGAGAACCAGCAGACTTGGTTTTATCGCAAATCGGAAAAAGTATTTAACGACGTGATCGCGTTTTACGGACGCACGCTGCAAGTGGTGTTGCGGTTCCGCACCACGACGCTGCTGGTGACCATTGGCACGCTGGTTGGCACAATTCTGCTGTACATCTACGTGCCCAAAGGATTTTTCCCGGTTCAGGATACCGGTGTGATTCTGGGCGTGTCGGAGGCGCCGCAGAATATTTCGTTCCAGGCGATGTCGCGGCGGCAGCTCTCGCTGTCGGATGTGATTTTGCATGACCAAGCCGTGGAGAGCCTGTCTTCGTTCATCGGGATTGACGGCACGAACACTACGGTCAATAGCGGGCGCATCCAGATCAACCTGAAACCGCTGGCAGAGCGCAAGGTCAGCGCATCGGACGTGATCCGCCGCCTGCAGCCGGAACTGGCGAAAATCGACGGGATCACGCTGTACATGCAGCCGGTGCAGGATTTGACCGTGGAAGACCGGGTGTCTCGCACGCAGTTCCAGTATTCGCTTGAGGACGTCGATCCGAAAGAACTGGGCCTTTGGGTGCCCCGGTTTGTCGAAAAACTCAAAACATTGCCGGAATTGCGTGACGTGGCGACCGACCAACTGAATGACGGGTTGCTGGCCACATTGACCATCGATCGCGATACCGCGTCGAGGCTGGGGATTTTCCCCGCGGACATCGACAACACGCTCTACGATGCGTTTGGGCAGCGGCAAGTGTCAACGATTTTCACACAACTGAACCAGTATCACGTGGTCATGGAAGTGGATCCGAGCTTTCAGCAGAATCCCGACGCGCTGAAAAACATTTACGTGCATTCATCGACCGGGCAGCAAGTGCCATTAAGCGCCTTCACACGATTCGAATCGGGCAGCACACCACTGGCCATCAACCACCAGGGACAGTTTCCAGTGGTAACGATTTCGTTCAACCTGGCGCCAGGCGCGTCGTTGGGCGACGCCACAAAGGCCATTGAGGCGGCGCGGGAGCAGATCGGATTGCCGCAAAGCATTCAGGCAACGTTCCAAGGGACGGCGGCAGCGTTCTTGCGGTCCATTGCCAACGAGCCATTGTTGATTCTGGCGGCGCTGATCACCGTGTACATCGTGCTCGGCGTGCTGTACGAAAGTTACATTCACCCCATCACCATCCTGTCGACGTTGCCGTCGGCCGGAGTCGGGGCGATTCTGGCCTTGCTGCTGTGCAAAACGGACTTCAGCATCATCTCGCTCATTGGCATCATCCTGCTGATCGGCATTGTGAAGAAAAACGCGATCATGATGATCGACTTTGCGCTGGAAGCGGAACGTAAGGAGGGAAAGGAGCCTCTGGACGCCATCTATGAAGCGTGTTTGCTGCGCTTCCGGCCGATCATGATGACCACGATGGCGGCGTTACTGGGCGGATTGCCACTGGCGCTGGGGCAAGGAGTGGGTTCGGAATTACGCCGCCCGCTGGGCATTACGATTGTTGGCGGATTGATCTTGAGCCAGTTGCTGACGCTTTACACGACTCCCGTGGTGTACCTGGCTTTCGAATGGCTGGCTCGGCGTCTGAACTTGGGAATCGCGAACCCGGTGGAAGAGCCGGCGCATGGAGATTGATCCAGGATGAATTTCCAGTCCAACTTCTCCGCACCGTTCATCCTGAGGCCCGTCGCCACATCGCTAATCACCATTGCGATTTTCCTGTCGGGGGTCATTGCGTTCCGCTATTTACCCGTGGCACCTCTGCCGCAAGTAGACCTGCCCACAATCGGCGTGGGTGCAGGATTGCCTGGAGCGAGCCCGGAGACGATGGCGTCGTCCGTCGCGACTCCGCTGGAGCGGCAATTCGGGCGGATCGCGGGCATCACGCAGATGACGTCCAGCTCCACACTCGGAAACACGGGAATCGCGCTGCAATTTGATTTGAATCGGGACATTAATGCGGCGGCCCGCGACGTGGAAGCAGCCATCAACGCGGCGCGCAGCCAACTGCCGGCTGACCTGCCGTCCCAGCCGAGCTACCGCAAGGTCAATTCCGCAGACTCCCCGGTAATTTTGCTCTCGTTGACCTCCGACACAATCCCAATTGGACAAATCTACGATGCGTCCGATTCGATTCTGGCGCAGAAGATCGCGCAGATCGACGGCGTGGGGCAAGTGTTTACTTGGGGAGCATCGAGGCCCGCAGTCCGCGTGGAGGTGAATCCGCAGCAGCTGAACAGCTACGGAATCAGCCTGGAGCAAGTCCGGAAGGCGCTGCAATCGGCCAACTCTAATTTAGCCAAAGGATCGGTTTCGAATAACGGCCGCGCGTGGATGTTGTCGGACACCGACCAGCTTTTCAAAGCGGACGAGTACAAGCCCCTGATCGTTGCGGGCCATGCGGGCGCGGCGGTGCGCTTGGAGGATATTGCGAAGGTCCAGGATTCGGTGGAAGACATTCGCAACCTGGGGCTGCCGGGCGGCAAGCCCGGCGTGATTATCGGGATTTTCCGCCAGCCGGGCGCGAACATGATCGAAACCGCGGACCGTGTGAAAGCGACGCTGCCATGGCTGCGCGCTTCGATTTCTCCGGCCTTGGATTTAAGAGTGGTTATCGACCGGACGCTGGTGATCCGTGCGTCGGTGCACGAAGTAGAACGCACGATGATCATTTCCATCATCCTGGTAGTGCTCGTGGTGTTTGCGTTCCTGCGGAACTACTGGGCGACACTGATTCCCAGCGTAGCGGTGCCGTTGTCACTGGTGGGCACCTTCGGGGTGATGTATCTGCTCGGATATTCCCTGGACAACCTGTCGCTGATGGCGCTGACGATCTCGACGGGCTTCGTCGTGGACGACGCCATTGTGGTCATTGAAAACATCGCGAGGCACATGGAGAACGGGCTGGGAGCATTCGCGGCAACCATGAAAGGCGCAAGCGAAATTGGCTTTACCGTGCTTTCGATGAGCGCGTCGCTGATTGCGGTGTTCATCCCGATTCTGATGATGAGTGGAATCGTCGGACGCCTGTTCCGGGAATTCGCGGTGACGCTAAGTGTGGCGATCGTGGTGTCGCTGTTTGTATCGCTCACGACTACGCCGATGATGTGCGCGCGGTTCCTGAAGCACGATATCCACAAGAAACATGGGTTCTTTTACCGGCTCTTTGAGAGCGGGTTCAACGGAATGCTCAAGGGGTACGAGCATGCGCTCAAGTGGGTTTTGCAGTACGAATTCATCATGCTGCTTGTAACCATCGGCACGGCAGTTTTGAGCGTTTACATGTTCACGAGCGTGAACAAAGGATTCTTTCCGCAGCAGGATACCGGCCGAATTAATGGGTTTATCCAGGCGGATCAGGACACCTCCTTTGCGGAGATGTCCAGGAAGATGCGGGCCTTCGTGGACATTGTGATGGCCGATCCTGCGGTAGATACAGTGACGGCGTTTACGGGAGGCGGGAACGGCACAAGCACAGCGCGTCTGTTTGCACAGTTGAAGCCTCTGGCGGAGCGCAAAATGGATGCGGATCATGTGATCGCGCGACTGCGAGGTAAGACCGCAGATATTCCCGGCGCCTCCATGTTTCTGTCGTCCGTGCAGGACGTGACGATTGGCGGACGATTCGGCGGTGCGCAATATCAGTACACACTGCAGGCCGACAATCTGGACGATTTGTACCATTGGGCGCCCATCATGATGGACCGCATGCGGCAGATTCCGGAACTGCGCGACATCAATTCCGACCAGCAAAATAAAGGATTGCAGACTTATCTGGCGATCGATCGCGACACCGCGGGCAGGTTGGGAGTTTCAGCTCAGGATATTGACAACGCATTGGGCGATGCCTTCGGGCAGCGGCAAGTCTCCAATATTTACAAGGGATTGAACCAGTATCACGTGGTGATGGAAGTGGCGCCGGAGTTTCAGGAGAATCCGGAGGGTCTGAAATATATTTATGTCGCGTCGAATACCGGAAAGCTCGTGCCGCTTAGTTCGTTCGCGCACTATGAGCATTCGAATACCGCTTTGTCGGTGAACCACCAGGGAATTTTCCCGGCCATCACCATTTCGTTCAATTTGGCTCCGGGCGCATCGCTGGGGCCCGCGGTACAGCACATCGAAGAGGCCAAATTGCAACTGGGTGTCCCGAACACGGTGCACGCCACATTTCAGGGCACCGCCCAGGCATTTAGAGACTCGCTTTCCAACCAACTCATTCTCCTGCTCGCCGCACTGGGCGCGGTTTACATCGTGTTAGGTATCCTGTACGAAAGTTTCATCCATCCCATCACCATTCTTTCGACTATTCCTTCGGCGGGAATCGGCGCGCTACTGGCGCTACAGTTGATGCATTTGGACCTGAGCATCATCGCGATGATCGGAATCATCCTGTTAATCGGAATCGTGAAGAAGAACGCAATCCTGATGATCGACTTTGCGGTGCAAACGGAGCGCGAGGAACAGAAGACGCCGGAAGAGGCCATTTATAAGGCCTGCCTGTTGCGTTTCCGGCCCATCATGATGACAACGATGGCTGCGATGCTTGGCGCCATGCCGCTGGCGATTGGAACCGGCGTGGGAGCGGAGCTGAGGCGCCCGCTGGGCGTGACCATTGTCGGCGGGCTGATCATGAGCCAACTGCTGACGCTGTTCACCACTCCGGTTGTGTACATCTATCTCGACAAACTACAAGGGTGGTTGCGCCGCCACCAGTTGCGCAGGCCGGTCCCGGTGCACGCTCCGGCTCACAGCGATTAGGCAACAAATGCAAAGCTAGCTGCGCTTTCTGCGAGAGGTCGCCAGCGTCGCCACGAAGATCGCGATACACACCCAGGCAAACCAGTCTCCCCATTTCGAATACAGGGTGTCGTGGTGCACGACCGGGATTTGTGCGACCAGCGTCGCGAAGGGCGCGGCATTCGTCGGACGCTCCGCCAGAACGCGCCCGCGATCATCGGTGATGCTCAGAATGCCATGGCGCGGTGCGCGTGCAATGCTGAAACCGGACTCGACGCCACGCAGAATGGCCATGCGCCCGTGCAGCCAGCCGTCGGAGTCAAAATCCCACGCCGGGACGAGAAGCAGCGCGGTTCCCACGTTGGCGTATCGACGGCTGAGCGGGGGAAAGTCCATGTCTTTGCAAATCGTGATGCCCCAGACGCCCGATGGTTCGTGAAGCGCTATAAGAGATGTGCCAACCACGAATTGTGATTCAAACGGCGGGAGCATGTGGTGCTTTTCATAAGTGAGGGCCGGCCCGCCGTCTGGCGAATAGACGCGAGCTTCGTTCCAAAGGCCCCGAGAATCGCGGCGAACTAATCCGACTACTACTACAGCCCCAGCGCGCGCCGCGGCGGAGGAAAAAAGGGAGTCTGCGGATTGCAGGTAAGATTCGCGAACAACGGCAATTTTTTCGGGAATCACGAAAGCGGCGGGATGGCGTGGCGCAAGCAGATCGATTTGCGCGGCGTACTCGCGAAGCAAACGCATACTGTCTTCTTCGGTGGTCGGCAAACTATTTTTGGGCAGATCGGACGCCAGGAGCGCGATGGTAGTAGCGTCGGCATTTTGTCGCACGTGCAGGCGCGTTACACCGAAGGCGAAGACTGCGATTAGTGCAGCAGCCACCGAGACTGCGAGCCGGCGGTTTTGTTGCAAACGATTTCGCACGCTGGCCAACGCTGCCACGGTTGCCGAAAACAGGAGCACACAGAAACTGATGCCCCAAATGCCAGTGAGCGAGGCCACCTGGATAATCGGCAGAAAGTTCATCTGGGAATAGGCGAGATTCAGTGCTGTGCCATGAGGTGACGTGATCGCTTGGAGGTATTCGTAGGCCACCCAGAACGAAGGAAAGATCAACGTGGCTTGCAGCGTGCTGCCGTTGCGTATGCAACGGCGGAAAAACAACACTCCGGCCGCGAAGATCACACTCGGCAAAACCACCACGACGATGCAAAGCAGCAGAGGACTCTCCAGGTCGTGCCGGAAGTAATGCCACAAATTCAGCGCGCCTGCGGCAGCCGCCAACCAGGAGACCCCGAAAGCGGCGCGGGCCGAAAGTCTTGCCGCGACCAGCAACAATGGCAGAGGCGCAAGCCAGGCGAGCCACCAGATGGGATGGAGACCCGTGCCGAAATAGAAGGCCAGCGCGGAGACTAACGCGGCACCGAGCACCGCAGGCAGCGCAAGCCGCGGAACGGCAACCGCAACGGGTTCAGGCTTCGAGTCCATGGAGGAACCTCCGGATCGAACGGTGCAGCAAATCGCGAAATTGTTTTTCGGAGAGCCCGATACGCCCGGCGCGATAGAGCATGACGTAGCCATGCACGTGGGCCCAAAGCGCGAAGGCAATTTCCCAGACGTCGTCTTTCTTCAACAGACCTTCCTGCATCGCCGCGGCAATTGCATCCGCCACGGGATTCAATGTCGGCGAGCGGCGGGCCCGGAAATCCTTCGGGAATCGGCGGGCGCCGGGGCGAGGGCGTGAAAAGACATAATCGAAGACGCGAGGGCGCGCGCAGGCGTAATCGACGTAGCCCTCCATAACAGCGACGAGTCTCGCTTCCGCGCCGCCCCGCAGCGGATGCGCCTCGATGTAGCCGAGCAGTTTGGCAAACTCGCGATCGGTGACATAGGTCAGAAGGGAATCGCGATCAGAGAAATGGTGGTAGATGGCCATCGGCGTAATGCCGACGGCCTTGGCGATGCGGCGCATGCTGACCGCTTGAGGGCCCTCAGCCTCAAGGATACGGAGAGCCGCCTGGGCGATCCGGCTCGCAGTGGCATCGTTGTTAGGCACCTATACAGCGTATACTATACGATGTATAGGTGCAAGAAATTCCTTTCCACGAACGTGAGCGAGCGACCTGAAAAGTTACGGAGAGGCTAGGAACTGCCGATCAGCCAACCAGTCAGGAAGACCAGCACGCCACCGACGATGACCTGAAACGCTGCCTGCAGGAACGGCGTGTCCATGTAGCGGTGGCGGATGTAGCTGATGGCCCCGAGTTCAACGGCGACAACGCCGACAGCTACCCCAGTCGCCATTCGAAAATCCGGAATCAAATAAGGAAGCGTGTGACCAAGGCCGCCGGCCGTGGTCATCAATCCGGTGACCGTTCCGCGGATCCAGGGTGACCCCCGGCCGGTCAGCGAACCATCGTCGGAGAGCGATTCGGCGAACCCCATCGATATTCCCGCGCCGACGCTCGCGGCCATGCCCACGAGAAAGGCATCCCAGCTCTTTTGCGTCGCGAAGGCAGCTGCAAAAAGTGGCGCTAGGGTAGACACGGAGCCGTCCATGAGCCCCGCAAGCCCCGGCTGCACGAACTGCAGCACGAACAAGCGGTGGTGTGACTGCTCCTCCATCTCTTTGGCTTGTTCGGTGAGGTGTTTTTCTTCGTACTCGCCGGCAGCGCGAGTGTGTTTGCGCTCTTCGTCGGCGAGCATGTTGAGCAGTTCCCGCATGTGCACGTCAGTAGTGCGGCTGGCGGCGCGGGAATAGAAGCGGCTGGCTTCCATTTCCATGATTTCCGCCTGGCGGCGCGCAACCTTGACGCCGAGCGGCCGCATCATCCAAACCGGACGCCGCTGAAGGAATCCGCGAACGTCTTCACGCCGAATGGGAGGGATATTCTCTCCGAAGCGCTGGCGAAAGAGCACGAGCAGACGATCCCGGTGGACGGCCTCTTCGGCGCGCATCTCTTCGAACATTTCGGCAGTGGCGGGATAGGATTCGCGCAAGGCGTCCGCGAATTCGCCGTAGATCCGGCCGTCTTCCTCCTCGCTGGTAATGGCAAGTGCGAGGATTTCTCGCTCAGTCAAGTCCTTGAATTTCTTGGGCATAGCTTCCTTTTTGCGGAACAATTTTCACGGAAAAGAGAGGATTGCACAAAAAGGCATAGTAAGTCATCCAGCCTTTTTGGTTTTCAGCGAGCAGTCATCAATCGGGTGGCCATTCGTAAGGGAAAACTTTGCCGACGTCTACAGCGCTGATATGCACACCAGCGAGTTCCGCGGCACGCGCCAGAACGGGATCGCGATTTGCGGCTAGATCCGCGGCCGTCGGGAGGATCAACTCGTCAGGTGTGACTCCGACGTGCTCAAGACTCTTGCCGTCGCTCATGATCAGGTTCGCATCGGTGATCGACACGCCATAAAAAACCTTGACGTCGGCCCCCATTTGTTCGTCGTAATGCTTCGCTTCCATGACGCTGCCGGAGCTCCGGTCCCCAAGAACGATGCCCCGTTTTTCGATTTGGACCAGCCGACTTAAAATTTCAGCAGCGGAAGCGGATCTGCTGTCGACCAATACGATGAGCTTGCCGGTAAATAGATCGTGCGAGCCCCTGGTCATGATCGCCTTTGATTCTTTCCTTCCCACCCGGTCCGCGATTTTCACGTCTTTGGAGAACAGGTCTCCGGCGACAAATTCCAACGTTTCGACGGCGCCGCCGGGATTGCCGCGTAGGTCGAGGATCAGTGCTTTGTGTTTGCGGACCTTACCCATCAGTTCGCTCACTTCCCCGGGGGTGTACGCGAATTCGGCCAGCCTCATGATGATCAGATCGTCGCCGTATTCGACAAAACGAGTCCTCACGTTGTGGTCATAGGCTTCCATTTCGCGAATGATGTTCCAGAAGTCAGCGCCATTGGTGAGATCTGTAACGCGCTTGGTTTCGCGAATTCGCGACGTAACGTCCACGGTGCGCTGTTGGCCCGCTTGGTCTTGTAGAACAAGCCGCAGATTGGGCTGGGGACGCAGTGCGCTGTACATGTACTGAATTTTCCACGTGGTATCGCGTGTGGGGGCGATTGCATTGATCGTCAGAAGCTGATCGCCGGGTTTGAGGCCTTTGGCGGCCGCGTCACTGCCGGAACGAACTTGAGTGACAAAGCAACGATCGCCGATCATCTGGTACTGCCAACCGTATTCCAGATGGATGGGATGTGAGGGAGGGAGAAAAAAGGTGTGGGAATCGTCCAGCGAATCCAACGCCGCCGCAATGTTCGAAAGCGCCATATTCATTGTGTTGACTTTTTCGATACGTTGTTTGGCTTCGGCAAATTCCTTGGCCAGGTCGACGCCGTGGAACTTCGGATCGTAATAGTGTTTGTGGACTTCTTCCTGAACGGCCTTGAGCATTTGCTGGGCGCGCTGCCGATCGAATTCGGAGATCGTCGGTGCTTGCGAACGGGCTGGAAACGAAACCGAGCAGATGAGCCAGAGCGTGATCCAAACAGATAGTTTCCTGACCACCGGGAAAACCCTCCCGAAGCGAGTTTGGGTACAAGTGATGGATTTAGGTCTTGAGAACTTGCCGGTAGAGTACCCTAATCGGAAAACAGAGGGAAGAGGCACGGAGCTGGCCCCGTGATTCCTCCCCGGGATTTCCGCTGGCCGGCCCGATTGCGGGCCCGGTACTTCCGTACTACCATGTCCGAAGCGAGCCGAAACTCCGGGCGAGTACGGCTCCACTATGGGTTTTCCGGGACTGGCGCTTTATCCTCCTTTCAAAGCATGGTGTTACCCAGGAAAGGTGAAAGTGCATGGCGTCCCCTTTGGACTTCATTGTGAAAGCAAATTCCGGTAATAGCGGCACCCCCGCGCGCAGGCAGACGGAGCGGCGCGCGAGCCGTCGCTGCAAAATCACGCAACTGATGCGAATTCGGCCGTCGGACCCGGAGCGCACTCCGTTCGACGACATTCGCGGCACGTTGAGCGTCTCGCGCACCGGAGTGTATTTCCACTCCAGCGAACCGGAATACGAAGTAGGTATGCGGCTGTTCGTTTCCATGCCGTATTCGAAAGAACCGGCTGCGATGACCCGTGAGTATCTGGCAGAAGTGGTGCGCCGCGACCCGCTGCCGAACGGACTCTACGGAATCGGATTCAAAATTCTGATGGAGATCGGCTTCCAGGGCGGCTACAGCTTTGGGCCATCCGTCCAGCGCAAATAACCAGCACAGTCGAATGTCCTGGCAAGGCTAAGCTTTTCAGCCACTTTTTGCGTGTGTCCGATTGCAGTCGATCAGGAGGGCGGAGGAGTGTCGGAAGAGCTGTCTGACGCAGCAGGCTGCTTTTCACCCTTTGGCGCGCCGATGCGTTCGTTTTCGTCGATCGAAAAGAGCAAATAGTTGTCGAAGCTGTGGCGGCGATGGACGCGCTGGCCTCGCCAGTCAAAATGCACCTCGGCGGAACGGGGCAGCCACAAATCCACATTCTCCTTGCGGAAGTTTACCGCGACGTATTCCACAGCGATGTGCTCGGCATTCAGGCGTATCTCCGGTATAGGTGCGACCAGGTCCGTTTCCAGACGGACGATCTGATTTGTGTCCGCGGCAATCCATGCGCGGCCCCGCAACGCCGCCGGATGCACCGCGCCCAACGCTCCGACGCGAAATCCGCGAAGCTGGATGGGTTTGTCGGGCCGCTGGCGGAAGTGCACCTGCCAGGCCAGCGCCCCGTTCCAGCGCGTCAGGCCCTCGCAACTCATCTCGTAATTGCCCGCGTAAAACGGGTGAAAGACCAATACCAGCGCGGGTAACCCCGTTGTAATCACGCCGTCCGGAAATTCGGTGTGGCCGAACTCATTGCTGCGGTATTCATCGACTGAGAGCAAGCCGGGGCGCATCTCTTGAATGGCAACGGTGTAGGCGAACTTCTGCTTTTCCGCCGCCGAAGGCATGCCCGATCTGTTGATGGTCTCGTCCACGATCGACTCCGTGGCCGTAAACCGATCGACATCGTGCACGAGAGTGGCAAGCCGTTCGCCACTCTTCTGCAGGATTTCGTCCAGCGCGCAGACCGCGCCGGACTCAACCGGCGGGATTTGTTCGTCGATGTCCGCTGGCATCCAGTTCGGCGGGAGCGGCACCTCGGCCGACACCGGCATTTTAGCTACAGTCCGGATCCCGACAGGAACTGCCGGATTCATCCATTCCTCGAGTTGCTTTGCGGAGGCGGCGTCCGAGGGATTCGCTTTCACATACGCCTGCATGATTGAAATGGCGCGCGCCGTGTCGCCACTTTCGAATAGCACGCCCGCAAGGAACGGCTGCATGGTGGCGGCCCGGTCGTGGCCTAATTCGATGGCCCGCTGCGCCTGCTTAATTGCCTCGTCACGATTCCCAACCATATAAGCGGCTTCCGCTGAGAAAGCGTGAGCACGCCAGGAGGAAGGGTCGACCTGCAAGGCGCGCTGGAGATAAGGAGAAGCTTCTGCCGGTTTCTTCTCGCTGATGAGCTGTTGGCTCACTTCGAGCAGCGCGCTCAGATGCCGTGGATCGTAGGACAGCGCCTTGTTCCAGTGGGCCATGGCGTGACCGGAATCGTTCGTCCGGGCTGCGTAGATGCCGAAGACGTATTCCACGTCCGCACTTTCCGGCGACGCTTTCTGCGCCGCTTCCAAGTGGCTGCGCGCGTCAGTGGGCTTCTTCGCGCGCAACGCTTCCACAGCCTTGTTCAATTCCTTTTGGGCCTTCGGGTTCATCGTTGCGGCGCTCCTGGCGGCCGCAGCATCTTCGGCATCCCCCATCAGCGCCAGCATCACGTCGACACTGGCCAACTTGGTGTTCACCGATAAATCGACCCGGGATTCACCGCGCTGGTAGCCCGGCGCGGTTACCAGGATGCGGAATTCGTCGCGCGAGATCGAATCGAATCGCGCCTGGCCGTTTCTTGCCGTAGTTTGCGCATACAACTTGCCGGTTACGGTGAGCAACTGCACCATGACTTGACCGTCGACCGGCTTCCCATCCTGGGTTTTGACATTCACTTCCAAGTTGCGGTCGATGAAGGCAGCCGATCCCCCTGCAATTCCAGACATGGACATGCTTTGCGATAACAAGGAATAGGGAAGAAGGAGA
>Ga0207761_1000387_pt1 | contig 15543 bp, 17 predicted proteins | sample LuqExpMetageno34_FD_187792 | JGI IMG/M metagenome (GOLD analysis project Ga0207761, IMG submission 187792) | Tropical forest soil microbial communities from Luquillo Experimental Forest, Puerto Rico - Sample 34 (SPAdes) | ecosystem: Environmental > Terrestrial > Soil > Tropical forest ... | reverse complement strand
ATTCCTGCCTCACAGATCGTCTCGGTCATTCCTAGCGTTATCGCCGCAGGTGGCTCTGGCCTCCAAGGCATCGGGCTCATGATCGACCAAGGCGGACGAATCCCGGTCGGGACGGTCCTAAGCTTCAATTCGGCGCAGGCGGTTACCTCCTACTTCGGCGCAGCCTCTCTGGAATCGACACTGGCTCAAACGTATTTCTCGGGCTTCAATCGCGCGACGATCCTGCCGTCGTCCCTGCTCATGGCGGTCTGGCCCCAGACGGCGCTTCCGGCATTCCTGCGAGGCGGGTCGCTGGCAGGCATGACGCTGGCGCAGCTTCAGGCGATCAACGGCACGGTCAGCGTCGTCATCGACGGACTCACGCACAGCGGCACGGTCAACCTGTCCACTGCGACCAGCTTTTCCAGCGCGGCAGCACTCATCCAGACGGCGATCAATACGGGTCTGGCGAACGCCGCAACGAGCACGGCCAGCCTCATCGCTGCCGGAACCTTCTCGGTTACCGGGTCCGCCGCTGGCAACATCCTCACCGTCAGCGCGGTTACGTCCGGCACGATCGTTCGGGGTGCGGCACTTTCCGGCACCGGACTTACCGGCCTGAACCTCATTGTCACCGGACAGCTTAGTGGCACGACAGGCGGCACCGGAACCTATGCGATCGGCAGCAGCGTCAACCCAACTGCCGTCCCGGCACTCAACGTTCCCTCCACCGCGGTCACGGGAAACTATGGAATATTGACGGTCGGCGGCACTCTCACCGGCTTGTGGACGGTCGGGCTGACGGTCAGCGGCGGCACGACGTTGGCGAATACGGTCATCACGCAGCTTGGTACCGGCACGGGCGCGGCGGGAACCTACTATGTCAACCTGACGCAGTCCGTCTCGAGTGCGGCTTTGAACGGTGCCCCGACGCCCGCGACAGTTACCTTCGATTCAACGTCCAATGCTTTCGTGATCCAGTCAGGCATCGTGGGGGCGGCCTCGACGATCGCCTACGCGACAGGTACGGCGACGGCGGCGCTTGCCCTGACCAGTGCGACGGGCGCGGTGACATCTCAGGGAATTGTCGCGCTAACGCCCGGCACCTTTATGGCCAACCTGATCGTGGTCAATCAGGCATGGGCCAATTTCATGACCATCTACGACCCGGACGGCGGCGGTGGCAACGCGCAAAAGCAGGCCTTTGCGCTGTGGAAACAGTCGGCCCTTGGCGGGAACCGTTTCGGGTATTTCTGCTGGGACCCGGACAACAGTCCGACGACCTCCGCGCCTGCAGCGTCGAGTCTCGGGCAGATCCTCCTGAACAACGGCGATAGCGGGACCGTTCTGATCTGGGAGGGCGGCAGTACCAATGACGGCGGGCTGTGTTCTTTTGCGCTCGGCTGGGCCGCCAGCATCAACTACAACCAGATCAACGGGCGCGCGACGCTGGCCTTCCGGAACGGAGCGGGCTTCTACGTCAACGTCACGGACCCCACCACGGCCGGGAATCTCACCGCCAACGGCTACAATTTCGCTGGTGCCTATGGTGCGGCAACGGGGTCCTTCCTCTGGGATTATCCGGGCACCATTACCGGGCCGTTCGCGTGGGCGGACTCGTTCGAGACGCAGATTTGGATGAACAGTTTCTTCCAAGTCCAGCTTCTCAACCTGTTCAACAACGCGCTGTCGGTGCCGTTCACGCCGACGGGTATCGGGCTGATCCAGCAGACCTGCCAGACGGTCATCCAGCAGGGACTTGCATTCGGGGCGTTCGCTCCGAACGTGCTCACACCCGGACAGATTGCACAGGTCAATGCGCAGGCTGGCGCAAACATTGCGACCACGCTGCAGACGCAGGGCTATTATCTGCTGGTCAATATCCCCAGCCAGACGGTGCAGGTCGCGCGCGGGCCGTGGAACATCACGTTCTTCTACATCGACCGGAACTCGGTCCAGCAGATCACGCTTGCGTCGATCATGGTGCCGTAAGGAGAAGCCATGTCCCTCACGTCAGCCAATGCGGTCATCTCGCTTTCGCAACCGACACTGTTTCCGATCCCGCAAGTGCTGCAGAACTTCGCCGCAGACGACGTGACAGACATCGAGGCGGCGCGGGTCTTGGAACATCAGATGGGCGTGGACGGGGTGCTCTCGTTCGGCTTCGTATGGGTGGAGCGGATACAGGAGATAACGTTGAAGGGCGACTCGGCCTCCAACGCGTTTTTTGACACCGTCAACCAGCAGCAGGAAGCGGCGCAGGATGTCTATCCGCTGAACGGGACCATACTTTTGCCTAGCGCGGGGATCATGTTCACGATGGTCAACGGCGGGTTGGAGACGTACAAGCCCATCCCGGCCGTGCGTCGAATCCTGCAACCGCGGCGCTACCGGATTGTCTGGGGCAGGGTGCAGCAAGTCCCAACGAGGTAAGCGTGCGCAAGAAGGAAGTCGTCAAGGTCCCCGACGAAAAGTGGGCAAAGCGGGACGCTGGAAAGCTTTTTCTCATCACGGAATGGTCTGCTGCGAAGGCCGAACATTGGGCGGTGCGGGCTTTACTGGCGTACAATCGTGGCGGTGGACAAATCCCGATAGAGATGCTGGGCGGTGGCATGGAGGCCATTTTCCTGCTTGGCGTGAATACCTTCCTCCGTGGCCAGATGCAGGCCGGGGAAGTCATCCCAATCCTCGATGAACTGCTTGATTGCGTTCAAATTATCCGTGACCCCAAGGCACGGGGAGCGGACGGAGCGGTCGTGGCGACCGATATTTCGTCCGAAGACGACATCGAAGAACCGACGACTCGATTGTGGCTGCGGTCGGAGGTAGTCCGCCTCCACACAAATTTTTCACCTTTCGAGATGATTTCAACCTTCCTAGCAGCAGCGCTGAAGGCACCGGAGTCGTCTACCCCGATCCCCCCAACATCCCCCGGCTCATTGCAATAGCAATAACTATGGAGCAGCCTCGGGTGACGCTCCATGAGTTGCAGACGGTCTATTCTTTAGAAGACCTCTACGATCTGCTAGAAGTCGGAACGTACCGCGCTCACAATGAACGGCTTGCTCAACAACGGGCGGAGCGGGAAGCGGCAAAGGGATAAACGATGCCGACAGTCCTCGATAGCCTAGTCCTAGAATTTAACCTCGATACGTCGCAGTTCACCCGCGAGCAGCAGCGGTTGATGGACCAACTCAAAAGGATGGAGGAGGAAACGAAAACCCGCGCTGTTGATATTGAGGCGCGGTTCAAGCAGATGTCCAACCTGTTCTCCAACATGCAGCGGGGAGCGATGGGGGTCATTGGGGGCTTCTTCGGTGCAGAGGCCCTGCAGACGATCCAAACCTTTGCCAATTTAGAAGCAGGGATCAGCCGGGTTGCGGAAGTCATTGGTCAGACCGAAGAACGAACCTTGGCGATGCGGAATGCCTTCAGGGCGATAGGGGAAGACCCGAAGGCGGGAATAGCTGCGCTGATGCAGACATCTTCAGTTATTCAGCAGGCGTTGTTCACCGGGGATGTGAATAGCCCGTTATTTCGAGGTGTCGCGACCCTTAGCAGGCCGGGAATGCGACCGCTCGATCTGCTTCATGGCGGAGCCGGGGGCGGACCAATGACGGCGGAGCAAGCGATGATTTCCATCGCGCAAAGACTCGATGAACTAGGTTTGCAGGGACCGGCACGGGCGGCGCGGCTGCAATACATGGGATTGCCGCAGTTCATGCTGATGCAAAGCGCGGCACAAATCAGGAAATTGGTCGACGAGATGGCGGCGCTGGCTCCGCTTGCACATGAGGAAGGCGAGCGGGCAAAACAATTTCAACAGGATATTGGGAAGTTAGATACTGCATTTGAACATCTTGGAATGGTCGTCACAAACCTAGCGACGGGACCGCTCTCGTCATTGATGGAATTTCTCGCACAATGGTTAGAAGGTTTTTCCAGAAAGGGGCCGGGGGTCAATCTCTTCGATTGGTTCACTAAAGGTGACGACGCGATAAGAGAGGCGGGGAAACGCGGTGCTGCGGCGGCTGGGGGAGCGGCTATCCCTGTACCGGGAGGAGGGCCTGCGGGGGAAACATTGCCTTCCGTCGAAGGTGGAGGAAACTGGAGTAGATGGCTAGGTGCCCTGTCTTATCTGGAAACGGATCAGAGAAACATCGGAAACACTGCCAGCAGCGCGCAAGGGTATTTCCAATTCCTGAGTGGTACGGCAAGGATGGCCGGGACATTGGGTATTGGCGATCCACGGTTCGGCACCTACGAACAGCAGGCTGGCCGGACCAGACAATATATTGAACGCCGCTATCCGGGGGCGGCAGAAGCTATTGAGCGGGGCGATTGGCTTACAGCAACGAAACTGTTGAGTGGCGAGTGGCCTTCTTTACCCGGGGGACAACAGCAGCAGACCCGTCCGCGATATCGGCAGTGGTATGACATGCTGCAGGGAAAGTCACCCTCTCGCACGTCCAATAACCACGTCAGCTTCAACATCCAGAACATGAACGTCAATGGTAGCAACGCGCATGAAGTCGCGACGAACATTGGACGCAATGCCGAACGGATCAAGATGGCCTACTATGGCAACAGTGCAGCGGTGTAACCCATGGTCGCGATTCCTTCAGCCATCAACATCCCGCTTCTGTTTCAGGATGCCAGCGATATCCTGCTAGGCGCGTTGTTACAGCCGACATGGGGCGTCTATCTCAACGGAATGCCGGTGCTCTCGCCTGCTCCTTACAATGGCGGTTCGGGTGTTGCAGGGACGCTTGCGTCCATCGTGCAGGTAGCGGGCACTATCGGCAATGTCGTGAATACCTTCAGTCAAGGATTCGGCAGTCTTGGATCGATATTATCAGGAACTCTTCCGACGCCGGTCGTGCCTGCCATCGCCTCGACGGTCGAGTTCGACTACATAAATGACCTTCCGATCGCAAACTACCCGCAAGAGAATGGAGCCTTCCAGAGTTACAACAAGGTCAAGCTTCCATTCGATATTCGATTGCGGGTCTGCACTGGCGGGTCGGTGTCTGCACGGCAGAGCTTCCTTTACACTTGCCAAGCCATCGCTGCTTCCTACCAGTTGTTCTCAGTGATTACGCCGGAGATGGTTTTTTCAAACTGTAATTGCAATCACATTTCGTGGGCAAGGACTGCGATACGAGGCAATCAATTGATCCAAGTTGACCTCAGTTTCGTGCAAATCAATGTTGTCTCGGCTACCAGCTTCACTGCGACCGCTGCGCCCGGCGATGCCGGACAACAAGGGCTTGGAGGTGTACAGGGCGGCTTAAGCCCCCAAGTTTTCGTCAACACATCTGGAAATTATTCTCCGGTTCCGCCACCCAACCCAGCTCAAATCAACTAGGGGAATCGAATGCTCTATGTCCCGGTGCAGCCGATCCCGAACCAGACATTGCAGGTCAACCTCGGTGGGCAAGCGACCATAATTAACGTTTATCAACAGGCTTATGGCCTTTACATGGATGTGCTGATTGGCACGAACCCTATTGTGCAAGGCATCATCTGTCTGAACTACAACCTCATCGTTCGGAATACTTATTTCGGGTTTGTCGGGGATTTCTTCTTTTACGATACGCAGGGGACTAGCGATCCTGTTTACACCGGGCTTAATTCGCGATGGTTTCTTGTCTATTTGGAAGCCTCGGATATTGCAGCCCTCCATCTTCCATATGGGGAAGAGTGATGACCGATCTGCTTGCCGGTATTGGCGGGCTTCTCGGCGCAAATCAGATTCCGCAGAGGCAGATCGGTGTCTCGATCAAGCTGGCGCAGAATACCCAAACGAACCAGCCGACTACATTTGCAGGGCTTGGCAGCAGCGGGGGTGGAATCGGGGCGCTTGGCAGCGGTGGGCTCAGTGGGCTCATCAGTGCCAGTGCTGGGGGGAGTCAACTTAATATCCTTGGTCTGCGGGTCTCTGCTCGTGTCAGAAATGCCGGAGCGCTACCGACCTGTACCGTCAAGATTTGGGGATTGCCTCCGAGCATTTTGAATCAATTGAACAGTTTGGGAATGCGACTGAACATCATAACGGGAAACAAGCTGACGGTTTCAGCAGGCAATAGCAGCACCGCATTATCTCCTGTCTTCTACGGGGACATTCTGTACGGCTCCGCTGATTATGATAACCAGCCAGATGTGCCGCTAACCATTGAGGCTTCGGCTGGAACGCCGGTTCTCGCTTCTACACCGACAAGTTTTCCTCAAGGTTTCAGCGTTTCGGAGGCCATGAGTAATCTCGCTGGGAAGATGGGTCTAAGCTTCAACAACGCGGGAAATATCAATATCCAACTTCCTCCGATATACCTCTCCGGATCACCATTGGTGCAAATACGAAAGCTGGCACAGGCGGCAGGAATCTCCTTTGGCATCAGTCCAACTCAAGCACTCGAAATATTCCAGAAGGGAACGCCGCGCAAGGATGGGTCAGTTATCGTGATTAGCAAGCAGACTGGAATGATTGCATCCCCGACCTTCTCGGGGCCTTGCATCGTGGTCAAGACGTTGTTCAATCCGAATATCAAGCAGAGCAGCCCTATCCAAATTCAGAGCACAGTTCTTTCGGCGGTAGCGAACCTGCCGTTGGGCCAGAGCTTGTCCTATAGTCCTATCTCGACCCAATACACGGTCCAGCAGATCGATCTGGAATTAGAAGCGCAGGTCCCAAAGGGACAGTGGATGATGACGCTGCAAGGATATCCCGCAGGAACGAACCCCGTACTTCCATCAGCAACGTGATGCCATGACTGACACAACCATCAATCAAGCCGACAACACTCAGGTCGCGGCGGGACAGATGTTCCCCGAGGACTTTTCCAACGATTATGCGGTGACGGCATTTCTGATCCGGCAGGCACTCGCAGAGATGGAGACATGCACGCCGGTTCAAATTAGTGCGGTTCATCCCGGCAGTGGATCGCCACCGGCAGGTGGCACGGTCGATGTTCAGCTTCTTCTCAATTTGCTTGACGGCAATGGTAATTCGCAAAAACAGGGCATCGTCTACGGCATTCCCTACATGCGGATCGGGTCTGGGCAGTGGGCGATCGTTGCCGACCCCGTGGCGGGAGATTTCGGCTTCATCGTCTCGGCCTCGCGGGACATCTCAAACGTGACAAAGACGCCGGGACAGGCAAACCCCGGTTCTTTTCGCCATCACAGCTTCTCTGACGGTTTCTTCATCCCGTGTGGGTTTAGCAGCGCGGCTCCGGCTGGAACGATCTGGCTCAAGAGCGACGGCAGTCTGAACCTAACCACGAAGGATGGAGTCGTGATAAAAAGCGACGGGTCGGGGAACCTGACGGTGAATGATAACAATTCCAACTCGATCGTAACCTCATCCGGCGGGATCACGATGACTGACGGCAACAGCAACACGATCAAGATGGAGGCCGGAGACATCACATTGAACGCGAATGGAACGATGGTCGTGGCCAGCCACACCACGAACCGATGCAGTATCACCGCAACGGCCGGGTTGTGGGTCAATGGCGTGATGGTGACGGTCCCATGAGTTCAACCCTCTTTCTTGATCCAGCGGTCTGGGACCTTACGCTCGACGCGAGCAACAACATCGCGGTCGCGCCGGAACCTTATGCGCTGGCGCAGGATGCGGCATCAGCCATCAAAACCTTCCTTGGAGAGGTTTACTGGAACACGACGATCGGCGTGCCATATCTGCAGCAAATTTTTGGCTTCAACCCACCACTTGCGTTGTTAAAACAATACCTTGTGCAGGCGGCACTCTCAGCGTCCGCGGACATCGCGTCGGCGCAGGTCTTCCTTTCAAGCCTCGACCCCACGACTCGGATACTCTCCGGGCAGATCCAGATTGTGAGCACGACGTTTGGACAGCCGACGACCTCGGCGGCGAGCTTCACGGTCGGAGTTCTGACGGGAGGAGCGCGATAGATGACAACCCTCGTCCCGACGTTCACGTTCGGTCCGGCCGGTTTCGTCGCGCCATCCGGTCCCGCAGTGCTGGCGGGGGTGCAAGGCGACATCAACGCATCGTTCGGCAACACGCTGAACTATTCCCTGACGACCCCGCAGGGCCAACTTGCGATGTCGTGGGCGGCGATCATCGATAATACCTACGCGACGTTCCAGTTTTATGCCCAGCAGATGGACCCTGCCTATGCCTCTGGGAGGATGCAGGATGCCATTGGGCGCATCTATGGCATGCAGCGCCAGCCGTCGATCCCAACGCAGCTACAGGTCTCCTGCAACGGTTTGGCGGGCGTTGTTATCCCGTTCGGGGCATTGATCGTTGATGGCTCGAATAATCTTTACCAGTGCGCGACGACAGGGGGCGGGACGATCCCGGCAGGCGGGTCGATCGTTCTGCAGTTCAATGCGGTGGTTCCCGGTCCGACGGCGGTCCCGGCCACGGTCTCGATCTATCAGGCGATTCCCGGTTGGGACACGGTCGGCATCGTGTCCGGCATCATCGGGCAAAACGTCGAGGGGCGGTCGGCGTTCGAGACGCGTCGGCAGGCTTCGGTCGCTGGCAATAGCTTCGGCGCTATCGGCTCGATCCTCGGGGCGGTGTCGGTGGTGCCCAACGTCACCGATTTCTTCGGGATCAACAACAATAGCTCTGCTCCGCTCAACGCCTACGGGGTTACTGTCCCACCCTACTCCATCTACATCTCGGTCGCGGGTGGTACGACGACGGCGGTCGCGCAGGCCATCCTCTCCAAGAAGGGCGCGGGCGCGCCGATGGCAGGCAACACCACGGTGACGGTCTACGACAGCAACCCGCTCTATACGACGCCGATTCCATATCAAATCACCTACGAGATTCCGACCCCGATCAACGTCCTCTGGAACGTCGTTCTCGTGAACAACCCCGGCATTCCGTCCGACGCCACGACGCAGATCCAGAACGCATTAGTGGCGGCCTGTGCGGGGCAAAGCAACCTGACGAATCCTCCGCCACGGGTCAGGATCGGCTCGACGGTCTATGCGCAGAACTATGCGGCGGTGATTGCCGCGCTGGGACCGTGGGCTCAGATATCCTCGATCCAAGTCGGGTCGATCAATTCAACGGGAATCAATTACGGTGCAACGATTTCCGGCACCACGATGACGGTCTTGGGCGGCACCATCACGGGCGGCAGCATCGCATCGGGGCAGTTCGTTGAGGACCCGCGGGTCATCAATGGAACGAACATTGTTTCAGGCAGCGGTTTGTCTTGGACACTCAACAACACTCAAACGGTCGGTACCGTCACTGCATTAGGCACGACTAGCGGTCCATCCACGACGGTGACGATCAGCGGGGCCAGCGCCAACACCATCAATCAGGGCGGCAATGGCGACGTGATTACGGGCGGTACGATCCCGACCAACACGACGATCCTATCGCAGGTCTCCGGTACGACGGGAGGCAATGGCGTTTATATCGTTTCGGCAGCCGTCTCGCTTTCCAGCACTGCGGTCACGATCTATCCCGGTTTGATGTCTGCAGTGGCAAATTCCAGCAGTACACCCGTCAACGCCGATCAGGTGCCGCAGGTCAACGCGGCGCATATCACCGTGAGCCACACGTGACAGGACCTCCTCCTCCTTTCCCGCACCCGAGCCAGCCGTCGGCTGTGGCCGGAATCGGCCAGTTTCAGATCGGGGTCTCGCCGATCGGCGATATCCCGACATTCGATCCGTGGGTGACCTTGCTAAGCCAGTACGCCAACTCGCCGGTCATCACCTCGATAATTCTAGCCTTCAATTCGGCGATGGACTTCACGCAAACGATGTCGAACTTCTACGATATGATGTGGAATATCCAGACCGCGCAGGGGTATGGACTTGATGTCTGGGGCCGCATCGTCGGGGTATCGCGCACGCTGACGATCCCGGGCACCACGCAATACATCGGATTCGGCGAGGCGGGCACAAGCTGGACCGGCTTCGGGCAGGGCATCTGGTATTCGGGGTCCGGGCTAACGCAGAACTACGTTCTCGGGGATGCTGATTTCCGGCGGATGATTCTGGCGAAAGCCGCGACGAACATCACGGACGGATCGATCCCCTCGACCAATGCAATCATGCTGGCCCTCTTTCCCGGCCGCGGCGTGTGCTATGTAGCCGACGGGTTGAACATGAGCCTAACCTACACGTTTCATTTTGCGTTGACCCCGGCGGAGTTTGCTATCGTCCAGACGCCCGGCATTTTGCCAGCGGCGGCAGGGGTGGTAGTAAACATCTTGGAATGATAGGAGGATTCGTGAGAAAACTTTGCGCTCTCCTCTTGGCGTTGCTCGCGCCTCTTCCCGCGCATGCTCTCACGCGCGGGTCTCCACCGTACAAGATGGGCGTGCCGTGGGGACAGAGCGCAGGCGGAGCCTACATCCGCACGATCCCCGTACCTTCCCAGATCGGCATCACGAACTGCGCGGCGAGCTATACCGATGGCTTCCCGCCGTTGACGTTCCTGCCTTCCGGCTCGGGCGGCTGTCCACCATTCGGACAGGACATGAACGGTATCTTGAGCGCGCTCGCGCTTGGCCTGCAATGGGCGTTCGCGGGCGGCACGATGAACTACGATGCGACGTTCCAGACGCAGATCGGCGGCTATCCGCAGGGCGCTCTGGTGCAGAGCAATATCCTGATCGGGCGGGTATGGCGATCGACGGTCGATAACAACGTAACCAACCCGGATGACCAGACCGGGGCGACGGTAAGCTGGGCTGTGCAGGTCGGGACAAATCCCGCAGGCACGCCAATCCCATCATTTTCATCGACGGCTCCACCGGGATCTGTGCTCGCCAACGGCAGTACGGTTGGAAACGCCAGTTCGAACGCGACGCTCCGGGCCAACGTTGATACGTATTGGCTCTTTAGCTTCCTTTGGACAGCCTGCTCCGCCTGCAACATGTTCAACAGCGGCGGCGGGAGTGTTGGCCGAGGTGCAACGGCTATCGCGGACTGGAATGCAAACCGACAGATTGCCACGCCGGACATGCGCGGCAGGGGGGTGATCGGGGTCGATGTTTCTACGAGCCGGTTGACGGGGGTGCCTGTCATCAACGGGTCGACCACGACCGGCGCGTCCGCCCTCGGCGAGAACACCCACGCGCTGACAGTCGGAGAACTGGCATCGCATAGTCACACCATCACCGATCCGACCCATTCGCACGGTTTCTCAGCCGTTCTGGCGGGCGGTGCTGCGCTTGCTGGGACCATTTCCCCCTCGGTCGCGTTGAACGTCAACACGGGATCAACCACCGCGGCGGCGGCGACCGGCATCACCGGCACCAACGCGACCGGCAGCGGCACCGCGCACAACAACGTCGAGCAGTCCCTTACCGTCTACTGGTACCTGCAGCTATGAAGAAGCTCCGCACCATCGTCTTCGCCTCGCTGGCGTGGCTGTCTCCGATCGCCGCGGCCATCGCGCAGCAGTCCTCGCCGAACTGGAGCTACGGCTACACGCCGACGCCTGCAGAGTGGAACCACTGGTTTGCCGTCAAGAGCGACTGGCCGGGGTCGGCATCGTGCCTGCTCACCGGCTGCACGTTCACCGGGCCGGTCTTCACGGCTCCTGCAAGCAGCCTTGGAGCTGGGTTCAACGTCGGTCAGGGCCCCACGCCGTCAGCCCCGAACAATGGCGACATCTGGATCACGGGATCTGGCATCTTTGCTCAGTTTGGCGGATCGACCTACACGCTGACTTCGACGGCTTCGGGCGCGACGGGACAGGTCGGAACGTTCACCGGACCGACGGCGATCGGAGGATTGGCGGGAGCTTCGTCCGATCTGGCGATCGGTTACTGGGCGGCGGCGAATACCGCGGCGACCACGGCGATTCCGAACTGCACGACGGGCTTGCTCTACTCGACATCGCTGCATCAGTTCTCCTGCGCGGCTGGGTCGGCCGTCGCGCAACCGCAGGGGCGCTTGACGCTGCAGGCCAATACGCCCGTGATGACATCCTCGCAGACGGCGCAGACGACGCTGCGCTATGACTGCTATAACGGAAACAGCGTTCCCTACTACACGGGAGTGCTGGACCAATCCGATACCATCACTTCCTGCGAGGTTACCGACGCGATGGTGGCGGCGGCGAGCGCGGGGCAGGTGGTCAATGGTCAGGTCTACGATGTCTGGTGGGTCCATACCGGAGCCAACCGCATCTGCATCGCCATGTCTGCCTCGGGCGGGGGCGGTGGTGGGTGGGCTTCGGACGGCGGCAGCGGCACGACGCGGGGGACAGGCTTCACGGTCCTCGACAGGAGCACCCGCGGCTACATCACAAACAAGAACTCTATCGCGAACTGCTTCAATGGTGCGACGAACTATGGGCCGGTCAGTGCCAATCAGGGAAGCTATCTCGGAACGGTCTACGCGACCGCAAACGGCCAACTCAGCTATACGCTGGGGGGCGCAGCATCGGGCGGGACGGCCGGATTGCTTGGCGTGTGGAATATGTACAACCGGGTCGCGACTTCCTCCATCGTCATCGATAGCGGAACAACATATACTTACAGCACAGCCACAATTCGTCAGGTTCGTGGTTTAGCCACGTTTCAAACTCAGTTCGTCATTGGCGTATCGGAGGATAGCGTTCAAGCCAGCTTCAACAACCGCATTTCGACCGTTGCTGCTGCTAACGCTTCCAACCAGTGGGGAATTGGTCTGGATACAACGACCGCCTTTTCCTGCGCACGTGCGATCGGGGGCAACTCCGGCGGCAGTGGCGGTTTATATGGATTTGCATCAATATGCGCGTTCAATCCGCCGCTTGGATTCCATACGATTTCCGGAAACGAGCAGGGGGACGGAACCAACGCGAACACGATCAACGTCAACAGCGACGCAAACCTATCGATAACCATGAGGAACTGACCATGGTAGCTGTGCTTATTCAGGCCATCATCGTTCTGCTGGTCATTGGCATCATCTGGTGGGCGGTCGAGCAACTGCTTCCGATGATCCCGCTGCCTACATTGATCCATCAAATCATCCGCATCCTGATCATCGTGGTCTTGGCGCTGGTGCTGATCTTCTATGTTCTGGTGCCGCTGCTGCACCAACTAGGAAGTGCCATACACTGACAGCGGAGCCGGATAGAGGATCTCGACCTCATCGTCGGTCTCGATCCCCAGCGCGTCGAGAAGCCCCGGAGACACGTCGGCAGCGCGGTCGGTGTCCTCGTGAGGTCCCCAATCGGCTGGCCGCGCGAGGAACGTTTTTCCAGTCTTCACGGCGCGAACGATCGCCATCAAATTCTGGTCGGCGAGCATATCCTTGCTGGTCACGTCGTAGTCCCAGCGACAGGCAACGTAATGCCGGTTGGGATTGAGGCGACGTGCAAGCCCAGTGGTACCGGGTGGTTGGTTGGGTAAGAACAGCGATGGTGCCTCATCGATCTCGTAGAGGAACGCGAGCCCTTCGTCCGGGCTGACGCCGGTATCCTGTGGTCCACCGAACCATGAAACCTTGCCTATGAATCGCACGGTGGTGAGCGGTTCGACGGGCAACTCCCCAATCTCAGTCTCCTCGCCTGCCAGTGCTGCCGCGATGGCCTTGCACAGTTCATCGAAGTTCTGGTGATAGAGATCAACGTCAGCCTCGCTATCCACGAAGCAGGTCTCGACCAGCACACTCTCGACCTCGGTCTGGTTCAGGAAATAAAGATCGTCCCGATACTTGGGACCTCGATCAAGGAAGCCAGCAGCGTAGGCCATGCGCTCGGAAAGGTCATCGGCGAGTGCTTCCTGCGTGAGGTAAAGGACCTCGCAGCCGCGAGGTTCGGAGGTGGTTTCATAGCAGTTAAAATGGACGGACACGTCGAGGTCGCGGGTTTTCGAGTTATGGAAGTCTACGATCCTGTGCAGGTTCTCATCCTGCGAGGTCGAAATGTCGTCATGGTAGGTCGTCACGTTGACGCCAAGCTTGCGGAGGTGCGTTGCAACCGCCTCGACTACTTTCCGGGCTTCGTCGACCTCATCCAAGCCCCAAGGCGGGGGACCGGAAGCGCCACGGATATGCAAGCCGTGGCCACTTGAAAGAACGATGCTGTCCATGCCTTACTCCTGATGCGTCTGGTTTTCGGCGGAGGAGCAGATGATACACCCGATTTTTCTTGCGACCATACTCGCGCTGAAGCTGATCGTATTGCACGGACCGAACGGACAGGAGATTGACATCAACCCCCACGAAGTCAGTTCGATCCGCGACACGACCTCCACCACGGAAGGCCACTTCGGGAAGGGTGTCAAATGCCTCCTGTTCATGACCAACGGGAAGGTTAACGGGGTTGTGGAACATTGTGATGACGTACGGGTGATGATCGAGGCAGAGAAGAACTAGCGAATCAGGTACAACGGCACCCGCGCTCTCCCTACAACCCAATGGAGCGCACACCATGGAACTTGAAACCGCCCCTTGATTGGAACCCGTGGGGCGGTTTTTTTACCAACAGACGGCTGAGAGTGCCCCGAGGCGGCACATCGAGGTTAAGACTGTGACGGCTAGGAGGGCCGCCAGTAGGGCAGGGAAGACGATGCGGTCCATGGTACAGGGTCTCCGAAAAAACGCGTGGGCGGGCGTCCTAGCGCGACTGAGGTGCCTTCTGGAGTGCCGCGTCGATGATGGCACCCCAAATCTTACGGACGCGATCGGCCCCTCCGATATAGTGGGCCGCAGTCGCGAACATTTCGTCGGTCGGCTCCCGCATCGCCTCGATGGCAGCGCGAGCTTGGTCGAGATAATCACCCTTGAAGGGCTCGCTTACCGCACGATAGCGACCGCCGAACTCCCCGCGCTGCTCCACCCAATGCGATTTATTATCAGGAATGTCATCCCAATCGCCGTCGGCTAGTGCCCGCGCCACCCGCTCAATCATGTCGGTCATTTCGGCGGCTCCGGCATCGCCGCGATGGCAGCGCGCGCCATATCGCGATAGCCTGCCTGCATTTCCTCATCAATGTCCCCCCAGTTAGTTTGGGAGATTTTGAACTCCTCAGCCATTATCGCCAGCGCCACGCGTTCCACCATGTCGTCGGTCATGGCTTGTCTCCCCTTTCTCCAGCATCGCATCGCCGCGATGGCAGCGCGCGCCAACTCCTCATTAATTTCTTTGCTTAGTTGACAACCGTGGGTCCATAGCGTTTCGCGAAGGACACGTGCCACCCGCTCGATGTCTTCATTCGTGAACATGCTTGCTCCTCTTGGGAAAAGGACGGGATGGCCAGAGCTTCTTGCGTTTCGGGCGTTCGCGCCGACGCTGGCGCTTCATCAGCACGCGGTCGGAGAACTCGGGCGAGTCCTCACGCCGCACGCCGTGGGTCTTGTGCCGGTGGCCGGTGTCGGGGCGATAGACCAGATACTCAGGGTCGTTGGCGTCTGGCGTGAACTTGAGGGTCATCTTACCCTTGAACGTGACGAAATGCTGTTCGCGCAGGACGAGAGCCGGGTCGTGGTCCAGCTCAAGCTTCTCCGCCTTGAGCATCAAGGCCAAACGGCCAAGCAACCCCTTCAAGAGGAGGCCATAGTTACCGTCGCAGTTTTGGAGGTAGCGCTCGTGCCAGACTT